>Ga0182010_10001937_pt1 | contig 10697 bp, 6 predicted proteins | sample 611E1MmetaG_FD_120488 | JGI IMG/M metagenome (GOLD analysis project Ga0182010, IMG submission 120488) | Permafrost microbial communities from Stordalen Mire, Sweden - 611E1M metaG | ecosystem: Environmental > Terrestrial > Soil > Wetlands > Permafrost | place: Sweden: Stordalen | collected...
CATGCCAACTACCATGAATTCATTAAAATTAAACCCCATGTTGATGCCTAAGTTTTGTGATATTCCTCCGCCCATAAAGACCAGAAACATGAATTGCATAATTATAGTAGGGATTATTTTCTCCGGCGATTTAATCGTATTGATAATTTCCCTGAAAGCAATAGTGAGTGCTGCATTAATTTCCTGTAGAAATTTTGGCATCTCTTTATGACTTGCAATAGCTATTGTGCTCATTATAATTGTATCCCTTTCTGTTCAACTAAATTTATATATGCATCTTCCAGCGTTGGCTCATTTACCCGCAATATTGTAAGCGGTGTTTGTAATCTTTGTAAAATATCCATAGGTGTTGCAGAGTTGTATGAAACGGTAATGTGATTTCCATTAATAGGGTCAAGTCCCATTTGTTTGAGTTCCGCTTCGAGTGTCCCCCTGTTTTCGGCATCAAGAATCAATTCTTTGCGTATCAGGTGTCTTTTTATCTCATTCGGTGTGCCGGAAATAATAATCTTGCCGTGATTTATGATACTTACTTTATCTACATCTTCGGCTTCATCAATATAATGGGTGGTCAAAAATACTGTTGTGCCATTTTCCTTGCGCATTTGGTTGATGTAATTCCACAATGCCCGACGGCTTACTGCATCAAGCCCCTGAGTAGGCTCGTCAAGAAATAATATTTTCGGAGTGTGAATCAGGCTTCGTACAATTTCAAGCTTTCTTTGCATACCGCCGGAAAAATTTTTGATCGGCTTCCACAAATCGTCCTTGATACCCATAATCTCCGACAATTCCATTACCCTGTTTTTATATGCTTCCGGCATCCATTTAAAAAACGGACGATACATATACATTCCGTACATGCAGGCATGAAAACGGATATTCTGTTCTGCCGACAGGTATTTGTCAAGACTTGGTTTTTGAAAAATAATACCGATATTCCTGCGAATTTGCTTGACCTCTTTTACCAGATCATATCCATCAATGGTAACCTCACCTGAGGTTTTGCTCAGTGTAGTTGTAAGAATTGAGATAGTTGTTGATTTTCCTGCGCCATTGGGCCCAAGGAAAGCGAAAAACTCGCCTTCACCCACCGAAAAGCTGATCTCATCTACTGCGAATTCTTTTGTGTCCTTGTATTGCTTGGTTAAATTTTTTACATCAACCATTAACGATTCTTCTTGCTGCATCTCCTTCTCCTGTTTATATATTTAGAATTAAGCTTATGTGAGTCTGCAATTATCGGCTGCCATTCCTGTTTCTTAGTGATTTGCCTGTAAAAATTTCGTAATCATTATATACGTACAAGCCAATACCAATGCGATGCGATGATTCTTCGCCTGCTGAATCTTGAATTTACCAATTGAAACCTATTTTCAAATGTTTTAGCAATATAGTCAGGTGTTATCCTGATATCGCTGGGAGAACTATCCATCGCCCAAATCAAAAGAGATGCTCCGGGTTTTAACAGACGGGAAACCTCTGATACATATTTTCGTTGTCCTTCTTCATCCAGGCAATGAAAACAGCCAATGTCAAAGGAAACATCAAACTGTTCGTTAAGCATTTCCAGATTGGTTACATCGCCTTCCAGAAAGGTTGGTTTATGTTCAGAATTGGCTACTCTTTTTTTTGCCTTTTCAACTGCAACTGATGAAAAGTCAACACCTGTTGCTTTTATTCCCTGCTCTGCCATATAAGTAGAAAATCGTCCAAGTCCGCAACCCAGTTCTAAAGAAGTTTTTGGGTTGTTTGTTTTGATAAGCTCTTCCAGCTCTTTTGGAATGCGAACATCTCCCCAAAACGTTATTGGTGCATTATATGCTTTGTCGAAATCCTTACCTGTTACAGGTGCGCTTGCTTTTTTGCTCATATTTATTTTTTTTAATTTAAGAGTTGCCAATAACTTGTCCATATATATAGGAAGACGAATGATTCAATAAATTACTTTAAACGGCGCAAAAATATTTTAGAGCTCTTGCGAACTATCAAAATTTACCTGATGAAACTCAAACAATGAAACTAAGTAATATCAGTGAGTGCGGGGTTTGGGAGCTATTTTTTTGCATTTCTCAAAATCATTCATATATTTGTCACCACAAATCAAATATTCCTTCCTTTCAAGGGTGTTTGGTTTTTATTAAGAAGGGCGGAGAGATTAGGCTCTGCGAAACCCTGGCAACCAAATCGCCAACTGGCGGTGAACGGTGCCAAAACCTAATCCCGGAAAAGCCGGGAGATGATAAAAATAAAACACGGAAACAATGAAGTCATTTCATCTCAACCGAAAAAACCTGACCATGCTGCACATGCCTATGGACATGCGCTGCTAAGGATCCTGGTTTGAAATAATCAATTATTCACATTGTTGCAGGATCACCTCACTGGCAGGCTTATATGCCTGTCCTTACCGATTAGTAATAATTATAATTAATAATAAGATGAAACCCACATGATTGATCCAAATCACAAACACTGCTGAAAATAATTCACTTTCAATCATGTGCGGTTCCATCAGACCTTAAACAAATAAATTATAAACTGATGAAAAACAAAAAAATACACTTCGAAACTTTACAGATACATGCAGGACATTACCCCGACAGCGAGACTCATTCGCGGGCAGTTCCTATTTATCAGACTACATCATATACATTCCGCGACTCAAAGCATGCTGCCGACCTCTTCAGCCTTGCAGAACCCGGAAACATTTACACCAGGATCATGAACCCGACGACAGATGTCTTCGAGAAGAGAATAGCATCACTCGAGGGCGGAGCAGCTTCGCTGGCCGTTTCGTCGGGACATGCTGCTCAGTTCATTACCCTGTCGACAATATTAAGACAGGGCGAGAATTTTGTAAGCTCTCCTTTCCTCTATGGCGGATCGCATACACAGTTTACGATCGCCCTGGCCAACTTCGGAGTCGAAGCAAGGCTCGCAAAAGATCTTGATCCGGCATCCTTTGAAAAGCTTATTGACAAAAAGACAAAGGCAATATATGTCGAGACCATCGGAAACCCTGGATTCAACATCCCCGATTTCGATGCATTTGCAAAACTGGCTCAGAAAAATGGCATCCCGCTGATTGTCGATAACACCTTTGGCGCAGGAGGTTATCTCTGTCGCCCGATTGACTTTGGTGCCAACATCGTCGTTGAGTCAGCAACCAAATGGATAGGAGGACATGGTACAAGCATCGGCGGAGTAATAACCGATGCAGCCAATTTTAACTGGAACAATGGCAACTTCCCTGTCTTCACCGAACCTTCAGCAGGTTATCACGGACTTGTATTCGGAGAAGTTTTCAATGAAAAGTCCGCTGCCGGGAATATACCATTCATTGTAAAAGCCAGGGTTGAAGGACTCCGCGACCTCGGACCTTCTTTAAGCCCTTTCAACTCATTCCTTATGATCCAGGGCCTTGAGACCCTGTCGCTCAGAATGGAAAGACACGTTCAGAATACTCAGGCTCTTGCTGAATGGCTTCAGTCATTATCCTTCGTCGAAAAGGTTAATTACCCGGGGTTAAAAGATAATCCATGCCATGAGCTTGCGAAGAAATACCTTCCAAAGGGGGCAGGTGGTGTTCTGAGCTTCATCCTGAAAACCGACAAATCAAAGGCTGCCCGTCTTGTCGAATACCTTGAGCTCGTAAGCCATCTGGCAAACGTGGGTGATGCAAAGACACTGATAATACAGCCATCCGCAACAACCCATGCTCAGCTGTCTCCTGAAGCTCAGCTGGCAGCAGGCGTTGAACCGGAACAATTCAGGGTCTCTGTTGGGCTTGAGCATATTGATGATATTAAATACGATTTCGAACAGGCATTTAAGCAGGTAATTTAATTGAGACATGGAGACACTGAAATACGATCATTCTTTTAAAACGGAGACCGGGGCCGAACTTCCGGAGATTGAGATCGCCTACAATACCTGGGGAAAGCTGAACAGCAAGGGAGACAATGTCATCTGGATATGCCATGCCCTTACTGCCAATTCCGATGTGGAATCATGGTGGCCCGGCATGGTGGGGAGCGGACTCCTTTTTGATCCTGATAAGTATTTCATCGTCTGTGCCAACGTGCTTGGCGGATGCTACGGAACCACGGGCCCGGCTTCTGTTAATAAATTAACAGGTAAGCCGTGGCTTCGTGATTTCCCTCTCATCACAATACGCGACCTGGTGAATGTCCATGAGATTCTCCGGAAACATCTCGGGATAAAAAGGATCCATACCATTATCGGCGCTTCCATCGGAGGTTACCAGGCCCTGGAGTATAGTATCATGTTCCCCGGCCTTATCGAACGGCTTGTTGTTCTGGCTTCGGGAGCAAAGCAGACTCCCTGGGCCCTCGCCTTCAGCGAATCAATGCGGCTTGCAATGGAAGCCGACCAGACTTTTGTCGCAGGCGAACCCGGCGGAGGTAAAAAAGGACTGAAAGCTGCAAGATCGATAGCTCTGATAAGCTACAGGACAATGAGCGCTTATAATCAGACTCAACAGGAAGATGACGATGAGAAGCTTAACAATTTTAAAGCTTCATCGTACCAGTCATACCAGGGCGAGAAGCTTGTCAGGCGCTTCAACCCATATTCCTACTGGACTATAACAAATCTTTCGGATACTCATAATATTGGAAGAGGAAGAGGCGGCGTGACAAAAGCGCTTAACTGCATCAGTGCCGATGTCATCTGCGTTGGTATAAAGTCAGATATGCTCTTCCCGACCGATGATCAGAAGTTCATTGCAAGCCATGCAAAAAAGGCTGAGTATGTTGAAATGGATTCTTTTTATGGCCATGACGGCTTCCTGATCGAGACTGAAAAGGTGACCGGGATCATCAGATCTTTCTGGACTAAAACTTCAAAATGAACTGACAATGACAAGACAAAAACTCAGAATAGGAATGTTCGGCTACGGCTGCGTGGGACAGGGGCTTCACGACGTGCTGAACAGCAGCAAGGGCTTCAGGGCCGATATAGTAAGGATCTGCGTGAAGGACCGCACAAAAAAGAGACGTATCCCTATGTCAAACTTCACCTTCGACAAGAATGATATACTCAACGACCCGTCCATAAATCTTGTCGTAGAGCTTATCGATGATGCCGACGAGGCCTTCAGCATTGTCTCTACGGCAATGAAAAGCGGTAAGAACGTGGTTACCGCCAATAAGGTCATGGTGGCAAACCATTTCCGTGAGCTTGTCACTCTCCAGGAGAAATATAAGGTGTCGCTTCTTTATGAAGCTTCCGCAGGGGCCAGCATACCTATTATCCGCAATCTTGAGGAGTATTACGACAATGAGCTTCTCTATTCGCTCCGCGGCATCCTTAACGGGACTACCAATTATATCCTGACGCTGATGCACAACCAGGGAACAGATTATGATGCTGCCCTCAGCGAGGCAAGGGAAAAAGGATTTGCTGAGTCCGATCCTACCCTCGACGTGGAAGGATGGGATGCAAAATATAAGCTTTGCATTATCACCGGCCATGCTTATGGACTTTTTCTGGATCCGAAGGAGGTGTTCCATTACGGCATAAACACAATTTCAAAGTTCGACATCCAGTATGCAAAAGAGAAGGGACTAAAGATCAAGCTCGTCCCCTTCGTCGGCAAAACAAACGAAAATACCATTACCAGTTTTGTGCTGCCAAGGTTCATTTCGTCGGACAAATATCTTTACAATGTCGATAATGAATATAACGGTGTTATAACCGAAGCCGTATTTGCCGACAAGCAGTTCTTCTCAGGCAAGGGAGCAGGCGGACATGCAACAGGCAGCGCCGTTCTCTCCGATATTTCGGCAAACTCCTACGGGTACAAATATGAATACAAAAAGTACCGTCAGGGTACAGTCTCGAACTACACACGCGACTATAAGCTTGAGGTTTACCTGAGGTACAATGACGAAAAGGATCGTGAATTATTTGGATTTGAAGAAGTGTCGGAATACTTTAGCGGAAGATTGTACAAATACGCGATCGGGATTGTGAACCTTCAGAAACTTTACGAGTTGCGGGAACAACTTCGTAACCTGAATGTTTTTATTGTGAACACAGGAAGGAAGGGGATTAACTAACAAGAACTAACCCACCCCCACCCCTCCAAGGAGGGGAGCCTGACTCCCTGCCCCCTTGAGGGAAGGGTCGGGAAAGGGGGTGAGTTCATGAAATACAGGAAAAAGAAATATTAAGTTAAATGAAGCCTTTATTAGAAGATATAATTAAAACTAAGATCCTGGTTCTCGATGGCGCGATGGGAACCATGATCCAGAAGCTGAAGCTGCAGGAGGCTGATTACCGCGGAAAAGAGTTCGCTGATCATCCTAAGCCCCAGAAGGGGAATAACGACCTGCTTACGCTGACAAACCCTGATGCGATAAAGAATATCCACAGGCAATACCTTGAAGCCGGAGCCGATATCATTACCTCGAATACTTTTAATTCCAATAAAATTTCCATGGCCGACTATGGCATGGAAGACCAGGTTTACAGGCTGAACGTTGAAGCCGTAAAAAATGCAAGGGAGACGATAGATGATTTCGAAAAATCTTCCGGCACTACCGGTCATTTCATTGCAGGCACTCTCGGCCCCACAAACCGGACTGCCTCGATGTCTTCTGATGTCAGCGACCCCGGGGCCCGCTCAGTTACATTCGATAACCTGGTAGAGGCATATTCTGAACAGGCAAGGGGATTGATTGACGGCGGAGCCGATATCCTGCTGGTCGAGACTATATTTGACGTCCTCAACTGCAAGGCTGCTCTCTTTGCCATAGATTCTGTCTTTGAGGAAAAAGGTGTAAGGCTTCCTGTGATGGCATCCGTTACAATTACCGATGCCAGCGGAAGAACACTCACAGGTCAGACTCTTGAAGCATTTCTTATATCAGTTTCACATTTCCCGCTCTTCAGCGTGGGACTTAACTGTGCTCTCGGTGCAGAGCAGCTGCGACCCTTCGTCGAAGAGCTTTCCGCCAAATCAGCTTTTTATGTTTCGGCCCATCCGAATGCCGGCCTCCCGAACCAGTTCGGGGAATATGACCAGACTGCAGAATTCATGGCCTCTGTAACTGAAGATTTCATGAAGGAGGGATGGATCAATATCATTGGGGGCTGCTGCGGAACAACACCGCTCCATATCAGCATGATCGCGGAAAACGCAAAAAAATATAAGCCAAGAGTAATACCGGAAATAACCAGGTATACAAGACTTAGCGGACTCGAGCCTCTGATCATTACACCCCTGACCAACTTTGTCAATATCGGCGAGCGTACAAACGTTTCCGGTTCAATTAAGTTTGCGCGGCTTATAAAGGAAGAGAAATACGGTGAAGCTCTGGCCATCGCGCGGAACCAGGTTGATGGAGGTGCCCAGGTGATCGACATCTGCATGGACGAGGCGATGCTCGACTCTGAAAAGGCGATGGTGAAGTTTGTAAACCTCATCATGGCTGAGCCAGACATTGCAAAGCTGCCGCTGATGATCGACTCCTCGAAATGGAACGTCATAGAATCTGCCCTGAAGTGCATACAGGGGAAATCGGTTGTCAACTCAATAAGCCTCAAGGAGGGCGAAAAGGCTTTCCTCGGTCGTGCAAAGCTTTTAAGAAAATACGGCGCTGCCGCAATAGTGATGCTCTTCGACGAGAAGGGTCAGGCTGATACTCTTGAGAGAAAAACTGCCGTCGCTGAGAGATCATATAATTTGCTTGTTGATAAGCTGGGCTTTCCTCCGGAAGATATAATCTTCGATCCCAATGTGCTTGCAGTTGCCACCGGCATCGAGGAGCATAACAATTATGCCCTCAATTTCATAAAGGCGACGGAATGGATCAGGAAAAACCTGCCCTACGCAAAAGTCAGCGGCGGCATCAGCAACCTCTCATTTTCTTTCAGGGGAATCGACAGGGTGCGTGAAGCTATGCATTCCGTCTTCCTGTACCATGCCATAAATGCAGGGCTCGATATGGGAATTGTCAATCCCGGCATGCTTCAGGTATACAGCGAAATTCCTGCCGACCTTCTTCATCTTACCGAAGATGTTATCCTGAACAGGAGGAAGGATGCTACGGAAAGGCTGGTGAAATTTGCCGAAGGACTGAAGAATGAAGGTAAGAAGGAAGAGAAGAGCGACGAATGGCGACTCCTGCCCGTTGTGGAAAGGATCAGGCACTCTCTGGTAAGAGGACTTGATGAGTTCATTGAGCAGGATGTAGAAGAGGCCCGCACATTGTTCGACCGGTCCATCGACCTCATCGAAGGTCCGCTGATGGGCGGGATGAATGAGGTGGGCGACCTTTTCGGATCCGGGAAAATGTTTCTTCCGCAGGTGGTGAAGAGCGCACGCGTAATGAAAAAGGCTGTTACAAAGCTCGCCCCGTACATCGAGAAGGAGAGCGCAGCAGGAGAGAGAAAAAGCGCCGGTAAAATTTTGCTTGCAACCGTAAAAGGCGATGTTCACGACATCGGAAAGAACATCGTTGGCGTAGTGCTCTCATGTAACAATTACGAGATTATCGACCTTGGCGTAATGGTCCCTTCTGAGAAGATAATTGATACTGCAATTAAGGAAAAGGCTGATTTTATTGGACTAAGCGGACTAATAACCCCGTCGCTCGAAGAGATGGTTCATGTGGCTGCTGAAATGGAACGCAGAAAGCTTACTGTTCCGCTGCTTATCGGCGGAGCCACCACTTCGGAGATCCATGCTGCAGTTAAGATCGCCCCTGCATATTCGGGACCGGTGATCCATGTAAAGGATGCATCCAGGGCTGCCGGCGTGCTGTCGTCTCTTAAGCGTAATAACAGTAATGAATATATAGATTCCGTTTCTGCGAAATACCGTAAGATGCGGGAAGATCATGCCGCTAAGCGCGATGAGAGAAATCTGGTCCCGTTTGAGACAGCCAGGAAGAATCGTCTGGTTACTGACTGGAAGAGCTTCACTATACAAAAGCCTGATAAGCCCGGATTCCATCTGATTGAGAATATAGATATCCGCATGCTGGCCGGTTATATCGACTGGACATTCTTCTTCTTTGCATGGAAGCTCTCCGGGAAATATCCTGCCATCTTCAGCGACCCGGTCAAGGGAGAAGAGGCAAAAAAACTGTTTGACGACGCTCAATATTATCTGAAGGAGATAATTGATAAAAAGATCGTATCGGTAAGGGGAATAGCCGGATTATATCCTGCTGTTTCAGAGGGTGATGATGTTAGGGTTTTTATTGATGAGAAAAAGCATGAGCCGAAAGCTTTCCTTAGATTTCTCAGGAACCAGGAGCTGAAGGAAAAAGGCGTTCCCAACCTGTCCCTCTCTGATTTTATCGCTCCCGGATCGTCGGGACTGACCGATTATATCGGTTTGTTTGTTGTTACTGCCGACATCGGTAATGATGCATATTCAAAATATAAAGAGGACGATTATGCGTCGATAATGATAAGGATACTTAGCGACCGCCTTGCTGAAGCCGCTGCCGAATGGCTTCACGAAAAGATCAGAAAAGAATACTGGGGCTACGCAAAGGATGAGAACCTGTCAATTGAAAAAATGCTGGCAGTGAAATATAAAGGTATACGGCCTGCTCCCGGATATCCGGCCTGTCCCGACCATACCGAAAAGAGGGTTCTGTTCGATATTCTCGATGCAGAGAAAACTCTTGGCGTCGGGCTCACTGAAAACTTTGCCATGACACCTCCTGCAACTGTCAGCGGGTATATCTTCTCGCATCCTGCCTCCTCCTACTTCAGCATAGGCAAAATAAGCCGCGATCAGCTCGGGGATTACGCATCAAGAAAAAAGATGACCGTCGGAGAGGCTGCAAAATGGCTTGCTCCCAACTTATAATGAAAGAATATGAGTGTTATTGACAAGATAAAAAACGCAAAGGGTCCGCTGTTCACTTTCGAGCTGCTGCCTCCCCTGAAAGGGCATAGCATTGAAAAGGTTTATGCGACAATCGACATGCTAGCTGAATTCGAGCCTGCATACATCAACTTTACTACTCATCGCAACGAGATAATGTTCAGGGAGCGTCCCGACGGTCTTCTTGAAAAAAGGATAACGCGTCTCCGTCCCGGGACTATTGCCCTGGCAGCAGCCGTGAGATACAAGTATAACATCACTGTCGTCCCTCATTTGCTTTGCGGCGGATTCACAAGAGAGGAGACTGAGAATGTGCTTATAGAGATGAGCTTTCTTGGCATCGATGATGTGCTGGCGTTGAGGGGTGATCCGCAAAGGGGAAGCAGGACATTTATCCCCGAAAAGGATGGTCATACTCACACCTGGCAGCTGGTAAAGCAGATCGTGGATATGAATAACGGAAAGTATATCGAGGAGTCGCTCGAGGATACCACCCCGGGCAGATTCTGTATAGGCGTTGCTGCTTACCCGGAGAAGCATTTCGAGGCTCCCAATCTGCAGATCGACATGGAGAACCTGAAGTTTAAAGTCGATGCCGGTGCCAGCTATATAGTTACACAGATGTTCTTCGATAATTCTAAATTCTTCGGCTTTCGCGACGAATGCCGGAAGATGGGGATAAACGTGCCCATTGTTGCAGGTATCAAGCCCATAACGGCACTTAATGATATTAAGCTGCTGCCGCAGACATTCCATATTGATCTGCCGGGCGACCTTGTGAATGCCATCAGGAAATGTGCCACCGATAAAGAAGCGCGTGAAG
>Ga0182010_10001939_pt1 | contig 10693 bp, 10 predicted proteins | sample 611E1MmetaG_FD_120488 | JGI IMG/M metagenome (GOLD analysis project Ga0182010, IMG submission 120488) | Permafrost microbial communities from Stordalen Mire, Sweden - 611E1M metaG | ecosystem: Environmental > Terrestrial > Soil > Wetlands > Permafrost | place: Sweden: Stordalen | collected...
AAATGGATAAAATGGCTGGTGGGATAGTTGTTGATAAGGATCGCGGATTATTGATATGTTAATTTGGAATCGTTATACTAGTATTCTCCCATCAAAAGGGCAGCCTATTTGACCAACAAATTGTTTCCATAGTGTTCGTTTTCATTACATTAATATTATCGTTGGTATCGATAAATACCTTAAGCTAAAAATGGGAAACCTCCAACATCTTGAGCTCTTGGAGGAAACAATATATAAAGAAGTCCTCCAAGCTAAAACAAATTAGTTCAAGTAGTATTGCCCGTTTGTAGTATCCACTTTACATGGAGTCTGACGTACCAGATGATTGGTGGACCACATGAGCGTGTCGTTGTATGCTCTGCTGAAAGCTTTCTGCATGATTATTTCTTTGTTTACCTTGCCCTCTTCTTCTATAGATTGGCAAAGGTAGTACGTGAATACACTGACAGGTGCAGTCCAGTTTTCGTTGCTGGGTTCATTCTCGTTTGAAGAAGTCAATATCAACTGATCTTTATCAGCAGCTACCTTAAATGCACCGCTATTACAGGCATCTATAATAATGGCCAGGTTCTTCATGCCTTTCAGATATTGATTGACCTCATCCTCACTAATGTATGATGACAAGTCTCCATCTCCGTCTTGAGGGATGATATAAAAATTGCCTTTATTATCCACTTCTCCGTGTCCCGAAAAGTAAAGGACAACATTCCCCCTATCCTTCTTGAGGCTTATCTCTTTTAGTGCTCCTTCCAGGATATTATGCTTTGTCGGTTTAATCTCCGCTCCATCCGTGAGAGTAATGACTTCATATCCAAGAGACTTGAGGAGACTTCCAAGGTAATTAGCATCGTTTTCTGACGCATGAAGGCCTTTACGATCATCATAGTTATTGATTCCCACAACAACTGCATAGTTCTTGTGAGAAGAAAGCTTTTTGCCCCATTGCAACGAGAGATCTCTAAAGGCATTTGAATGAAAAAGGTCAGGCTCAAGTGGATAGAATTCTTCATTGTTGAACCAATTTTCAACTAAAGATCCATCAGATCGTGAAATATTGTATGGATCGATCTGAATGCAAATGCGGTCTAAGTTTGAGTTTAGCAGCGAAACAATTCCCTGGTTAGAAAAGGTTTTTCCTGGAGCATTACTATCATTTTGATACATTCCCATGTGGTAGAGGCCGCCAATTATCGAGTCTGTATCTGAAGCTACATTCGGACTCGCGATCAGAAATTTGTTTTTTAAGCTCTTGTCAGGTCGGCTATTTTCATAGATGTATCCCAGTTTTGAGTTTATGTTCGAAGCTATATCGGAACCTGTAACTTTTTCTGTTTTTACCCCCCTGTCATACCTCCTATATTCGTAAGCGTAGCCTAATTTCGAGTTTATACTTGAACCGACATCCGAACTCGTGATCTGGACCTGGCCTGCATTGTTCTTGTCAGATCGACTATTTTCGAAAAGGTATCCCAGTTTTGAATTTATATCCGATGCGGCATCCTGACTCGCTACCGGATCTTTTCCTCCGAGAACCCGGTCGACGTGGCTCCTTTCGTAAAGATATTCGAATTTCGAGTTGATGTTTGAAGCAGCGTTAGAACTCCCTAACAAGGCATCGTTCTTGGAGCTGTTATCAGCATGATTTTTTTCGTTGAGGAAGTCGCTATTTGTATCGATATTAAAAAGTTCTCCTAAACCTGATGTGGAAATACCGCTTGGTACGTTAAAATTTAAGCTATTTTTTGAATTATTAATGTAATTTAAATTTCCGTCTAATCTTTCTTTGAGGAGGCTATATGAATCATTAGTATTACTAGTATCGGGTTCAACAGTTGGTCGAGCTGTCAAATCACCGCTATTAGCATTTAGATTCTCAGCTTCTCGATTATTAATAGTGTTCTTGATTGCTAATATATTCAGTGAATCCTGAGAAGAACCTATTATGGTTGCATTATCATCGACAGCAGCTTCTATGCAGTATGTGAGCGCCATAGTCACTATTGCCACCGCTAATAGCCACCTCATACACAACAACTCACGAAGTTAAAGCCAATACGTACGTAGACTTAAAAAATACTTGTTGTTATGCAATATAAAGTTTTTGAAACAATATAATTATAGTTTATATAGTATTATATATTTGATGCATCATTCGAGGATTCCTAATAACCTCAGGTTTCGGGGCCATGCCTTTATCAAGAATATATAAAGAACATGCGGGATTTAGCGGGTTTTTATGAATCCCCATTTCGATCCAGAATATAGAAGGACCAAGATAAGAGCATGAGGCATTCAGCGGTGGCGTTGGTCGTGTTGCATTTGATGTTAGCGTTAGTTGCCAATGGCGCGGGAAATGCAAGACTCTATCAATTCGATACCTAAGTTATGGATAATGAAGGCTGGATGCAAACTATGACAATATTGTAAATACAAAAACAACAATTGATCTAATTATAGTGAAGCACCTAAATATTGATACTTACCGTTATGCTTAGGTTTATCATGTGACCATGAGTATCAATCTTTAGGTTTTTGAACTATAATCTGTGAGTCAGGTTAAACAAGAAAACCTCCTTAGTGAACAAGTTAATAAACAAAATAGACTATAATCTAGGAAATATTATCAAATCTGGTTCCGAAGAGAATGAAAAGAATGCTCCAATCTAATGAATATAACGACTTAAAAAACAATATAACCTGGCGAATTTAACCGATTGGTACTTATCACATTTTGGTAATGTGTATGGCAAGGTGTAAAAGCATCCGGAACAAATTTCTGAATTTTTTCGTCTATGGGTTTTGCAGGTCACTCTTAGATTTCAATTAGTCCAAGGAGCAGTATTGATAAATCTGACATTGTGTTTAAAAAAGTTATATATGGAAGAAGACTAAATGATCTTCTTGCACTAAATCGCCAAGGAGTTTATTGAAAGTGACATGCTTGAGCAACGATCTTGAAATATCTTTGAATATTCATGCATATGATCTTCGAGTAGCAATTGCAATTGAACACCTGACACAATATATATAGGGATTGCACGATGAATTTGATGTTTAGGAAATTACTTGTGACGTTCCTATTACTGTTCATGATAGGAGCCATAGGGTTGTCGGAAGGGTCTAGCGTAAAAAAGATTGGCAACGGATCAAAAGAAACTAACGTTGAAGCATTGCAGAAAGCTACTCAAAACGCAACAGACGCATTATACATAGATCACTTAAAGTTAACCTTGAGCCAATTCAATGATGATCTAAATGAGTCTTCTTTCATTTTAGACGAATTCATAAGAAAGAATATTTCGAACAGAGATGCAATGGTTGCAAGTACGTCATTGTATGTACTAACTTCCCATACCTTGAATTCTATCAATCAGACACAACCACCAAAAAAATATGCAACTTATTTTAATTTTACTATTCGTGCTCTTGAGAATCTGGAGGAGTACCTTTGGAATATGGGAAAATTCTACGAAACGAGCAAGACCGATTATGCTATAACTGCAAGAATGAATTTCAATACCAGCATGTACTATTATGAGAAAGGCCGTGAAGGAATAAGTTTATAGAGCGCGTTATCAAATTTTCGTATAGTCAAACGACGACACACTTATGCCGCATAAAGACATAAATAAGTTAGCTAATAGTTCCTAAGAGGGATTATGCCCTTATCGCCACAGCATATCTGTGATGATATCGTGATAAAATCAATCAAATTAGTGCTTTCTGATCAACCCATACGGATGGCAGCATGCCATCCGCAGTCTCATAACTTGACCAAACAATGATAACTTTTCCTTGACCAAAGACAAGTCAATGCAATTTATTCGTGCAAAAGTTAATAATATTTTCTCAGTAATTTTAAATAAGCATCTGCTTAAGGGTCATAACCATATAACAGATTGGCTGCCTTGCTGTCTTCCGGGGAATTCCATTTACTAAATTCAGCCTGCTGAACCATCGTATTTTTCTTACGTAAAACTATTTCAACGAATAACTCAAAAAGATCCAGGGTGACTTTCTTGAAATTCATTATAGCTTTAGTGTTAATGCTGATAGCTGCTTCTGCGGCTTCCTCAGCGCTTGAAAACCAAGACCATCGGCCCCTCACAAGTATCTTTTGATAAATACGACTTTGAATTACACTGTAAAACTCGAACAACCTATTGAAACGCCTGTAAACTCGTTTTACCAAATTCTGCTAAACACTTATAATTACACTCTTGCAAAAGTACAAGTAGAGGAGTACAAAAACCTCTCGGATTCGTCTCTGGATGTAGGCAAGACCATATTCGAACTCAGTATGGCCAACCAAGGGTTTAACAAGAATATTTCAGCCCAAAATATCATTATTGACGGCAATAAGGGCTTCGTCGTCACAGGAATGAATCCAAAAAATCTGAGATTATGGCAGGCGTACTACTGGCTTGATAGCACTGATTGTGAATGCGGGCCCGTCTCGGTCGGAAAGACCGAAATTGGAATAATTTCCTTATATCCACTAAATGTAACCAGGAACTTGATAAATAGTCTGCACGTAGAAAACATCAAACAACCTGCAAAGCCAAAGACTCTTACATTTGGGCCTCCGAAAATGAGTTAGTGCTCTTTTGGAGGCCTTTCATTTTTATCTCATATGGCAAAAGAGTGTTTTCTTAATCCATCTCAAGAAAGGGTATCTCGATCCGGTAGGTTCGTGTCGTGACGGTGATGTCTTTATCACTGCCCCAAACAGAGAATCTTTATCCTTTCCCGCCTGTACAATGTCATTATGAGGCTTATTCTACCTGAAGAAATGTCAGCCATAGATGCCAACTGTAAGTACTTCGGCCTTCTGCCTCTGCAGCTCATGGAAAACGCCGGAGCCTCATTGGCAAGAGCGACAAGGGCTAAGGCTCGAGGAAAGAAGATCGCTATAGTTGCCGGAAAGGGAAACAATGGCGGAGACGCCTTTGTCGCCGCCCGCCACTTGGATGGATTCGAAGTCACCGTTTTTCTCCTGGGCCGATCCAAAGATATCGCGACACAAGAGGCAAGGAGGAATTGGGATATCCTTGTGAAGCTCGGTTTTGATACCAGAGAGATCAGTGACATTCGGGATATGAACTTCGGCGAATACGACCTGATAATAGACGCCGTCTTCGGGACCGGCGTGCGCGAACCCATCATTGGACTGGAGGGCGCTGCAATTGATGCCATCAACTCTGCTTCTCTGCTGGTGATATCCGTTGACGTCCCTAGCGGCCTAGGGACCTCAAAGGTCGTCAAGCCTGACCTAACGGTCACCTTCCATAAGCCCAAGCCCGGCATGACCGGCGAGGTTATTGTTGAGGACATAGGCATTCCCGTCAGGGCTGAGTTCTTTGTGGGTCCGGGAGACCTCCGGTTGGTCGGTGCAAGGTCCCCGGACAGCCACAAGGGTGACAGCGGCAGGATCCTCGTAATCGGAGGCGGCCCTTACACCGGCGCGCCTGCTCTAACTGCATTGGCAGCCTTGCGAGCTGGCGCGGACATAGTCACTGTGGCAACTCCAGAGAGCGCTTCCAAGACCATTTCAGGGTACTCTCCAAACCTGATTGTCAGAGCACTACCAGGAGACCATCTATCTCCACAACACCTTCCCATTTTGAAAGATTTGATCGCCAGCCACGGCGTGGTTGTCATGGGAATGGGCCTGGGCCGTAACCCCGAATCCCGCCAGGCTCTTGCTCAGATAATCCCTATGTGCCAAAAGACGGTCATAGACGCGGATGCGTTACAGCCTGAGCTACCTATGAAGGGCATAGTCACACCTCATGCCGGTGAGTTCAAGCGGATAAGCTCCGTCGAGCTGCCTGGACCCGATTACAAGGTGCGTATCGAGCCGACCAAGAGATATGCAAACGAAAAAGGTCTGGTAGTGCTCTTGAAGGGCCATGTCGACCTGATCACAGATGGAGACGTTGTTCGAGGAAACACTACGGGGAACCCTGGGATGACCGTGGGGGGCACTGGGGATGTGCTGGCCGGAGTAACCGCCGCCTTTTACGCCCGAACAACTGCTCTACGTGCGGCGACGGCTGCCGCCTTCGTCAACGGGCGTGCGGGAGACCTGGTCTACGTCGAGAAGGACTACGGCATGGTTGCCACTGATGTAATCGAAAAGATCCCTCTGGCCATGAGGCTGTGATCTGATGGAGATCGAGGAAATGAGAGACGGCTTTGGAATGGTGGATATAACCGACAAGCCTCCAGTCCATCGGACGGCTACGGCAACGGGCCTTATCAAGTTGAAGGAGTCAACTGTGGAGGCTATACGTTCCGGCCGTGTCAAGAAAGGCGATGTAATCTCTACTGCTCGTGTGGCGGCCATCCTGACAGTAAAGGACGCCCCGAGGCTGATTCCCTTCTGCCATCAAATCTCCATAACCGCTGCTGATGTCCTTTTCGATATCCAGCCGGAAGCAGTCAGGGCGACAGTGACAGTGACATCGGTTGGCAAAACAGGAGTAGAGATGGAGGCATTGGCAGGGGTATCTGCGGCCCTGCTAAACGTTTGGGACATGGTAAAGTACCTGGAGAAAGACGAGACCGGAAACTATCCATCCACAGAGATCGATGACATAAGAGTAGTCGAGAAACGAAAAGAATCGATTTGACTAACTTTAGCGCTTCTTCCGGGAGCCAAAACGCGGCTCTGGGCTGTACTTGTCTTTTCTGGAGGCCATCCTTCGGGCAACGCTTATTGCAACTGCCCGCTCCATCAGATCTTCTCGCTGCTTTTTCTGGCCAACCAGCTTTTTAACTATAATGTAGTTGGCGAGATAGAAGGCTGGAAGCAATAGCAAACAGATTATCAGAATCTGCCAGATCTCCATGAGATGTGAATGGCGCTTATGATATAAACCTACTTGACTTGAATCCGCTCGACTTAGATCCTATTTGGTTTGAATCCTTCTTTAACTTGAATTCTAATCGGACTTGGGCATATCCAAACTTGAATCTACTTGAACTTGGCCAGAAGACGCGAATAAAACTCCCTCTCCGGCCCGGATGTGGTCCGTACAAGTCGATCCAGGATCAGTTCTGGGGTACTTTTGGCTAGATAGTTGAACCGAGGCGTCCGTCGAACTATTAAGTTATTGTCGCTATCCAGGCCTGAAGCCTCTATCCCGTCAACCCTAACGGGAGTCTCGGCAAACCTCTTGACCTCTTCCGCTAGATGGCTGACAAAGACGGCCACAGAACCAAGCCGGTTAAGTTCATCAAGCATGCATGCTATAATCCTGGCCGAAGCCCCCGGCTCGGTTATGGCCTCCAGCTCGTCTGCTAGGACGATCTTTCGCTTGCAGTTCTCCACAAGGGCGAACTTTCGCATCGCAGTTTCAAAAGCACCGGCAGAAAGCGTACCCCGGCTCTTGCTGAAGTAATACAGCTCTTCATAGATGCAGAGTTTGCAGTTCTGGGCGGGCACAGGCATGCCCATGTGGGCCAGTATCACTATCTGGGCCAGAAGGTCGAGTAGTGAAGTCTTGCCTCCAGAGTTCACACCGCTTAAGAGCACTGTCCTTTCCTGAAACTCTGGCGATCCCGTTTTCCCTAGGGCGTAGCTGACAGGCTCAGCCTTCTCTAGGTTCAGATTTATTCCACTATTAAAGCAAAGAGATGGTTCGTCCACAATCTCCGGCATAACGAGTCCCTGTCTGAGGGCATAGGTCCCTATTGCGTAGTAAAAATCGAACTCCTTGAGCTTGGTAACCATCTTTTTGACGGTCTCCTTTTTGTCGGCCAGGCCTCTTGCCAGTTCCCTGCGTGATCTAATGGCTCTCGTCTCCAGCCGAATTCTCAGCTCCTGCTCGAAGCTTTGAAGCGCCTGTCCGTCCAGCTCCAGAGGGTACTGGAACTCTGAGCAGAAGATGTCGTCGAAGCGTACCGCGTCGGTTCCTGAAAGTTTCAGCTCAGAGGTCGCTCTGGCCTTAGCGTCTTTGAGCACGTCTCGAAATATCCCGCTCATCTGTTCTTCGAAGAGATTTCTGACACCTTCGCCTCTACCCAGGGCCTGGAGGATGTCCATACCGGCAAGGGTCACGGAGCTAGACTCAATTCTTCTCTTCAGCTCAGCGTTGGCCCAGGCGACTGCTTCTTTTACGCAACCATTAATATTCCCAAGCACTCCTGCCAGCCGGGACGACTCAGAGTCGTCGTCCATTTCTAGGCCCTGGATCAGCTTGTCTAGACCGTTCAGATCCCTGAGGTGGCAAATGCCGGTCTCCTCCAGCATCTTCGCGGCCTTTAGAGCAGAGAGCAATGTCTCGAAGTTGTCCTTGTAATAAGTCAGAACCGCCTCGGGAACAAGGTACCAATCTTCCATGCTTTCTGCGTGCTCAATGTCTATTGCGTTGTCTGCCAGCTCTCCCACAACGCAGACATGGCTATAGCCTCTGGAAGCTTCGACCATCTCTCGATCGCTTTCTGCCAGATGCACGTCTATCAGCTTATCCAGTCCTCGCATTCTGAGCTGCGTGTGGACTTCAGGGGAGCTTGCCACGATTGCTCGGTCTCTTATTCGCGCTCTAGGTCGTTCTTTGAGAGGCTTGATTCTGGACAGAAGCTCTCCAATTCCTTTTCCCTCCAGCATTCTCGCCCAGTTCATGGATTCCTCTGCCAGCTTTCGATTCTCTCTGATCAGCTCCATGGAGGATGATGGGAAGAGGGTACCGATCTTCAACCGGGCGTACTCCGTGTGAGCACATGCAGCCATCTTTGATATCAGAATCTGATAGATTCTGTTGGATTCCTCTGTGGCCAGGAAGCTCTCTGGTTCTGCTCCGTACTTCTTCCCCGTGGCCCACTGGACAAGAGACAATGCATGGCGCTCACTTACTACATCCAGGAGGCTCGCTACGTCACCCTGAAGGATGCCCTCAATAGCCGCCTCTTCGCTCCCAAAGCGATCGACTAGCCGTTCCTTTATTCGTGCCCCTACGCCGGGCATTTCCATGAGCTTCAAACAATCCGGATATGGTCAGGAATATAATATAGCTGTTTCTGTTATCGCGGAACGTTGCCCTTCCAGTGGCTGCGCAGTGTACGAGTGCGTGATCCGGCGTTGCAAGAAACTTCATATCCTGTGTTATCCAAAGACAGAACTGTGTTGCTACATCGCATCCTCGACCTGAAAGATGAAGATGACGTTTTCCTGGCAGAAGAGTCCCTTGGAGACCTAATTGCCTTACCTGTGACTTCTGAGTTTCTCAGCTCGGGAATTGAGTCAGACGAGGCCATAGAACTCGTAGGAGGCTATGGGGTGGCCTTTCATCTCCGTGAGCCAGCAGACTTCTGGCTTCTGCTGACGGACAAATATTCAACAATGAAGATTCTTGAAGGCTTTCGGCTTGAACACGACAGTATATCTTGGAAGACTGCAAAAACATCGGACGGCCAATTCTTCGAAGCCGTCGCCGAATACTTCTCCCTCTCCCTGGCAGGTGAGCTCTTTTGTGAGAGCTGTGAAGTGCGAGATAGTTCTTACTATATAGAAGAAAGAATCCATAGGTTAGAATCATTTCTGTCACCTATAATTCCTAAGAATATCAGCGTCCTTGAAGTGGCTTGCGGAAACGGCATGGCAACCCAGTCGCTGCATCGATTGGGTTATGGGCCGTTTACCATGGAATTGGACCGCTGCGAGATGTGCCAAGGTCTCAAGGCTGGAAAGCTAGAGCCAAATCGATCCTTCGTCCTGGATGCCCGTCTCCTCAATCGCTTTCTCAATCCCGGATCTTTCGATGTCGTAGTGGGTTTTATGGTAGGATTGATAGAACAGGTAAACTGGAACATGTGGATGGAGATTCTACTGACAGCTTCCAATCTGGCCAGCAGGATGGTACTCTACACCATCTATACCCGAAAGGAAGCTGAGCTCATCGCGAGGTCTCTGGATGAAGCAGGCTGGGATGTATCTATAATCGATAATCGAGATGCAAGCGGAATCTATGACCAGTGGGCCGTTCAAGCCGATCGGAAGGGCTGACGGAAAGGTTAATACAACTTCAGATAACGATGAATATGGTGAGTCTTATGTCTCAGTTTAAGAAGAGAGATGTCGAGCGAAAGGGCGGAAAGAAGCAGGAGAACTTAAGCAAGAAGCTCCTCGAAGAGAACCTAGACGACCTGAGAACCACAAGCGAAAACGAGGAATGAATTAACTGCAAAAATAGCCTGCGGGGAGAGAGCATCTTCCAAAAAGGGCCCGCATAGGTCGCTCCAGAAGAACCCGTTATTGAGCCACTGGGGCGATCTGAGAATTAATCAGAGACAGTATTGTCCCTGAGCAATGCATCCTTTTACCCTTTGTGGGATGCGATCCAACCCCGTTTTCGATGCAACCACAATTGAGAGCTATTCAGGCGGAAGGGCTCTCCTCGCTGAGAGATCTGCTCATCTCCTTTAGCTTCTCTATGCTCTCCATTGTCTTGGCAGATTCCCGTCTCTTCTCGTCCTCGAAATACTTGATTATGTCACCCAGAGTTATGGTGAGCTTGTACACCTTCATCGGCCTGCCCTTTCCGTCTTTCTTGATCTCCCGCTCTTCCACCCAGTTGTGGTTTCTTAGCGTCCTCATGGCTATGCTGACCTCGGGCTGACGGAGGCTGGAACCTATCTCAATCTCTCTGGATGTTGCCTCCTCTACGTTGGCCAGATAAGTGATCATGCT
>Ga0182010_10001940_pt1 | contig 10685 bp, 7 predicted proteins | sample 611E1MmetaG_FD_120488 | JGI IMG/M metagenome (GOLD analysis project Ga0182010, IMG submission 120488) | Permafrost microbial communities from Stordalen Mire, Sweden - 611E1M metaG | ecosystem: Environmental > Terrestrial > Soil > Wetlands > Permafrost | place: Sweden: Stordalen | collected...
ATTGCCGGATTCGTTGTAAATTCAATGTATACAAATGAGCAGAAAAAACATCTTGCCGTTGTAGAGAACCAGAAACATTCATTCACACAATTATTAACTTCCAGAGATTCTGTGATTAACGAATGGATGTTGACATTTGATCAGATTGAAAAAGACCTGAACACTGTAAAAGAGAAGGAAAACATTATCACAATGAAGTCAGAGGATAAGGAATTTTCCAAAGACAAAAAACAACAGATCCTGAAAGATATTGAGTATGTTAATACCCTTCTTGATCAGAATAAAAAGAAAATAGCTTCTCTTACTGCACAGCTTAATAAGTCAGGTGGAACAATCAAAGGTTTACAGGTAAGAATTGCTGAACTTGAGACTTCAATGAAAGAGCGTGAAACTGAAATCGCTGACCTCAAAACCAATCTGACTCAAAAAGATTTCCAGATAGGACAGCTTAACACAAAGATGTCGGAACAGGAAGTTGCCATTGCTCAGAAAGATGAGAAAATCACTACACAGACTGCCGAAATGAATAAAGGTTTTATTGCTTCAGGAACATATAAAACACTGAAAGCTAAAGGTCTGATAAATAAAGAAGGAGGATTTCTCGGTATTGGCCGGAAAGAAGCAATGCTTCAGGGTTTTTCTCAGAGTTTATTTACACAGGTTAATATAACCGAAACAAAAAGTATTCCTGTGAATTCAAAAAACGCAAAACTTATCACCTTCCACCCGGCCAGCTCTTATGAACTGGTACGCGATAAAGACAACAAAATAGCCAGTATAGATATTAAGAATCCGGATGAATTCTGGAAGGTTTCAAAATATGCTGTTGTTGAAATAAAATAATTAACAAGATTGTATGCTGATCTAAAGGCATAAGTTGTGAAAGGCAAAGTATGAGGCCCCACAGGAAGCAACCCTGTGGGGCTTTTTTTTAATTATGATTTGCCCGGACCCGATTGTACATACTTCTTCTGTTCATCTGTAAGAATATTGAGTATATCCTTTCTGTGTGAATCCCGGAGATCCTTCATTTTTGCTGACATCTCTTCCCTTAATTTTATCATATCATCCTGTTGCTTTTTTATGAGATCTTCAATTTGCTTTTTTTGATTTTCCGTTACATTTGGAATACTTTCAAGCATTCTTCTCCCGGGTCCGGCTGGCATCCAGCCAGTACTGTCCATTGGCATGCGACCCATGCCTCTCATCATTCCCATTCCAGGGCCATTGCCCCTCATTCTCTCATTTCTCATCCCAGGAGCCATACTCCCATGCATACTCCACATAGGTCCGTGATGTCTGAAATCACTGCCACTTCTCATACCATCCATCCATGAAGATTCCTTCATCTCTTTCCTGTGATCCCTGAAATTATGACATCCGCTGCCTGCAATCAAAAGGACCAGCAAAAATCCGGCTATTATACCACGTTTTTTCATGTTTATGATTTATTAATCGTTGTTTATTATAAGATATATTGAAAAAATTCAGAATTCTTACCTTTCCTATTAGACAACTAAATAGATAATTTCATTCTCAGAAATTCAAAATTATTTTTAAATACAATATATACTAATTGTAATGTGGTGATTAGGGCAACAATTTTATCCTGCTGAATTTTTAAAAATAATTTTCAAACTGTTACTTAAATGATGTAAATTTGATAAGGTCTTACTCAACGATTAAAAATATACTCCAATGAAAAAACTTTTATTTTTTTTGGTTCTCCCTGCAATTACAATTCTATCATTACAGGCACAACCCGTCTCGGACTACATCTATAAATTAGACAACGGGATAAATGTAAAAACTGAACGCGGCTGGAACCATATCTGGGTTCAACAGGATTATGCAGCATTAAAAGCAGGCGACAATACTCCACTTGGAGTAAGCACCAGAACTCTTGGAGATCTGACTTCAGGTTCATCTTTTAAGCTCCTCCGTGAAGGAAAAGAAGTTAAGATGCAGGGCGCAGCTCCTGGGACTTACGACCTTAAACTGTCATTTAAACTTTCAGCAAAGCCCGGAACACTAAGCTTCACAGTAGGAAATGTGGTGATAAAACCAAAAACAAAAACCACTATAAATATTACAATCTACGACTACCAGATTTATATTTCAGAGGCCCCGGCATCCATGAAAGGCTTATCATCCTTTGATATAAAAATTAACAGATTTAAAGGAAATACTGATCAGACAAATAATGCGGGTCTACCGGCGTTTTTTGCAAAAGGGCAACATGATAAAGCTATTCCTCCCGATGAATCAACTACAAAAACAACAGGTAAAATAAAGCCCGGAATTTACGATTTGCTTATCTCAATCGGAGTTTCAGGTCAGATACAGAAAGTCTGGCTTGAAAACTTTACAATGAAACCGGATATCAGTTATTCTATATCGACAAATCTCAATGGAGGTCTTATTTCATATTCAGGAGGCAACAAAGATGTAAAAGGCATGCGCATCTATCCTGCGGGTACAGCTGCTACGCAGACTGGCACTCCTGCTCCTGTTAAAAACATTGAACTTGGTTATTATGAGAACATTGCTACAATGAACGCCTGTGCACCGGGATCATATGACGTACTACTGGTATTCTCAAATGGCAATAAATATGAATGGAAAAAGAACTTTGTAGTCAAAACAGGTGTCAGGACTGAGATTAAATAAAATAATAATCTGAAAAAAGGCATAAAGGCTTAAAGCATAAAGGAAAGGCTCAATGGGGAAATTTTCACCGTTGAGCCTTTGCGCCTTTGAGCCGTTACACCTTTATTTAGTCAGAGTATAGAATTCGTACCTGATAGTCCATTTTACTTCTTTGCCCGGTTCAGCTTTTATTTTAATATACGGCTCAGGGCAAAGGGTAGTTGAACAGGCCCAGAAGGCCAGTTTAAGGAAAGGCTGGTCACAGGTGATCTTCACCCCTGCTCCGGTAATCCGGTTCTCAATCCTTATTTCATAATCACTGGAACTTGTGTTAAAACCTCCCAGAGAAGGACAGAAGACGCTTTCTCCGTTTCCTATTACCCGGAGGAATTCAATCTGATTTCCTTCAACTCTGGCGATTTCTCCTAACCCGTCGCCTTCTCCGGTCAGCTTGAATGGGACTTTGACAACAAGACCCGGACCGATTGGATGTTTGTCTATTACGAAGAAATTGTGGTCATAGACACTCGTTTCTATAGTTTTTGTGCCGGTATTCTTCAGAGTATGGCTCAAAACAAGTTCAGGCTGGCCTTTTGTGAGCTGAACCGTTTTTTCATAATGATAGGAGTATAACTTGTCGGTCAAATCGTGAATAAACAGAACATGGTCTGACTTCTTTTTTACCGACCACTTCCCTTCATTTAAAACCTGGTACACTCTGCTGAAAGCATATGGCTGATCATCTTGTTTATATAACATGCCAACTCCGATAATAAGAAAACTGCCACCCGTTTTTGTTTCTGAATAGTCCAGTGGCGTGAATGCTTCAACAGGCCCCATGATTACATCATGTATTTCAGGACTATATTTCGTAAACCATTGCCCGAAGTAGTTATGACCACTATATTCCAGTCTTGACATGTTTCCCGACCAATCGAAACGTGTTCCCTGGTAATAGCCTTTATGTGCATCAGGAAGGAGAAGCGTAGCATGGATTAATCCGTTGCTGATCTCTGCTTGTGGAAATTTTGTAAATGACATTGCAGTAAGTATTAGTATTGACAATATATAATATATCTTTTTCATATAAGAAGTATTTTGACTCAATAACGATTCAATAAAATATACATTCACTCTTTTTATATCCCGTGAACAAAATAAAGTTACATCAATTCTTTATATTACAACATGAAATTCTTTTAAATTGTCAGCAATTAAAGGTCAAAAAACATAGGGAGATTCAACCGATTCTCGTGGCAATTGTATAAATTTGTCTGCATACGAGCTTTCTTTCCTGATTTTTTAAGTTTCCTTAAATATAAAATCATTATGAATAAATTATCAAGAAGACAGTTTCTGGGGAAAAGCGCCCTGGGAATTGGGTCAGTTTTTATGGTTTCGCGGATCCCTTTGGATCTGAATGCCGGAGCAGTTCCTGAACCTGTTAAGATGCCACTGGGGTTCCAGGTATGGACAGTTAAGGATCAACTCGTCAAAGACTTCCCCGGGACATTGAAAATGGTTGCACAAATGGGTTATCAGAGCGTAGAAATGTGTTCTCCTCCCGGGTATGAAAGTTCCGGTTTTGGACCGCTGATGAATCTTAAAGCAAAAGAGATGAAGCAGATCATAAACGATGCAGGTCTAATTCTCACAAGCTGTCATTATGGAATGGACGAGTTAAGAAAACATCTGGAAGAGCGAATTGATTTTGCAAAGGAAGCAGGTCAGAACCAAATGATCCTTTCCAGCTTCGGGTTACCAAAAGAGGCAACAAAAAGCGACTATCTCAAAGCTGCTGATGAATTAAATGCTTTCGGATTAAAAACAAAAGTCTCAGGCATTCAGATGGGTTACCACAATCACAATATGGAATTTGAGAATAAATTCGACGATACTCTGCTTTATGAAATTTTGATGAAAGAACTGGATCCTTCCTATGTAAAAATGCAGTTCCAGGTTGCAGTAATAACCGATGGATTTAAGGCTTCAACTTATTTCACAAAATACCCGGGAAGATTCATTTCCGCTCATCTTTCAGACTGGACCGCTGATAAGAAAGAAGTACCAATAGGAAAAGGAATCGTTAACTGGAAGGAGTTCTTTGAAACTCTTAAAAAAGGCGGAGTGCAAAATATTTTTGTTGAAATGGGACAGGAAACTTTTAAAGAGAGTGCAAGTTATATTCACAGCCTCTTATAATCTCAAATTCAGAATTTATTTTCTAACAGAAAAATTATTAACACAACAATAACCTTTTTAAAATATGACATTCTCGAGAAAAATTAATCGTCGTGATTTTCTGGGCTCAGCTGCTGCTGCTTCCATGGCTGTCACAATTGTGCCAAGACATGTTCTTGGAGGACCGGGATTCATACCTCCGAGCGATAAGATAACGCTGGGATATATCGGGTGCGGTACCCAGGGACTAAGGGAAATGACTGCACTGATTGCAAATCCATCTTTACAGATAGTAGCTGTGTGTGACCCTAACAAATTCAGCACAAACTATGTTGACTGGTCACAAAATGATGTCCGGGACAGTATACGCAAGGCGTTGGGAGAAAATACCTGGGGCGAAGGGATCAAGGGAATACCGGGAGGAAGGGATATAGGTCAGGAATTTGTTCAGAAATATTATGGAAAATCGAAAGATTCAGGGACTTATAAAGGCTGTGCATCATATGAGGATTTCAGGGAATTATTGGAAAAAGAAAAGGACCTGAATGCTATAAAGATCATGACCCCTGACCACCTGCACGGTCCTGTGGCAATCGCTTCAATGAACAAAGGAAAGCATGTGGTTACTCATAAACCGATTGCCAACAGAATGCATGAGGCAAAGCTTACAATTGAAACTGCAAAAAAAACCGGTCGCAGTTCACATCTTCTTGCATGGAGTAAAAGACCCGATTATGATACTATTAAAAACTGGATTTCCGATGGATCAATAGGCAAATTAAAAGAGATCCATAACTGGTCAAACAGGCCTGTATGGCCACAATGGCAGGCTAATCCCACAGAAACGCCTCCTGTTCCAAAGGACTTTAACTGGGATCTGTGGCTGGGACCGGTTCCGGACAGGCCTTATCATCCAAATTATACGAATGCGGTATTCAGAGGATGGTACGATTTTGGGGCAGGAAGTATTGCAGATATGGGTCATTACAGCCTGTTCCCTCTATTCCTGACGTTGGGGATCAGCACCCCTGCTGTCAGTGCCGAGGCTTATGCAACGACAACATGTGGTTTTAATGGTAATGTATCAGTTGGTATAAAGAATGATGTCGCTTTCCCCCTATCCTGTATTATCAGATTTAAATTCAAAGCTCAGGCTGAACTTCCCTCTTTTGATCTGTTCTGGTATGACGGAGGAATGAGACCTGCAACCCCTGATGAGTTTATTGAATCAGGAAAAAGCTTCGAACGGGAAGGTATGATGTTTGTGGGTGATAAAGGAAAGATTATTGCCGGATTCAGGGGTGAAAGCCCTGTCTTATATGCAGATAACAAGATAAATATCGCTCAGGTAAGCGGCGATAAAAATTCCGGAGCAGACCCTAATAATATTTGGATAGATTCCTTTAAAAATAACTCACAGTCACCAGGAAGCTTTTTATATACCGGCCCGGTTACTGAAACAATCCTGTTAGGCGGTGTAGCATTACGCGCAGGTAAAAGAGTTGAATATGACACAAATAGCATGAAAATTACAAATATACCCGAAGCCAATAAATTCCTTGTGAGAGATTACCGCAAAGGATGGGAATTATAATTAAAAAAGAGGCTGTCCCGAATCAGAGACAGCCTCTTTTATTATTACGCCCATCCGGGTATTTTTAATTCTTTTTCGGAGTTGCAGGTTTTGATTCTATCCCATATAACTTACATGCTGCCTGTATTTGAGCACTATTTTATGTATGGAATCACTACAGGTATAAGAGACAGACATACCATAACTTTCACTGATTTTCTTGACAATTGATAAGCCAAGACCTACTGATTGCGAATGTTCACTGTATTTATGAAATCTTTTAAAGAGATCTTCGGGATTGGTTGTCATAGGAAAGCCCGAGTTGGTAATTGACAGAAAAGTATCATCGATATGACATTTAATAAATCCTCCATCAACATTAAAACGGACGGCATTACTCAGAAGATTGGAAATGAGTACATCAGCCAGTACTTCATTCATTTCAACCATCGCTTCATCTGTTGAATCAATTTCAACTTTTATCTTCTTCAGTTGCATGATTTCCTTATAATTATTCAAGCCCGACTCTGCTATCCTCTTCAAAGAAACCTTCTTCTTCTCATGAAAAACCTGATTTTCAATTTTGGAAATAAGAAGTAATCCCTGGTTAAGTTTTAACAGCTTGTTTGTAGCTTCATTTATTGATTTAACGAGGTTGAGACTGTCTTTATTAAGGTTTTTTTGCTGCATAAGCAGATCTGCCTTTGACCGGATGACAGCAAGAGGAGTCTGTATTTCGTGACTTGCATTTTCACTGAATTCTTTCAGATTCAGATAGTCATCCCGCATTTTTCGTGTCATGTTATCAAAGACAACATTCAGCTGGTTGAATTCTACAATATCAGTTTCGGGCAGATCCAGAGGCTTATCTCCCTGTATGTCGAATTTGCCTGCTATTCTTACCGAATCATAAAATGGCTTCCAGAGTTTTCTTGCGATAAGGTAATTGATGAGTATCGAAATAAGCAGCAATGAAAAAAACAGGAAAAACATATAGAGGCTTATATCCTGTAATAGTTCATTTTTCTCACTCAGAGTCTGATAAATGGTAATTATAAAGCCTTTCTTTTCTACATTGTTTCCTTTGGAATAGATATACCGGTATGGTATAAATGAGTCAGAATCAGGATCATAAATGTCGGTATCCTTTATGGACTGATAATTCCGCACCTGGTAGCTAAGGAGTTTGACCTCAATCTGATGACCGAAGTTTGCTTCAAAGTCAGGAATTGTATCTGTCTGTTTTAACTGATCCTCTATAATTGTCTTTTCGGTGATCAGACTTTCATCTATCTGTCTGTAAATGACCTTTTTAATAGTGAAATAAAGCAACGCTCCCCCGGCAACCATAGCGACAAGAGACAGCAGTAAGAAATAGAATGTGCTTTTAGTTAATAATTTCAACTATCGATAAATTTATATCCAAAACCATAAATACACTTGATATAGTTTCTGCCTTCTGCAGCAACTATCTTTTTACGGAGATTTTTAACATGAGTATAGACAAAGTCGAATGAGTCAGTCAGTATTACACTGTCTCCCCACAAATGTTCAACTATAGATTCTTTTGTTATAATCCTGTTCCTGTTAGCCATAAAGAACAACAAAAGATCGTATTCTTTCTTAGTCAGAACCAGAAGTTTGTCATTCACATGAACCTGATTATCATCGGTATTTATTTTTATTTCATTAAATACTATTTCATTCATACCCAGAAAATTATTCCTTCTGTGTATTGAACTTATCCGGGCACTTAGTTCTGCAAAGTGAAATGGTTTTGTAAGGTAATCATCAGCTCCTATTTTTAAGCCAACAAGTTTATCATCAAGAGAACTTTTGGCAGAAAGTATCAGGATGCCGCCGGTCAGTCTGTTCGATTTCATCTCCTGTATCAGATCCAGTCCGTTGCCATCAGGAAGCCCAATATCAAGAATAATGCAATCGTATTTATTGATTGCTGCCTTACTCTTAGCGTCGCTAAGTGTCAGCGCAACTTCACAAATATGACCCTCCAGTTTGAGGTAATCATAAATCGATCGGCTCAGCGATCTGTCATCTTCTACTATCAGCAGTTTCACATCCGTAAAATAAAATGTAAAAATACTACAATCTGATAATTTTTTGAAATTAGTTCAAAAAACATTAAGGCTGCCGGCAAATGATCAAACGCATCAGGATCTTCTCTTGTGATATTCCTTTTGCCTTTGGCTTCAAGCCGGCAGCCTTAAATATAAATCAACAACTGTTCCTGTTAAACCTTCTTCAATGCTTCAAGCACCCTTTCAGGCGTCATTGGCATCCTGTACAGTCTGGCTCCTGTTGCATCAAAAATTGCATTAGCTACTACAGCCCCGATAGCAATTATAGCCGGCTCTCCACCTCCTTGCGGAGGTTCATTTTTTCTGTCAAGAATAACCGTTTCAATCTTCGGCAGCCATGAGAACAGGGGAATTTTATATGCATCAAGACTCAGTGTCAGTATTTTACCGCCTTCAAAAAGCACCTCTTCTCCAAGTGTATAGCCGAGACCCATTGTTATACATCCTTCCATCTGGATAGTTGCGCCTTCAGGGTTTATACACAGTCCCATGTCCTGCGCGCAGGTAATACGCACAACCTCTACCTTCCCGGTCTTTTTATCAACTTTTACCTCAGCTATATGAGCTACCCAGGCCCCTGCATCTGAACCAATGGCAACTCCAATGCCTCTGCCGCTCGGCGCTTTTCCAGGGACATATCCGAATTTATCTGCAACGGCTTTCAGGCACCCAAGCAAATGCTCATCTTTGAGATTCTTCATGCGGAATTCTAACGGATCCATCCCTGCAGCCGCGGCCATAACATCAATCTGGACTTCCCTGGCAAATGTATTGGTATTGTTATTCGGAGCACGCCAAGCACCGGTACCGAATTGATGAACAGGTGAACTTCCGTTTTTCTGGCTGTGATGCGAGATATGAATATTTGGAATTTCATAGAGAGCATCAGCACCCCTTGTTCCGGAATAAAATACATTATAATCCCAGAATTTTATAAGGCCTGTTTTATCTATCCCTGATTTTACCTTTATAACTCCTGCAGGATGAAAGGTATCATAAAAGAATTCTTCTTCACGGGTCCAGACAAGCATTACCGGTTTTCCTGACAGCTTTGCAATTTTTGCTGCTTCAACTCCCTGCTGGAATTCACCTTTACCACCAAATCCGCCACCTACAAATGGCGTAATTACTCTGACTTTATCAGCAGCCATGCCGAGTTCACGCATTATACCTTCCCTTAAGCCAAATGGAGATTGGGTGGCAGCCCAGACAGTCATTTTACCATTTTCAAGCTGTGCCAGAGCTGAATGCGTTTCGATGGCAACGTGTGCAACGTATGGATCATGATACTCCGAGTCAAATACTTTATCACAAAGTTTTTGTCCGGCCTCAATATCTCCGGTTGATTTAACAGAAGTAACCGTTGAGTCAGCCTTAACCATGTATTCATATATTGTCTTATCGTTAACCGGAAGTTCTTTAAAAGAATATTCAGCTTTTACTTTAACTATTGCCTCATCTGCTTTATCGCGGCTTTCATTTAGTACTGCAATAAAATCTCCGTCTCTGACAACTTTAGTACCGGCAATTTTTTCGGCAGCTGAATAATCCACTGAAGTCAGCTTAGTTGCATGAGAAGGCGGCCTTAAGATCCGTGCAAATACCATCCCGGGCAATTTCATATCGCCGGTGTATTTTGCTTCACCAGTTACTTTCAGGAGTGAATCCTTACGATTATATGATTTCCCTATTTCCTTATATTTTGTAAAATCTTCCATTGATGGTTTAACATCAAGGAATTTTTCAATTCTCTTGCCCTCGGCAAGTTGTGCATAGCTGACCGTTTTTTTAGGGTCTTTGGTATCGGTTACTACCCCGTCTTTTACAAACAGTTGAGATACGGGAACACCCAGTTTTGCTGATCCAAGTTCCATAAGGGCGCCTCGTGCTTCAGCAGTGGCGGTTCGCATAAGCTGACCAAAAATTCTCGTACTTTGCGATCCCCAGGTGCCCTGGTCCCATGGACAAATATCAGTATCGCCCATTATTATCTTGATCTTTTCAACTGAAACATTAAGTTCGTCAGCCATCATCTGTGGCAGAGAAGTGATAATCCCCTGTCCCATTTCAATTTTGCCTGTATAGCAGGTTATTGTACCATCTTCAGCGATCCGAAGGAATGCGTTATAGTCTTTTGGTACTCCGCGGGCCTGAACAGCAGGTGTTCCGGAAAGATCAAGCGC
>Ga0182010_10001942_pt1 | contig 10664 bp, 9 predicted proteins | sample 611E1MmetaG_FD_120488 | JGI IMG/M metagenome (GOLD analysis project Ga0182010, IMG submission 120488) | Permafrost microbial communities from Stordalen Mire, Sweden - 611E1M metaG | ecosystem: Environmental > Terrestrial > Soil > Wetlands > Permafrost | place: Sweden: Stordalen | collected...
ATACTCTGCGCACAGGATATCCCGCCATTCCTTCCATAAGCAATCTTCCCTGTTTGTATCAGTCTTTTCGATAATTCCATATTACTCTGAATTATTTGCAAAATAAAGTCGAATATGATGTATATTATAATTTCCGGCGGGTTCCGCAATAATAAATGTTAATGCCCGGATTGGCTTCTTTTTTAATTACTGTTCCGCAAACCATGCAGGGTTTATTAACAGTGTTTTTGGAGAGAATCGTCTGCAATCCCCGGTATGAACGAATACCATGGCCGCCCTGAGCAGCCGTCGTGGCAATCTTATTAGCTTTTCAAGCGGCTTCTTTTACATTTTTGATGCGTTAATTCGTAAAATAGTTTAAAATAAGAAAAGTGTAGTTGAGAGCATCATTCACCGGTATGGAAGGATGCAGGAGAAATGTGATGAGATATACCATTAAGAAAAGCATCAGTGTTTTGTTTCTTTTACTTTTACTGGTGCTGCCGTTTGTTTTTTCCGGCTGTGGAACAAAAGGTGTTGCCTTCAGCATTACCAATACGGTGGACAAATCCACAGCGAACGTGGGAGATACTGTAACTTACACAATTGCTGTTACTAATAACGGTTCTGTTAACGCCACCGGCTTAACGGTAATCGATGATTGGCCGGTAGGAATAACCTATGTTTCGAGTAGTGCCGATCAGGGTAGTTATGATAACAGTACTTCAATATGGACCGTGGGCAATCTGAATACCATGGCAAGTGCCAGGTTAACCATTACGGCAACCGTTACCGTGCGAGCCGGCGTAATAATCCTGGACAATCAGGTGAGAATATCAAAGGTTGACCAGCAGGATGATAATATGCCCAAACAAATCGCTAATGCCTCCTTCACAATACAAAGCGCCGACTTGACGTTAACCAACACTGTGGACAATGCGGCGCCTGACCAACAGGGCACTATCACTTATACCGTCAATCTGACCAATAATGGTCCGGCAAATGCAACAGGCGTAGTAGTATATGAAGATTTACCTCAGAATGTAACATACGTTTCGAGCAGCACTAATCAGGGTAGTTACGATTCCAGCTCCGGAAATTGGACTATAGGTAATGTCACCAATGGAGCCGGTGCGAAACTGACTATCACGGTGACAGTAAACATGGGCACCGGCGCACTTGGGATAGATAATGTAGTGGCGATGGCCTATGCCGATCAGCCTGATAGTAATTTGAATAATAATGATGCCACTGCCAATGTTAAAGTGAATGGCGCAGACCTTGGACTAACAAACGGGGAAGATAATACCTCCCCGAGTGTTGGAGATACGGTAACTTTTACCGTCACACTGACCAACAACGGTCCTCTTGATGACACCGGCATCATCGTTACCGACATTGTACCTGCGGGCTTGACTTATTCCTCAAGCGTCGCTGATCAGGGTACCTATAATGCCACCACGGGAATATGGACTGTGGGGAGTGTCGCCAATACAGGCACTGCAACACTGACTCTCAAAGTGACCGTCAACAGCGGGATGGCAACACAGAAGATTACTTCCACTGCTAAAATAACACATTCCGACCAGCCGGATGGTGACACATCTGATAATATCTCAGCAACCCAAGTCAACGTGGCTAGTTCATAATAGTCTCGAAGCCGGTTAGCTAAAAACCCATGGCGAATTTGTTTCGCCATGGGTTTACTGTTTACCTGTTTTTTATGATGATCAAGGTGCGGAAGCTAAAGTCAGCGATGTCAAAACCTCCGGTATCTCCACTACAATTACTTCCGGTACGATTGGGGGATAGCTGAATATCCATGGCAGACAGAATATAGACGGAGGGTATGGATATGTCCTTCCATCAGGAAAAACAATTGCAGGGCATTCAAAGACCGGCAGATTTACGCTGTGAATATACAGTCAATCCTGTGGGGGTCGATGTACCTCAACCAAGATTCTCCTGGATATTAAGGCATTCTGAACGCGCCCGTACCCAATCAGCCTATCGGATATTAGTCGCCGGAACCTACGAAAATTTACTCAATGATGCGGGTGATGTTTGGGATAGTAAGAAGGTTAAATCCGGCAAATCGGTAAATGTTGAATATCAAGGGAAACCCCTGGCGAGTAAAGAGGTCTATTACTGGAAAATTAAGTGGTGGGATAATACCGGGCAAGCGAGCGTCTTCAGTGACATTGCTACCTTCGAGATGGGTCTGTTGTCTCAGAAAGATTGGGATGCCGTGTGGATTGGGGGTGGCGACCTCCTTCGTAAACGGTTTGTCATCGGAGATAAGGTTAAGCAGGCCAGAGCCTGGGTTTGCGGTTTGGGATGGTATGAACTGAGGATCAACGGGCAGAAAGTCGGAGACTATCAACTGGACCCGGGGCAAACGGACTATGAGAGAGTTGCATTGTACTCAACCTTTGATGTCACCAATTTGCTGAAAAAGGGTGAAAATGCCGTCGGCGTAATGCTGGGTAACGGCAGATATGCTGAGGATTGGTCCGCCACGCCGGGAGTTTTCAACCGGCTCAAACCTTATAAAAATGCATCGCAGAAGGTTATTTTACAATTGGAGATCCAACTTGAAGACGGAAGCTGCCAGAAAATTGTTACTGATGAGACCTGGAGGATTTCCAAAGGCCCGATAGTCAGAAATGACATCTATGATGGTGAAATCTATGATGCCGGACTGGAAAAACCGGGCTGGGATAGTTTCGGTTACGAGGATTCAGAATGGGAAAAAGCCGGGGCAGTTCAACCGCCGGGAGGGCAGTTAGTCTCGCAGGGAACATTCCCTCCGATTAAGGCGATAATGACTACTCAGCCGATTACTATGTCCAACCCGCAGGCGAATGTCTTTGTTTATGATTTCGGGCAAAACTTTACGGGCTGGATCAGACTGACTGTCAGCGGACCGCGCGGCACCGCAGTAAAATTGAGATTTTCCGAGTTGCTGCATTCCGACGGCATGATCAACACGATACCAAATAGGACCGCCAAAGTCACCGACAGCTACATTTTAAAAGGAGAAGGGGTCGAGGTCTACGAACCGCGCTTCACTTATCACGGTTTCCGTTATGTCGAGGTGACGGGATATCCCGGTACGCCGGGTCTTAATACCATTCAGGGCATCGTGGTTCATTCTGCGGTTAACCCCGTTGGGGGATTCCAATGTTCGAACCGGCTGATAAACGACATTCACAAAAACGTGCTCTGGACCCAATTGAGTAATTTGATGAGTACTCCGACCGATTGCCCCCAGCGAAACGAAAGAATGGGATGGCTGGGTGATGCGCAACTGGTCGTGGAAGAGTCTATCTTTAATTTCGACATGGCGGCATTTTATACAAAGTGGCTGCGGGACCTACGGGAATCGCAGAAAGTTGACGGCAGTATCTCTGATGTAGTGCCTCCTTACTGGCAGCGTTATCCTGCCGACCCACCCTGGGGAACAGCTTGCGTCGTCATTCCCTGGAACCTTTATTTATACTATGACGACGAGAGGATCCTCGAGGAGAATTACCTTCTGATCAAAGGTTGGGTTGATTATTTAACCACGATAAATGTGGGGCACCTTATCAAGTTCAGTAAATACGGCGATTGGTGCCCGCCCGGGAAGGTTCGGTCATTGGATACACCCGGAGAATTAATCTCCACCTGGTGTTATTACCATGATGCTCTTATCCTGTCTAAGATTGCGCGGGTTTTGGGAAAATCCGACAATGTTGAGAAATATGCTAAATTGTCTCAATCAATTAAAAAAGCATTTAACAAAGAATTCCTGGAAGAAGATTATTACAGCCATAATTCTAAAACCTCTGATGTCCTGCTTGGATTCGATTTAGTGCCGCAGTATGATAAGAAAAGCTATCGTAAAAGAGCGTTATATACGCAAACGGCCAACATTCTGCCGCTTTATATGGAAATGGTGCCGGAAAATAAGAAAGAAGCGGTTTTGCAGAATCTTTTCGAAAACGTCGAAATCACATACGATTGCCATGTGAATACGGGAATACTCGGGACCAGATACATTTTAGATACCCTGACTAAATACGGGCGCAGTGACTTAGCCTACAGATTGGTGACACAAACCACCTATCCCGGTTGGGGCTACATGATAAAAGAAGGGGCCACTACTCTTTGGGAAAGGTGGGAATATATGGCCGGCGGCGGCATGAATTCTCACAATCACATTATGTTCGGCAGCGTGGATGCCTGGTTTTACCGGGTTTTGGCCGGTATTAACGTAGACTCTCCCGTATATGGTTTTAGAAGAATCATGATAAAACCATATATACCCGGTGACCTCAGTTATGTGAGTGCGTCAGTTAATACTATCCGGGGTTTAGTTTCTTCAAGCTGGCGGAAAGAAACGAATGCTCTGGTACTGGATGTCACTTTGCCGGTTAACAGTGAAGGGAAAATCTGCCTTCCGCTGGCAGGATTAAAAAATCCTGTGGTAACAGAAACCGGAAACTTAATATATCAGGATGCTTCTTTTATCCCGGGTGCTGCGGGAATCACCACCGGAAAACGGGAAGAAGATTATCTCATTTTTAACGCCGGGTCAGGAACATATTCGTTTTGGATTGGAGAGGGTCACTAATAAATCCGGCGCGGCTTTATTTTCGAGGTAATCATTCGCAGGTTATCACGCTCAGCAGGTGCTGTTAATTTGACTATACTCTACGGTTTGTGACTATAATAATAAGCCTTTGAAAACCCGGTGAGACTGGTTGTTGACAGGCCGCTATTCACTGTGATACTATAACTATTTGTGCTCACCTTTCGGTTAAGACAATAGCACAGCGTAACGCTAAGTTCAATCGCGACATAAATGTTGAAGGATGAGCTGAGGCTCATCTTTTCAGTTGTAAAGGATAACAGGAGGACATACTTGCCAACGATTAACCAGTTAGTCCGCAAGGGACGCAGACCGGGTGTGGACAAGACAAAAGCTCCGGCTTTGCATTACAACTATAACGCTTCAAAAAATAAAACCAGCTGGGGTGATGGTTCCCCCCAGAAGCGTGGAGTTTGTGTTCAGGTAAAAACTATGACACCGAAGAAACCTAACTCGGCACTACGCAAAATTGCCAGAGTACGTTTAACTAACCAGATGGAAGTTACCGCTTATATCCCGGGTGAAGGGCATGAACTTCAGGAACACTCTGTGGTACTGGTTCGCGGCGGCAGGGTCAAAGACCTGCCCGGTGTACGTTATCACATTATCCGTGGGGCGCTGGATACCACTGGTGTGGGTAAGCGGCGCAGAGGTCGCAGTAAGTACGGCAACAAACGGCCTAAAGCTGGGGCCGAGACTACCTAGGAGGAAACATGTCACGACGCGCTCATGTAATTAGAAGAGCTGAAGTAATGCCTGATTCAAAATATCAGAGCTTAACCGTTTCCAAATTAATGAATAGAATTATGAAACGCGGTAAGAAAAGTCGCGCTGAAGAAATCGTCTACGGCGCCATGGAATTAATGGGAAAACAGGGTTCTAAGGACCCCGTTACTGATATGGAATCTGCTATTAGAAATATTACCCCGCAACTAAAAGTGAAATCACGCCGGGTGGGGGGCGCAACTTACCAGGTACCGGTTGAGGTGCCGCCTCAGGTTGGAATGTCACTGGCTCTCAGGTGGCTGGTTGACGCCGCCAGGGCCAGAAGTGGTAAATCAATGGCGGAAAAATTAGCCGCTGAGATGAGTGACGCCGCAAAAGGCCAGGGAAATGCGGCGAAAAAGCGTGAAGACACGCATAAGATGGCCGAAGCCAACCGGGCATTTGCACATTACCGGTGGTAATTAAGGAGAACCTAACATTAATCCGCCAGTTATATTAAAGGATAATACTATGTCCCGAAGTTTTCCTCTGGAAAGAGTGAGAAATATAGGTATCATTGCTCACATCGATGCTGGGAAAACCACCCTCACCGAAAGTGTGTTGTATTACACCGGCGTCACTTATAAAAAAGGCGGCGTTGATGAAGGCACAACCGTGACCGACTGGATGGAAGAAGAGCGGGCACGCGGTATTACGATTACATCCGCGGCTATCACCTGCCAGTGGAAAGAATACCGCATCAATATCATTGATACCCCCGGTCATGTGGATTTTACCGCTGAAGTAGAAAGATGTCTCAGGGTTCTGGATGGCGGTGTCGTACTATTTGATGCCGTACAGGGTGTAGAAGCTCAATCTGAGACAGTTTGGCGGCAAGCTGACAAATATAATGTGCCGCGTATTTGCTTCGTCAATAAGATGGAGCGGGTCGGCGCCAGTTTTGAACACACCGTAGAGATGATTGAAGGGCGTCTGCATGCCAAAGCTTTACCGATTCAAATGCCGGTGGGCATTGAAACTTCTTTCCAGGGTGTTGTTGACTTAATCGAAAATAAAGCCTACAGCAAGGATGGGGATCGGGATAAACCTGTTGAAGAAATGCCGATTCCTGCCGAGTTACTGGGCAAAGTTAAAACAGCCCGTCATAATATGATTGAAAGACTGGCCGAATCAGATGACCAGATGCTTTCCAGATATCTTGACGGTGAAGAATTTTCCGGTGATGAAATCAGAGCCGCGATTAGAAAAGCCACACTCACCGCAAAGTTGGTGCCTTGTCTATGCGGCAGCGCTTTATCGAACAAAGGTGTTCGACCGTTGTTGGATGCAGTGGGTTATTACCTGCCGGCGCCTTCCGATATGCCGCCGACTAAAGCGGTAGATTATAAAAATAATAGCGAACTTACCATGCAGGTAAGTGATGAAGAACCTTTTACTGCCTTAGCTTTTAAGGTAGTGACTGACCCGTTTGTCGGGAGATTGGTTTACTTTAGGGTTTATTCCGGTGTTGTCAGAGCCAGTGACCAGGTATTGAATGCTACCCGCGGCAAGACCGAACGTATCGGCCGGTTGTTCCTGATGCATGCCAACAAGCGTGACGAACTTGAGTCAGCAGATACCGGTTCCATTGTAGCGACCCTCGGATTAAAGAATACCTTTACCGGTGACACATTAAGTAATATTGATCAACCGGTCCTCTTGGAATCGATTAAATTCCCCGAACCTGTTATCTCCATTGCAATCGAGCCGAAATCCCGCTCCGACCAGGATAAAATGGGTGAAGCCCTCAGAAAACTCTCCGAAGAAGACCCCACTTTTAAAGTCAAGTACAACGAAGAAACCGGTCAGATTGTTATCTCCGGTATGGGCGAGTTACATCTCGAAATTATCACCCATCGCATGCTTAGCGAGTTTGGCGTCAGTGCCAATGTCGGTAATCCTCGCGTTGCTTACAAAGAGACTATTACAGCCAAAGCCGAGGCTGAAGGCAGATTTGTCAGGCAAAGTGGCGGCAAAGGGCAATACGGAGATTGCTGGTTGGAAGTTGAGCCAACCGCCCGCGGCACCGGGTTTGAATTTGTTGAAAGAATCAAGGGCGGGACTATTCCCCGTAACTATATCCCCGCGATTGAAAAAGGCGTCAAAGCAGCTTGTGAAGTAGGTTCACTGGCCGGTTATCCCATAGTTGATATCAAAGTTACTGTCTTTGACGGCAGTTATCATGAGGTGGACTCCAACGAAAATGCCTTCACAATGGCAGGTTCAATGGGTCTTAAAGCCTGCGTTCATAAGGCCAAACCCATTATTCTCGAGCCGATTATGAAGATGGAAGTTGTTTCCCCGAAAGAATTTATGGGCGATGTTATTGGTGACATTTCTTCCCGCCGGGCTCACATTGAGTCGATTGAAAACCGCAGTGATACGGTTATCATTTCAGCGCTGATTCCTTTGTCCGAGACATTTGGCTATACTACTGCTTTAAGGTCGCAGACCCAGGGTAGAGCCAATCAATCGATTGAGTTTAATAGCTATCAGGAAATACCCGCATTTTTATTAAAAGAATTGACAGATAAAACAGGAATAAAAAATGCCTAAACAAAAAATTCGTATCAAAATAAAAGGGTTCGACCACAAGGTCGTAGATCAGTCAGCACAGCAGATTGTGGAAACTGTTGAGCAGACCGGCGCCGTGGTAGTGGGTCCTATTCCATTACCCACTCGAATTGAAAAATTCAGTGTCATCCGCGCCAGTTTCATCGACAAGAATTCGCAGGAGCAATTCGAAGTCCGCACTCACAAGCGGCTGATTGATATTGTGGAAACAACCTCCAAGACGATTGATTCGTTAACCAAGCTGAACCTCCCGTCGGGTGTTGAGCTGGATATAAAACTATAGTATATTAAATGGCCGGGATGGAAGGAATGATTCCAGGAATTATCGGTAAAAAAATTGGTATGAGCCAGGTGTTCACTGATAGCGGTAAAGCGGAAGCTGTAACCGTCATCGAAGCCGGTCCGTGTCTGGTTACTCAGATTAAAACAGCTGCCAAAGAAGGCTACGAAGCCGTCCAGATTGGATATGGCACTGCTAAAAAATTGAGTAAGGCAGAACAGGGACACCTCAAAGAATTGGGAAAACTCAAAGAACTGAGAGAGTTCAGGGTTGGCAGCACGGCCGAAGTTAAGGTCGGAGATAAAATCGACGTTAGCCAGTTCAAGACGGGTGATTTCGTCAATGTTATCGGTGTCTCCAAGGGCAAAGGTTTTTCCGGTGTGGTCAAGCGCCATGGATTTAAAGGCGGACCGAAAACACACGGACAAACAGACAGGCACCGTGCCCCGGGCGCTATCGGTGCGACAACTTCGCCGGGTAGAGTTCTCAAAGGCATGCGGATGGCAGGTCATATGGGCCACGAGCAGGTTACCCAGAAGGGTTTAAAGGTTTACAAAACTGACCCCGAACACAATCTCCTGATGGTACAAGGAGCGGTGCCGGGAGCTAAAAATGGTCTATTATTAATTAGTAAGTCGACGAAGAGGAAGTAGGGAAATGCAGGCTCCAGTTTATAACCTTGCGGGGGAAGTGGTAGATAACATTGAAATTAGCGATAAGGTATTTGGCGTACCTTTCAACGAGGCGTTAGTACATCAGTCTGTTCTTAGACAGCAAGCCAATGCCCGTCAGGGAAATGCCAGTACCAAAACGCGCGGCAATGTTTCAGGCAGCACCAGAAAGCTCTTTAAGCAAAAGGGCACCGGTTCGGCCCGCGCCGGTAGTATCAAATCGCCACTGCGCCGTGGTGGTGGTATCGTCTTCGGTCCTCATCCAAGGGATTATCATCAGGCGATGCCGAAGAGTATGCGCCGTCTGGCGCTAAGATGCGTTCTTTCCGCCAAACTTGAGGACGGAGAGATGAAAATCATGGAATCTTTAAAACTTGACGAAATTAAAACGAAAAATGTGGTTGGCATTCTGGACGCAATGAAGGTAGATAATACTACTCTGGTAGTTACCGGCGAGGGAAACGTTAATTTAGTGAAATCAGCCCGTAATCTGCCCGGTATTAAGACATTACCGGCTAATTTATTAAACGTCGTGGATATTATCTCTCACAGCACTCTGCTGATGGATGTAGATGCAGTGCGTAAAGCAGAGCAGTTGTGGGGTGAGAGTTCATCTGGAGAAGAAAACGATGCAACTGCATGAAATTATAAAGCGCCCTTTGATCACGGAAAAGAATGCGGCTTTACAACCTACCGGCAAATATGTATTTGAGGTAGGCGGGCGCGCGAACAAAATGCAGATAAAAAATGCGGTGCAGGAAGCATTTAAAGTAACGGTCACAGGTGTAAATATTATCACCGTCCACAGCAAGGAAAAGAGAATCGGTAGAAGATTGGTCGTCACTTCACCGTGGAAAAAGGCAATTGTTACCCTCAAAGAAGGCGACAAGATTGACTTGTTTGAGAGTTTATAAGGCAAAACGAGGGAATATAAATGGCAATAAAGATATATAATCCAACTTCTCCGGGTAGACGGGATGCCAGTACTCTCGCTAATGAAGAGATTACTAAAGGTTATCCGGAAAAAACACTTGTACTCTACAAGAAGAAGAGTGCCGGTAGAAATAACCTTGGTAAAGTTACCGTCCACCACCAGGGCGGCGGGGTAAAACAATTACTGAGGGTTATCGATTTCAAACGCGATAAAGTGGGGATTCCCGGCAAAGTCTCGGCGATTGAATACGACCCGGGTCGTTCGGCTAATATTGCCCTGATATTTTATACCGATGGTGAAAAACGGTATATTATCTCACCGGTTGGGTTAAAGGTAGGGGATACCATTCTTTCCGGAGAAACTGCGGAAATTAAACCCGGCAACACTTTACCGTTGAAGAGTATCCCTACCGGCACCATGATACATAATATTGAATTAATCAAAGGTAACGGCGGAAAATTGGTTCGCAGCGCCGGCGGCGCAGCTCAACTTCTTGCAAAAGAAGGAGATGAAGTTCATGTCCGTCTACCTTCGGGCGAAATGAGACTTGTCCGGGCGGAATGCACGGCAACAATCGGTCAGGTCGGAAATGTAGAATACCAGGGAATTCATATCGGGAAGGCAGGACGCAAGCGCTTAATGGGTTGGCGTCCGACCGTTAGAGGTTCGGCAATGAGTCCTCGCGACCATCCACATGGGGGCGGTGAAGGTAAAACTCCAATTGGTATGCCGGGACCAAAGACCCCCTGGGGTAAGCCGGCACTGGGTTATAAGACGCGAAAGACAAAATATTCAGACGGAATGATTATCAGGCGTCGAGGGAAG
>Ga0182010_10001944_pt1 | contig 10664 bp, 8 predicted proteins | sample 611E1MmetaG_FD_120488 | JGI IMG/M metagenome (GOLD analysis project Ga0182010, IMG submission 120488) | Permafrost microbial communities from Stordalen Mire, Sweden - 611E1M metaG | ecosystem: Environmental > Terrestrial > Soil > Wetlands > Permafrost | place: Sweden: Stordalen | collected...
CGGTGCACAGAACGATTGTGCGGTACGGCAGGCCGAGTTTTTGCAATATATCTTCGGCATCGGCAGTCAGCTTTTCGAGTTCGGCGTATGAATCTTCCGGCTTCGCAAATTTGACGAGTTCGACCTTGTTGAACTGGTGCTGGCGAATCAATCCCCTGACATCTTTCCCGTAAGACCCGGCTTCTCGTCTAAAACACGGGGTATAGGCGGTGTAATAAAGCGGCAGCAACTCTTCCCGCAGGATATCGCCCCGGTGAATATTGGTCACCGGCACTTCGGCGGTCGGGATGAGATAGAGCTCGGGATCTGCGACCCTGAAGAGATCCATCTCGAACTTGGGAAGCTGTCCCGTGCCTGTCATGCTTTCGCGGTTCACGAGGAGCGGCGGAAAGACTTCGGTATATCCCTTTGAGGTGTTCAGGTCGAGCATGAAATTCATGAGTGCCCTTTCAAGCCTGGCGCCTGGGCCTTTCATCAGCGCAAAACGCGCCCCTGCTATCTTCGCGCCCGTCTCGAAATCGATCATGCCCAGCACCTCTGCAACATCCCAGTGGTTGAGAGGCTCGAAGTCGAATACACGGGGCGTCCCCCATTTGCGAACTTCGATATTGTCGTTTTCGTCTTTGCCTACAGGCACGGACTGATTGGGTATGTTCGGGATGGTGAGGAGAAAAAGGTGGGTCTTTTCCTCGATGCCCTTCAGCATCTCGTCGATCTCCTTTATCCTGTCGGCAACACCCTTCATATCCTTCATCAACTGGTCGGCGTTCTTCTTCTCACGTTTGAGCTTGCCGATCTCCTCGGAGACAACATTCCTCTTATTTCGCAGCTCCTCCGACTCCCTGAGGAGCCTGAGCCTTTCGTCTTCGAGACCGAGGAATTCGGTCAGGTCTATCCCGGCATTCCTCCTTTCGAGGGCTGTCTTCACAACGTCGATATTCTCTCTTACGAAACGAGCATCAAGCATACTTTCTCCTTTACTCCGTAACTCCTTAACTCTTCTTACGATATAATAAGAGTATAGATGATTAATTTCAAGATTTCGGACCTCTTCGAAGGCCTCATCACCGTTACCAAGCCACTCGGTAAATCTATCCCGCTCAATGTCGGCGAGATTGTAAAAGGCGAAGTCATGGACCTTCTTCCGACGGGTGGTGTAACGCTCAGGATCAAGGGCAGTTTTATCACCGCGAGGACCGACATTCCTCTGCAAAAGAATACCGAGGTGATGCTGAAGGTAATCGGCACTCCATCATCGCCGAATGAACTGAAGCTCCAGTTTATGGGCATGACCGAAAAGGAAGATCCCGGACCAGCTGCTTTTAAAGGCGAAGCGCTGAACAGGTTTCTCCAGGATGCTTCGGGGGGCGCACCCCGCACGCCGCTTTCGATGGAGATGATCGAACGGCTCCTGAAAACTCTGCCTTCCGACGTCAATGCCATACCGAAGGAAATAAGACTTCAGATTCAGAATGTCCTTCGGGAAAGTCTGAAGGCAACCGGGCAGGACATACAGACGCGGCTCGATGAGCTATTCAAGGACTTGCCGCCTGCGCTAAAAAACCAGGCAAGCCTGCAAGATCTGAAGATTGATGTAACCGTAAGTATCGATAAACTTCTGTCTGAGGGCGCAGCGGATAATCTCGAGGCCCTGCTCAGGGGTACGGGTGTAGCACTGGAATCCAAGCTGAAAGCGGTCGCGGAGTTGTTGCAGCAGGCAAAGACATCGCCGGAAGGCGGTGCCGAACCCGGTAAGGGGACGCTTTCAATCGATATTAAACAGCTGTTGCCCGCAGCTGACCGGGCATCCCTTGAGAATGATCTCAAGGCTACCCTGCTCAGGCTGAAAGAGGTCCTCGATCAGACGACAACCGGAGACCTTGCTGTTATAAGAAAAGCTTCAGACGCCGTAGGCGGCCTTCTCAAAGACATCGAGACCTTCCAGCTCCTTTCAAGGACAACTCAATCGTTTTACACCTTTCTTCCTGTCAACTGGCAGGAACTGAAAGACGGAGAGATCGCATTCAAGCAAAACACAAGCGATGGCAAAGCCGCCTCTTTTTCATGCCGGCTCAACCTCGATCTTGAAGACCATGGAAAGCTTGTGATCATGGTGCTTTCCCATAATAACGAGTTTTTCGTTTCGTTAAAGCCCGAAAGCGAAGAATTCAAGTCGATGCTCGCTTCTAATGTGAATCACCTCGAGAACCAGTTTGCGGAAGAGGGGCTCAATCTCAAGGCTGTGAGGGTCCTTGATAAGGATGATACCTCACTTGAACAACTAGAAAACCTGGAGCCTTTCAAGCAGATTGTGAGCATCAAGGCCTGATAAATGGACAACCGAAAAAAGGTAGCAGCACTCAAATACAAGCCGAACGAGAACGCGGCTCCGAAGGTTGTGGCGAAGGGGAGCGGCTGGCTTGCCGAAAAGATCCTGGAAGTAGCAAAAGAGCATAATGTACCGTTGAAGCAAGACTCCCAACTGGTCGAAGTACTATCAGCCATAGACCTGAACCGCGAGATACCCCCCGAATTATACAAGGCAGTTGCTGAGATACTGGCCTTTGTCTACCGCATGTCAAAAAAAGAACCGTCAGTGCTCAGATAGTCAATTGCTTCCGCGCCACAACATAATCCTCATAACGCCCTCTTCCCCCTCTTGATCTAAGATGGAGAAGAGTGAATTACTTCGATAATTTATATTCAAGCTACAACCCGGATTGTCCAAGCTCTTTTGCTTTATCCGACTGTCGAGCGATTCATTGTGAATGGACACCTTCGACCATTATATCCCTCTGGAAAAGGTAGCCTGCAAGCGTCTTTATAATCTATACTACAGGCTATGGCACTTTTCGGCGAACTCTTTCTCAGCGAGATCATCAAAAAGCCGGTTTTCGACCCCAAGGGTGAGATTATCGGACGGGTGAAGGATGTGATCGTCGTAAAGGGAGACCCCCTTCCCCAGATATCGGCTGTTATCGTTTACAGGAAAGGTCAGGCATATATCATCATATGGACTGCCATCAACATATTTAACAAGAGGATCATATCCAGCTTCTTATACGCGGATGCGCTACAGGTGTATGAGTATCCGGAAGACGATCTCCTTGCCGTTCGCGATATCCTCGACAAGCAGATCGTCGATGCCAACGGTGCAAAGGTTGTGCGGGTGAATGACATCAAACTCGAAGGCTATCACGGCAGTGCCGTGCTCCTTGCCGTCGATGTCGGCATGAGGGGAATCCTAAGGCGCCTGGGCGCCGAACACAGCAGCGACGAGGTGCTCAGGTTTTTCAATACACAGCTTTCCTACAATCTGATCAGCTGGAATTACATGCAACCGCTCAGGCCGGAACTGAAAGCAATCGCTCTTACCGTTCCACGGCAAATGCTGTCGGACCTTCATCCCGCAGATATCGCAGACCTGATCAGCCAGGTGTCGAGGGAAGAGGGCGCGCATCTCTTCAAGAACCTCGATATCGAGGCCGCTGCGGATGCTCTCTCTGAATTGATGCCTGAAAGACAGGCCGAGATCATAAACTCGATCGATACTGAGCAGGCCGCGGATATACTCGAAGAGATGCAGCCTGATGAGGCAGCGGACGTACTCAGCGATCTCCCGACCGAGAAGGCCAAGGAGATCCTCGAACATATCGACAGGGAAGAGGCAGAAGACATACAGGAACTGTTGGGCCACGAAGAGGATACCGCAGGCGGACTCATGACGAATATCTTCATCGCCTATCCACCGCAGATAACAGTTACGGAAGCAATAGAAAGGTTTAAAAAGGACGCTGAAGAGATAGAGTCCGTCTATTACATTTATGTTGTCGATGAAGATGAAAAATTGATCGGGGTCGCCTCACTAAGGGACATCATAATGGCCGATCCTCAAGCACAGCTTGCTGAGGTCATGGAGACCAAGATGAAATCGGTCACCCCTGAAACAGACGATATGATAGTTGCAGAGATCATATCGAAATATAATCTCGTAGCGCTTCCAGTCGTTGATGCGGAAAACGTCTTGCTGGGCATTGTGGGTGTTGATGATGTAATCGATATAATCCTTCCGCCTGCCGCGAAACGGGGAAGAAGGAAGGTATGAAGCGCTGGAAGAGCTTCCTGTTGTTTCTCACGGTGATGGGGCCCGGCATCATTACCGCCAATATCGATAACGACGCCAGCGGCATAACCACTTATTCAGTTGCCGGGGCACGCTTCGGCTATGAGTTGCTCTGGACGCTCATCCCGACGACAGTAGCACTTGTCGTTATTCAGGAAATGTGCGGACGCATGGGTGTGATCACGGGCAAAGGCCTTGCCGATCTGATCCGTGAAAACTATGGCGTGAAGGCGGCATTCTATTTAATGCTCGGCCTCTTTGTAGCCAATTTCGGTAACACTGTGGCAGACTTTGCCGGATGGGCTGCCAGTATGGAGATCCTCGGTCTCAGTAGGTATATCATGGTCCCGATTGGGGCTCTCGCGATCTGGATGCTCGTAGCCAAAGGAAGTTATAGGTTTGTCGAGAATGTCCTGCTTATTGCCTGCTTGATCTTTATCGGCTATATCATTTCTGGCTTCATGGCAAAACCCGATTGGGCGGGAGTTGCAAAAAGCACGTTTATCCCCCATCTGGAATGGAACGCGGAATATATCTATTTGAGCATCGGCATCATCGGCACGACTATTACCCCGTGGATGCAGTTCTACCTCCAGTCATCGATTGCTGAAAAGGGGATCAAGAAGGAAGACTACAAGGCGTCGAGGCTCGATGTAATCTTCGGCTGCTCCATCACGGACATTATCAGTTTCTTTATAATTGTTACCTGCGCGACGATCCTTTTTCCAAAAGGCATCAGGGTCAACGAGGCTTCCGAAGCGGCGCTTGCATTGAAACCCTTTGCCGGAGATTATGCCTCTTTGCTGTTTGCGGTTTCACTTGCGAATGCCTCGATCCTGGGCGCGATCATTGTGCCCCTCGCTTCGGCATATTACATCTGCGAGGCGATGGGCTGGGAGGCGGGCGTCAATAAATCGTTCAAGGAAGCTCCCCAGTTCATGGGCATCTATACCATGATGATCGCAGCCGGGGCCGTAGTCGTGCTGGTGCCAAACGCACCACTTGTCTTTCTTATGGTGTTATCGGCCGTTGTAAACGGCCTGATGCTGCCGTTCGTTCTCATCTATGTAATCATGCTGATCAATAATCCCAAGATCATGGGAGAGTTCGTGAACTCTAGGGTATATAATGTGATTTCCTGGGCTACGGTTGTGACAGTCGCCTTGCTGACCGTGCTTTTCGTCTTTTCGACGATTTTCCCCGTTACATAAGGTAAGGTAAGGAGGAGCTGATCAATGGTTAAAACAATTGAGTGGAAGGACAATAGGGTGCTGATGCTCGACCAGAGCAGGCTTCCGCATGAAGTCATTTACGTCGAATGCACCGATTATCATAAGGTTGCCGAGGGGATCAGGAAGCTCTGGATCAGGGGAGCTCCGGCCATCGGCATCGCAGCGGCTATGGGAATAGCGCTCGGGGCACAGGAGATCATCGCCGGGAATTTCGACGAGCTCGTCGAGGAGATGCAACCGATTTTTAACACCCTGTTGGGCACTAGGCCTACGGCTGTGAATATCCATTGGGCAGTCGTCAGGATAAAGAAGTTCCTTCAGGAAAATAACCGGGAATCAATTGATAGGCTCAAACAGATGCTGATCGATGAATCGAACAGGATACTCGAGGAGGATATTGCGGTCAACAAGGCAATAGGCGAATGGGGAGCGCAATTCATCAGGGATGGCGACACTATCCTGACCCACTGTAATGCCGGCAGCCTTGCTACCGGCGGATACGGTACAGCAACTGCCCCGATGCTGGTTGCGAAAGAGCAGGGAAAGAGCATCCATGTGATCGCTGACGAGACGAGACCGGTGCTGCAAGGTGCGCGCCTCACGTCCTGGGAGCTCATGCAGTCAGGCATTCCGGTAACGCTCATTACCGATAATACCGCCGGGGCGTTGATGAAGAGAGGCTTGATCGATCTGGCCATCGTCGGTACCGACAGGACTACAAGGAACGGCGATGTAGCCAATAAAATCGGTACTTATACCGTGGCAGTATTATGCAGGGAGCACGGCATTCCTTTTTATGTTGCGGCCCCATTGAGCAGTATCGATTTCGACATGGCGTCAGGAGACCTTATCCCCATCGAGGAGAGGAGCGCCGACGAGGTCAGGACCGTCAATGGCCACCAGGTTGCCCCGGAAGGAGTAAATGTTATAAACTTAGCTTTCGATGTGACTCCGGCAAAATTTGTTTCCGCTTTTTTTACCGAAAAAGGGGCTTTCAAACCGAGAGACCTTAAAAAACTGATGCGGGAGGATATAGACCTCGATTCAACACGGTTGCAACACTGATGAAGGCAGAAGAAATATTCAGACAGTACGCCTCCGAACTGAAAGCGGTAGAACGGGAACTCCTCTCGATCTTCGACAGTTCCGCGGCCGTCATTCCGCTCATTGGCAAGCATATTGTTGACAGCGGAGGCAAAAGGATAAGGCCCCTCTTCCTTTTAATGAGCGCCGATCTTTGCGGATATCACGGAGACCAGCGTGCGCACCTGGGAGCGATCATCGAAGCGATCCATACCGCATCACTGCTCCACGACGATGTTATCGACGGCGCTGAAACTAGACGGGGCGAGGCCGCGGCTCATACGGTCTGGGGGAATCAGGTGGTAGTCCTCGTTGGAGATTTCCTCTATTCCAACGCCCTGAGGCTCGCGGTTAATCAAAGGAACCAAAAGATCATGGAAGCGCTTTCCGAGGCTACTACCCGGATGACAGAAGGAGAACTCTTGCAACTCCATAAAACCGGCGATCCCGAAATTACCATGGACGAATACTTCAAGATCATCTCTGCAAAGACTGGCATACTTATCTCTGCGGCCTGCAGGATCGGCGCCGTTATTGCGGGACAGTCCGAGGCAAGGGAGAAAGCCTTGTCTGAATTCGGACTGAAGACCGGCGTTGCTTTTCAGCTTGCCGACGACATATTGGACTATGTGGCACGCCAGAAAGATTTGGGAAAGAAGCTCGGCAAGGACCTTGATGAGGGCAAGATCACAATGCCGCTCATACATTTGTTGAAGGTTGCTCCGGAAACCGAAAGGAAAGAGGTCATCACGATAATCGAAGATACCGCCGGAACCGGTGAGAACGGAAGCGATGCTGGGGATATCACATCAGATAAAAGAAGGACCAATCTTGAAAGGATCACAACTCTCTTCACCAAATACAACGCAATTGAAGAATCGTTCAACATTGCACGACGTCTGGTCGAAGAGGCGAAGGCTGAGCTCGAAATTTTCCCCGATTCCGACTCTAAAATTGCGATTCTAGCCATGGCGGACTATACACTTATGAGGAAAAAATGAAATGCATCCATACGCCGAATTAGCTAAAAATGCTGTCGAGGAGTATGTGAGAAACGGGAACATCCTTGCTGCCCCGGAGGAAATCCCTGCGGACATGTTGCGAAGGGCGGGAGTTTTTATCTGCCTTAAAGTGCATGGTCACCTGAGAGGATGCATAGGCACCTTTCAGCCCTGCAGCAAGAATCTCTACCAGGAGATAGTCAGGAATTCCATCTCAGCATCTGCCGAAGATCCACGTTTTTCCCTTGTCAGGCCGGATGAACTCGATGATATCGCATATACCGTAGATGTTCTTTCCGAGCCGGAGAAGGTTGTGCAATTATCACAACTCGATCCGAAGAAGTATGGTGTTATAGTTGTGAAAGGGCCTCGAAGAGGGTTGCTGCTGCCAGATCTGGAGGGTGTTGATACAGTCGAAGAACAGCTCCGCATTACGAAAATGAAAGCGGGCATTCCGCCGGGGGATGAGGATGTGGAGATCTCGCGGTTTACAGTTGACCGCTACAGTTAGTCGTCACTTCTTTCCAGTGCCAGCTCTTTTGAAAGTCCCGCTCTTGCCCCCGCTCTTTCTGAGGAGCATAATCTCCGAGATGATCATCTCTTTGTCAATAGCCTTGCACATGTCGTAGATTGTCAGGGCGGCTACTGATGTTGCGGTGAGAGCCTCCATCTCGACTCCTGTCTGACCGGTCACTTTCGTAGTCGCCATTATATCAACCTTGTTCTTCTTGTTGTCAATAACGAAATCTATGGTCACTGAGGTTACGTTCAAAGGATGGCACATAGGAATAAGTTCGGGCGTCTTCTTTGCTGCCATGATACCGGCGACCCGCGCAACCCCTAGTACATCACCCTTTTCAACCTTGCCCTGCTTTATAAGCTGCAGGGTATCTGACTTCATGGAGATCGAACCCGAGGCCACGGCCTCTCTGGACGTCAGCACTTTTCCCGTCACATCTACCATGCAGGCCTTTCCTGCGTCGTCGAAATGGGTTAGTTTCATAAAGTCCTCCTGCCGATTGTCTTGGTAATCATTTTAACGAATGGAGACGATAAAAACAAAGAATATTGACATGATACCAAAGGCATGCTGAGCTTCAATCAGAACTTCTTATGGAAGTCACAGCAGGACGGCAGTCTGACATTCATGCTAGATTTGGTGATTGAAGTACATTGCGCGACAGGTACAAGCGGATATCCGTCTGGTGAAGAACCTGTTGTTTTTGATAGAATGAAAGAAATATTCGGTGGGGAAGTCCGGCAACTGAAAGAATGCGCCACATTTACAGCTGTGCAATAGGCATCGACAAAAGGATTCTCAAGGTCCCGCTGTTCCTTTGTTTTCTCTTTATCTTCTCCTTGCAAGGGATTTCGGGCGCGGATGAAGGACCCAAGAAGCATGTGCTCGTCCTGAACTCATACCATAAGGGGCTCAGTTGGACCGACAACATAGTCAGGGGGGTAGAGTCTGTACTTCCTGCAGAGGTAAAGCACCTTGAGATCAGCTTTGAGTATATGGATACCAAGCGCAACAGTTCTGAGCGCTATTTCGCGAAGCTTTATGAGATATATAAGATCAAATATGAAAAAGAGAGATTCGATGTCATCATTGCCTGCGACAACGATGCATTGAACTTCGTCAGCAAATACCGGAAGACTCTATTCGTCAATACACCGGTCGTCTTTTGCGGGATCAACGATTTCCGGGATTCAATGGTCTGGGACCCGTCAGCGGTGACAGGTGTCGTTGAAGAAACCGATATAAAAAGCACCCTCGATATAGCTCTTAAACTTTTCCCCGGGGCTTCTCAGGTTGTTGTTATCGATGACAAGACTACTACCGGCGTTGCCATGAAGAACGAGCTGATGCAGGTAATGCCTTATTTTAAAGACAGGGTGCATTTTGTCTTCTTCGAGGATTTCGATATCTCCGAGCTGCGGCAGAAGGTCAGAAACATCCCTCCCGACAGTATCATTCTTCTTCTGCTGGTTAACCGTGACAAGACGGGGAATTTCTTTACCTATGAAGAGAGCCTTGCCTTTATCTATGACGAGTCGAAAGTTCCCATTTTCAGTGTCTGGGATTTCTATCTCGGCGGGGGGATTGTCGGCGGAATGCTCACGAGCGGCTATTCACAGGGAAGGACCGCTGCCGAGATGGCCCTGCGAGTCATGCACGGAACAAAGGTTGCCGATATCCCCCTTGTGAGGAAAAGCCCCAACAGGTTCATGTTCGACTATTGCCAACTCAAGAGGTTCGGTGTCAGTACTTACCGACTGCCGAAGGAGAGCACCATCATCAGTCTTCCCGATTCCTTCTATTCCAAGTACAAGACCTTCATTCTGGGGATCGGCGCAACCATTTTCACTCTTTCCCTTATTATCTTCGTGCTGCTCGTTAACATTTCACAACGCCGGAAGGTGGAGAAAGCACTCAGGGAGTCTGAAGAGAAGTACCGTGACCTTTATGATCATGCGCCGGACATGTACCACTCCATAAACGGAGAAGGGATCATCATAGATTGCAACGAGACCGAGGCCGGGATGCTAGGCTACTCCAAAGAGGAGATAATTGGTAGGCCTGTTACGGACTTCTGGACGAAGCAGTCGAAAAGTCTCCATGAACAGGACTTTCCGATCATAAAATCAGAGATCAAGGAGCGGGAGTTCGAGCGGGAGTTCGTGAGAAGGGACGGCAGTACTTTTATAGCAAGCTTGCATGTCTTTACGGAGACCGATAAAAATAATATGTTTGTGAAGACGAAAACTATCGCCCACGACATAACGGAAAGCAAAAGCCTCGAAAATGAGTTGAAGAATTCAAGGGAAGAACTAAGGAGTTTATCCGCGCATCTGCAATCAGTAAGAGAGGAGGAGCGGCGCAGCATCGCAAGTGAGATCCATGATGAACTCGGGCAGGTGCTGACTACGCTTAAGCTCGACCTTTCCTGGCTGAAGACCAGACTGGCGAAGGAGAGCAACCAGCTCTCTACGAGCGTGCAGTCAATGTCGGACCTGGTGGACAAGACCATCGAGTCCGTTCAGAGGATATCTTCTGAATTAAGGCCCGGCGTGCTTGACCACCTCGGCCTGTCCGATGCTATCGAATGGCTTGCGGGTGAGGTATGCGGCAGGAAGGGGCTCCAGTACGATATAATCATTGAACCTGAGGACATCGAACTCGATCAGAACCGGTCCATCGCAATTTTTCGTATTTTCCAGGAA
>Ga0182010_10001947_pt1 | contig 10662 bp, 11 predicted proteins | sample 611E1MmetaG_FD_120488 | JGI IMG/M metagenome (GOLD analysis project Ga0182010, IMG submission 120488) | Permafrost microbial communities from Stordalen Mire, Sweden - 611E1M metaG | ecosystem: Environmental > Terrestrial > Soil > Wetlands > Permafrost | place: Sweden: Stordalen | collected...
AACTACGTTTCCTGTTCGCCGTTCCGAGTACTCACCGCTCGACTAGCGGCGGCTCAGGCTGCGGCCGGCGAAAAGCTTAAGATCGACGCGGGCCGAACAAAATGATTAACGCAGAGGCCGCGGAGACAAACCGCGCGGAGATCGCTGAGAAGATAGAGAAAGGCTCAATGCGATCAGCGGGCAAATTGTCGATGCGGCCATGCGAGTTCATACAGTTCTTGGGCCGGGTCTTCTCGAGGGGGCGTACGAGGTCTGCCTGGCTCATGAACTTCGGAAACGGGGCCTGCGTGTCGAAACACAGTTCCCGTTACCTGTGAGCTACGATGGAGTGCACGTCGACCTTGGATATCGGATCGATCTTCTCGTCGAGGGCGACGTTGTTGTCGAACTTAAAGCAATCGAAACGGTTCTGCCAGTTCACAAGGCCCAGCTTCTCTCTTACCTAAAACTGGGTGGAAAGAGACTGGGCCTGCTGGTTAACTTTCACGTTGATAGGTTGAAAGATGGCATCACAAGGCTCGTAAATGGATTTTGATTTAGTTTTTCAGCGTTCTCTGCGTGAGATCTGCGTCCTCCGCGTTGATGCTCTTAGTTGATCCTCTGCAGCCGTGTGATCAGTTTCTGCGCCAGGTTCTCCTCCGACTCGGACCACAGCAACCGCCCCGTTGCTCCGGAGTTTTTTTCGACTTTGGCGGTAAACTCCACCAGCTTTTGAACGTTGCTGCGGACGTTTCGCTCCGCTTCGGAAGTAAACTCGACTTCTTCATGGAGGAAGGACGAGTCCAAACCGAAATCAATTTGAACGTGCCCGGCCTCTTCCGCCGCGTGCTCTTCAAATTCCATCCCATGCGCAACCAGACGCACCAGCGACGGCTCCAGCACCCATTTCTCGGCGCCCTCGGGAGGAGTCCACAAGTCCCAATAGGCCTCGAAAATGTAGGCATAGTCGTCGTGCAGAAGTTCCGCGACCGCTTCCGCAGCGTCTTCCGGCGGAACGCCAGGCAGGAAGCGGCGCTCCAGAATCGTCGGCTCACTCCACGAGACGGGTTGGATCGCCGCGTAGGTCACACCTTCCCGCGCCGGAGAAAACGGAATCTGCCGCAGCACGCTAACCGTTCGCGGCAGAATCTCGGATTCCTCAAAGCTTGGAAACCACAGGCTCAAATAAAGCGAATCGCCCATGGATGTATTCTAAATGTGGGGCGTATTATGCAGGGCGCGTTCGGTTCAAGATTTAAAGTGTGTGAACGCATCCAGTTTTGACGGGAAAAAAACGCCCTGTTACTATGAAGATCGGCGGCAAACAGTCGTCTCGCCCACAAACGTCCCCGTCGTCTAGCCTGGCCTAGGACATCGCCCTTTCACGGCGGTAACATGGGTTCAAATCCCATCGGGGACGCCAACCGATGTTTCGGGGTGCGTCAGACTCCTTAGTTGTTGAAACAACGTGGGGTTCGTAGTGTTCAAAAACTTCTGGTCTCGGTCGTAGGCAACACCGTCTTGGAAAAGAAAATTTTGAACACGTAGTTTTTGCTCAGCGTCGCCTCGCTCCCAGGCAGCCGATATATCCACCAGCATAAGCTTCGAAAAACGTAGGAAAGCGTCAAGCGTTCCGCGCTGCGATCGCAAAGCATGTAGCTGTCGGGAAACGCCCGCAATCTCTTCGTCGAATTCCACAGTGGTTTGGGCGTAGTCAGCCTGGCTGACATCGCCTCGAAGCCTGGCCCTGAGAAGTTCCGCCTTAAGTTTTTTCTGTTCTTCTAGGCGGGCCGTCAGTTCCTTGGTCGCCATGCTCGAATCGCCCTGCCTTTGCGCCCAAACCTCAGCTGCGATGGCGGGGAACTGGGCAACGGTTGCCGCGTCCGGTCGCAAGGTTCGGAGATATTCGACGAATTCAGATTCAAGTACGGGCTTTGACACCCTTACGGCTCTGCATTCGGCGTACCGACACCAATAATTCGGGTAGTGCTTTCTCTTACCCTTGTTCATTCCGCCCGTGAGCGGAGTTCCACAGACACCGCACTTCACAAAGTGCTTTAGCGGGAACGCAGGGTTCTGCTTTCGTTTTGGAGCACTCGACAACTTGCGGCCAGATAGCACTCCTTGCACCGCATCGAATAAATCCTGACTCACAATCGGAGTGTGCAGGCCCTTTACAAGTTCAGGCACACTCGATGAGTAAACCCAGCCCGCATAAATAGGCTTACGCAACAGAGCGTCAAACGTTTGTGCTGTAAGATTCTCCGCCCGCTTCGTCTTTAAGCCTTTGTCGGTGACGATTTGCAGAACTTGAATCTTCGTGTACTGACCGGTCGAATACAACTCGAAGGCTGCCCGTACCAGTGGCGCAGACAACGGATCGGGCTTGATGTTCGCACCGTCGCGAAGTTTCAGATCGTTCAGATAACCGAGAGGCGCGGCCCATGGCCAACGGCCCGCCCGAACACTGGCAGCGGAGCGGTCTTTCATCTTCTCCGACAGCGCGTCGGAGAAATATTGATTGAAGACGCCATGGACGCCCGCCGCCATGCGACCGGCCGCAGTGTCGTCAACGTTCGGTTCCGCCACAGAGAGGAGAGTTATCCCGTTCTCCCGCAACTCGGCAAGCGCCGCGCCCTGATCGGCGACGTTGCGTGCAAAACGGCTCAACGACTCCACGATGACATAGCCGATTCTTTTGCGGTGCGCCTCGCAGTAGGAAAGCAACCGAACAAAAGAAGGCCGGTCCGCAGTACGTCCCGACTCACCGGGCCCGAGAATGACCTCAGCAACTGTAAGGCCGCGCTGAGTCGCGAGTCTCCGGCAGCCGTCCTCCTGATTCTTGAGATTCAACGGGTCAGCCTGTTCGGGCGTGCTGACACGTAAATACATCACAGCCTCTAATCCCTGGTCGGTATTTTTGACGATATTCATGGGTGTAGATGTTAGGCCGCCTCCTGGTTTGTAGCAATGGCATGGACGTGCTCATCTGGAAGTGTCTCAAAGATGGAGGCGAAAATGTTTGCCAACCGGTACATCTGCTCGACGCGCTGCCGCTGGGCGGTTGTCGGTAGCGACGTGCGACCGTTAGCAGTTGCCAAAGCTATGGGATCTGAACTCGCGGGTTTTCCCATGGCGCTTTGAGGGAGGGGGTCCCTCGCGCCGCGAACTGCGTTCGAATTGGAGTTGATCGACATAAGCTCGGAAGCCGATAACAGTTCTGCCTAACGGTCTTTTCCCGATTTGCTCACTTCCTGTTTGGGCGAAGGATCAGTTGGTGTTCCTGACCGCTCTCCCATCGGAACGAAGCCCTGGCAATTCCTTTCCGGGCAGCGATAACCTGTTACTTTTCCGTTGAGCCAATTGGTTCCTGCCAATTCCGGATTCGCCCAAAAGGGTGTCGCGCAATCGGGACACGTGAGCTTGTAGCGTTGCTCCAGTTGATCGATTCGCGTCAGTACGTCCGCTTTCAACCCCTGTTCGACCAGCTCTCCAAAGGCTTCGATACCCGCCCGCTCCCGAATGAACATCTGCACTCCACACGGGGAGCAAATCACGTAGGGCTTCTTACGTTTAGTCATTCGCACGTCCAGCGGCTTCAGGCAAACCGGGCAGGGGAACCATTCTGTAGTCTTATTAATCATCATGATCTCCGTATAACTGTGTACTATGGCTTGGATGCGTAAGATAAGGCAAAAGTATCTGTAACATCTTAATATACATATAGATAACGTGATTGATAAATCCGTGTCTCCGCATATTCCTATGCTGTAGACTATAAATGCCGTATTATTGTGGGACCAAGAAGGGAGAATTCCACAAATATGCCGACCGAAGAGGAAACTCATTCAACCGGAAAAATAATTTCAGACCGGGCCTCGATGAAAAAACGCAAACGAGGTAGACCAGCCCACATCGAGCCTTCCGTAGTCGTTGGCTCCGCCGACATCTACTGTCTTTGGTTCAAGCAGTATTGGTCGCAGCTGGGCCCTCGATTCCTAGCCGCACGATCTGCCGAGGACATAAAGCAGGCCATCGCCGAGCACGCCCCGGATATCATCGGGAACCTCGCTCCCTATTTAGAATTGATTCTCCGGATCTTGCGCGATCCGAGATTCCCGGCGGTTCGCTCCGAATCGCAGATTCATTTCCTGGCGGATTCTCTGGGCGGCCAGGGTCTTGTCAAACCCCGCCGGTCCCGAGAAATCTGCATACAGGAAAGAAGCAGAGTGCGGCACGTCATCGTTCGGCGGGAATACTACATAGAGTGCTCGTGCGGTTATCAAGGGCCCGCGTTGGACGGAGCCTGCAGGGAATGCGGCACTGGAGAGTTATCTTCGGCCTTGATGTCGGAAAACGACCACTAATTCCGAACCAAGATTCCGGGGTCAGAGAGGAGTCGTTACGTACATACGTAACGTTAGGAGGGGTTCTGGAGTTGCCACCGCAGGTATTCAATCCTGGCGCGTCCCCTTTCGGTAATCCGATAGGACAAATAGCCGCGCCTGGAGTTCGGATTTCGTTCGAGTAAACCCTGACCTTTGAGGCGGCCAAGATAGCTATAGAGGGAGCGACGATTGGGAGCGGGGCGGAGTTTAAGGCGAACGGAGTCCGGTTTAAGGAATCCGTTAGACTGCGCAAAAATCCTTAACACATCCAGTTTCGTCATTTATTGATCCAAAACGGCTAAGGACGGAATTAACGACATGCATATTAGTGTTAGCACGCGCTAGTGTATGATAACTAAAACAGTACTATAGAAAGCCATTACTATATTTTTTAATTTTCCGATTTTTTTTATCCGATGGGAAGGTTCTTAAAGTTTCTGTTTACAAAAAAAACTGCAATAAAACCTTTGCGGATTGGAGGGCAAAGTCTTGAAACTACGAAATTCTCAGTTCGTACGACTGAAAATTACCGGGATAGTTGGTGTAATTGCGATATTTCGCCAATTGACGCTCACAGTGCCGACTGTGGTTGCTTGTCCAGGCCGGTTAGCCCTAAATTTTATATGTCGTTGCTTTTTCTAACGGCATGCATTTGTGATTTCCGCCCTTGCAGCTGATTCCATCGGCGGCTATGCTCAACTAGCGCAGTTTCCGGAGTACATAATGGGTTCCCAAGCCGTGACAGTGTCTGTCTCTGGATCCAGGAAGTTCCGCCCGACTACAAGCTCAGAGGACAAGATACCCTGTAGCATCCTTGTGATCTTCATCTGCCTCCTGTTATCAGGATGCGGCGGGGGAGGAGGAACGGGCGGTGGGGGCACACCGCCCCCAAATGTTCCATCGCTGTCAGCGATCGCTCCCTCGACCGCGGTTGCCGGAACGTCGTCTATTGTTCTGACTCTTTACGGTTCCAACTTCGTAAATGGCGCGAATGTCGAGTGGAATGGAGCCCAACTCATACCCACGTGGGTAAACGCCAACGAAATGACGGCCACCATTCCGGCCAGCGACCTTGCCGCCGCCGGAAGCGGACAAGTCACCGTCGTAAATCCGAGCCCGGGAGGCGGGACTTCAGCCGGCCAAATATTTACGATCCTCGCTACTGGCCCGTCCACAACGACTTGGATCAGAAACGTCGCGGGAATCACAGTACCAAATGATGTTGTGTGGGATGGCGCACATGGGAATCTTTATGCTTCAGTCAGCTCCAACGACCCGACGAATCCCAATGTGATCGCGATCATCAATCCGCTGACTGGGACTGTGGGATCAACTATTCAAACTGGAAACAATCCCGACCTGCTTTCCATCTCCTCGGATTCATCTTATTTGTGGGCTGCCCTCGATGGAGCCAATGCGGTCCAGCGCTTCCTTCTTCCGGGCCTCACAAAGGACATTTCCTTCCCTCTACCACCAAACCCTTACAACATACCTCCCCAGGCGGTGAGCCTACAGGCCGCTCCGGCCAGCCCGCACACGGTTGCCGTGGTTTCGGGTAATTGGGGAGAATCGCCGCCCGGGGATGGCGTGTACATCTACGATGATGCCACTCAACGTCCCACGTTCGTCCCTGGCAGTTGGGGAACGGGCGGCGGGCCATTCATCGATTGGATTCAATGGGGCGGCAACGACTCCACGATTTACGGAAACCAATATTTCACGATTGACCAAGGCGGAATTGCCACCTTAAACGTGACATCCTCCGGGGTTTCGTTTGTCGCGTATAACGGGGGCAAGGCGGACCCATACCTAACCCAGTATGAGGGCAGCGGACTACTGTACTCGCTCGGAGCCGCTTTCAATCCAGTTAATGGAAGTCTTGTCGCGACATTTGATTTTCCTGAATACAATCCGGCGTGCACGGCTGACTCTTCCTTAAACCGCTATTTTTGCGTGGTCGCATACCCCGTTGGCGGCACTGATGTCTCAAATTTTGAACTGTGGGTGTTTAACCTAAACACTTACGCGCTGCTCAATCGAGTGTATTTCGGATCAACTCAAGGCACGGAATATTCGCCCCTGACGGGCACACCTAATCAACTCGTACGTTGGGGCAACGCTGGACTGGCGGTGACGACAATAACTGGGACATACGTCGGGACCGGAGGTGTGTTCCTGATTGATGGAGCGGCTGTGAACCCGAACGTGGCACCTGATTCGTCCTCTGGAACACCAACGTTACCCTACATCTGGATGACGTCTCTAACGCCGCAGCAGGCGACCAGCACCGGTAGTTCAGTGAATGTAACCATTAACGGCACAAATTTCACAAAAACGAGTACGGCCTGTGTGAATTGTAACTACCTGCAATTCGAGTATCTCCCTACTACTTATGTGAATTCCACGCAACTCAACGTTACGATTCCGGCAAGCTTACTAGGCACCTCCGGACCGTTGCCAATCAGCATCTTCGATAGCGCTACCAATCTGTTTTCCGGCAATGCTCTGGCTTTCACTGCTGGCTCACCTTCAGGTAATGGTGCCCAGGTGACTACGCTGAATCTTGCGGGCCTTGGCATGGCATGGGATGGAAATAGCCAACTCTTGTACCTAGCAACCGCAGATTACGATGGTGCGTATCCGAATTCAATTGTCGCTATTAACGCTGGGAGCGGAGCGGTTGCGCAGTCGCAGAATGTCGGCTCAGATCCTGCGTTCCTTAGCGTCTCGGCTAACGGACAGTATCTGTATGCGGCGTTTGCCACCGCGACCGAGATGACCCAACTTCAACTCCCCGGCTTGAACTCACCCTTGACGTGGGCATTGAACAATCCGCTTTCTTCGGCAGTATATTGGCCCGGAGACATGAAGGCTGCTCCGGTAAGCCCCCACACGACCGCCGTAACACTTCTCGACCCGGGTTGGCAGCCTGCAGAATTAGGCGGAGTGGCGATATTTGATGATAGTGTGCTTAGGCCTAATTACGCGCCCTTTAGCCCGTCGTATCTTTATGACACTGTCGCGTGGGGTGGGACAGACGAGATTCTAACAGCTTCCCAGGTGCCCCTGTCTATCTTTCAGGTAACGCCTTCTGGCGTGTCGTCGACCGTCGTAGGTCCTACATCATTCAACAACGGCGATCTGATGCACGAGGACTTCGGGACAGGGTTCATCTATAGCGACACCGGCAATGTCGCCGATCCGACTACGCAAGCGCAGGTTGGCGCCTATGGGGCCTCAGGCCTGGTCGCTCCGGATTCAACGTTGAATAGCGTTTTTATTCTCGGTCAGACGGCCTCGCAGGTCAGTACCAACAATTACACGATCGACTCATTTAACGAGAGCGCTTACACTCCGATATCCTCGATCATTCTAACGAACCTGCTGGGCACGCCGATCGAACTTACACGCTGGGGGACTTCAGGTCTTGCGGTATTGACAGCAAATCAAGACGGCGGTCCGGCGGGGATGCTCTATCTGATTCGGGACCCGAATTTTGTTACGAATGCTCAGGCAGCCGCGTCGCGCTCGTTCCCGCCCCAGGAACTCGTGCAACGACGGTGGAAAGGATCGTCCAAGACCGACATCTTAAGAACGATGAGGGAACGGAATACCCGAAGCGTACACTCCGGGAAAAATCGCTCAAGACGCCAGATCAGAGGATTCGTAGGAGTTCCGTCGCGTTGACCCGCATTGGCCCGTACGCTTCCAACCGCTAGGGCGCTAAGCCCAGCCTTTGGCAGAAAACGCTGGATGGATCATTGAACGATTCTCGTTGAATTTCACGCATGAAGAGTAGCTGTTGTAACCAGACGTTGGCACTCAGAACCCCGCTACACTTCTGGCGAAGGGACTGGGTGGGGTATTTTCGAGGATACAATGCTGATCCCGTCCCATCCTTGACGGGGTAATACACTTCGGGAAAAATTGTCGACCCCCACAACGGATTTGGACTGTAAGGGCTGGGGTGATGCGGCGCGGGGCGGCGCTTCCCGAAGGTCAGATGCCGCAGTGCGCCTTAATCCATGCGGTCAGAATCTCCTGTCCGATGCGCGTGCCGACCTGAACGCCGCCCGAGAGAACTTTCGAGGTGTTCTTTTTTATCCATTCATGGACTTTATTACCTGGCTTGTCGCCGTCACTTTCAAGCGCGTCAGTGAGTGTGTCCAAGTCTGCTTCTCTAGGCCCGCGCCAGTCAAAGCTTTATCGAGGGCCTGCCGGTCGCCGACGGCTATGCAACATGCGATCCGTCAGAGAGAATCTCGTTTGCCAAGTTCCGCTCGGCGAAGTGTCTATACGTATGGCGCTGCGGCAAGCGACCACTTCAATAGATTGATAGTTGACGAAAACAGGCGTTCTCACAACTTTGCGCCGTCTGTTCGCCCCTCCGCGATTTGGGCGGGGGATTTTGAGTGTAATCGGGATATTTCGCCAGTTGAGACGATTGCCTAACCCGGTGGCAACGTCGATTGTCCAGTTGCCGCCCACCCATTCAGCATCGGTGCGGTCCGCTAAGCGTTATTGAACAGCGAAGACAAATACTTGCTAGGGTTGTAAGATTCTCCGCGCGGCTCTTCCGAGGCAACTACGATGACAATGCTAGGGCGCGCGCCCAGCCTTTGGACCAAGTTGCCCATAACGCTGCGAGCCATCATCGCAGGCTTTCTTATTGCTGCCACTGCTGCCAACGTCTGGCTGCTGTTGCTCCTGAACCTGGGCGTGCAGCTGGCTGCGATCATTGAGGCGATATTCCTCACTCTCTTCCTATGGTGGGCGCGCGGAGGAGGTCCCCCACGTGGAGCGCACGCCGCCCGTGCCAAGGCGTTTCGGCGGGACAAGCTGACCTCCGGGCAGTGGTTGTGGGGCCTTATCGCAGCGTTCTTTTTTGCTGCGACGGTTTCCCCCACACCTTTCCCATCCTGGCGACGGCTCGAAAGATCCGTCCCTCCCTGACCCCGGCCGCCGCCGTCCATTGATCGAGCGCGGCTTTGACCCATTCTGGAATGGGTACGGCACGAATGTGTCCGCCCTTGCCAATCAGGTCCACCACTGCCCAGTGCCCCTGGCGCATCTGGATTTCATCCAACTCTAGGCCGACAAGTTCCGATCGGCGAAAACCACAACCAAACAGCAAGGCCAGCATCGCGTAGTCGCGCTTCGCTCGCATGCTATCTCCACAAGCACGCTTGAGTACTTCTGAACCCTCCTCTGCGCTCAACCAGTTGCCGGAGCGAAACCCAAGCTGCTTGACGCCCTTCACTCGGCTGAATCCCGCAGCCAACTCAGGACTCAGCAAGCCTGAGTCAGCGGCTTCGTGAGCGAGGCGGCGCACGGCTGCGAGTTGTTGATTGATGGTGTTTGCCGCCAGACCGCGTGATTCCAGGTGCATGCGGTAGCGAACGACTACGATGCGATTGAAGGCCAGTCGGGGCTCGGAGCAGTACCAGGCGATGAATTGATCGATGGCGTACTCGTAAACGCGGCGCGAGGCTGGCGATCCGAGGCTATTGAGCTCTGCCAATTTGCAATGATCCAGATCCGGCAGCCGAAGCACTTGGCGACGGTAATTCGGCTTGATTCTATGTTTGCCCATGGCGACGGCCTCCTATGCCGCAGAATTGGAACTACGGCACAGACCGTCTGGGCGATGCAAGTACCGGCACTAGGTACGGGTTTAGAGGGTTTTGAGCGCTATCGCCTGCTTTCGCCAATTGACTTTCTGCACATGTATCATGGGTGTTCCTGAGGACCGAAACACATGCACGGTTTCGAGAGCTTCTTGGCAGTAACAATATCGTTGGCCTTTATTGTGGGTGTTTTGGCGCTGATTTACAGGGGCAGTCGGCCTCCGCAGCCTGTTCCAGAGCATCCTACCGCGCCGAGAAAAGCTCTAGTGGCATCACTCATCCCAGTCGTTTGCACTGCCATTCTGTATGCGACGTTTAAGGGCCTTGATCTTTACTTGCGGGAACACTTTCAAGTACCAACGCTGGCAGCAGTCCTCATCATTGCGGTGGGAGTGGTCGCACCTTGGTGTGTTGGCATTTACTCCGGTTATAGAGCTGCTCGCGCAGAGAACAAAGTGCTGCGGGCAATCGGCTCAATGGAGGTACTGACCTTCCTCCTTGCAGCAGCAGTTCCCCTCGTTGCTCGCGGTTGACGTAACATCGCAATTACGCTCATTGACCCGGACGGGGCTGTCAATGACCACTTTTGGTGCGGTGCTGCGAGCTTGGTTCTCAGGCGCTCTTCTTGGGAGTGATGGGATAGAACACGGACCAACTCTGTTCTACGT
>Ga0182010_10001948_pt1 | contig 10659 bp, 9 predicted proteins | sample 611E1MmetaG_FD_120488 | JGI IMG/M metagenome (GOLD analysis project Ga0182010, IMG submission 120488) | Permafrost microbial communities from Stordalen Mire, Sweden - 611E1M metaG | ecosystem: Environmental > Terrestrial > Soil > Wetlands > Permafrost | place: Sweden: Stordalen | collected...
CGAAGGAACGCCCCGGGGAAAACTGGTTCCGGCGGGATGATGGCTGTGGCGGCGCCCATGTCAACGGCGGCGTCGCTCGCGCTGCAGCTCTACCAGGCGGGCGTCGGAGATGCCGAAATGGTGCGCGACTTCGTGGTGGACCGTGTCGGTCACGCCACGAGCCAGGGCGTCGGGGTCGCGGTACTGCCGCAGGTGCGGGCCGCGGAAGATCGAGATCTTGCTCGCCACCGCGGCCTCTCCCGCGCCGTATGCCGTGCGCGGCACGCCGCTGTAGAGCCCGAGCAGACCCGGCGCTCCGACTGAGGCCAGCTGGTCGGCCGTCGGCTCGTCCTCTATCACGATCGCCACGCTGCCCAACCTCTGGCGGAAGGCCTCGGGCAGGGAATCCAGAGCCTCGACCACGAGCGCTTCGAACGGGTCGTTCGCGTCCGGAGGATCCTCGGGCGCGGCGATCGGGTTCGCAGGGGGGTCGATCTCGGGTTGCATTGCCGCATTATCGGCCGCCCGCGCGTGATCCCGCCGGATTCTTGCTGCGCGAGATGCGGCGACGGGGAGGCGACGAGGGACAAGGCCCATGGGGTGAGCCAGAGGGACCGCCCGGACCTGGCAGACGAGGCGCCCGTATCGGTGTTCTCCGGCGCCTGCCTAGAGTGGCGGTCGCCCATCCGAATTGGCGGGCGACGGACCTTTCCGGGTGGACGGCCGATGAGATCGGACGATCCGACCGCCCTTTCCGGTGCCGACTCGCGGACACGAAAAGGAGCAGGTGCGGTGAAGTCGCCGATCCCGGCAGCGAATGGCCTTCAGGTGGGTCCGCCGCCGGCGAAGTCGGCGGGCGATCGGGGCGGCCACTCGCGGCGGCTCATGGCCCGGCTGTCTACGCTCGGCGTCGTGGCGGCAATAGCCGCCGTCCTGAGTCCGGCCGCGATCCTTGCCGCCACGGGTGACTGGGTGCAATTCCGCGAGAGCCCGGCCCACCAGGCCCACAACACGAGCGAAGCTGCCATTTCCGACACGAACGTTCACGCACTGGGGTTGGCGTGGACCGGCGCGACCGGCGCCGCCGTGAACTCATCGCCCGCCATAGCCAACGGCGTGACTTATGTGGGGTCGAACGACGGCAAGCTGTATGCGTTCGCCGTCGGGTGCGCCACCAATGGCTCCGCCTGCACGCCGGCGTGGAGCTACCCTGTCGGCACCGACGTCCAGTCCTCGCCCGCGGTGAGCGGCGGCGTCGTCTACGCGGGGTCGAGCGACGGCAAGCTGTACGCCTTCCACATCGTCGCCGACCACCTGGCCCTGACACCGGCGAATGCGACGATCGTCGCCGGCGCGACGCAGGTCTACAGGGCCGAGGGCTATGACAGCCTCAACGCCGACCTCGGCGACGTGACCGCAATGGTTACTTTCTCGATCGACGGCACCGGCACGTGCACTTCCAACGTGTGCGGCTCGACCGTCGGCGGCACCTACACGGTCACGGGAACGATGGGGACCGCGACCGGCACGACCATGCTCCGCGTTTCCATCTCCGGCGCCACCTACGTGGCCCGAACCTTCGCCGTCGCCGTCGCCGGTCAGGGCGGCGTCCTGGCCAACGCGGTCGCGGTGACCGGCAACCTGACGGTTACCGGACAGACTCTGGGCGGCTTCCTGTATCTCGGTCCCAACGCCAACAACAATCCGACCAGCTCGACGCTGAACTTCCCCAAGGGCGACAACCGAGCCAACGGCGTGACCGTGGCTCTCAATTCGATCGACGGCTCCTTGAGCGCCACCTACGTCGCGGCGAGCCTTTCGGCTCATACCGCCGTCGTCTTCGACGTCACCGGCTACTTCGTCAAGTGACCTCCGCCCCATAGCGGCCCGCTCGGCCGGAGATGCGGGCCGGCCGGGGCCTGTAGGCTATTGCTGCGTTGGTGCCGCGCGTTCTCGCGCCGGTATCCGAGCACTTGCGTCTGCGGCGCCCGGAGGTGGAGTTGATCGCGCTGATCAAGTCGTACGTTGGGCAGCTCGACCGCCACGACGCGACCGGTCTCGCCGCCGAGCTGGCGTTCCGTTTCATGTTCGCGACCTTCCCGTTCGTGCTCTTTCTGGCGGCGCTAGGGAGCTTCCTGGCCGGTTGGCTCGGCGTCGCCGACCCGACTTCTCGGATCATTTCGACGCTTGGCAACAGCATCCCGTCCGACGTAGTCGGTCCCCTGAAGACAGAGCTCAATGACGTCCTGACCCACACGGAACCGGCTCTGCTCTCGGTTGGGGCCGTGGTGACGCTCTACTCCGCGGCAGGCGGCATCAACGCCCTGATGAAGGCGATGAACCGCGCCTTCGGGGTGCGGGAGACGCGGCCGCTGCCGGGCCGCATCGGCCTGGCCGTCGCGCTGACCCTGCTCAGCGGAATCGGCATCGTCGTCGGTGTCGTGACCGTCGTCGGCGGCATGCTTATGACGAGGGACGTGGCCGATCGGGCGGGCGTCGGCGGCGCGACATGGATGGTGCTGTCGATCCTGCGCTGGCCGTTGGTCTTTGCCGTCCTGCTGCTCGCCGTCACGGCCGTCTTCCGCTTCGCCTCCTGTGCTCGGCCGCCCTGGCGTTGGGCGCTTCTCGGCGCCGTCGCTTTCGCCGTCGCCTGGCTCGTCGTGACCTTCGGCTTCGGTCTGTATGTCGCGAGCCTCGGGCGCTTCCGTGCCACCTACGGCGCGCTCGGCGGCGTGATCGTGCTGTTGCTGTGGTACTACCTGACGGCGCTCATTCTCGTGGGCGCCGCAGAACTGACGGCACTGTTGGCCGCCGCGTTCGGTGCGGACGCGGTCCAGTCCGAGGACCCCGACGGGACCGTCGCGGAGCCCGGTGGATCAGCCTCCGCATGACCTTTGTCGCTGCCGCCCGTGCCTGCTCGGCTGGTGGAAGAGCGAGCGAGTTGGTGCGGACGACGGCTACGTGGTTGCGGACGGGTCGTCGATGCGGCCCATGAAGAGGATGGCGCCCGTCGAGCGTTCCTGGATGAAGTACAGGAACGGCTTGTCGATGTGGAACGTCACGGGGGAAGGCGGCGGCCCGACCGTGCTCTTGCCGGTGACGACCGTGACCGCGGAGGCGATCACGCCGTCCTCGCCGACGACGATGTTGGCCTGGTGGATCACATGGTCGATGGTCAACGGCTCGTCCAGAGTGATGCCTGAGAGATCGGCGTTCCCGAATGCGGTGGGCATGCCCATTGCCGCGAGCACGTTCGCCAGGTCGACCCTCGACTCGGTGGAGAACCGCGGCAGGGTCAGGTCCACGCTGCGAGCCGTGAACTGGTGCTCGATGGTCCCGAACTGGGCTGCCGTGAGGCCGGCTACGAACGAGGCCATGTTGTCGGGGACGATGAACGTCATCGACGCCGATGACTTGAACGGGAGCTGCACTGCCCTATAGCCAGTCCCGGCGGCGTATTGGAACGACGTGTCAATAGCCATCGTCGGAACCGATACCTTCGATCCATCGGAACGAGTGAACGGCAGCGACTTGGTCGCCGTCGGCTCGAATTGGTGGTCCCAGGCGGCTTTGAGGTAGATGGCGTCGGCCAGGGCGATGCGCGTCGCGTTGGTGATGTCGCCCTGCTGCAGGACCGCCGGGATCAGGCCCTTCGTCGATTTGCTGGCCCACTGGTTGATGGTGAGTCGGGCCGATTCGGGGTCGTTCTGGAAATCGAGGAGGCCGACGCCGGCACCGAACCCGGAGCTGAGGGCATCGAGATAGGCCTGTTCCAGGTTCATGCCCTTCTGCGAGAAGACGGCGTTGGCTACGTCCAGCTCGTCCGCGGGCTTCGTGCCGGCGTCGGTCAAACCCTTGAGGGCTTTGAGCAACGCCACGATCTCACTGGCCTGGCCCGTGGTCCCGAACTGGTGAAGGACGTTGTCGATCTCTGTGGCAGTGGTGCCGCGTGCCCCCGCGCGGACCATGGCCAGGGCGAGCGCGATGCTCGTCGGGGAGGCGCATAGATTGCCCGAGGAGTCGAGCCGGCGCAGCAGGTCGATGCCGAAGTCGTTTAGCTCGGTGCCGGCCAGGACGCCGCCGTCGGCGGCCGGTGCCAGCAGCTTGGCCTTGCCCAGAGCGGTGTCGAAGTTCACGGCCGCGCTAGTCGGGGATGGCGATGACGTGGCGGTGGGCGTCGGCGTCGGCGAGGCCGAGTCTGTAGGCCAGGCCGAGTTGGTCGGTGACGGCGTGAATGTCGGCCCGCCGCTCGGGGTGGGGCTGGCCACGGCTGAGGCGCATGCCCCTGCGACGAGGACCACTGCCAGGGCCAAGCCGGCCCCGCGCAGTCTTGTGTGCATGTGTTCAGTCGATGCCGGCCACAGGCCCCGCTGCCGAATCCCTTCTGTGAGCATCCCTCTTCCTCCCGCTGGCTGCCCCGGGATCCGGGGCGTTGCACCTAAGACGAGATCGTGCGCCTTCGCGTGTCGCTTCGGGCAGTTGTCCGAAAGGCGACACCGGGTCACCATAGTCCTGTCGCTGATGGGCCTCGGCCTGCTGCTGCTCGCCGGCGCCTGCTTCTACCAATCGCTGCGGCCACGCCGGCCCCGCGCCGGCGACGGCGCCACTCCCACGGACTGATGGAGACAGGTCAGATGGCAGGGGCGAAAGAGCGGTTCATCGACGTTCCGGGCGGCCGGTTGTTGGCGAAGAGCGAGGGCGCCGGGCCGACAATCGTGCTCATCCATGCCGCGATCGTCGATCACCGGTCCTGGGACGCGATGGTGCCCGGGCTGGTCGCGGCGGGATTCCGCGTCGTCCGCTACGACTACCGGGCCTTCGGCGCCTCGACGACCGCCGACGTTGACTTCAGCAACCGGGCCGACCTCCTGGCCGTGCTCGACGCCTTCGGCATCGGCCGGGCGGCGCTCGTCGGCAACAGCCGCGGCGGGCAGATCGCCTTCGATACCGCCATCGAGTTTCCCAAGCGTGTCGTCGCGGTAGTCGGCGTGGGGGCCGGTTTGGGTGGCTTCGAAGGGGAGCCGACTCCGGCAGAGCTGGCCATCTTCGCGGAGGGGGAGCGCCTCGAATCGGCCGCGGAGCTCGACATCGAAGCGCTGGTCGACCTGGAGGTGAGGGTCTGGGTGGACGGCCCCGGCCAGCCGCCCGATCGGGTCGATCCTGCCATCCGCGAAGCCGTCAGGGCAATGGATCGACTGCTGCACGAACCCGGGCGCGTCAAGGGGCGGCCGATCGCGCTGGATCCGCGGGCCAACGACCGGCTCGGCGAGCTGCGCTGCCCGGTGCTTGCGCTGGCCGGGGCGCTCGACGTCTCCGACGTCGTCCAGACGGCGCATCGCCTCGCGACTCGGGCACCGAACGCGCAAGCCGTCGTCTGGACGGATGTGGCGCACATGATCGGCATGGAGGCGCCGGACCGCCTCAACGCCCTGATCGTGGACTTCCTGGCGCCCCTTCGGCCTTGGGAGTAGCCGCGCGCACGGCCCAGGCTCTTGCATGGCGCAACGCCGCGGGGCGCCGGCCCAGCCCGGCCGGATGTGGTGGATGATGCCGTCGTGATCGTCATCCGACGCGACAAGGAGATCTACGACACCTCGGGCGGCTGGTTCCGCGCCCGCTGGCACTTCTCCTTCGATCGGTACAGCGACCCCGAGAACGACAGCTTCGGCGCGATGCGGGTCTTCAACGACGACCGCCTGATCCCCGGCGCCATCTGGCCGCTGCACCCGCACCGCGACGTCGAGGGGCTGACCTACGTGGTCGACGGCAGCTTCGGGCACGAGGACAACGTCGGCGGCGCATACGGACCGTTGCCGGCGGGTTCTGTCCAGCGGATGACGCTTGGCGCCGGCGCGCTCCATTCGGAGCAGAACGCCTCGAAGACCGAGCCGATGCGCTTCATCCAGATCTGGATCCTGCCGAAAATCGCCGGCCTGCCGCCCGAGGTCGAGCAACGCATCTTCACCCGCGCCGACCGGACGAACCGGCTCCTCAAGGTGGTCGGGCCCGAAGGCGTGGACGTCGTCACTGTCCACCAGGACGCCGCGGTCTACCTCGCCTCGCTCGAGCCCGGGGTGGAGGTCGCGCATCCGATCGGCGCCAGCCGCGGAGTCTACGTCTACCTGATCGACGGCGCGGCTGCATTCGACGACCAGGAAGTCTCCACCGGCGACGCCGCGAAGGTCACCGATCAGCCCGAGCTGCGCATCCGGGCGCGAGAGGCAAGCGAGCTGATCCTGGTCGACGTGCCGATGACGTTCGAAGCCGTCGGGATCTGGCGCGGCCGCGTCTGATCGCTTCGGCCGGCCCGGCGGGCAGCTGCGCCTCGATGTCGCCCATCGGATACGCTGGGGGCGGGGTCGGTCGTTAGAGCTGGCAGGCGTCCGACGCCACTTTCTCAGGGAGGGGACCAATGCGACTCAAGGCCCGCAATGGGACTCGTTGGCACGATTTACAAGGCGGGCTCATGGACACTGGACGCGCGCAGCGAGGCTCTCACCATAGTCGGCCGGCGACCCTGGCCCTCGCCATCGTCCTCGTTCTTGCGACATTGGCGACTGCTCTGGCGGCCGCCGGATGCGGCAGTCAGACCTCGACTGCGTCGGCTTCGGCTTCGGCGCCGCCCTCAGCCGTCGCCCCAAGCGCGACGCCCATCGACGACGACGACGAGTCCGGCGCCAGCTCCGAGCCCGGAGCCTCCTTCTCGCCCGGGCCGCCCGGGCTGCCGTTCGCTTCGGGCGTGCCCGGTTCGACCGCCGATCGCCTGCCCGGCGAGCCGGATCCCGTCATGACCCCCGGCGCGCTCAACGCGACCGTTACGCAGGCGACCATCGAATCGACGATCTGCGTGTCGGGCTGGACGGCCACGATCCGTCCGCCGAGCAGCTACACGAGCGGCCTAAAGATCGAGCAGATGGCCGAGTACGGCTACACGGATATCTCGAGCGCCGACTACGAAGAGGACCATCTGATCTCGCTGGAGCTCGGCGGGGCGCCGACCGATCCACGCAATCTCTGGCCCGAGCCCTACACGGCCAGCCTGTCCGACGGTCGGGCGACCGGCGCGCACACCAAGGACGGCTTCGAGACCAGGCTCAAGGACGAGGTCTGCGCGGGGTCGATCTCGCTGGCTACGGCCCAATCCGAGATCGGCGACCACTGGGTCCACGCTTTCTACGGGATCGCCTTCACGCCCGACACGCCCGGCACGCCGATCGCGGGGCCGTCGGCGACGCCTGGGGTGAGCGCCAGCCCGAGCTCGAGCGGCGGGCCGAGCGCTTCGTCGATCGCCGCCCTCCCGGTCCGCATCAGCAGCCTGACGGCGTCGGTCAAGCACGGCGCCAACGCGATGCTGATCGCGGTCACCTCGCCCGGCGCCACGTGCAGCGCCAGCGTCACGTACGCTTCCGGCGCGGTTTCGAGCGCGGCGGGCCTGGCGCCCGAGCGCACGGCCGCGTCGACGGGCAAGGTCTCCTGGACGTGGAAGGTGGGGACGAGCACGAAGCCGGGCGCTTCCAACGCCACCGTGAGCTGCTGGCTCGGCGACCGCTCCGGCAGCGCGAGCAAGGCGTTCCGCGTCACGTAGGTCGGGACGATGCCTCGACCGGCCCGGGTGGCCGCGCGGCGCTCCGACGGCGCCCCGACGGCGGTGGTACTTGTATTGCCTGCGGCGGGAGCGCACCATGGAACCCTGACCGACCCCGTGCGATGCCTCGGGTCGCGAGACTGCGTCAGGCCGGCAGCCGGAAAGGTCGCTGTGCTCGTTCCGTTCCCCCGCCTTCACCCCGGGATGCCTCACGGGCGTCCGGAGTCGGCGGATCGCGTCGAACGGCGGGCGATCGCAATCTGGCCTCGGCTTAACCATCGCGCTCTCCACCGCTGCCAGGGCAACCCCGGCCGCATCGCCGTCCAGATCGCCCACCGGACCAAGATGACGCCCAAGGCGATCGAGAAGCTGATCTCCGACTGATCGCCGGGGGCGCGGCGGGCCGCTCGGCCCCGCGATGCCCCATCGCCGGCTCGGGTACGATCTGGGAGCCCGGCCCGGGTTCGATGCCGGCCCAACCGCATCGCCCGCCGGCAACCCGTGAGGCTTCATGGCGACTCAGATCACCGCTGTCGCGTTCGACCTGGGCGGCGTCCTGATCGACTGGAACCCGCGCCACCTCTATCGCAAGCTCTTCGGCGGCGACGAGGCGGGCATGGAGCGGTTCCTGGCCGACGTTTGCGGTCCGGAGTGGAATGCCCGCCTCGACGCCGGCCTTCCCCTGGCCCGAGGCGTGGCCGAGCTGGTCGCGGCCCACCCCGACCAGGCCGAGCTCATCACCGCCTACGAGCTGCGCTGGCACGAGATGTTGGGCGGGGCATTCGAGGGGACGGTCGCGATCCTGCGCGAGCTGCGTTTTGCCGGCCTTCGAACGTACGCCCTGAGCAACTGGTCGGCCGAGACTTTCCCCGGAACGCGGCCGCTCTACCCGTTCCTGGAGGAGATGGACGGCATCCTTATCTCGGGCGAGGTCAGGGTCGGCAAGCCCGACCCGGCCATCTTCCGTCTCTTCCTGGCGCGCTTCGGCCTGACGGCGCAGAGCACCGTCTACGTCGACGACAACCAGCCGAACGTGACTGTGGCCGCCGAACTCGGGATGGTCGCGGTCCGGTTCACCGGCGCGCCTCAGCTGCGCTCGGATCTGCGGGGTCTGGGGCTGCCGCTCGGGGCGGAGCCGCCGGAAACGGCTGCTTTCGAGGCACCGGGAGTACCCTCTAGACATGAATGAGTCTGGAGAGAAACCTCACGACGGGGTCCTCGGCGTTCAGTTCGAGGCGGACGCCGCCATGGCCCTGGAGATGGCCGACCTGGCCGGCCGCTATGTCGATCGGGGGCGCGAGCACCAGGCGGCGCTCGACTTCTCCGATGCGAGCATCGAAGCCGCGGATGGGGTCGGCCTCCAGATGTACGAAGCCCTGCCCCGGGACGGCGGCGGCCCCTCGCTCGAAGAGCGCAGACATGCCCTGGCGTCCGAGCTGGGCGCCTACTTTGGCGAGACCTTCATAAAGAACCACGGCGGCCGGTGGGGGTGGGTGGCCGGGAGCGGCAACAGGGTCTTCGGGTTGCGCACGGACTCGGGGCTCTCCGCCTTTCCTCTTGGCAAGGCGAGGAAGCGTCTGCAACGCGCCGAAAACGAGAGCCTCAGTGCCCTCTATGCCTTCCTGTCGGGGTGGACGGAAACCCAGACGCGGCGGCGGGAGACGCGCTGATCCGGGGGAGGATGGCGCAGCGCCCGAACTGCCGGGGCGGTTTCGCCTGGCGACCGGAGACGCGCGATCTCCGCAGTCGAGCGCGCCCGGAGTCTCGCTGGGCGCCGATCGGGTAGTCAGACCTGCTCTTCCTGGACGTCGTACGCGAGAAGGGGCCCCGCCAGCCGGTGCGCGGCCTCGGCCCGTTTGACGAAGTCGACCCTCGAGGGCGCGTCCCACGTCGAGGTTGGGTCCTGGGCGGCGAGGGATTCGAGCACGCGGTCCGCTTCCCGCAGCGCCGCCAGGTAGGGAGCGATGGCCTCGTCTTCGATGGCGACGATGGTCTGCGTGAGCGCGCGCTTGACAAAGGGGCGCATCGCCGAGATCGCGGCTTGTCCCGCCACCGTGCGTGGTGCCGTCATGCTGTCCTCCGTCATTCAACGATGCTCTGCGAATTAAGAGCCCGCAGCCCCTCGGGCCGCGCCACTCGCCGCTCCTGCGGCCACACGCGCGCCGGCGTCACGCGCGCCGGCGTCACGCGCGCCGGCGTCGTCCAGCCGGAGGCGCGTCCACGAAGCGCCGACCAGCACGACCTGGAATGCCAGGTGCAGCCAGGCCAGGGCGGCGAACACGGCGGCAACGCCTCCAAACACCGACAGCGCGCCGGTGAGGAGTGGCGCGATGTAGACGAGCAGCTCGGTCAGGCAGGTCAAGACGAGCCCGGCGACGACGGCCGGCGGCCATAGAACGGACAACGGCACGTCCGTGTTCGGCACGACGCGATACATCACGCCGACGGCCGTCACGACCACGATCGCCGTCACGAGCGGGAAGGCCACGGCTGCCAGCGCCCGTCCCGCGTCTCCTTCCGGCCCGGCTGTGAGCCCGGTGGTTACCGTCACCTGGATCGCGTAGATCGCGATCCCTGAGACGAGCCCGCCGACGAGCAGCAGAACCGAGACGAAGCTGCGGAGGATCCGATCGAATGCGCCACGGGCGGGGGTCCGGGCGAAGACCCGCGCGATCGCCTCGTCGAGCGCTCCGTAGAAGTGGCTCGTGCCCCACACCATGCCCGCCAGTCCGATGATGGAGAATGCGCCGGCGTGCGCCGCCACACTCGCGAACCCGTCCCTCGCGATCGGTGCCAGCGGGGCCAGCTGGCCGGTGAAGTCATCGAGGAGGCGCTGACGGTCCGACGGCGACGGAATCAGGTAGCCCAGGACGCCGACGCAGAAGAGCAGCCCCGTCAAGCCGGCGAACAGGGCGCTGTACGCCAGGCCCTCGGCGAGGAGGCTGCCCCCGGCGTCGTCGAAGACGGTGAAGATCGCCCGGATCCGGCGAACCGGCGGCAGGTCGAGCATCGAGCCGAACAGCCGGCCGATGGGCCCCAACCGAGCCCGGGGCTCGCCTTTGCGTGCGCCCGTGACCCTGGGCTCGGATCCGGCG
>Ga0182010_10001952_pt1 | contig 10649 bp, 10 predicted proteins | sample 611E1MmetaG_FD_120488 | JGI IMG/M metagenome (GOLD analysis project Ga0182010, IMG submission 120488) | Permafrost microbial communities from Stordalen Mire, Sweden - 611E1M metaG | ecosystem: Environmental > Terrestrial > Soil > Wetlands > Permafrost | place: Sweden: Stordalen | collected...
GCGTCGTTTCTCGTCCGTGTGCAGGGCGCCGTCGTGCGTCCTGCGCGGCTTTCTCCAAATTGGCCCCTGGCGATGGTATCGTAGTTCTTCGATGCGCTACGGTATCCTCTCGGACACGCACGCCAACATCGAGGCGCTGGAAACGGTCCTGAAGGCGTACGAGTCGGAGCAGATCGACAAGTACATATGCCTCGGCGATACCGTGGGCTACGGCGCGAGCCCCAACGAAGCCTGCACCTTGATGCGCTCCCGCGTGGCGCAGGCCGTATTGGGCAATCACGATGCGGCGGTGGCGGGGCGCATGGACTATTCCTACTACTACTACGCCGCACGCCAGGCTCTGGACAAGCACGCCCAGCTTCTCACTGCGGAGAACATGGAGTGGCTGAAGGGCCTGCCCTACGACTTTCGCGAAGACGACATTCTCTTCTGCCACGGCTCGCCCATCAACATCCGTGAATTCGACTACATCTTTGCGCGCGACCAGGCCGCGCAGTGCTTGGCCATCTGGGACCACCTTCCCCCGCTCACCGTGATCGGCCATTCCCATCTTTGTAAGTCGTTCGCCATCAACCCCGACCACCCCGGCGCGCAGGAGGTGGTGATGCTCAAGTTCGAGCTGCGACCAGGGTGGAAGTACATCATCAGCGCGGGCTCGGTGGGCCAGCCGCGGGATTTCGATCCGCGCGCCTGCTACACCATCTTTGACACGGCCACGCGGACTTTCGAGTTCAAGCGCGTGGAATACGACACCAAGGCAGCCGCAGCGAAGATCCTGGCCTCGGACCTCGAACCGAACTTCGGTACCCGCCTGTTCCTGGGGATCTAGTTCTTCGTCACGTCTACGCCGGCAACACGAGTCAGGCTGGCGACCCCGATGTTGTAGTCGTACAGGCCCTGTAGACATCGCAGGCGGGCTTGGAAAAAGGCCAGCAGCGCGTCGGAAAAGTCCCTGGTCTCGGCCAGCCCCACGGAAACGTTCTGCATGACGGCCGCGATCCATTGCCGCGCGGCCTTCTCGCCCTTCTGCACCGTCTTGAAGCGCTGGTCGGCTTCCTTCATTTCAGTATAGGCCTTCTCCACTTCGAAGTTGATGCCCCCCAAGGCCTCGCTGCGCCGCAACTCGGCTTCCTGGGCCTCGGCGCGCAGCCGGTGGGCGTGCGCGTTCTTCACGAAGAGATCGAGCGGCATGCGGAACGCGGCTGCCACACCCACGCCTGAGGTGTTGAAGGGGTTGTTGGCAAAAGCATTCGTCGGGTGATCGATCGAGCTGGCGTAGGCGTAGGTGGCGGTACCCAGCAACACCAGGTCAGGATACTGGCGGCGCCATTCCAGATCAGCCAGGGCGTGCTTGGCGGCGACCGCCCTGTCGAGGGCCTTGACCTCAGGACGGTTGGCGCGTGCCAGATCGCTGTAGGCGGCCAGCTCGCGGGCCGGCAGGTTTTGCGTTTCCAGCGGGGCATCGTCGACATCGAGATCGGCCGGCGCGCTGGGGCCAATCAGGGTGCGCAGGCCAGCCTTGGCCAAGTCGGCCCCGCGCCGCGCCTCGGAAGCGCGCGCTTCGATGTCTGCGCGCATGGTGCGCAGGCGCAGGCGGTCGGTCACCGAAGCATTGCCCGAGCCATCGGCCAGTTCGTCTTCGATCTTTTTCTGCGCGTCGTTCAGGTAGTCCAGGCCCTCGTCAAGCATGCTCAGCATCTCGCGCGCCAGCTTGGCGCCCCAGTAGGCCTTGCGAACATTGAGTTCCACCTCGGCCACCTGGCCCGATTCTTTGCTGTGCGATGCCTCCACGCCCAGATCAGCCGCGTTGATCCCGGCCGAGATCTTGCCGAAGGTGTAGATGGGCTGGACCAGTTTGACCTCGGTGCGGGTGAACACCCCGCGCAGTTTGGTGATGGCGTCGAAGGTCTGCGAGGGCTGAAAGGAAAAATTCGTGCTCGCGCAGTCGTTGTCAGCCGTGGCGTTGCAACGGATCTCCGGCACCGGCGCCACCGTCGACGACAAGTCTCCGGTGGGCCAGTAACTCCGGTGCGCTTCCAAGGCTTGCGCCTCCACACCAGCGGTAACCTGTGCGTTGGCAGCCAGGCCAGGGTTTCCTTTTCTGGCCATGTCCAACAGTTCATCGAGCTTGTAGGCCTTTGCCTGGGCGGCGCCTGCCACAAGCAGACCGGTGCTGGCGCACAGAAAAGCGACAAATGCAGAACCAGAGAAACGATGTGTCTTCATGGCGGTGACCCGATGGAAAGTCGACGGGTTTGACCTAGGGGGGAGCGCATGCTACCGCAAACCACATGCGGACAGTCAAGAAGCGGCAGTCGGCCGCTTTGAAGTATTCGATGCGGGCCCCCTTGCGAGGGCGTGATGTGCCCGCTTGAGAACCTGTCCCCTGCGCGAGAGGGCGTCGCACGGGTCGGCGCGGGCGCGATCGCGATTCTGCGCTGCACCGGTGCGGACCGAATCGGTTTTCTGCACAGGCTGACCACCGGCAGCGTCCAAGGCACCGCGGTCGGGGCTGGCTGCCATTCGCTTCTGCTCGACAACAAGGGTCACGTAGCGGGCGATCTGCGCGTCTGCGTCAGACCGGACGAGGTGCGCCTGGTGGTGGCCGCGGCAGCGAGGCAGGGGATTGCCTCTGCCCTGGCACACTATGCGGTCATGGATGACTTCGCCGTCGCCGTGATGCCCGACATCGCCCTGACTGCGCTCCACGGGCCGGGCTCGGCGCAGGCGCTCCGTGCCACCGGTGTCTCTGTGCCCGAGGACTTCGCGGCCCGGCCGCCCTGGTCGCACACGGACGCGACCAGCCCGTTTGGATTGCTGTGGCTGGTGCGCAGCCACGCTCTGGGGGCAGACGGGCTGTGGGCCTTTGGCGCTGCCACGGCCTGCACCGCGCTGGCCACCAACCTGGACCTGGCCGGCGTCCCGGTCCTGGCGCCCGAGATGGCGGAGGTTCTGCGCATTGAGGCGGGCGAGCCGTGTGTCGGCGCCGAGATCACGGGCGACACCCTGCCCATGGAGCTGGGTTTGTCGAGCGCGCTCGACCACAAGAAGGGCTGCTACCTCGGCCAGGAAACCATCGTGCGTGCGCGCGACCGGGGGCTGGTGCGCCGGCGGCTGGCCGGGCTTCGCTTGTGCGGCGATGGGATCCCCGCGGCCGGCGAACCGATCGCATTCGAGCAGAGCCCTGCGGTGGGACATGTCACCAGCGTTGGCCGGGTTCCTGGCCAGGCTTCCGTGGCGCTGGCACTGCTGGCCTCGACCGTGCCGGTCGGGGCCCAGGTTCGGATCAGCCACGGCGCAGAGACGCTCTTGGCCGCGGTTGTCTTTGACCGGCCGGTCTGGTGATACAATTCCCTTGTAAGGTGGGGGAAGCTCGCGGCACCAGAGTTTTGGCCTGATGGCTCACAACTCGCTTTCCGACGGCACTGGTCGGGTGGCAACCTCCGCCGCCCGCGTCCGGGAACGCTTGTTGGACTCCCTTGACCAGCTCTACGAAACCCACGAGCCGTTGGTCGAGCGCTGGGTGCGCCGCCTGGCTGGGCCAGGAGCTGAGGTGGAAGACCTGGTGCACGACGTGTTCTTGGTCGCGTTGCGGCGGCGGCATGAGTTCCGCGGCGACGCCAAGATCTCTACCTGGCTGTTTCGCATCACCGAACTGATCGTGCGCAAGCGGCGTTTCCGTCGGCGGGTGCGCGGTTTTCTCAACCTGGTCTTTCGCGACAACACGACCGCGCTTGCGCCTGCCAGCCCGACGCCGCTCGAAGAGCTGGAGCGTCGCCAGCAGTGTGCGCTCCTGTATGCCGCCCTGGATCGCCTGCCGGAGAAGTACCGCACGCCTGTCATCATGTTCGACATCGACGGCCGTTCAGCCAGCGAAGTGGCAACTCTGCTTGGAATCAAGCCCAACGCTGTCTGGGTCAGGGTACATCGAGCGCGGGCGCGGCTTTTCGATGATCTGTCCGCCGGAGGCAACATCCCATGAGGATTGGAAGCAAGGCACCGCCCGAGTCAGCGACGAACCGGAACCTGGGGCCGCTGGCATCCCTGGTGCGTGCTGCTGAGCCGCTGGAGGAGCTGACGGCAGGAGAGCGCGAGCGAATCAAGCACCGACTCCGGATGGCCTTACTTTCCAATCACCGTCCCGTGGCAGGATTTCGTTGGTCGACGGCGCTGGCCGCCCTGGCCTTGCTGCTGGCCGGCGGGCTGGTGTTTGCTGCGGCGGGCCACTTCGGGCTCATCCCTTGGCCGCGCGAAGCCAGACCACGGGTCGCCAGCGAGCAGGCAGTCGGTCAGGCGCGGCGGCGTCCAGCGCATGCAATCCGGCCCAGGTCGGCCGCCGAATCAAGACCGGTTGGAACGGTCGACCATGCAGCACCAGCGCTTGAAGAGATACCGGTGGTCGCGCCGCCGGTGATCGCGCCGTCGCCTGCGGGCGAGCCTGCCCTGTCGCCGCCGTCCTCCGCGCCGGTCGCTGCGCCAGGTCCTGGTCCGCGACTGGCCAAGTTGGCGCTCGCCACCACCAGCCCGCGGGTCGTCCGTGCGTCGCATGTCACGCCGAGCAGAGCGGCTCCGTCTCCGATGGGCGCTGCAACTCCCATGAGCCGACAGACAATGCTTGGCGGTGCGCTGCAGAGTCCCTACAGGGAGATGTCGGCCGTCGCGCCGTCGCCTGCGCCCGAGCCCAGCTTGTCGCCGCCTCCCTCCGGGCCGGGTGCCGCGCCCGAGGCTGGTTCGCGTGTGGCCATGCTGGCGCCTGCCACCACCAGCCCGCGGGCTGCCCGAGCGTCGCATATCACGCCGGTTACGGCGCCGCCCCCAGCGACAGGTGCCGCAGCTTCCCTGAATGGGCAGGCCATGCTTGGCAAGGCGCTGCGCAGCCTCCGCACCGACCGCGATCCGGCCGGCGCCCTCGCCATCCTGGCCAGGCACGAGGCCCAGTTCCCGCAGAGTCCCCTGGCCAGCGAGCGGTCTGTGCTGGAGGTCGAGGCGCTGCTGGCGCTGGGCCGCAACGATGAGGCTCTGCTTCGTCTGGACAGGATGTCGCTCGACTACACCCCGCGCAGCGCGGAACGCTATGTGGTGCGTGGTGAGCTGCGCGCGCGGGCGCAGCGGTGGCGCGAGGCTGGCGCGGATTTTGACCAAGCCTTGGCTCACGGGAGAGGGACTTCGCTTTGGCAGGAGCGCGCCCTGTGGGGCCGCGCCGTGACGCGCACCCGGGCCGGGGACCAGACAGGCGCCCGCGCCGACTTGCAGCTCTATTTGCAGATCTATCCCACCGGCCGTTTCGCCTCCGAGGCAGCGCGCTTGCTGGCAGCCACACGATGAGACGAGCGGTGGCGCTCGGGGCGTTGTGCCTGGCGGCCATGCCTGCGTCCGCGGCCCCGCGGGTCACCAGCGATTCGGATTGCCCGTCGGCGGCCGAGGTTATGACTCGCCTGGGGGGCCTATGGTCTGCGGACAATCCGGTTTCGGTCGCAGCCCATGTTCGCATCCAGGGTGGGCAGATGGCGGTAGAGCTGGCCAGCGAAAGCGAGCCTGCGACCAGTCGGATGCTGCCCGCAGAGCCCGACTGCGGGTCGCGTGCCCAGGCCGCCGCCTTGGTCATCGCGGCCTGGCTCGACGGCATGCCAGCGGATCCCCTCGGCCGGGTTGACTCGGTCGCGGCCCTGTCGGTTGAGCCACCCAGCCTTCGAGCGCCGGTCACACAGACGCCCCTGCCAGCGCAGTCGCGCGCGTCGCTGGGGATCGGCGGGTTTGCTTCTCTCGACACGCGGGGCGCGGGCGCAGCCCTGTCCGGCGAGGCCGCGTGGACACGTCTGGCCGGCCGGTTCGGTTTGGCGGCTGTACTATCAGGCCCGCTTCCTCGCGAGGTCAGTGTGGGAAAGGGTACCGCGCGCTGGTGGCGCCCGGTTTTGGCGCTGGCTCTGCGCGCTCCGCTGACCCAAGGGAGGTGGATTCTGGATGGAGGCGTCGGGCCTGTGTTTGGACTGCTCCTGGTTGCGGGCAGCGGGTTCGACCAGAACCACACCGAACTGGCCGCGTCTTGGGGAGCCACGGCCGGGCTCCGGCTGGTGCACACGGGCGCAAGCAGGTGGGCCTATTGGGCCGAGCTGCGCACACTACTGTGGCCAGCCGCGCAGAACATCCGTAACAACGTGGAGGGCAGTACAACCCCCAACCTCGCGGCACTGCCGCGCATCGAGGCCCAGCTTGGCCTGGGCTTCAGCTTCGGATTCTTTTAGACGTCGGTTGTAAGGTTGATCGGCGTTCGGGGACAAGAACGGTCATGACAAACCACACTCGCTTCAGCCAAGTTTCATTGGCCGCGCTCCTGCTCGCAGGGTTGTCGGCCGCGTGCATGTCCGATCCAACGGCAGGCACAAGCTTGCCCGACGACGCCGGCCAACCTTCAGGGGGCGGGACTTTCGGCTCCGCGACCGGGGGCACGACGAGCGCAACTGGGGGCATCGGCGGCACGCCGATCACCGGTGCGGGCGCCGGGGCCGCAGAAACCGACTTCTCAGTTCTGGTCAGCCCGGAGCGTATGGTCGACATCCTGTTCGTGGTCGACAATTCACCTTCGATGGACCCCAAGCAGCAGGCGCTGGCCGCGAACTTTCCATTGATGATCCAGCAATTGCAGCAGGTGCCAGGCGGGTTGCCTGACATCCATATCGGCGTGGTCAGCAGCGACCTGGGGGCTGGCACCGACGATCTTGGCCAAGGTTGCCCCCGCTTCTTGGGCGACCGGGGCCTGCTGTGGGGAAACGATCCGAACAATCCCATCGCCTCGGTCGCTCCCGGCAACACACTCTACGCGTCAACTGCGAACATAACCAACGGCTGCGGCCTCAACTCAGGAGCCCGCTGGATCGTGGATGTCGCGAATGCGAATGGGATCGGACGGACGCAGAACTACACCGGCAATCTCGCCGACGTCTTCACCTGCCTTGCCACGGCCGTGGGAGTCAGTGGCTGCGGTTTCGAGCACCAACTGCAAGCGACCCGCTTGGCACTCAACCCGCAGAGGCTAACCGACGGTACTGACATCAACATGGCCAACGTCGGCTTCGTGCGCAACAAGGCCTACCTGGCCATCATCCTTATTACCGACGAGGATGACTGCTCTGCCCCGGTCGCCGACGCCGGCAACTATGGCCCAAACAACGACAACATGTTCCTGCAGAGGCTGCCGGACGAAACTGCCAGCATGAGATGTGCGATGCGCGGGAGTCTCTGCAACGGCGCCCCGATTCCTGGCTACGACCCGGTGAATGGCTACACCCCGGTAAACGGAATCCCCTTCTCGACCCCTCTTTCCAATTGCACGGCCAGGGAGCCGGCTAGTCCCCAGGACTCCACCTACCTCCCGCTCATCCCGGTTGAGGACATCATCGATAGCATCAACAGCGTCTCCGTCAGCGGGGTCGCTATCCCCAAGAGGCCGGATCAGATTTTCGTGTCGGGCATCATCGGGTGGCCGCAGAACATGGACCCGAGCACGGTTCAATTCCAGATTGGCAAGGATGCCACCTCGATTCCCGTATCGCAGAGCACTCTGTGGGACTACATGCCCATTTGCACGGTTCCCACTCAGAAGTCCCTTGACGGCAATATCTACAAGGCCTACGCCGGGCTTCGCCTGAAGAAGTTTCTTGATGCGTTCGCCAGGAACGACCAGAACGTCTTTAGCATCTGCAACCCGGACAGCTTCACGTTCGCGATGACCTCAATTGGCAGCGCGCTCGTTCAGGTATTGAAGCCCGCCTGCATTTCATTCCCGTTGCTGGACACTGACCCGAACACCCCGGGAATCCAGCCCGAGTGCCAGGTTGTTGACGAGATCGCGTGCGACACGCCGGGCGCCACGACCGCCCAAGGCCTGTGCCTTGCGACCGGCTATGCTGAGAACTCGCTGCCCGAGTGCATGAACGGTACGGATCCGCTCGACCCAACAAACCCCCAAATCAACAATGTCCCGGACTCCGCTCGGCCCTGCTGGTACCTCTACTACGACGGAAATCCCGTCACCGGCTGCCCGGACGCGCCCAACTACCAGCGGATCACGGCCTTGCGCAAGACTGGACAAACGGCGCCCGCTGGCACCCTGCTGTCGATGAAGTGCTTGACCTGTCCCGCTTCCAACCCGAATTGCACGGCTCAGTAGGCTCCGGCCACGAGCACGACGTCACGCAGCCATGGCGGGGAGTTTGCCTCCCCGCTTGACATACGGGGCTAGTTTCCCAATAGTGGCTGCCGCATGGGAAAGCACGACAATCGCCGTTCGAAGAAGATGCGCCAACGCGTAAGCCAGAACAAGTACAAGGCGCGGCTCAAGAAGCAGAAGGCCGAGCGCCAGGCTGCCCGCGGGGCGCCAGCCAAAGCCCCGAGAAAGCCGCGCTCGGCGGCGCCCGCGCCCGCCAAGGAATAGTCTCTCGCCGGGCCTCCGCACAGGCTCAAGGAGGTCACGTGAGCGGCGAGACGGACAACCGCGCGAAGGAGGTCGGGCCGTCGCCGGACGCGCCGGCTGGGCCGGTTGACCAGCCGGCGACCGCACTCATGCGCCAGTACCTTGAGGTCAAGGCGCAGGTCCCGGATGCGATCGTGTTTTTCCGCCTCGGGGACTTCTACGAAATGTTCTACGAGGACGCGGTCTACGCGTCCCGCGTGCTTTCGCTCACGCAAACTACCCGCGACAAGGGCAAGGAGAATCCGGTACCCATGTGCGGGGTGCCGCACCACGCCGCGCGCGGGTACATCGCCCGTCTGACCGAGCTGGGCCATCGGGTCGCTATTTGCGAGCAGTTGGAAGACCCGAAGCTGGTCAAGGGTCTGGTCAAGCGTGGCGTGGTTCGCATCATCACGCCCGGGGTGATTCTCGACGAAGAATCGCTGGAACCCCGTGCGCCCAACTACGTGGCGGCGGTGGCTGGCGACAGCCGCGACGGATTCGGCCTGGCTTTCATCGACGTGACCACGGGCGACTTCCGTGCCACCGAGGCCGCCACCAGCGAAGGTCTGCTGGACGAACTGGCCCGCGTCGATCCGCGCGAGATCCTCCTGCCGCGCGGGCAAGGCGAGCTAGCGGCCCTCATCCGGCGCGCCTACCCGCGCCTGGCGCAGACCCCGGTCAGCATCGACGGCGAGCCCGCGCCCCTCGATACCCTGGCCGACGGGCTCGGACCTGGACTGGAACGGGACGCGCTCGCTCGCGCCCCGCAAGCCAGCCTGGCCGCCAGTCGAGTCCTGCGCTACGTGCGCGCCACCCAGATCTCGGCCCCGCTGCCCGTGACCCGCCTCGATCTCTTTCGGCGCGACGAATTCCTGGTCATTGACGAGCAGGCGCGCTGCCACCTGGAACTCATCGAGACCATGCTCGAGCGCAAGCGAGCGGGCTCCCTGCTCGATACCCTGGACGTCACTGCCACTGCCATGGGCGGCCGGCTGTTGCGTCGCTGGTTGCTCTTCCCGCTGCTCGACCTGGCCCGCATCCGGCGGCGCCACGATGCCGTCGAACGCCTAGTGGAGAAACAATCGGCGCGCGAAGCCGCGCGCAAGATCCTCTCGGAATTGGGTGACCTCGAGCGGCTGGTGAGCCGCGCGCGCCTGGGCGTGGCCAGCCCGCGCGATCTGGTGGTGCTGGGCCGCTCCTTGCAGCAGGTCCCCGACCTGGCGGCGGCCTTGCAGCAGGCCATGGATCCGATGGCAACGCTGGCCGAGCGCGGAACCGGCAGTGACCTGCTCGATCTGGGCAGGACCTGGCGCAGGACATCGCTGACCGCGTTGTCGCCACCCTGGAAGACAACGCGCCTGCGATGACCAAGGAAGGCGGCTTCATCCGGCCTGGCGTCTCGGCCGAGCTGGACGAGTTGCGTGCCATCGCCTCGGGCGGGCGAGACCAGATCCTGGCCATCGAGGCGCGCGAGCGCGAGCGCACCGGAATCGCCTCGCTCAAGGTCAAGTACAACAGCGTCTTCGGATACTACATCGAGATCACGCGCGCGCACCTGGTCAACGTGCCCGCGGACTACACGCGCAAACAGACCGTGGCCAATGCCGAGCGTTTCGTCACCGCTGAGCTGGCTGACTACGAAGCCAAGATCCTGGGCGCCGACGAACGCCGGGTGGCGCTGGAGCAGACGCTTTTCTCAAGCTTGCGTGACGAGGTGGGTGCGGCCGCTTCGCGCGTGCTGGCGCTGGCCGGCCGGGTGGCCGCGGCCGATGTGGTCGCGGCCCTGGCCGAGCAGGCCCACCGCCACGGCTTCTGCCGGCCCGTGGTCGATGATTCGGAGGTGTTGGAGCTTTACGACAGCCGGCATCCGGTGGTGGAACGCTTGGCGGCCACCGGCGGCTTCGTGCCCAACGATCTGCACCTGGACACCGAGCACGAGCAGATCCTGATCGTGACCGGGCCAAACATGGCGGGCAAGTCGACGCTGATTCGCCAGGCCGCCTTGTGCGTGATCTTGGCCCAGGCGGGCAGTTTCGTGCCCGCGCGCGCGGCGCACATCGGCCTGTGCGATCGCGTGTTCACCCGCGTGGGTGCAGGCGACAACCTGGCACGCGGCGAATCCACCTTCTTGCTGGAGATGCGCGAGACCGCGCACATCTTGCGCCACGCGACCCGCAAGAGCTTGATCATCCTCGAC
>Ga0182010_10001953_pt1 | contig 10648 bp, 10 predicted proteins | sample 611E1MmetaG_FD_120488 | JGI IMG/M metagenome (GOLD analysis project Ga0182010, IMG submission 120488) | Permafrost microbial communities from Stordalen Mire, Sweden - 611E1M metaG | ecosystem: Environmental > Terrestrial > Soil > Wetlands > Permafrost | place: Sweden: Stordalen | collected...
AAGTAACTCCTCGATTGAAATAAGCCGCAGCATCATCAGGCTTAAGTTGTATAGCCTTAGAGTAATCTATGATCTCCTTCTGATGGTCACCTAAGTCACCATAAGTAACTCCTCGATTGAAATAAGCCGCAGCATCATCAGGCTTAAGTTGTATAGCCTTAGAGTAATCTATGATCTCCTTCTGATGGTCACCTAAGTCACCATAAGCCACTCCTCGCATGAAATAAGCGTCAGCATAATCGAGCTTAAGTTGTATAGCTTTGGTAAATGCGTCTCGTGCTTCCCGCGGCATACCTGCTGAGAGGTAGGCATTGCCCCGATTAACCCAATATTCTGGTGTATTTTCATAATTCTCGATCTGGCTCTTTTTTATTGCGGCAACTTTATTGCTAGTAATCTTATTTCTAATAACATCTAAAGGTATTGCAAAATTGATGTTTTGCCCCTCTTTCAAAAAAGCAGTAGCAATCCCTATAACCTCTCCATTCTTATTAAATACAGGGCCACCGCTGCTTCCATGCGAAATGGGCGCTGTTATTTGGATAATTATTTTATTTGGGGCTACCTCTCTTTTACCGCTCAATATTCCGTCAGATATTGTGTTTTCAAGCCCTTCAGGACTGCCAATGACATATACCTTTTCACCAATTTCTACCTTTTCCAAATTACCTAGTTTAACTGCATTCAGATTCTCGGCAGTAACTTTCAGTATTGCAATATCATTTTCTTTATCCAAACTTATGATCGAATCGACATTTAAGAACTTGTCTCCTACTTTTATTTTTATAATTCGGGCCTTACTAATTACATGGTAGTTGGTTATGATGATGCCGTCTCGCCGCACAACAAATCCACTTCCCTGACTTATTGCCTTTTTTCCGCCATGATAAGCGAAGATGACAACGACTGCTTTATTGTTTTCCTTGAAAATATTTTCAGCGTCTGCAAGACAGATAGTAGGAATTATGATCGCAACGAGTATGGAAATTACTGAAAGCAAAAGTGACTGTCTTTTATATAAAGAATAGTAGGGCATAATTTGACTCCTTTTCAGGGAATGATATGGAGTACAGCCTTTATTCCCTAAAGTATTTCTTGATCCTGCAGAAATCAAGGTTATTTCTTCGTTGACTTGCATACAATTTTATATAGCGCATTTGCAATTGAATCAGGCGGAATAGGGAGTGGTTTTAGCATAAGGTTACTTTCTGAATATATGGGCATGCTGCTCGTATTATATTCACTATAACTTGTAAGACGTATTTCAGCTGTAGAACAATTGATTTCTGATAAATCCAGCCGATAGCTTACATCCTCATCGCCTCTGGTAGGCAGATTCTTTTCATTCAGGTATTTTATGTAAAGGTTTCTCTGTTCTTTTGTCGTAATAACATGTTTAGTCCACACTTGTCTGACATTCTTTGATATGCTTTTGATGCTTTGCCTATCGTAATAATGCACACCAAGCTTTTCTACCCCGTAATAAATCCAATCTGCGCTCTCTGCCATAGAGAGCGTGACGCATCCTGCCATGAATGATAACGTGATCATTAGAATAAATGCGGTTCTCATGAAAGGCAGCCTTTCTATATGTATTCCAAAAATGCTTTATGGCTTATTTAAACAAAAAATAACCGCCAAGCGTAAACGCGTTTGCCCAGACGCCAACACCAAGAGTTCTCGTTAATGCTTGACCTATATCCCCTTCATAATGCTTGTAATAAATAATAAACCCTACAATCCCTGTGATAGCTAGTGATGCTAAAACAAATAATAACGGGTTTGTCAATTTAATGCCAGTTAGTAGCAAGCCTCCGAAAATTAAACACAAAATCAAGAAGGTGCGGTCAGATTTGTCACTATAAACTACTAGCAAAAAGCCGTAAGAGAGAATTATCCAAATCCATTCCATAGCATCATCCTCCTTGCATTAAGCGTTACATAGCTAAAAGAAAAAAACAAAAAGGAAAGAAAAGTATTGCCCACGTGACAATTAAGAAAACTTCCATTCCTCCACCTAAGTTATGAGCTATAAACGGTGTCGATATGTATCCGACTACAATCAATAACTCTTGCATAAAGCTTGGGTCTCTTCTGGCCCAAAGTCTAAATAGTCCTTTTATTCCTGCTCCAATAGCAAGAATGACAAATAGTAATCCAATAAAATTCAAACCCATGCTATCTCACATTTTACACTGCAAACCATCTAAACGCTCGTTAGACAAGTCCACATTAGCTATCATGACGTAAGCACCCTGATATCTTTATCGTTTTAACCGACACCAATTTTCTGAGAAGATAATAAATCATACATGTGATAATAGCGATCCCCATACTGTGCATTATTGCCGTGATGTAATCCGGTGTCGGGTAGAGCGGTGCCGTGTAATCCAAGTTATACATGGTGTGCGTCGAATCATAACGGATTTTTTCGCCCTCTCTCATAACGTACAGAGGTGGATTAAGAAGAATCCATGCTATCCAGATACTGCCGGATAAAAGAACCAAATAAGGACACAGCCGAAAAAGATGGCTATCGAATGTCTTCAATTTAATCCAAGCCCATTTGCGAATTCTATTGGTTACAGAGAAAGGTAACAATAAAACTCCAGCGACAAGAAAAAAGATTGCAATGGCTAACGTATCAAAGCGGCGCTCCTTCTCAGGGATATGACCATCCTGAATAGAAGTTGGCTTCTCGTCATCGAACTTTACCGTTCCTAAGTCAAAGTAGTGACCTCGACTTGTCGGAACCTTCGCTTGTGACTCTGCCTTAGATTCTTCATCTAATGGTCCAAGATACTCTGGCTCTTTGTGGGTCTTTCCATCTTCTCCAACTAGGGGTCCGAGATGCATTGGCTTTTCGGAAGTTTTGTTGCCTTTTGGCTGCTTAGAGACCTTGTAATCTTCCCCAGGACCTGCCGTCTGTGTCTTCTTTTTTACTTCAGAGATTTGATCGAACATATCTTTTTGGAGAATGTTTGAGCTTACAGCTAAGTAACATCCGGCCACAAGCAGGATAATTCCAAAGGAGATTCTAATTACCGTCACAAACAAGGAGATAGCAGCTTTCATGTTCACATGACCTCTCCGTTTTCCTGATTATCACCTATGAGAGCATTATATGCCTGCGCGATCCGATTAACAAGGGTGGACAGCCTCGGTCTCCCGTTCTCGCTCAAAATGGAACAGACACTTTCTAACACATCCCTCTTAATCAATGGGGCGGCGGCTATGCAGTTTTTATGCAGTTCGTACCTGAAAGGATATGCAAAGTAAGCTTATCAAGCTGTTTCAGTAACAAGGCTCAATGCGCGTATTGGAAATCCTCACCTGACATGTTTTCATGCCTTTTCCTTAATGCTCACAACACTGGCTCTTTACCAATGCAGCTTAAGGTGGTTTGGAGCCTGCCTCTGCAAGCCGACTCCGAGGGACCTACCCTCATCTTTTTGTGCAGCCTCGTGGCGCTCTTTTCAAAAGAATCTCTCACCTGTAGTGGAAATGCTCCAGTGTGGAGTACAGGAAGAAGTTGATTCCGAACTATTTGGGAGTCGCCTCAATCTGCCCGAACTAAATTGGAATACTGGCCGGAGTTGATTGGAATGGGTACCCGAACTCAGTGGAATATCCAGTTTTTTGTCATAGGTGAGATATTCTTTTGGAAATTATTATCAATGAAATGACGCCTTCGTGTTGCTTCCATGCAGATTCCTGCAACGCTCAAGCTCGCTGGGAGGCGTGGACAGTTTCACGCCGATCCAGTGTAGCGCAGTGTTAGACCAGTTGTACAGACAAAAATTGCTCGGCATCACGAATCATATTGCTGACATCAGCATCAGTGAATTCATCTGGTTTTCCATGAGCAGCACTATTTCTTATATCAGCCAAAGCCGTTATTCGTTTCTGCTGTAACTTGTTGTAAATTCCAGCCTTTGCCAAATCTGAGTTCATCTTGTCCAATTTTCCGGTAGCCAGACCTTCTCTTACGCATAGATCTCTTAATGCCGTCTCGAGAACTACGCCTGCAATTACGGCAGCTGCCAACTTGTAGCCACTCGATAGCAGTTCGGTGGCTTGTTCTAATTGACTGTCAAATACATCAGCCTGTATTAAATTTTTGATTGATATTAAATAACCACCTTTATAGTCATCCATTGCCGCTATTAATACTGATTTCATTCGCTTCAATGCATCAGACTTAGATTCAAAACTATGTAACTTCTCGGCCTCAATAAATTCTTGGTAGTGTTGAGATTCTTTGCCGCAGGCCGCGACCAATAGATTCTTTGCTTTAACCTTCCATGTCAAAGCAAGTTCCTCGTTCATTTCTGTATAATCGCCAAACTCTCCACGTCTCTGCCTTATGGTCGCCTCTATTGTCGGAAGCTCCGCAAGTAGTTGGTCGAATCTGTCCGATAACTTCTGTATCAATCGATCCTCCTTAGGGTCTAACGCGCAGGTAGGCCCTTGACGGTCTTAACCTGCTGCTTGGAAATCACAACAAGTCAACTATTATAATTCAACAACGCCCTGCAAAATCCTTTCTCCTAAAGAAATTAAGGAATTTCAAAGATAATCGACATCTTTTCTTCGGGATTAAATACGTCGCCCGCTCCGTCTTTGGGAGCCCAAGCACCAAAAAAAGCATCGACATGGTCATGTGTCATCAGATGCATTATATTGGCTGGATAAGGATGCTTTCGCGCCAGATGATCAAGCCGACATGCATCTTTGGGATCTCCGAAATCTAGGTCGTAGCCGTCTATTTCTACATTCGAAAGTTTCGTCCAATACTCCGGAAGAAAATTAAACTCCGCCGGATTTGCATGCTTCGCAAAAGACGCCTCAAACAACTCCGAATTAAATTGAGCTAACTCGGCAAGCAACTTACACTTTGATAAAAAGTTATAATTCCATGAAAGGTGAGCATCACCAGAAGATGGTGCTCTATAAGATATTAATTCCCTTTCGGCCTTGATCCGATTAATTTCGTCTTTAAGCGAAGCCCCAAAGCCGCTATCAAACTGCTGCATATACGAAAGCACACTGTTAATCACAGTACTGTGAGGTCGAGATATAAGCTTTCCACCTTGCCATTGCTGTTCAGGCAATGAGAAATAAATCGCTCGCAACAGAGACAGCATAGAGTAGTATCTTAAATACGGCACAACGACGCGTAAATTACGGTCTTTGGCGTAATACATAGAGTTCACATATAGTGTTGTCCCCATGATCAACTTGGCGGACATGTACAGGCGACAAAGCCATTCCGAGTTCTTTTCAGCATTCCAGTTCTTCGTAAGTTTGGAATAGCGCTCGCGTAGTCGAGAAGCTTGGTTCGCACAGGAGGATTCCGCAAAAACCATTCTAAGCTCGCTGAAGTCGTAGAACCAGTTGCGCCCAGCAAATTGTATTCTGTTGGCAATAAGGTTAGTGGTTGAAATTGAATCCATCGTATTTGAAACACCTGCCTTTCTTGAAGCTTGTGCTTTTGGAGAAAGCTGCATTACACTGACCCTTGTTCCAACCAGTTATTAGCAGATAGCAGATCACGGGAAACACATTCACCGCTAGAAACGCTCGTAAGGTCTGCAGCATGATTTCCATTAAGCTTAATGCCTCTTGTTCTTAAGATCTTTATATACCGCAGAATCGTTGCGTTTGCCTACGACAAGCAGCCGCAAGGTATCACCGTGTACGTCATAAATGATTCGATATTCTCCGATGTCGTTTCTTAAAAAAGGGTACCCTGTCATTTGTTCGCTATCTTGAGGGTGGGGATTTTCAAGGAGCTTAAGAACCCTCAACATTATTTGCCGAAACTGCTTTGCTGGCAGCGTATCTAGGAATTTGCGGGCATCCTTAGTCGGCAGCAATTTCAACATGCAGGCTTTCCTTTACCCATTTGTCGGTTTCATCGTGAGTTAGAAATCCGTTTTCGATGGCTGCTAATGCTTTTTCGCCCCAAAATCGATCCTCCATCTCCATAAGCCGATTATATTCCACAAAAGACATAAGGACTGCAACTCGCCTGCCTCTTTTTTCGATTGCGATGGGCTCAACCATCGCCGTATCTATCAGCTGTCCAAAATTGTTTTTGGCATCGCTTGCTGTCGATTCCTTCATAATATGCCTCCTATTGGCTAATATAACCTAAATAGCCATACTGTCTAAATAGTATCATTCAGTAAGCTTTTTGTCAAGGTTGCCTTAGAGTCACTCGTTATTTAGTCCTTCTGTCCACAATAAATCTGCAATTTCGTTAAAAAAACCCGGCTTTTTGGGTTTTCACCCATTACTGATTGGTTAATATGGGTATGAGGATCGGTATCTTATTTTCGGGCAGGGGCTACAAGAATGCCTGTAACGTTGAAAGGCTAACGCCACCGCCAAAGCACAAAGTCGAAGCCCGTAACCTTGGCTTTTTGATTAGGCCTTGCTCACGAGAGTTCATCTCATGAGCAAGACTGAGGTTAGAAAAGAGTTTGTGCTCCCAAACTACAGGGTAAAACATGCTCAGCAAGATTTAAATCTATTTTTTGACCCGCTACCCGGTTCTTTTCTTGGTCGATTAGAGGAAGTTGCCATGTATCATCGCCCTGACCGATACGGGTTCTTCGCAATACTTGCCAGTACTAAAGACAATCAACGCCTGAAACAGCGCATGTACATGATGCCAGAGATGGCCGAGGTCCTTGAGTGTATCAATAATACGCGGGATAGCTACATATCTCAAGCTGAATTCTCCAAGCGTAACCGTCGCAAGGTGAACATCGCTCGGCTGCCGAATAACTTTCTTGACCTTGACTACTATAAAACCGAGAATTGGGCATCTTTCAAGCCAGAGGAAATGGTTAATGTGATTCTTCTTCACTGCGTTGACAACGGGATTCCGGTGCCGACGCTCATAATTTTTACAGGTAGAGGACTGCAGCTCAAGTGGATTCTCTCATCAGCTATCCCAAGACAGGCATTGCCACGCTGGGAAGCCATTCAGAAGGCATTGTACACGGCTTTTCAGCCGTTTGGGGCTGACCCTAAGGCGCTGGACGCAAGTCGCGTGCTGAGGCTTGTTGACACTCTCAACACAAGATCAGGGCAGAGGGTGCGAGTGGTTTACAACTCCGCGACCTATTGGAATTTTGAGGATCTTTGCCACGAGCTATTTAAGTATACCCGGGATGAGGTGCGTGCTTATCAGGAAAAGCGAGCTATCAAAGCAAAAGAGCGGAATACGCAGGCAGATAAGATGCGCGGCAAAGAAGGCCTTCTGAAGAGCTCCCCGCAGACGCTCAACTGGGATCGACTCGGGGATCTCCGAATGCTAGCTGCCATCCGGAATGAGCAGCTGGGGATCAAAGATGGCATGCAGGACTGGTTTTTATTTCTGGCAACTTGTTTCGCCGCCTGGTCAATAGGGTTTGACGGCCTTTACGCGGAGATTGAGGAGCTCGCCAAGGAGTTTTGCCCGCATTGGACGCCAGCAGAAGCTCATTCAGTCACATCCACTGCATACGAGAAAGCCAGGGCTTCCTGCCGGCGTGAGACGGTCAAATTTAGGGGTGGAGATGTGGATCCCAGATACAGATTCAGTAGTCGCTATCTTATCGATACGTTAGAGATTACTCAAGACGAGATGCATCAAATGCGTACTATTATCGACACAGATATGGCGAAGGAACGGGACAGGGTCCGGCATCGGCGAACAGAGGATAAAGAAATGGATCGTCAGAAATATCTCGACAGTCAAGTACTAAAGAAGCTGGAGACTGAAGCTATGATCAATGAGGCTATCGCGATTTTTATCAAAAGAGGGCTCAAAGTGACGATCTCTGGAGTTGCAAAGTACCTCCAAATGAGCCGCCAATGGGTTTCGGAGAACTACGGTCACCTTTTTAAAAAGCCAGTGCTGGGTAAATAGACTGTCGGGTGGTGCTCCGTATGTATATGGTATGTAATACCCATATCCGATCCGTCATGGCTTGGGGTACTTCCCAGGCAAGTCTCTCCCACCACAAGGCCCCCGCAAGGCTCCTGCCCGTCGACTTATACGAGCGATAGGACGTCTGCGCATGTCTCACGGCAAAGGCCGCCAACTGGGCATCTTCTCCCGATGGGGTCTGACGGCTCATTGCCCACGGCCATTGTCTCCGCACGAGCGTGTTTCCCGGTTGCAAAAATTTAAAGAACAACTTTCAGTGTGTTTTGTGGCGGGGACTTCAAGGCTGCCGTATAGTTGACTGATAACTAATAGAGCCTCTCGTATCTGCTATAATGTTCAAGGTTATACTTCTCCTAGAGGCAAATAATGGAAAGACTAATGGTCGTTCCTTAAGAAGTGTAAGATATGGCTTGCTAGGCAGGGTCTTCGAAGGGTTACTCACCATGCACAGGAGATACAAAATGCCTTTACGTCCCTATTTGATTTATTGTCTGTTGATCTTACTTATTACCACCAGCCCATCGTTCGCGTGGGGACCCGATGGCCACCATACGGTTGGCGCCATCGCAGACAGCATGATTGCCGGCACGCATGCAGCTGAGGAAGTCAAGAATATCCTCGGAAACTTAAGTTTGCAGGACGCCTCAGTTTGGGCTGACTGCGCAAAGGGCATCGATCCAAGCAAGGATTATACGTATCAATCGGAGGGTAAATATCCGGAATGTAAGATTTATGAAACCACTGCGCTGGAAGCAGAGATGAGTGACTTCGTCCGCCGAAACGACACGAACTGCAATCGCAAACTTGGCGAGGAATCCTGTCACAAACAGTATCACTACACCGACATTGCCATACAACATGATCACTACGACTCAAGCTTTGTTGGCGCCCGCAACGACGATATCGTCAGAGCGGTTGCGGCGGCAGCTCGTGTACTGAAAGGAGACGCGTCGCCGGCACCATTTAATATAAAAAGCAAACGTGAGGCACTCCTGTTGCTTTCGCATTATGTTGGAGATATTCATCAGCCATTACATGTTGGCGCCATCTATCTCGATAAAAAAGGCAACCGAGTGAATCCTGACGGAGGAACTTATGATCCGCATACAAGCACCCGAGGCGGCAACAGCATTGCAATCACGAGTAGACAGAATCTACATTCTATATGGGACGCAATCCCGAATTCGCTCAAAGTCTCTCACCTAAAGGCTTTGCTTAAGCAATCCGAAGAAATTTCCTTAACGGACAGTCAGATTGAAAACTGGCCGATAGCTTGGGGAAATAACACGATTACGGAAGCAAGCCAAGCGTTTGATGGCCTCACATTCGGTGCTTTTCAGAAAGGCCGTTGGAAAGTGACCCTGCCGGCAAGGTACAGCAAGAGAATGAGCAGCATAAAGAACGAGGAAATAGTTAAAGCTGGAGCACACCTGGCACAACTGCTTCAGGCAATCTGGCCGTAAGTTGATTAGCGGCAATCAATGGATGCTTCTACTGATACTGGTTTTGCCAGGATCATGAATTTGGTGATAGCCATTAGAAACATTGATTCTGTGTTTTCTTAAAACAGCAAGCTCGTAATCTCGCATATTCGCCACGGCGGACGATATCGCCTGGTAGCCAGGACTCATTTCTGAGTCCCAGCCCCATAAGAACCGTGCTTGTAAGTTTCCCTACACACGGCTCAAGCCCTTCATAAGCCGCTTACCAGCAACCGGATACACAACTTCCAACTTACGGCCATGAACTTGCCTATGGCTAAGGTGATGCGTCAATCAGATTAGCTATTCCCTTCTTGTCAGTGTGGCTCTCAGTTTTGAGGTCGCGCGTTCCTCAAAATAAGTTTTAAACTGAGGGTCAAAAGGATTCGCTTCTCCTCTGATTTTTATATGCCGTTTTATCGGCGTATCTGACGCATAGAACAGAGACACCATCAGTGGTTTCCCATTGGGGTATGACTTCTCTCTGTCCTCAGTCGCAAATATCCAGTGTCTGTGACCTTTTGTCTTAAAGTATTTCTCTTTAATCCAAACAGATCCTTTTTTAGGATGTCTGCGCTTCGCCCATTTCCATAGAGTACGCCAAATCTCAGTGTCTACGCGCTCAAAGGTCTCCCTTGCAGTTACAGACCTATGATAATTCGCCCATCCCCTGATGATCGGGTTGAGCATCTTTATCAAATTGATCTGTTTCGCAGCTTTGTTACCCTTTATAGCATTCCTGACTTTATCCAGAAAGGCTTTAACATTTTTCTTGGACGGCTTGATCAACAGTTTGCCGTTGTATTTGCGAATGTTCACACCAAGAAAATCGAACCCTTGATCGATATGTGTAATACCGGTCTTCTCCGGAGAGAGTTCCAGTCCTCTGGCTGAAAGAAAATTCTCAACTAAAGGTTTGACTTCATTTTCCAGCAACTCTTTGGAGTTTCCGGTAATGATAAAGTCATCCGCATACCGAACCATATGAACCTTGTCTTGTGCGCGGAACTTCTTCAGTTCCGCTTCCAATCCATCGAGCGTCATATTTGCCAACGTTGCCGAGATAACTCCGCCCTGCGGAGTCCCTGACTCTGTCGGATAAAGGATTCTTTTGTGAATGTAGCCCGCCTTTAGCCATTTACGGAGAATCTTCTTATCCATCGGGATATTGTCGATTAACCATTCATGGTTGATATTGTCAAAGCAGCCTTTGATGTCGCCT
>Ga0182010_10001954_pt1 | contig 10641 bp, 9 predicted proteins | sample 611E1MmetaG_FD_120488 | JGI IMG/M metagenome (GOLD analysis project Ga0182010, IMG submission 120488) | Permafrost microbial communities from Stordalen Mire, Sweden - 611E1M metaG | ecosystem: Environmental > Terrestrial > Soil > Wetlands > Permafrost | place: Sweden: Stordalen | collected...
ACTTCTTCAATGCTCTGAAGATCAGTGTTTTTTGCTTTGAGCAGAATAAGGAAGTGGTATAGCAGATCAGCTGCCTCATTTTTGAAGAGATCAATATCATTGTCTTTTGATTCGATAACCAGTTCAACGGCTTCTTCACCAACTTTCTGAGCGACTTTATTTATACCTTTTTTATAAAGCCTATTTGTGTAAGATTCCTCAGTATCGTTAGAGATCCGTTGATTTATAATATGTTCAAGGTTATAAATGAACCCCTTTGATGTCTCTTCTCCAAAACAGGAGGTACTTCCCGTGTGGCAGGTAGGTCCTGAAGGAATTGCCTTTATCAGGATTGAGTCATTGTCGCAATCAGCTGATATTTCTACAACATTCAAATAATTTCCTGAGGTTTCTCCTTTAGTCCAGAGCCTGTTTTTACTTCTGCTGAAAAACGTCACTTTCCTGTCTTTCTTTGTTTTTATGAGAGCCTCCTCATTCATATATCCAACCATTAATACCTGCAGTGTTCTGTTATCCTGAATAACAACAGGAACAAGTCCGTTCGCTTTTGTAAAATCTATTTGATCCATGCTACATTATTTTAACCCTCTGTGGCACTCTGTGACTCCTCCGTATCTCCCTGTGTTATTAAATATTACACTGAGCTGCACTGAGAATCACAGAGTTGCACATAGGAAGAATAAATCATTATCTTATTGCTATTCCTTCATGCTTAAGATATTTCTTCAGTTCCCAGATATCAATTTCACCAAAATGAAATATACTAGCAGCAAGTGCGGCGCTGCATTCGGTATTAAAAAAAACATCTTTAAAGTGTTCCATGCTTCCTGCCCCGCCGGAGGCGATAACGGGGATGTTCACATTTCTGCTTACTTTGCCAGTAATATCCAGCGAGAATCCCGATTTTGTTCCGTCAGTGTTCATTGAGGTAAGCATTATTTCTCCGGCCCCAAGTTCTTCAACTCTAACCGCCCATTCAATTGTTTTAAATTCAGTCATAGTCCTTCCTCCATCTACCACAACCACCCATTCATTATTTACCAGTTTTGTATCTATAGCGACAACAATGCATTGATTCCCGAATTGACCTGCAATCTCGGAGATCAGCTCCGGTCTGCGTACAGCAGATGAATTAACAGTAATTTTATCTGCACCTGCTTTTAAGAGAACTGAGACATCTTTCACATTATCTATTCCGCCTCCAACTGTAAAGGGTATATTTATTTCAGCAGCGATCCTTTCAACCAGTGCTGTAAGCGCCTTCCGGTTCTCAACGGTTGCAGTAATGTCGAGGAAAACAAGTTCATCTGCACCCTGCTTCACATAAGCCTTTGCCAACTCAACAGAATCCCCGGCATCAATGAGGTTGATGAAATTCACACCTTTAACAGTCCGTCCGTCTTTTATATCGAGACATGGAATTATTCGTCTTTTCAGCATAGTTTTCCCAGATCGTTTAATGTTATTTTCCCCTCATAAACTGCTTTTCCTATTATTACTCCTTCGCAACCCGCTTCCCTGACATCCTCAATATCCTTTATTGAAGAGATGCCTCCACTGGCAATCAGCTTGATCTTAACTGCGCCAAGTATCTCCCGATAGAGAGCTGTAGCAGGTCCCTTAAGCATTCCGTCTTTCTTAATATCGGTGCATATTGTATATTTCACACCTTTTGATTTGTAGTCAGTAATAAAACTGATAATTTCTTTATCTGAACTCTCGAGCCAACCTCCGGTCAAGACTTTCCTGTCAATACAATCTGCGCCAAGAATAAGCTTTTCCTGTCCAAGTCTTGTAAGACATTCAAAAAATAAGTTCGGGTCAGTAACAGCGATACTTCCTAAAGTGACCTGTCTTGCTCCGGCATTAACAACTGTAATAATATCCTCATAGGATCTTAATCCTCCTCCAAAATCGATTTTTAATTTTGTTTTCCATGCTATCTTTTCAAGGACTTTAATATTTTCGACCTTTTTATTTTTTGCACCATCGAGATCGACCAGATGCAGATATTTAATACCATTATTTTCGATCTTTAGAGCAATTTCCAGAGGATCCTCATTATAAACTTTTTTAGTATTGAAATCTCCCCTTGTTAGCCGGACACATTTTCCGCCAATAATATCAATTGCAACAATTATTCTCATAGTTCCAGAAAGTTTTTCAATATGATTTCACCTTTTTCTGCAGATTTCTCCGGATGAAACTGGGTTGCATAAAAATTTTCTTTCTGCATTGCCGCACTGAAAGGGAGAATGTAATCACACGTAGCTATTGTGCAGGATGCAATTTCTGCATAATAACTATGAACATAATAAATATCATCATCAATAGTTATTCCTTTAAAGAGTTCTCCTTTGATAGTCAGGAAGTTATTCCATCCCATATGTGGAATTTTGTCCAATGGCGGGAATAATCTTACATCAGTGTCAAAGATGCCAAGACATTTTGTATCTCCCTCCTCAGAAAAACGACACATAAGCTGCAGTCCAAGACAAATCCCGAGTACAGGTTGCTTCAGATTAATTATGATTTTATCCAGCCCTCTTTCACGGAGATATTGCATTGCAGAACCAGCCTCACCAACACCTGGAAAAATTACTTTATCCGCTCCGGACAACTCTGAGGCATTATCAGTAATAATGCTTTTATAGCCCAGACGATTAAGTGCATTCTGGACCGATTTGATATTTCCTGCATTATATTTTAGTATAGCTATCATAAACTTCCTTTTGTTGATGGTAAATTGAAGTTATCGGTCTGTTTTACTGCCAGTTTTATAGCCCTGGCGAATGCCTTAAATATTGCTTCGATCTTATGATGTTCATTCTGGCCTTCGGCTTTTATATTAAGGTTGCATCTTGCATTGTCTGTAAACGACTTGAAGAAATGAAAGAACATTTCAGTAGGGAATTCTCCTATTTTCTCGCGTGAAAATTTTACATCCCAGACTAGCCAGGATCTTCCTCCGAAGTCCAATGCTACCTGAGCCAGGCAATCATCCATAGGCAGAACAAAGCTATATCTCTCAATGCCTTTTTTGCCACCGAGCGCCCTGAGGATTGCCTCACCTAAGGCAATTGCCACATCTTCAACAGTATGGTGTTCATCTGTCTGAAGATCACCTTTCACCTTAATATTAAGATCCATGTTTCCGTGACGGGAAATCTGTTCAAGCATGTGATCAAAAAATCCTATCCCGGTATCAATTACACTCTTGCCTGATCCGTCAAGACTAAGTTCAATCTTTATATCAGTCTCCGATGTTTTCCTGTGAACTTCTGCAGTCCGTGGCTTTTTTACCAGATACTTGTAGATATCATCCCAGTCTTTTGTTGTCAGCTCTGCTTCAGTACTCTTTTCATCACTTATAAAAATGGCTTTACATCCCAGGTTCTTTGCCAGCCGAATATCAGTAAGCCTGTCACCTATAACGTACGATGAGCTAAGATCAATACCTCCGGCAAGATAATTAATAAGCATTTTTGTACCCGGTTTACGGGTTGGGGAATTTTGGGAAGGGACTGTTTTGTCAATAAAAATCTCGGAAAATATAACACCTTCACCTTTTAGTATTTCAAGTATCTTATTATGAACCGGCCAGAAAGTATTTTCCGGGTATGAATCTGTCCCGAGACCATCCTGATTTGTTACCATAACAAACTCAAAATCAGTCTCCTTTGCTATTTTTGATAAACAGGATATAGCCCCCGGCAGAAAACTCAGCTTCTCAAAACTATCAATCTGTTCATCTGCTGGCTCGGTAATGATGGTACCATCACGGTCAATAAAGAGTACCTTCTTCATATAAATATTTTTTTTTATAATCCTTTTATTCCGTTTTACTGTGTTGATTAAAAGTCATTCAATTGTCCTTCTTTCTTTTATGATCCTGATTTTGAATGATCAAGCTTATAAAAAGCCTCAATAAGTCTGTCATTTTCGGACCTTTTGCCGATCGTTATCCTGAGACAGTCATCAACAACATTACTGCGATTTCGTGTAATTATATTACTGTTAATCAATGTATTATAAATGAAGTCGGCATTTTTAACCTTTACAAGAAGAAAATTAGCGTCAGAAGGGTATACCATTTCAACAACACTGATCTTTTTAAGAACTTCTGAAAGTTTCTCCCTTTCTCTCCTGATTCTGAGTACCTGATTTTTAATCCCCTCCATGTTATTAAGTTTATTTAATGCTGCTCTCTGATTTATGGTACTGATATTGTATGGAGGTTTCACCTTGTTGAAAAACTTAATTATCCCGGGACTTGAAAATGCCATGCCGACTCTTGCCGCAGCAAGTCCAAAGGCTTTACTAAAGGTATGCATAAGTATTAAATTAGCACACCTGTTTATCAATTTAAGAAAGGAAGGTTTTTCACTGAAATCAATATATGCTTCATCGATTACCACAATTCCGTTGAAATTGGTTATAATATATTCAACATCGTCGTAGTTCATCGTGTTCGCTGTCGGATTATTAGGTGAACATATAAAGATCAGCTTAAGATTATTGTCCGATAATAATGGTCTGGTTTTCTCAAGGTCGATCTGGAAGTTTTTATTTAAAGGTATCTTAATTGTCTCAATATCATTAACTGCTGCTGATACCTCGTACATTCCATAGGTAGGAGTGAAGGTAAGAACTTTGTCCCTGCCCGGGTTACAGAAAATCCTGAAACAAAGATCTATGATTTCGTCACTTCCGTTACCCAGGAATATCCTTTCCTGGTCAATTTCTTTTATTTTTGAAATAGCTGTTTTGAGCTCTCTCTGGTAAGGATCAGGATACCGGTTCAAATTGCCATAGGGGTTCTCGTTAGCATCAAGAAAAATGCCTGTTTTGCCGCTGAATTCATCCCTTGCACTTTTATAGGGAGTTAATTTTCTGACATTGTCCCTTACTAATTTCTCAAGATCAAACATTTTGCAGGTTTTTAAGTCTGACAGTAACCGCATTTTTATGACCTTCCAGTGATTCAGCTTCAGCCAGGAGTTCAATTGTTGGACCGAGGTTTCTTATTCCTTCTGCATTGATCTTCTGGAAAGTTATTTTTTTAATAAAACTTTCAACAGAGACACCACTGTAACTTTTTGCGAATCCATTTGTAGGAAGAGTATGATTCGTTCCTGAGGCATAGTCACCTGCACTTTCACAGCTGAATTTTCCCAGGAAAACTGAGCCTGCATTTTTTATGCTCCCTGCTACTGTATCCGGATCAGTCAGATTAATTATGAGGTGCTCAGGTGCATACAGGTTACTGAAAGATAAGCAGTCATTAATTGTCGGCAGAAATATAAGTTTACTGTTTTCCAGGGCTTTTAATGCGATATCCTTCCTTGGAAGCAAAGCCACCTGTTTTTCAACTTCTTTTTCTACCACATCCATGAATTCCTGATCATCAGTGAGCATTATAACCTGACTATCGGGGCCATGTTCTGCCTGTGCGAGCAAGTCTGCAGCAATAAAGACCGGGTCAGCCTGTCTGTCTGCGATAACCAGCACTTCACTAGGTCCTGCAGGCATATCAATAGCAACACCATCCTGCTGAACAAGTTCCTTGGCTTTTGTAACGTACTGGTTACCAGGGCCGAATATCTTGTATACTTTTGGAATAGTCTCTGTTCCGTAAGCCATTGCAGCAATGGCCTGTGCACCGCCTGTCTTGAATATTTCAGAAATACCGAGAAGCTTCGCAGTATAAAGAATCAACGGACTGACTTTTCCATCCCTGCCGGCTGGAGTACAGACAATAATTTCATCGCAGCCTGATAGTTTTGCAGGAATGCCAAGCATAAGAAGAGTTGAAAAAAGAGGAGCACTGCCTCCTGGTATATAAAGTCCGACTTTTTCAATTGCCACATTTTTTCTCCAGCATCTGACTCCTTTAAATGTTTCTATAACCGGTTCGGACAGCAGTTGGGCTGAATGGAAATTCTCAATATTTTTTTTTGCAATATTTATTGCATTTTTCAGGGATTGAGAAAGCTGGGATTCAGATTCCCTGATTTCATCCGATGTAATCTGCAGGTCACCTGAAGGAGCACTATCAAATTTAGCCGAGTAATAATGCAAAGCTTTATCCTTTTCTGATCTCACCCTTGCTATAATAGACCTTACTGCATTTTCAAGATCGTTAGATGCTATTGCAGGCCGCCTGCATAACTCATTCCAGTTTTCCTCTGGCGGAAGTACAATTTTTTTCATTACAGTATCATTTTCTCGATCGGAATAACAAGTATACCTTCTGCGCCGGCTGCTTTAAGCTGATCAATTCTCTCCCAGAATTCATCCTCTTTTACAACCGAATGAAGGCTGAACCAGCCTTTTTCTACAAGAGGAACTATTGTGGGGCTTTTCATACCCGGAAGTATACTGCATATCTTTGCTATTGCCGATTGGGGTGTATTGAGTAAAATATATTTGTTTTCCTTGGCATTTTTGACAGCTTTTATTCTGAAAAGCAGGCTGTTAAGAATAGCTTCTTTTTCAGGGCCAAGATTTCTGTTACCAATTATTACTGCCTGGCTTTTTAATATCGTTTCTACCTCATGCAGGCCATTTGTCAGTAGCGTACTGCCTGAACTAACAATATCACAAATTGCGTTGGCAAGTCCTATTCCAGGGGCTATTTCCACGCTGCCACTGATCTCTTCAATTTCTGCTGTGATCTTGTTTTCATCAAGAAAACGGGTAAGGATATGAGGATAGCTGGTGGCAATTTTTTTATTCATAAAATATCCCAGACCTTCATACTTCTCTTCTTTTGGAATGGCGAGGCTCAGCCTGCATTGGGCAAATCCAAGATATTCAATCAGTGTGACATCCTTATTTTTTTCCAGTACCATGTTCTCGCCAAGGATACCAATATCGGCAACCTGTTGCTCCACATATTGAGGTATATCATCATCCCTGAGAAACAGAAGTTCTATAGGAAAATTTCTCGCTGTAGTTTTCAGGACGCTGACTCCGTTTGAGAAGTTAATACCGCATTCTTCAAGCAGTTTTTTGGAATTTTCACTAAGCCGTCCGTTTTTTTGAATCGCAATTTTCAGTTTACTCATATTATCGTTTTTCAAATGTGTCTGAGCAAACCTTTGCGGAAAAGAAAAACCCGCCTGATCTGCTCAGACGGGTTTATGATATTTTTATTCATCTACATACCAATATCACCTCGCCTGAAAGCAAATATGAAAATGATGATGTGATGATAATTTATAATACATTTCTTTAAATTGTGAATGCAAAGGTACGAAAAAATTAATAAATAATACAAAATGAAGAATAAAAATGAATAGATACCATACCTTTTGCTCCCCTGCCCCCCTAAAGGGGATACGTTCTCATTTTAATACAGAAATTTATTTATTTGTACAAACGAACCTCCCTTTAGGGGGGCAGGGGAGCCGAAAGAAGATGAAACTGGTCGCCCTACTTAGATCTTCTTTATATATTCCGTTATCCAGTCACCTACTTGTGATGTGGATTTAGGATGTGTGCGGTTCAGATCTTCAGTGACGATTTCGGCTTCAATGGATTTCTCAACAGCTGTTCTTACAGTCTCTGCTTCTGTTTTCAGATTAAATGCAAGATCAAACATCATTGACACAGACAATATTGTGCCCAGAGGATTTGCAATATTTTTACCTGCAGCCTGGGGATAAGAGCCATGTATAGGTTCAAAAACTGATGTTGATAGTCCGATCGATGCTGATGGCAACAAACCCAGAGAGCCTGTAAGTACGCTCGCTTCATCTGAAAGGATATCTCCAAACATATTTTCTGTTACGATTACATCGAATCTGCCCGGATTTTGAATGAGCTGCATAGCCGCGTTGTCCACAAACATGAAATCGATTGTGAGTTCTTTATAGCCCCTGGCTACTAAGAGTGCTGTTTCGCGCCATAGCCTTGAGGTTGCCAGAACATTGGCCTTATCAACGACAGTTAACTTTTTTGATCGGGTCATTGCATATTCGCATGCAAGTTTTACAACTCTTTCAATCTCATACCGGCTGTATACGCTTGTATCATACGCAGTATTTCCGTCTTCAGATCTCCCTTGTGGTTTTCCGAAATAAATTCCACCGGTAAGTTCTCTTATCATCATTATATCGACGCCCTGAACAATCTCCCTTTTCAAAGGAGATTTGTCGATTAATGCCGGAAAGGTTGTAACAGGCCTTACGTTTGCATACAATCCAAGTTCTTTTCTCATTGCAAGGAGACCCTGTTCGGGACGAACTTTTGCAGACGGATTGTTATCATATTTGGGGTCGCCAATAGCACCAAAAAGAACGGCATCTGACGACTTGCACAGCTCTAAGGTCTCAGCCGGTAAGGGTTTTCCGGTTTTATCAATCGCAATAGCTCCGACTAATCCATGAGTGAAATTAAATTTATGATTATACTTCTTCCCGACAGCGATAATTACTTTTTTAGCCTGGTCTATGATCTCAGGGCCTATACCGTCGCCCGGCAATACAGCTATTTTAAAATCCATGAGCTATGTCTATTAATTTTTTGTTAGGTTGGGCGTTAAGTTCAATATTTTCGATGATATTAAGCATTCTTTCAGTTGCCTTAATTGCCGATTCAGTCTGGTCAGCATCAAAACCCCTTGTTTTAAATTCCTTTCCATTGTAGTTCCAGGTAATTACAGTTTCCACGAAAGCATCAGTTTTTCCTCCGGGGGGTATTGACACCTGGTAGTCAGTCAGTATAGGATACTGTTTCCCGAGCTTGTCATAGATAATCCTCAGTGCTTTCATAAAAGCATCATATTGTCCGTCACCAGATGATGTTTCCTGGTATAGATTCCCATCGATCTCAATCTGAACGCTGGCAAATGGTTTCAAACCATAGGAGAGGGACAGGGAATAATTTTTAATAAATATCTTATAATTTATCTGTTCACTGCCAAGTACATCTGCAATTATAAACGGCAGGTCCTCAGTAGTAACATTTTCCTTTTTGTCACCGAGTTCAATGACTCTCTGCGTCACTTTTGTGAGTGATTCAGGATTAAGAAACAATCCAAACTCTTCAAGATTCTTCCTGATAGTGGCTTTGCCTGATTGTTTCCCAAGGGCGTACTTCCTTTTTCTGCCAAATCTTTCCGGAAGAAGATTATTAAAATAGAGGTTATCTTTACTGTCTCCATCAGCATGCACTCCGGATGTTTGGGTAAAAACGTTCTCCCCTATAACAGGTTTATTTACAGGAATTCGTACCCCGCTGAAGGTCTCTACTATTTTGCTGGCTTTTGTTATTTCGAATTCATTTATTCCGGTTTCAATGTGCAGCAGATCACGAAGAACGCCAATAACACTTGAGAGAGGCGCATTTCCAGCTCTCTCCCCGAGACCGTTTATTGTGGTATGAATTCCTTTGATCCCTGCCTGAACAGCTGAAAAAACATTGCCTACTGCAAGATCATAATCATTATGAGCATGAAAATCAAAATGAAGTGACGGATATCTTTCTATGATTTTTTTGCAGAAATTGAATGTCTGTTCCGGATTCAGAATTCCAAGTGTATCTGGAAGCATGAATCTCCGGATATTTTCATCTTTTAAAGAATCAATTAAAAAGAAAACATACTCTTCCGAATGGATCATCCCGTTCGACCAGTCTTCCAGATAAAGATTTACCTCCATATCCCTTATTTCAGCTTTCCTGATGATGTCAATAACATCTTTTACATGCTTTTCCGGTGTTTTTTTCAACTGTTTTTCGAGATGCCGCAATGAACCTTTACACAGCAGATTGATAACCTTTCCGCCGGCATCATTTATCCAGTTTAAAGAAATATCACCGTCGACAAATCCCAATACTTCAATTTTCCTGTGAAGATTATTATGCCGGGCCCAGTCGGTTATTTGCCTGATAGCTTCAAATTCCCCAGTGGAAACACGGGCAGAAGCCACTTCAATCCTATCGACTTTCAGATCCTTAAGGAGCAGCTTGGCAACATGGAGTTTTTCGAGCGGTGAGTATGACACTCCCTGCGTCTGTTCTCCGTCCCTGAGGGTAGTATCCATTATTTCAACTCTCATTTTACCTGGATTTTGTTGTTTTCATAACTTGTTATTAAACCTTTTATACTCAGGAGAAAATCAATATCATCCAGCCCTTTGAGCAGGCATTCTTTCTTATAAGGGTTGATATTGAATTTTACCGAATCTCCTGTGGATAAGATGGTAAATATTTGTTTTTCAAGATCTATTTTAACTTTTGTCCCCGGATCTTTTTGAATCAGATCGAGGAGTTTCTTTAAAAGAACTTCTGAGATTACAATTGGAAGCAGTCCGTTATTAAGGGCATTGCCCATGAATATATCAGCAAAGAAGCTTGATACGACTGCCCTGAAACCATAATCAAAAATAGCCCAGACAGCATGTTCCCTGCTCGATCCGCTTCCAAAATTTTTACCTGCAACGAGGACCTTTCCGTTAAAATGAGGATCATTCAGAATAAAATCTGTATTCTTCTCCCCTGATTTTGTATATCTCCAGTCGCGGAAAAGATTATCTCCGAAACCTTGTCTTGAGGTTGCACTTAAAAATCGTGCAGGGATTATCTGATCGGTATCAACATTTTCAAACGGAAGAGGAACGCATGTAGATTCAAGAA
>Ga0182010_10001955_pt1 | contig 10638 bp, 12 predicted proteins | sample 611E1MmetaG_FD_120488 | JGI IMG/M metagenome (GOLD analysis project Ga0182010, IMG submission 120488) | Permafrost microbial communities from Stordalen Mire, Sweden - 611E1M metaG | ecosystem: Environmental > Terrestrial > Soil > Wetlands > Permafrost | place: Sweden: Stordalen | collected...
AGGGTACGGGTTGCACCAAGATTGGGGTTTGCGGCAAGCAGCCCGATGTAGCGGCCCTTCAGGACCTTCTCGTATATGCTATGAAAGGACTCTCTCAGTATGCCGTCGAAGCACGGAAGGCGGGCATCATTGACAATGCAATGAACGTTTTCACTGTTAAGGCGCTCTTTTCGACTTTGACGAACGTTGACTTCGATCCGGCACGCTTTGTCAAACTCGTTAATGATTGCGTCAAGTATCGCGAGGCCATCAAGGCCAAGCTTAAAGTAGCAGGTAAGACAGTCGAATTCACGGACGGCACCGCAACTTTCAACCCTGCCGCAGATCTTGTCGGCATGGTCAAGCAGGGCGAAGATGCGGGCATTAAGTCATACCCGAAGATCAATCCGGACATTGACTCACTGCAGCAGACAATGATCTATGGGCTGAAAGGCGTTGCCGCCTATGCCGATCACGCAGAGATTTTAGGTCAACAGGACGACAAGGTCTATGCGTACATTCATGAGGCCCTTGCTGCCACGCTCGACAAAAGCCTAAGCCTCAACGACTGGGTAGGGCTTGTGCTCAAGTGCGGCGAGATCAATCTTAGGACAATGGAACTGCTCGATGCTGGCAATACAGGCACTTATGGGCATCCTGTGCCGACCAAGGTTCCGCTTGGCCATAAGAAGGGTAAAGCTATTCTCGTCTCAGGCCATGATCTCAAGGACATCGAGGAGATTCTTAAACAGACCGAGGGCAAGGGGATTTACGTATATACACATGGCGAGATGCTTCCTACCCACGGTTATCCGGGTCTGAAAAAATATGCCCACTTCTATGGTCATTACGGCACAGCCTGGCAGAACCAGCACAAGGAATTCCCACAGTTCCCGGGTGCCATACTCATGACCACAAACTGCCTACAGAAGCCGCAGGATTCATATAAGGAAAATATCTTCACTTGCGGTCTTGTTGGCTGGCCTGGCATTAAGCACATAGGCGACCGCAACTTCGCTACTGTCATCGAAAAATCACTTCAGCTGCCCGGATTTTCCGGGGATGCTGAAGGGAAGTCAGTCATGGTTGGATTCGGCCGTAACACGGTGTTAGGGGTTGCCGGTAAGGTGATCGAGGCAGTTAAGAACAAGCAGATCCGTCATTTCTTCCTGGTCGGCGGTTGCGACGGAGCAAAGCCCGGCCGCAACTATTACACGGAGTTCGTAGAAAAGACCCCGAAAGACACAATCGTGCTTACACTCGCCTGCGGCAAGTTCCGTTTCTTCGATAAGGAACTTGGTGATATCGGAGGAATCCCGAGGCTGCTTGACGTCGGTCAGTGCAATGATGCCTACTCTGCAGTCAAAATTGCTCTGGCGTTGGCCGAGGCCTTCAATGTGGGCGTGAACGACCTACCGCTGTCGCTGGTGCTTTCGTGGTATGAGCAGAAGGCGGTCGCGATTCTTTTGACCCTTCTCTATCTCGGCATCAAGGACATCCGCCTCGGCCCTGCATTGCCCGCATTTGTGACGCCGAATGTTCTTAAGGTTCTGGTAGACAACTTCAACATCCAGCCGATTACCACCCCTGACCAGGATTTGAAGGCGATTCTCGGTTAGTCTTATCTTTAGGGCGGGCCGTTTGGCCCGCCACTCTCCCGATTCCCTTTAGCTCGCCTACCGCTACAAGACGACCTGACCCCCGAGTGATATGAAGAAAGTGACAATTCCCGCTTTCGCTGATCTGTTTTTACGCGGCATTTATCCTCGGGGGCTGGACTGTGAATGCAGGGGCCAGCCTTTTCACGCTGTTTTCGGGTCGTCCATATGTGGCTGCAGAACTGGAAACAGTGCGCATATTGGGTATCGCTCTGTTGGCAAGCACATTCCTTTTTGTATTGTTCGGGCAAAGGATCGAAAGAACTATCAAGATTGTAATGGGCGTTTTTCTGATCTTCGTCCTCACCGGCCTTGTGCTTGTCACTTTGATTGTGGTACCGCCGGATTATTTTGTGTGCCTCTTGTGGTAGTCCTCAAAATAGCCTATCATCAAGATAATCGATGATCCCCCTTAAAGACGAAAATAGATCTGAAAAATTTCCGTTCGTAACGGTCTTTCTTATGGTCACAAATTGCCTGGTTTTTATATGGGAGGCAGTGTCACCCCTTGACGTGTCTCAGATAGCCCGGCTCTATGGGGCCATTCCCGTAAACTTGATGTCATTTGCGGTGAAGCCCGAGACCTTTCAGCCTATAAGCGCGTTTACCAGTGTAATCGCGGCCATGTTCTTGCACGGAAATGCACTGCATCTGGCGGGTAATATGCTATATCTGTGGATTTTCGGCGACAATGTCGAAGATACGCTCGGTCATCTAAGGTTTGCCTTTTTCTATCTGTTTTCTGGTATTATCGCAGCATACGCTTTTGCCCTCAGCGGACCTGATTCCATGCTTCCGATGGTTGGAGCCAGCGGCGCCATTTCAGGAGTCCTCGGCGCCTATATATTTCTGTTTCCTTCTGCCCGGGTCGTAACCCTCGTTTTCTTCGGTCTCATCTGGATTTCCAGGATCCCCGCCGTCATAGTAATCGGGTTGTGGGCAATATTGCAGGTCCTGAACGGCTTTTTCAGTGAGGCACAAATTCAGCATGGAGGCGTAGCTTGGCTTGCGCATGTGGGAGGTTTCGTTGTCGGGCTTCTGACCATTCGCCTATGGCTTCCCCGCAAAGGATACAACAGGTTCTGATTTAATTACAGCATTCCCTCTGAGTTATTGTATATAATATAGAGCCGTGTAATACTGTGATGAAATAGGAGAGGGCACCTATGAATGATTCTCTGAGGATCTTGACTCAAAGGATTCTCAAACTGCCTACCGTACCGCCAGTTGCCGATAAGATCATCCAGCTCGTCAGCAGTAAAGCCTCAGTCGTCAACAGTATCGTCGAAACTATCGAAACAGATCCGGCCATATCGGCAAAGGTCATCAGCTTTGCCAATGCAGCATTTTTCCGCACCGGCCAGCCGGTGACAACTATTCAGGATGCAGTCATGAAGATCGGCTTCGACAATGTCAAGAGCATCGCTCTTGGTATTGCTCTACTTACACTGTTCAAGGGTAAACAGGACACCGATGAGGGTGGATATCACAATATCAACAGGCACAGTATAGTGGTCGGTGTATTCTCAAAGGAGATTGTCGATTTCATGGGATGGAAAAATCATGAGGATATATTTACAAACGGTCTTCTTCATGATCTTGGGCTCATGGTTATGAATGCCTTTTTCCCTGAAATTTATGCCGGGATAGAAGATAAATTCAAGACAGGTATGTCTTTCCCCGATGCGGAAAATGAGGTTTGCGGCTTTACTCACGGCGAAATAGGGGCCTGGCTTGCTGATAAATGGAACCTGCCGAATAATATGTGCGAAGTCATTCGGTATCATCACAATCCGTCCTTGTCTTCTTCTACCGCTGCAGCTATTGTGCATCTGGCCGACATCATCGCAATCAGAAGAGGCTTCAGCCCGATGTCGAGCGTAGGATTTGAAGGGCCGCTGGACATCGCAGTAATGAGGCTGCTTGGAATGAACGAAGAAAGAATTGAGCAGTTCGAATCCGGGATCGAAGAGATCATCGCCATGGGCGGCAATATGTGGCTATGATTGACAATCCATTCCTAAAACGGCTCTCGCGGACCCTGAGCGAGTCCCCCGGAACTCCAATCCGGCTTGACGGTCTTGCGGGTGAAGAATCGGCAGTTGCCCGGATGATCAATGAACAAATAATGAAGGCCCGGAAATGCGAGCGCATTGCAGGCGGATCTCTCGGTATCCTTGAGAGTGAAGAGGCATTCTATGAAAAAATAATCAGGGTTATTTCCGCCATGATAAGGATGAGCACACTCGGCAAGAAGGAGAGGGACCTTGATACTCTTTGCGGGGACATCGTAAACATCTTTTCGAAGGAACTCGATTTCGATAATTGCTCTATTATGCTGAAGGATGAGGAAGGTAATAAGCTGGTACTTATCGCCGGAAGCGGCAAGGGCGACAAATACAAAAGGGGAAAGACGTGGAAGACCGGCACGACATTAGAGGCCGGTGTCGGAGTTGCTGGAACCGCCTTTGTAACAGAACGGCCGATATTTGTCGCCGATGTTTCTACGGATGATAAGTACCTGGAAATGGATAACGACGTCCGCGTCACCTCCGTGCTTGCGGTCCCGATCAAAGTCGAGGACGAAATAATCGGTGTTATCAATTTCAGCCATCCTCTATATAACGAAGGCTACGACGATCACATGGAAAACCTGATGGTGCTGCTGTCTGGATTCGCAGGCCAGGTTATTACGCTTTCAAAGCTTTATAACAGCCTGTCTCACTGGAACGATACACTGAAGGAGGAAGTGGATAAAAAGACCACCGAGCTAATGAGGAAGAACCGGCAGCTGCGAAAGATCGCACTGATCGACCCGCTTACCGGTATATTCAATCGCCGCTTTTTTTTCAAGAGGCTCGAAGAAGAATTCCTGAGGTCGGAGAGATATGAAGTGCAGTTTTCCCTTCTCTTCATCGATATCGATAACCTGAAACCGATAAACGACACTTATGGTCATATGGTAGGCGACAGAGTTATAAAGACCCTTGCAAAAATGCTCAAGCAGATAGGCAGGCAGGGTGACATGGCATGCAGGCTCGGAGGAGACGAGTTCGGCTATGTCCTTCTGGAAGCCGACGTCGAAGGCGCGTATAATTTTGCCCTGAGGTTACAGGAACAATTTGTGCGGCATCATTTCAAGGGACTTAAGAACAACCCAACAATAAGTGTGGGAGTTGCCAACACGAAGCATGCAAAATTCAAGGACCATAAAGACCTATATCGCGGCGCCGATAGCGCCCTTTATGAAGCTAAACTTTTAAAGAATGCTGTCCGCATCTATTCCAACAACATGAATCACAAGAACCACAACAAATTTCAACTTCCTCTTATAGATTGAGACTGAGCAGCAAGCCATCGCCTGCACATCTTTTTTAAGACAGGATATTTCGCTGATGCTATTTATTCTCTTTGGAGAAACCCTTCTTGATATAACTAGCGAGATTCTTAGGGGTCGTAGTGCTTTTGGAATAAAATTGTATTCCGAGTTCCTCAAACTTCTTATGCGGAACATCATATCTGCCTGAATAAATAACGACTGGGAAGTTTCGCATTTGTTCCTGTTTGATTTCCTTGAGGACCGAAAATGTATCTTTGCCGCCGACCATATAATCGCTGACGACACTTACAACATCAAAGCGCTCCATTGAAGAGATTACCTTATCTATGCTTCTTACTTCCAAAACCGAAAATCCTGCTTTTTCCAACTCGCGCGTCAGAACTAGATGCGATCCGCCGTCGCAAAGAAGCATCACTGTCGGCATCTGTACAACTAACGAGACCTTTGCTTGTTTTGGCTTTGGAATAAATCTTGAAATTACCTTACGATGTGCGTCATTCATACTTCCAAACTCAGCGCCAAAGCCATTTTCTGCGACTCTTCGCACGGTAGCGCCAAACATAATTTTTTCGCTGTAGAATCTTATTACAACAAAATCGTCCTTTTTGACATAATTGCCAGGTTCCACGAAAAGCCCTGTCTCACTAATGTCAGTTACGCGCCCACAGTGCGTCTTGTTAATCTGCACCGACACATCAACATCAACCTCCACAGTTACACGCGCGTGACGCCTCCTTTCAGTCTGCATACCCACCTCCCGCAATAATTGCCCACCTCCCCAGTTAAGGAACTATATTCGTCAATTGTAGCATATTGAGGCAGGGCTTGAAGCGCATATATTAAGACTATATCACCAAGTTTGAATATAACGTGACTGTCATCACAAAAGACAATGAGATGTAGCACCATCCCATCCGGAAGCTGTCCGATGGGTTTCCGCGCTCAGAAAACCCCTTCCCTGCGCTATGTAATCCAGATGAAGGGCTGCGAGGTCTTCGAGTACAAGCAGCTCAGTTGTCGTTGGGGCAAATGCAGTGATGACCTTGAGATAACCGTTGCATTTGTCGCAAACCTCTGCACGTGTATTATCGGGCTTGCCTTCCAGTTGTAGGAAGCGGAGAGTATTGTGGTCTTCGTTTCCGCAGTATATGCATTGAAGCCTGCCGACACGCCAGTCGGAGCTGCATTGGCCGCAGCGCAAGTGTCTGGCCTGATTGTCATCCCGCATCTCACCCAAAGATGCGCCTGCCCCGCATACGAAACAATATCCCTTATCTCATTGGATTCCTTTAGCCAGAGGCGTCGATTGCCTGCATCAGTTTTTGCTGGATATAATTTCACTCGTTGTCTATGGTCGCGCCTCCGAGTGAGGCGATGGGATATGTGTTCATTATGCGTTTACTGGACGTTTTTCCCGTCACGTCGGCGGCATCCTGGAATTCATTAAAATTGTCGTAGCGGGTCTTCTTCACTAGTTCCGCAATGCGGTTCATCGCCCAGTCAAGGGGCTTGTCTTCCCAATGATCGCCGCCCGGCGCCCGGTATTTTACCTTTGTACTGCGAAGGTCCTTTACAACGAGCTGATACGTGGCAGCTCCTTTTGGACATAAGGTGCCAAAGCTGACTGGCGAATCGGGATTTCCTTGGATGTCGATTATCTTGCCTGCATCGTTGATCATTACTATCTGCTCGCAGCCGACGCTGGGCACCTGTTTCCATGTCTTTATTGGAATGTTAAGTGCCTCTTTCTTCAGGGCAACCGTGTCTACTCCCCATCCTTCCATTTCTGTCGCAACAACCCTGCCGGCGGCCCGAGCCGATATCTTCAGAAACTGCCTCCGGTAGACTTCCATGATTGAACCGTTGCCTCCTTTGGAAGACCGTTTTCAAGTTATTTGCGCTCGTATAAAACACAGTATAGTAGATTCCAGGGAGCTTCCCAACAGTAGGAAGCGGTCTGATAGTTGAGACCGTGACGATAGGAAAGGCTTTCATGCGGGAGATAGGCACAAGCCCTGAAGTAGCACGTGCAAAGGAAGCAAGTCAATATAAACGAAGATTTGGCCGATAAGACATTTCTTTTTGTACCGCAGGACGGCCCAAATTGACTGTTTGCTTTACTGCTTGATAAATAAGTGTAATTTATGCTAAACTTTTTAGCTTAAAAACGCACGCCCGTAATGATTCTCTGATGGTCCCGTCGCTTCGGCGGGGTAGGAGAAGAGGGCGGAGGAAAAAACCAGAGCACACAGGAGGAGCAACGATGGCAGTTGTAACAATGAAGGAGTTACTGGAGTCCGGCGCGCATTTCGGACACCAGGTGAAAAGGTGGAACCCGAAGATGAAGAAATATATCTTCGGCGAGAGAAACGGCATTCATATCGTCGATCTCCAGAAAACATTGAAGGGCGTTGAAGAGGCCTATAATTTTCTCAGGAGTTTAGCGGTTTCAGGCGGTGACGTACTCTTTGTCGGCACGAAGAAGCAGGCCCAGGACGCCGTTACCGAAGAGGCGAAGAAGGCCGGCGCTTATTACGTTACTAGCAGATGGCTCGGCGGAATGCTGACTAATTTCACCACAGTTAAGAAGAGTATCGAAAGGCTCAAGAAGATCGAAACCATGAAAGCCGATGGTACGTACAATGTACTGACCAAGAAAGAGGTATCCCAGCTCGAGAAGGAGAGGGAGAAGCTCGAAAAGAACCTCAGCGGCATCAAGGAAATGAAGAGCATCCCGTCTGCTGTCTTCATCATCGATCCCCGTAAAGAAAATATAGCGGTGGAGGAAGCTAAGAGGCTTTCTATTCCCATCGTGGCTGTTGTTGATACCAACTGCGATCCCGACAATGCCGATTATGTGATTCCGGGCAACGACGATGCGATAAGGGCCATCAAGCTTATCTCTTCGAAGATGGCGTCGGCTATTATCGAAGGTAAGGGCACTCTTGCCAAGAAAGCACAGGAGGCCGCTGAAACCCTCGCAATTCAGGAAAAGGCTGCGCGTGACGAAAAGGAAGCCGCTGCCGCAACCGACGCGAAGGAGACTGTATAATGAGCATCAGTGCGGGGATGGTGAAGGAGTTAAGGGAAAAGACAGGCGCAGGCCTGATGGACTGCAAACGCGCTCTTACGGAGAGTGCCGGAGACGTGGAAAAAGCGATCGATTACCTTCGTCAGAAAGGACTGGCCTCGGCTGCAAAGAAGGCGAGCCGGTCTGCGACAGAGGGACTCATCGGTTCATACATACACATGGACAAGCTCGGAGTTATGGTCGAGATTAACTGCGAGACCGATTTTGTGGCGAGGACAGATGATTTCAGGGAATTGGTGAAGGACGTCGCAATGCATATCGCTGCGGCCAACCCGCCTTATATATCCAGGGAAGACGTTTCGTCAGAGACCATCGAGAGGGAAAAGGAGATCTACAGGGCGCAGGTAATGAACAAGCCTCCTCAGGTGGTAGAGAAGATACTTGAAGGCAAGCTCGATAAATTTTTTAGCGATATGTGCCTGCTCGAACAGGTCTTTATTAAAGACCCTGAGGGCAAGAAGAAGGTGAAAGATCTTATAACCGAAAAGATCGCTAAGCTTGGCGAAAATATCGTGGTAAGGAGATTTGCCAGGTTCCAGTTGGGCGAAGGCCTCGCCAAGACCGAATCCTGTTAAAACAAGGGCGTGAGCGGTGAAGAAAGAGACTTCCCAGCCAATTTATAAAAAGATCCTGCTCAAGTTAAGCGGGGAGGCCCTTATGGGCGATCAGTCCTATGGGATCGACCCTGCTACGGTCCAGTTCATGGCGGCTGAGATCAAAAAGGTCTATGATATGGGCCTCCAGATCTCGGTGGTCATCGGTGGAGGTAATATCTTCAGGGGCGTCGAGGCCTCGGTAAAGGGAATGGAGCGGGCATCCGCCGATTATATGGGGATGCTAGCTACAGTCATCAACGCTCTCGCCCTGCAGAATTCGCTTGAGAAACTCGGACTTGAGACTAGAGTACAATCTGCGATAGAGATGCGTGAACTGGCCGAATCTTACATACGACGCAAAGCAGTGCGTCATCTTGAAAAAGGAAGGATCGTTATCTTTGCTGCCGGAACGGGAAACCCATACTTCACAACAGATACTGCTGCGGCGCTCAGGGCCATGGAAATCGGGGCGGAGGTCATCCTGAAAGGGACCAAAGTCGACGGTGTTTATACAGCCGATCCAGCCAAGGACCCTGCGGCCAAAAAATATGATGTAATATCTTACTTCGATGTGATAAAGCAGGACCTTAAGGTCATGGATTCGACCGCTATTACCCTCTGCATGGACAATAACCTTCCGATAGTTGTTTTCGACATCAAAAAGACTGATAATATAAGGAAACTTTTGCTCGGACAGAAGATAGGCACTACGGTAGTCAAGGGTGATCGCTGACCGGGAGTTCATTACTAACGGGGTGGAAAATGCAGGAACTTAAGAAAGAGGCAACGGAGAGGATGAACGGGGCCATCGAATCCCTGAAAAAGGACTACGGCTCCATAAGGACGGGAAGGGCTTCACTTAGTTTGCTGGACGGCATCAGGATCGATTATTACGGGACGTCTACTCATATCAGCCAGATAGCAACGCTGGGCATTCCCGAAAGTAGACAGATCACTATCCAACCTTGGGAGCAGCGGCTAATCCCTGATATCGAGAAGGCGATCCTGAAGTCAGATCTGGGCCTCACTCCCGGCAATGACGGGAAGACCATCAGGATCAATATCCCGCAGCTTACCGAAGAGCGAAGGAAGCAGCTCGTCAAGGTAGTAAAAAAGAGGTCGGAAGAAGCAAGGGTTGCGGTCAGAAACGTCAGGCGCGACATCATCGAAGATCTCAAGAAGTCCGAAAAGGAGCAGCACCTGAGCGAGGACGACGTCAAAAGGTTTCAGGAAGAGATACAGAAGCTTACCGATTCGTTTATACACAAAGTCGAAGAGGTGCTCCAACACAAGGAAAAAGAGATAATGGAGGTGTAACATGTCTGTGAACTCGAGTTTTGTTGTGAAGGTCACCGATGCAAAGATGAGCGACCTCCAGAAGGCCCTTGATCAGGCTGGCATAAAGGTGAGAAGCATTGTCGAGATCCACAAAGAGGAAGTTGCCGCTGCCGAAAAATAGAGGGGAACATACTGCGCGGTCAGAGTTGACATCGCACGCAGATTTTATGCTGCGCGGAGGAGAGGAACATGGTAAAAAAGGCGCTTAAGAAGGAGCAACCCGAGAGTGACGCGGCCCGCAAAGAGAGGCTTAAGAAAGTGCTCATCCAGAGACGCGAAGATATCGTAAAGGAGAGCAAATCCGAAATCAGGAAATATGTTTCAGGAGAAAAGAAACAGCTTGTCGAAACAGTGATGGATGACGGAGACCTCTCAGTAGTGGACCTTGCTGAGGACATCAACCTTAAACAGTTGAGCACTCACAGGGAGACGCTTCTGAAGATAGATACCGCGCTCAGGAAGCTCAGCGAAGGCACCTACGGCGTATGCGACGAATGCGGAGACGAGATCAGCGAAGAGAGACTCAAGATACTTCCTTTCGCTATATTTTGCAGGGATTGCCAGGAAGAGCGGGAGATGAAGGAAAAAATGGAAAAGGAAGAAGGGACACTCTAAGATAGGACAGCTTCAAACCGG
>Ga0182010_10001957_pt1 | contig 10635 bp, 13 predicted proteins | sample 611E1MmetaG_FD_120488 | JGI IMG/M metagenome (GOLD analysis project Ga0182010, IMG submission 120488) | Permafrost microbial communities from Stordalen Mire, Sweden - 611E1M metaG | ecosystem: Environmental > Terrestrial > Soil > Wetlands > Permafrost | place: Sweden: Stordalen | collected...
GCCCCTTTGATGCAGCAGGGAATTGATATAAACCTCCCCCAGGCCAAAGGCAAAGAGCTGCCTCCGGAAGAGAGGATCTCTATTGTTATCAAAAAGGGCGGAGCGCTTTTTCTGAATGACAATCCCATATCGAAAGCCGACCTGCTGGTCAAGCTGACTGCGATAAGCAAGCGCAATCCGGATGTATTTCTCAAGGCAGACAAGGACGTGCCGTATGGGACGGTGGTAGAGATCATGGGAGAGGTGAAGGAGGCGGGGATAGAGAAACTCGGAATGGTAACGGAACCTAAGATCTCATTTAAATGAAGACCCAACGGATATACAGCCCTCTTTTGTTTTCCATATGCTTGCATTCTCTTCTTGTAGGTGTAGCAGTCATTTATATGATGTATTCGGGCACCCACTATAAAGTCAAACCCTTCGTTGTATCCTTGGTTGATACTTCATCAGGCAGTCCATCGTCTACTCCGGCTCAAGAAACGGTTAAGGTATCCGCTTCACCCAAAGAGAAGAGCATCCACACGATTGAAAAGTCCGTTCACATACCTGAAAAGACCGTGCAAACAACTGGAAAACTCACCCACATGCCTGAAAAGATCGTGCACGCGAATGAAAACATGGGAAAAGTAACCACCAAAGAGGCAAGTGAGGTAAATGATAGAATTGCAGCACTCGAAGCAATTAAAAAGATCGAGACTATGCAACGCTTGAGGGAGGTCGTGACGGTTTCGGCAACCAAAGGGACTGGGGAATCGAAAGCACTAAGAAGCGACTCCAGCCGCTCTCGCGGTGCAGACTATTTATCCCTTATCGGCAGTAAAATTCATCAACAATGGGTATTCCCAGAGAGAACAGATAAGGACCTTCTTGCCATTATCGACATCAGAATAGCTAGAAACGGAGACGTCACAGTAATGGGTTTCGAAAAGAAGTCTGGCAACGTTCTATTCGACAGGGCTGCAATCAGAGCTATAACCAGTGCATCTCCATTGCCTCCTCCGTCGACTGAGATGGGAATCGGTTTAAAATTTACTCCATGAGAGGTATATTGTCTATGCAAAACAGGATTATTTTTTCCTCTTCATCACTGTGTTTGCGATTGTGATGTCGGCCCACACGTCCGCTGCCGATAAGATATACATTGATATTCAAATTGCGACTTGCAATTCGGATGACGGCGGTTATTTCCTTTATGTCCGCTAACACACCTATAGCGGCAAGTATAATGTCGGTCGAGATGTTCGGGCCAGCTATCGCTCCATACGCCGCCGTGGCGGGTTTTATATGCTTTCTCATGACAGGGCACAGGAGCATTTATCCATCTCAGGTTCTTGCAGTTGTTAAGTCTACATTCATTCAAGCCGTGATTTCACAAATCCATAATATTTTATTGTGGAAATAAGAAATGACCTGAAAGACGGAGGAAATTATGGTAGCAAAGAGAATCTTTCTTATAGTTTTGGTAGCGGGACTCATGATTGGCGGAGCAGTGGCTAGTTATGCAATGGAGCAACCCCTCATGATAGCAGCCCTTGACCATCTTAGGGCAGCTAAAGCGGAACTGGCAACGTCGTCACATGACAGGGGCGACCACAGAGTCGAAACCATCAAAATTATAAATCGAGCCATTGAACAAGTAAAAGAAGGGATCGAGGCTGGTGAAAAAGAATGATCGCAGGGGCATGCTTAAAGACGCAAGTGAAGAGACATAGCGGTATATTCTAAATACAGTCATTTAACAGGGCTTGATCAGAGCAAGGGTTGAGATTGAAACACGAATTTAAGAATAAAACTCGGTCGGCACGTCGCTTAGCTCGCGCCTTCCTCGCACTTCGCGTACAGGGTATTTACCCTGCACTTGACCAGTGGGTCTCCGCTCTTCGAGCTGCGACGCCCTGGACCCCGAAGACGCAAGGTGTCCGCAGCAAGCTGCGGAGTATATGAATGAATGAAAGAATAAGAAATAGGCTGATCGATGACCAGGAATAAAAAATATTACATGGCCGCTATTGTCTTATCTTCTCTTTTTATAACCTATCTGCACTATTCTACCATTGAAAAGATCCATGCCCTTCACGATATTTACAGACAACTTTATTATATTCCGCTCCTTATCGGGGTCTTGGTATTCGGCCTTAGAGGCACTATTCTCACCTATATATTGGTATCTATATTATATCTTCCATATGTGGCCGAAACGTGGACCGGAGATACCTTGCTTGAAATGAAACGGGTGCTCTTCTTGCTGTTTGCAGGGATATTCTCCTTCCTTGCAGGGTATCTTATAGATCGTGACAGCAAAAGAAAGGAAAAAATGGGAAAAGAACGATACCTCGCGGGTCTCGGCCAGGTATCTTCAGCTATAGCACACGACCTTAGAAATCCTCTGGTGACTATTGAAGGATTTGCAAGACGCATTCAGCAGGGCAAGGGCGATAAAGATGCTGCAATCCAGGTCATAATCGATTCTGTCGCTGTCATGAAAAGGATCGTGAATGACGTGCTTGACTTCGCCAGACCTATACATCTGGAACTTAAAGAAATGAATGCAGGGTATGTTATAAAAAAGGCGTGTGAATTATGTATTGGGAAAGCAGAGGAAAGAGGAGTCACCATTGTAATAGACATTCCCGATTTGCCGGTGAAAATAAATCTTGACAGCGTCCACATGCAGAGGGCTCTCGTCAATCTGATAGGCAATGCCATTGAAGCTTCTGGAAGCGGTCAAAACGTATCGGTCAGTGCTGACATCAAAGAAGATTCTCTGTCTATAGTGATCAGAGATGATGGCACAGGCATGGATGAGGAAACTCGTGGAAATCTCTTTATGCCTTTTTTTACAAAGAAAAGCGCAGGGACGGGTCTTGGTATGCCAATCGCAAAAAAGATTATAGAGGGACATGACGGTACGATTGATATCAAGAGTCACCCAGGTGACGGTACGCAGGTAATAGTAAGCTTGCCTACTCCCCTAAAGTGAACACCTTGTTGCCAAAGAACCCATTGTCAGGAAGTCCGCAGTCTTTTGAGAAAAGTCACGATCTTGATTTTAGTATTAAGCTTCTTCCCAGGATGAGAAACGTAATTAGTACTTGAGATGCTGAGCTTGGCAGGGTACCCATTGGATTCTGTCAAAGTGACGCGGAGGCTGACGGTATATTGTAAAATTCGTGATGGATGATATTGTTTTTATATGCAACAGCACTTTCTACATGGATAGGGAAAGTTCAACGTTATCAATAGTTAGCGAAATAATAGCTGCATCGATCATGTTAACCGGTACAGGTTCAGTGTTTTTGCAGATAAACGTTGGATAATAGCGACAGATGCGAGATTGACACAATTTTATTAACTTGTTGAATTAAAGGAGGAGGATATTATGGACAATATTGATCGCATTCTTGTAGTAAGCAGGATGACTAAGGATTGCCGAGAGGCAATTCATTTAGGAATTTCCATGGCCCAAAAATACGAGGCTGAACTTTCCGTCATTCATGTAGTTCACGACCCGTTGATTTTTGGGGCTTGGAACCTGCCGAAGCCTTCGCTGGAGGAAGAGTACAAGAAGACCTTTAAGGAGGCCAAACAAGAACTTGATGCCATTATTCATTTTGAGAAGAAAAAGGGCATGAACATCAAAGAGATCATTAAAGAAGGTGATCCGACCGAAGTGATTCTTTCAACTGTTCAGCAGGAGAAAATAGATCTCATTATCATGCTTGCACATGAAGAAGGGCACTTGGAACACTTTCTTTTCGGACGAGCCAACGAAGCTATTATTCGCAAGCTGCCTTGTTCAGTCTTACTACTTAAGAAGGAACCTAAACAGGCTTAGTTTAACTCTTAGAAACGAAAGAATAGTCCGCCGACTTACATAATCATTTAGCGCTATGGCCTCCTGCTTAATCTGCTAATTATTCTTTTTGTGTGATAATTGCATGGTTATTGCGAGATAATTAGAAGCCGGACATTCATGAGATAGCAGGATAACGTTCTATTTGAGATGATATCGAGATCATGGTAATGAATTGTTTATCCAGGGGTGGCATGTATGAAGATTGCTATTAACGGGGCTGGTATCGCCGGACCGGCACTTGCCTATTGGCTGCTTAGATCTGGCAACGAGGTTCTGCTCGTAGAGGAGGCACCTCAGATTCGCAGTGGCGGTTATGTCATCGACTTCTGGGGTATCAGCTACGATATCGCAGACAAGATGGGACTAATCCCGCGAATCAGAGAATTGGGCTATCAGGTGAGGGAAGTCCGTTTCGTAGATAGGGACGGCCACAAACGCGGCGGTTTTTCGCCTGACGTTTTCGGCCGCCTCACTGGTGGCCGATTCACAAGCCTTCGGCGCTCCGATCTGGCGTCAATACTTTACAAGGCAATTGATGGAAGGGTCGAGACGATCTTCGGTGATTCAATTGCCGTAATTGATCATGTTGGTGATAAAATAGGTATTAGCTTTGATCACGCCGCGCCGCAGGATGTCGACCTGGTCATTGGAGCTGACGGTTTGCATTCGCGTGTCCGTCGGCTTGTGTTCGGGTCCGACGATAAGTTTGAAGTTTCACTCGGCTATCACGTGGCAGCATTCGAGGTCGAGGGCCACTATCACGTGACGAGCTCGTCTATTTCAGCCACGGGGTTCCAGGACGACAGGTATCCCTATTTTCCATGCGTAACAATAAAACTCTCTTCCTTTTTGTTTTCCGCAGCGAGTACTTAGTCGCACAAAATCCTTCGGATGACAGCGAGCGCAAAGAAGCGCTCAAGAGCGTGTTTGCCAATGTCGGGTGGGAATGTTCGCAAATACTCGACGAAATGGAGGAGGTAAGAGACATCTATGGTATCCACCCTAATCTCACAATAGATTGCTTTATCTCAGGCCCCTGGCAGCACTATTGCAAAAAGCAATGGTATTGCAATAATGCAACATTGCTTCCATAAACACAATATCCCTTGGTATGCATGGCCGCAAGCCTAATTACTTAACAGACAATGTTTCAAGCCGAAACAAAGCAGTACAACTTGAAACACTCGCTGAATATGACGTTCCGAACTATCCTTTATATATCAATAACATGAAATACGGCATGATATATGCTATTTAAGTACTAACGACGTTTAAATGTACGATGAAAGGAGCCTATCATGAAAGGATTTGCCAAAAAGATTGAAAATTTATTTGTAGCTATTGCTTTTGCAGAGGCTGGTGAATTCGATACAGCCAGAGAGTACATGAGAGATGAAGACCGCCCCCGTCAGACTGACAGGGTCACTCCTTCTGTCAGACCGAGACAGGGGCTACAGGCGCCTGGATTAAAAAGGAAGTAACAGAAGCAGATAGTCACAATCAAAGATTTTTACACACTGCAAGAACCTCCCGGAACCGGGGCATTGCGAAATTATTTTTTTTTGATGCCCCGGTTTTACAATCTTGTCTACACCCATCCATTGTGTGAAGCCTCATACTGTTGCATATTGAAATAGTAGTCCCAACCATTGCAACATCCCTTGAACCCTTACAAACAGTTGATTAATCCCCAGAGTAATTATTTCGGTTGCATTATGCAACAACAGCGTCACGAATGCGCCTGTCCATTGAGTCAATAATACCCTTTAAATCAGAGCCTTACCACTTGGTGACACCGTGGCACAAATGTTGACTTAGTAATTAATTATGGAGGTCAACACATGTACAGGAAAAAGATAAATATGCGGGCGATTATGAAGCAGCTGGAAACTACTCTTTCCGCATCCGCTTTTGCAGAAGCAGGAGAATATGAAACCGCTCGCCAACTTATTGCGACTGATCAGCGCGTGCTGCTTGTTCTGACGGGAACTATCGGCGATGCCAAATCGCTGAAATATGCAGAAAACTTCTGTGAGCGTATGAAAGCCGAGCTTGAAGTTATTTGTTCTTCTGGAATGAGAGAGTCTGTAGAAGTATCTTTGAGGCCTCTCCGTGAAAAGGGGATTGCATACACCTTGGTTGAGACGGCTGGTTGTCTTAAGCAGGCGATGGTAGATATTACCTTGGCAAACCAAGATATCCGTTATGTTGTCGTTAACTCTTATAGTGACCTTGAAGTAGGCTGCAGTGGAGATCTAAATACTAAGACAGATGTGACAGATATGGTCAGGTGTCCACTCGTTGTAGTTGGCGCCTGATAAACAAAAATAAAAACGATACAAAGGGGTCGAAGTATGGGAACCAAAGGGAACAAGAAGGGAAAGCCTGTCGGAAAAGCTGTCGTATTTGGAGTACTTTCAATAGCCATATACGTGTGTTTATACGCATACGAAGCTTCTATTATTGATAATTTTGCAAAGGGAGGATTCTTTGCATTCCTTCCGATCGTAGCGGCATTTCTTGTTTCTTATGTGCATGGATCTTTTACCGGCAGTTTTTGGAGTTTGCTTGGTGTTGAAGCTTCTAAAAAGAGGGGGACAAACTAATGCATGACATAGCGCAGCAAGCAGCTAATTTTATTTCACTTGATACTATGAACATTCTTTATCTCTTTCTAGTCGGATTTGTAGGCGGGCTTGTGAGCGGATTCATCGGGTCGGGCGGTGCTTTTGTTCTCACTCCTGCCATGATGTGTCTTGGCGTTCCGGGTCTCGTTGCAGTCGCCAGCAACATGTGCCATAAATTCCCTAAAGCGCTTGTCGGCGCCATTAAACGCGCAAAGTACGGGCAGGTCGACGTCAAGCTCGGTATTGTTTTGGGCATCTCTGCGGAAGCAGGAGTCCTCTACGGAGCAGGCATTCAGGAGAAAATCAAAGCGGCCTTCGGAGATGCAGGGTCTAATCTCTATGTCAGTGTGTGCTTCGTGGCTGTGCTGGCAGTTGTCGGAGGTTTTGTGCTTTATGATGCTCTGAAGAGCCGCAGTGCCGGGTCACAAAATGCTCCTGAGAAGCTGACCAATCTAGCTAAGTGGATCCAATCTGTGAATATTCCAGGAACGATGGTCCACTTCAAATGTCTGAACGCGCGCATTTCCGTACTCTTCACCATCCCCATCGGGTTTGCAACAGGGATACTAGCATCGACAATCGCCGTAGGCGGATTTGTTGGTGTTCCCGCCATGATTTATGTGCTTGGCGCGCCGAGTTTAATGGCCTCGGCTACTGAACTGGTAATCGCTTTTGTAATGGGTCTGGGCGGTTCTTTCAAATTTGCACTCCACGGACTTGTAGACATCCGCCTCGCCATGATAATCCTCGGCGGCTCTCTTTTTGGAATTCAGCTTGGGGCTATGGGTACTACTTATGTTAAACCCTTTGTTATCAAGATGGTAATGGGCGTGATAATGGTCATCGTGCTATTCAGCCGGGCGTTAATGGTGCCTGTATATATGGCTCAGTTGGGGCTTATTGGAAAACTTGGCGAAAGCACCTCGAAGATGTTAAGCAGCACAAGCTTTGGCATAATGATATTCGCACTTGCGGTTGGTGCCTTTATCGTGCTTCGGTCGATGTGGGTAGGCCGCAGGGAAGAGCGCCAGGCAGAGCTTCAGCTCGCGCCAATCAAATCTTACGAAACATTTTAATACTACAAACAGGTAGAATTACAAAGAAAAAAAGGCGGGAATCCCGCCTTTTTTTGTGCTAGCCTAATTCGATTTTTAAATGTTGACTGTTTCACTCCTGCCCAACACACGATAGATCTGAAAGGCTCCATGATTAGATACAGGTGAGATATATTATAAGGTAATGTCGTATATCGAGTTTGCGGTCATATATCAGTAGTAGCACCGCTCAGTGGTTGGTTCTCAATAACACCCTTCTGCCAGCCCTTCTTTTTGCAGGGGGCAGCCCGCCTGTTCATGGAATACTATTTTACCAAGGCAGCTATCGACCCTCACCTAGCCGACCAGGTAGTCCAATATCTTTTGCTAGCGCAGGGCTACTCAACGTTCACGACTTCTAGCATCACCGACCATCTTAGGACAAACCTATGGGTCATGTCCTTCTTCCTCCCTTTTGAATCGGAGGTAGTCGGCGACCCTGGCGGGCGGGGCAAGATAATAATACGGTCTCTAGAGGGTCATTGTTTCTCTAACTTGATGTGATGGGCGTCACCAGATCTGTAAATATATTGCTGACCGTTTATCCGAGACGATTTTTCGACATATTTTTCGTTTATAATCTATTTCGACCACGTAAGCCAGATCCGCATGAGTAGCTGGAGGAAAGATCGCACGGTGCTGATAGGCGATGCGGCAGCCTGCGTCTCTCTTCTCGCTGGCGAGAGGGTCGGGATCGCCATGGCTGAGACATATGTGCTTGCGGGTGAGTTGCACCGTGGTGGGGGGAATCACGCCAGTGCCTTTTCCCGTTATCAGGAGTTCATGATGCCCTTTCTTGAACAAAAGCAGCAGGTGGCGGCCAAGTCCGCTTCGTCATTCGCACCAAAGAGCGCCTTCGGTATTAGCTTTCGCAATCTTGCAACCCAACTATTGGGGGTTCCCTTCATCGCACATCTCCTCATCGGCCGCGATCTGCGAGACAATATAAAGCTTTCTGACTACGGGATCTAGAGACGCGATCATTAACGCCAGTATTCTTCAGTGAATTCAGAATAGTCCTGCGAAATGCTTACTATGGTATGCCTTGTAAAACGTATGCCTTGTCGGTTAAAGTCCGACCGTGGGTTGTGCTCGAAAAAGCAAGATAGATTGAGGTAGAACCTTCGAACCCGCTCTACATGGGGAGGTTTCAAATCGCCTCACGCTGCTTTAGTCCGAAAAGTCAAGGTGGTGAACGATTGAGGAAAAGTCGCGCTAGATGCGGCAGATGTGAATCAAGAAGGTGAACGTTAAGTGAACCAATGTGAGCGTAGAAAGGATCTAGCGGTGTCGAATTTGGGAATTCCCATGGTTCGCAAGAGGTGGCATTGTTAGTCAGGGAAACGTGATGTTTATCTTCTTAGGTTTCGGATTCAAATGTTTGTCTCGATATCTACGGTATGCGCACCAGAGAGTGTTGATGCCCAATACTGCAAGCCATAGCGAGTAAGTGTTCAAAAAAGCGGGATAAAGTAAAAGCTCCACAGTTTGATCACCGAACGACTCCCCATTTTCAAAAATTGTGACCCGTGCCCATGCCGAAATCGAAATTGGCTGCCTGCTGCAATACTAGGACAGACAGGATTCATAATGTAGCCTGCTTAGGGTCCAATTTGTGGGCTGCTGCCGTTTCCCTTTGCGGGTAAGTCTGCCTTTACGATGATTATAGCATTATTTTTTTCAATTATCTGCTTTATTGTCGCTTTGAGAGTTACCATATCGGAAGACTTCACTACATAAGCATCTGAGGCCCAGACCAAAAAATCGTCCCGGTAATCGTATGCTGTGAGCATGATCACCGGCGTCCGAGGTTTTTCCTGTTTCAGCTGTTGCAATAGCTGTAGCCCATTGATGTCGGGTATCATTATATCGAGCGTTACGATATCTGGCTCCTCAACTCGGAATACTTCCAACGCTTCCTTGCCGGAATTTGCGGTGACGACATTATACCCTTCATCTTCGAGCTCGTCCTTGTAAAGTTTTAGGATGTTCTTTTCATCATCTACGACCAGTATCTTCATGCAGGTTCTCCTTTAAGGAGGATATAAATTCTGAAAAAAGTGACACCGATAAGCTATTCTTTTTAGTCTATTATGATTCATGCTATCTGACTAGCTCATATGGCTGTTAATGTTAACAAAAATCCTGTCACTTTTCAGGTCCGGAAAGTGTACTGTATGAAGTTGTCGGAAGTCTTGGTTATTCTGGTATTATTAAGAACCGACCGATGCGTTGTTCTGCGCATAATTGATAGTCAGTATTTGCGTTTACAAATGTCGTAACCACAAATACTGACATAAACAGAAACAACATTACTTCAATCCGAGATCCTTTGCAGCGGCGTTGAGTTGCTCGTCTTTTTTAAAGCTGTTCATCATTGGGTTTTTCTCTGCTTTTGCGGCCTTAATGAAATCATGAGCAGTCTTGAATTTCTTCAAGAGAGTTTCCTTAGAGGGAGCGGGCTTGTTACCTTCCTTGTGACAACCCTTGCACGAATCCCATCCCGCAGCCATCGAGAAGGACGCAGCACAGAAGATCATGGCAATGACAAGAGCTAGTGTTCTTAAAAGCTTCATTTTTCTCACCTCCTTTGAATGAATGTAGTAGACAATCTGTAGCTTAATGAACAAATCTTTCAGATATGTTCTAAGTGTACTAAGATTCGTTGTGAAATTGAAGCAAGGGAAAGTTTAAACTGTACGTGGGCTTTTCGGGCCACTTGAGAGCTATCCTATTATGAACACTTTGAGGGATGGTCTGCCGCACGGCTCAAAATACCTCCTCTCTTAAAATACAAATTTCCCGTTGTGTCCATAAATTCGTGGGAGGATCAAGTTGCAACAAATATTTTGATTGGCAACTAAAAAGGAACAATAGTATGAGAATACGATCATTTGTATACTCCACAACAGCAGCGGTTCTGTGCGCTGTGTCCTCAGAAGATGCCCCTGTAAAATGTTGAAGTAGAAAGCGACCCCCAATTAGAATTGGTTACCAATCAAAAACCAAAAGGAGGTCGTTTTCTATGAAGAAAAGATATCGCAATATGCAGAAAAAA
>Ga0182010_10001960_pt1 | contig 10625 bp, 11 predicted proteins | sample 611E1MmetaG_FD_120488 | JGI IMG/M metagenome (GOLD analysis project Ga0182010, IMG submission 120488) | Permafrost microbial communities from Stordalen Mire, Sweden - 611E1M metaG | ecosystem: Environmental > Terrestrial > Soil > Wetlands > Permafrost | place: Sweden: Stordalen | collected...
TGTCAATTGACCTAATAGCCTATCAATCTCTGCTTTGTTTGGCGATAGTTTCCCTTCAATTAACGTGTCGCCAACTCTAATGTCCGCAATAGCACCGTTTCGCAATCTAGGTTGATATTCAGCATCATAACCCATAGTTCTAAGGCTAGTCACTAATTCCAAATTGGCTGAATTTTCATCTCTGTACCATATCGCTGATTTATCTATAATCTCTAATGCTCTGCCGATATGGAAATCAAGGTCATTTTTTAAAGATTCTTGACGATTTAATGTTTCTTTGCGTTCATCAAATTTTCTTTTCCATTTGATAGATTTATAGGCAAACCAAGCGATCAATGGAACATCAATAATTAAAAAAGAGCCTAACGCCCAGGCCCATGATTTATGAGCAAACAGCCAAACGACATAAATGATGGTAGTTAGAATAATAATCGCTAAAATGGAATAAACAAAATACGCAAGACCCAGCTTGAATTTTCGTTGAATATCTTTTAAATTCACACAGACAATATACGCTTTCAGTCAAACGGAAGTCAACCACGATTTATCGGTATCTTCCCCGTCAAGCCTGATGATTCCAGTGGCTTCGGTCATGGAAAGGAACAAGAATATAATATTTGGTATTTTTTCAATAAGGCATTGGCCATGCCACTAAGCCCGATTACTCCCAGGGCTCCGGTCACGGGAGGGAACAACAACCAACTTAGCTGTGAGTTCGACAACTAAACCCACAGTACCCTGGATTCCCCTGGCAAGGCCAGCCTTACTGCGTATATTCTTAAAAAACTCCCCAACGGGGTCTACTTTAAGCGGAATATTCTTTGTTTAAACCCACTTTCCCGATTGGATATTCGTTGGGGTATATAGTATAGTATTCACTAATGAATACTGCAAAACAAAATGTAGTATAACATCCGTTAAAACCTTTGTCAAATATTGGGGATTGATTAATACCTGTGTTCTAAATTATACTTAACGGTGATGTCAATAATGATTATGACAGCAGCAACATAATTAATACTGATTAATACAACGGTATTGATTAACAAAAAAATCGAAAAGGAGATTTAGAAATATGGAGGAAATTGTTTCACGGAACAGCGGCGTTTATGCGCGTTTGCTTTTAGGCAGGGCAAGGCATTTAATGCTTAATGCCAGACAAAAAGAGGTGGCGCCATTTCAGATTTCTCCCCGACAGGCATATATTTTATTCATTCTGCACAGCCTCGGTCATAAGGCAACGCTTACTGAGTTGGCTAATTACAGCGATAGAGGTATTAATACCCTTTCGATGCAAATGACCAGGATGGAAAAAGATGGATTGGTCAAGAAAGTCCGGGAGATACCTAAATCTACTTTACTGCGCTTCGAGTTGACTGAGAAAGGACTTGATATTTACAACAAAACAAATAAACTGAAGGCAGACAAAGCAATAATGTCGGCATTGTCGGAAGAAGAGCGCCAGACCTTAATTTCCATGCTGAAAAGAATCATTGACAAAGCGGAAAAATATCAATAATAAATATTAATAATTTAAAGAGGAAGAATATCTTTCCACCACCTTGTGTTGGAAAAAGTCAATTCTTCCTCTTTTTTTGTCAGTTAAATGCCAGTGGAACCCTCATACATTTTAACTGACGGTGCATATCAGCGCCGTCACCGAATGCGGTTCGAAAGTGAACGTAAAGGAATTCCCCGTTATGTTTAAAATAGTTTCCTTCACCCCGACTTCATTCGGCGTTTCGGCGGTATTTCCGGATTTGATATCCGGCCCGTTGATAACCGATATCCTCATATTTTCCGCGAATTGTCCGTTGGTCAGAGCCATGGTGGTTTCCATGGCATCCTTCTTGTGCTGGTTGACTACATAAATAACCAGTTGTTTACGCTGCTCGTCCAGTGTCGCTGTAACGTCCAGTGTTCTGATTCCATTATAAGTACGGCCCAGGTAACTGCCGGTAAAAGTATCACCGTGCCAGAAGACGTCCAGCGCCAGCGGCCCGCAGGTACGGCTGTAAAGCTCGAAAGGAAAGAAGGTTGAATTCAAGAGCACCGGTCGATCGGTCTGCGTCATGTTTGGGAAATTAATTCCGATTGCGGTCATCATCGAGGTATAATTTGCCAGCCGGACCGACCGGGCATGGCGGATAAAAGCGTTCAAATGCAACGCCGAAACCAGCGCATCTTCCAGGTAGTTCGTGATCAGCCGGTCAGAGCGGATCGGTAGACGCATCACCGCCCACTCGTCTATTGCGATATATATTTCGTGCTTGATCTTTCTCTCTAGCCGGACGGAGTTGATCAGTCCTTCGTAGGCAGTCAAACGTTCGTTAAAATTCTCGCCGAAAGCCATGAAGCTTTCAAAGGGAGCGTCGTTATCCATGTGGGCGTAGCGGTGTAGCGCCATATAGTCGATATTGTCTCCGGCCTGTTCCAGTATCAGCTGCGTCCGTTCGACCCATTCCGAACGATATTCAGGCACTAATGGCGTGGGGAAATCTTCCCAGATAGAGACTGCGGCCGCTACCAGTTTAATATCCGGGTCCACCCATTTCATTACTTTGGCGAACTCTGTTATTGCCCGCGCATATTCCTGGGGTGTTTTGTAACCGATCTGCCAGGGGCCGTCCACTTCATTGCCTATGCCCCAGTATTTAACTTTATGCGGTTCAGGGAATCCATGCTGCCGGCGCAGTTTAACTAGCGCTGAATCGCGGGTACCGTTACAGTATTCCACCCAATCGGCTGCCTCGCGCATATCGCCGTCGCCGCAGTTGGTGCACAGGTAGGGTTGGATATTCATTTTGCGGCAAAATTTGATGAATTCGTTAGTACCGAAGTGGTTGGAGATAATCGCGTTCCAAGCCAGGTCGTGGCGTGCCGGACGGCTCTCGATCGGGCCGACCCCGTCCATCCAGCGGTAGCCTGATACCAAATTACCGCCGGGAAAGCGGATATTGGGCATGTTCATCCGACCGAGGGCTTCTTTAATGTCGCTGCGCAGGCCGTCTTCATCGGCGCGGGGAGAACCGGGGAAATAAATACCGCCGTAGACCTTATTTTCCAGGTAACCGCCGAAAATGTTGCGGTCGATAGCGCTAGTAACACGTTCGAGGTCAATTTTAATGTGGTTCATGCCAGGACTCCTTTTAAAAACAGCCGGATTGTCAGATGCTTTACCAGGGCATTATACAGGGAACTTGTGCTGCTGCCAAGTTAGAGTAAAAGTCCCAACGGGTTATTCGTATTCGTTTCGTAAGTTTTAGAAAATATAATTTTGTGGACTGAGGCTAAAACAGGGTTTAAAACGCAAAGACAAGCGATTATTTGAAGCTGATTCGTTTCGGGGCCTAAGAGATTTGTTTTTTGGGATATTTCCCTGGTTTGTCGCACTCAAAATACCTCAGAAGACGATTTTTAAAAAGGATTGCGCATATAGTGGGGCCGGAGATTCCTATTCGATATGCTCTATATATGAGCCCCACAATATTTTAAGACCGGAAGGAATGGATGTAAATACAATTCTGTCACATCTTTCAATCTGCGACCGGACAGAATCAGGCAAAAAATCGGTTTGACCGAGCCTCACAGTAAGGATACAATTTAATTAGTAAAGGAATGAAAATGATTAATGTTGTTACTACTTTGCACGGGCGGAATATCAATCAGGAGAATCAGAATAAAATCAGAGCAGTGAATCCCGACGTAAATTTACAGGACGCAACACTGTTTTTAAGCGAAGAGTTGAACGGGAATTTGTCGCATGCCAAAGAATTGGATAACATGCTGGGAGAGGCGGACGTGATTTTTGCCCGGGTGCTCCCTGAGAATGTAATCAAGCGCGCCCCGAAACTGAAATGGATACAAATGAGCTACGCGGGCATGGAAACAGTGCTCAAGGATAAAGACCTGGTGGACAGCCCGGTGACACTGACCAATGCCAGCGGGGTTCAAGCCGAAGCGATCAGCGAATTCGTGCTCGCGATGATGTTGGCTTTTGACAAGCGTTTACTGAAATTGGTCGAACAAAAGAATCAAAAAATATGGAAATCGATGCTGATGGTGGGGCTTGCCTCCCAGACTGTCGGGATCCTGGGTTTGGGCAGTATTGGCAAAGAACTGGCGCGTAAAGCGAAAGCCCTGGGAATGCACGTCATCGCCTATGACCGCCCCCGGAAATCGATGCGGGCGCGCTATGTCGATCAACTGGTTGCCGGAGAAGAGATCGACTTGGTTTTCAAGCAAAGCGATTTTGTAGCATGCTGCCTGCCGCTGGCGCCGAAAACAACCGGCATTATCGGGGCAAAAGAATTCAGACTGATGAAACCGACCGCGGTGTTTATAAATGTCAGCCGCGGCCCGGTAGTACAGGAAGACGCGCTGATCAGGGCGCTGCAGGAAAAATGGATCGCCGGCGCAGGGCTCGACGTATTTGAAAAGGAACCGCTGCCGCAAGATAGTCCGCTCTGGGAAATGCCGAACGTAATCATCAGTCCGCACTGCTGCGGAAGGCTGGATGATAATGACGACAGAGTAGTGGAGTTCTTTGTGATGAATTTAAAACGCTACCTGAACGGCAAACATCTGTTAAATATCGTCGATAAAAAAGCCGGATTTTAAGCCTGATACCGGTAGTTATATTTACGCTTCTTCGCATTTACTCCGAAGGTTCATAGAATGACTCGGACTGCAAGTCAAAATGGGGGGGCAGCTCGAAAAGGTATCTTGACGTTTAGCTTGTCAAGCTGTAATCCATAGTAGGATAGTTGGAATGTTAGATTGTTGGAGAAATTTATGTCAGACCTGGTTCAGGTGCGTAAAAAAGCACAAGTGACGTTACCGCAGTCGGTAAGGGAAGAGCTTGGAATAGAAGAGGGAGACTTCCTTGATATTCAGGTGCGAAGCGGAGAGATCGTGCTCAAAGTAAAGAAACTGGTGGACAAAGACCAGACATGGTTTTGGACGAACCGGTGGCAACAAGGCGAAAAAGAGGCTGAAAAAGATATACGCGCGGTCAGAGTAAACAATTTTCCTGATGCCCAGAAGGCCGTGGCCTTCCTTCACAAACAGGCCGGGAAGAAATCTTCTAAATTGAATGAAAGCGTCGAATAATGCCCATTCAACTTACCAACCGGTTTATTCGCCAATATGGACAATTAAACGCGGCAACACAACTTAAGGTAGACAAAGCATTAAGGTTGCTTGATGCTGATTTCCGACATCCTGGTCTTTACAGCCATTCGGTGGAGAGTGCTCCACGGGTTTTGAAGCCTATGTTGATGTTAAGCACCGGATGACTTTTGAGCGGCACAGCGATACTTTCGTCATGCGTAATGTTGATAACCACGATGAATGTCTCAGGAATCCTTAAAGCGTTGAGCAGTTAAACAATGTTGGAAAGATAAAAGACATCAGCTGAAATTCTGTCGAGCATTTAGGGCATAGAGCGATATTTGTAGACAAATTGGGATTTTGATTTGATAGTATATAGGAAGCAAGCACGAGCTTATAGGGATTTTTCAAGATTTCAAGTCCCAGGGATGTACTAAAAAGTATTCGGAATAGATAATGTTCTCGTGCCTCCTTGCGCAATACAATCTTATTGTTTAACGGTTGCGAGGTAATAAAAAATGTCTAAAGAAGAAATACTGGCAGAATTTGAAATTGATTTTAAATCCCCGGGATCCAAATACGGAGAATATCTTTATCAAGATGTAATCAAACGTGCAAAAGGCCTAATTTTGTTGGATCGGCTCGGTGTTATAGAGGCTTGCAAATATTGGTTTTCACTAAGGAAGGAACCCTTTATCAGGTGTCTTCTTTTCAATCCAATCAGGCCGACCTAAATATACTGTTATGCCTAAATCGTTGCAACGAAGACCCTATTTATATATTGTCGAAATTCACTTTATAAAATAGTGTTTTAACAAGGCAATCTCTATGCGAAATCCGTGTTGCGTCAAAATAAAGTTTTACCGAAAGAATGCTGTTGCCGAAAGAATGTTTGACAAATCTGAAAAACAGTGATAACATCTCTCTAAATTTAGTATCGATTCTCCATATGAAGTTTGGCAAATATTAATATTTTAAAATTAGTTACTCTTTAATGCCAGCAAATGAACCGTGGACAGTTTACAATAAAATATATTGCCAGTAATAACGAAAAGGTTAGCTTTACAAGGGGAGTTCCAGAGTGTTGTGAGTTTGTTGGAAACACTGCTACCTGTGGTTGTTAGCTCCTCCAGCGATGGAATTCTAGGAATAATTGAGGTCAGCAGTAGTACCACCTTGAATAATAAAGATACGAATATGTTTAACAATATATTCTAATGATAAGGCACCAGTCAATTTATAAATTTAATTGGGTAAAAAGGAGATGTGAGTGAAAAAAGGAGCAATCTGGACAGTTCTAACAGGTCTAATATTAACATCACTGGTTTTATCTTCTTGTAGCACATCTACATCAGCTACGAAGACTACACAACCAACCTCGGCGTCAACAACAACGGCAACTTCGACAATAATATCACCAACAAAAACGGTTACATCCACTACAGCAACCACAACGACCACCGCAACTACTGGAAATTGGTGGGATAGTCTCGGTAAACCCCAATACGGTGGGACAATGACCATCCGGGTATCTCAGAATATTGTAGATTTTGATCCTATCAACGGTAATAGGCTTGCGAACGTAGAAACTGCATGGATAGAAAGGATGTTTGCGGATGACTGGACATTGAATCCATCCATATGTAACTACCAAGTCGAAGGCCGTGATAGTGCGTATGTAAAAGGCCTTCTAGCCGCAAGCTGGGAATTTGCAGACACATCGACTTTTGTCGTGCATCTGCGCCAGGGTATTCACTGGCAAAACATTGCACCGGCAAATGGTCGGGAGTTAGTTGCTAGTGACGTTGTATATCATTATGACCGGATGCTCGGGTTAGGCGGCGGTTTTACCGCACCGGCAACGGCTTACGCAGGGTTTGTACCATATAAGTCTTTGGTATCTGTAAACGCAACTGATAAATATTCGATTGCTTTTAAATGGAATCTTAATAATCCTGAGTTTATATTGGAGACCATGGAGCGTATTCCTGGCGCGGATGTGGATATTGAGTGTCCTGAGGCAGTCCAGCAATGGGGAAACCTCAACGATTGGCGTCATGCTATAGGTACAGGGCCATTCATCTTACAGAATTTTGTTGACGGTAGTTCAGCGACGTGTGTCAAGAACACTACGTATTGGGGACATGACGAACGCTACCCGCAGAACCAACTCCCATACGTAGACGAACTAAACATCCTTATAATACCTGATAATGCTACGGCTTTATCGGCATTACGTACTGGCAAGATTGATGTGATTGAAGGTATTCAGCCTGCTCAGGCTCAATCATTACAGAAGACAAACCCTGAACTTTTACAGCTCCAACTGCCCGCAGCCGGTTACTCGGTAGATCCCAGGAATGATGTGAAGCCTTTTAATGACATTAGAGTTCGAGAGGCAATGCAAATGGCAATAGACCTTCCTACCATTGCCAAAACATACTACCTTGGAACAGCTGACCCATACCCTGATACGATGCCTTCAAGATACGAAGCAGGGTGGGGCTTCCCGTGGGAACAGTGGCCGCAAACCCTCAAAGATCAATATACCTACAATCCGACAGCGGCCAAGCAACTTCTGGCCCAAGCCGGCTATCCAAATGGATTCAACACCGACGTAGTAGCCGATATTGCTTCGGATATTGATTTACTGCAGATAGTCAAAGGTTACTTTTCTAATGTTGGTATCAACATGGACATACGGACGATGGATTCTACATCTTGGCAAGGTTATCTTAATGCTGGAAAACAGGACCAGATGTCCTATCGCAATGGTTCAATATTAGGCTCTACAGATACCCCTCTTTTGGATCTTCAAAGCTATCTCCCGGGATATTCAGCGAATTGGCTGAATGTTAATGACCCTGTTTACAACGCCTTCTATCCCAACGCTATGGCAGCTACGACTGTTGACCAAGTGAAGAAAATAGTTAGCGATGCGAGTGAATACATTTCTCAACAGCACTTCGCAATATCTCTAATTCAACCGAACCTCTTCGGAGTCTATCAACCATGGCTCAAGGGATACAATGGTCAAAATCAAGCAATCACAGGGTTGGTCACACCACGTCTCCTCGACTTTTATGAAGCTCGCTTTTGGATAGATCAGAACTTAAAGAAAACGTTGGTACGTTAGTTTGTTTTAATAACAAAATAGATTAGTAACAAATAAGAGGCTGCGAATCTAGATTCGCAGCCTCTTATTTCTATCAAATATTTATTGTCCCTTACTTAAGAAGGTTATTGTTATACCGTTTTCGTTTGGTTCGCGATTTCATTCAGTATTGGCATGAGATATTTTTTAAATAATTCTGGGTTTTCAGCCATACCACTATGCGACATTCCTTTCATCTCGTAGAATTTAGAGCCCTTGATTTTCTTTGCCAGTTCTTTGGTATCTTCAACTGTACTGGTGGGGTCGTACTCTCCAGTGAGCAGATAAACGGCACATTTAGTGGTATCTATTTGCGGACATTTTCCCGTCATATCGTGTTCAATGAAATAATAATTCATGTCACCTTTTGTGACTGGTGGTGCAGAGAGCATTGCTACCCAGCTAATTGCACGACGGTATTTTTCCGGGTTAGCAGGAGCGGAAAAACCCATAGCCGTCCCTCTTTTAAAATCGTTACTAATCTGGGGGTGATAAAAAATATCCATTGTGGCTGGGCCAGCATTTTCCGCAGCTTCCACGCCGATAACTGCTCGGAAGTCGTCAGGGTGGTTTAGAGCTAAATTCAGCGCCAAGAATCCTCCGTTGGCTGTCCCGATGTACACTGGTCTCTGTAGCCCCAGCGCGCGGCTCAACTCTACTTGAAAATCCATGAAAAAACTTTTAGTTAGCTTATATTCCTGTTTCCACCAGGAAATGCCTTCGGGAGGGATTGACCTACCGTGAAATGGGAGGTCAGCTGCTATCACATGGTATTTAGATGTTATTTCAGGGTCAATGAGCATGTGGCGCCACTCTAAGACATTAGACCCCGCTGAATGCTGGCATATTAGGGGGATGCCGCTTCCACTTTGTTCGCAGTAGATGCGGTATTCGATGCCCTGGATTGTGATATATATGTATTTGCCCTCAATTGGTTCAATTATTGCCATTTTAAGCTCCTTCATTGGAAGATATATTAGTTAGGTATTTATCAAGAGGTCGCGAAGCTGTTTGGATTTGAGTGACGATATATATTCTCATTTTTTTGTGGGCTGATTTGCAATCTCATCCAATATTGGCATCAGGTATTTGGTAAAAACTGGTGGATTTTCTGCCATGCTGGAGTGAGATAAGCCTTTCATCTCGGTAAATTTGGAGCCTTCGATTTGATTTGCCATTATCAAAGTGTCTTCCACAGAAATAGTAGGGTCATAGTCTCCAGTGAGAAGATAAACTGCGCATTTTGAAGTATCAATGAACTGCGCTTTCCCCCGCAGGTCATGCTCATAAAAGTAATAATAAAGATCACCTTTTGTCGTGGGTGCGGCACATTGCATGCAACACCAGGCAATTTCACGGCGGTATTTTTCGGGAGTCAAGGGGGCGCAGAAATAGAAAGAGTTAACCATTCGGTAGTGGTTGGAAACATTGGGATGGTAGAAAGTGTCCAGTGTTGGCTGTCCACTGCTTAATGCGGCTCCGACGCCAATAACAGCTCTAAACTCATCAGGATAGTCAAATGCCAAATCCAGACCCAAATTACCACCAACATAACAGCCGATATAAACCGGTCTGTCTAGACCGAGAGCATGACTTAACGCAAGTTCGAATTCCATAAAAAAGCTCTTTTTCAGCCGATATTCCTGTTTCCACCATTCTTCTGATTCAGGAGGCAGTGAATAACCATGATATGGCAAACAAGGAGCGATTATACGGTATCTTGATGTAATTTCCGGGTTATTGAGCATGAAATGCCATTCCAAGCCGTCACCACCGCCGGAATGCTGGGCAATTATCGGGATACCCGTACCCGCTTCTTCGTAAAAAACACGGTATTCTATTCCTTGTATATTAAGGTGAATATATTTGCAAACAATCTGGTCAGCTTTTACCATTTTGCACTCCCCAATTTAAGTCTTAAAAGTGATCTTATTTGTTTTGCAGTTCCCGGAAGATATCGAGCATGCGGGTAACGGCCCAGAAATGACTGAAGGCGCTGATGGTATCTCCTTCGAGGCGGAAATTGCCGCGCACCATGCCGCCGAAGATGCCGTCGTAGAAGCGAGGAGGAATGGGCATCAGGAACTTTTCCCAGGCGTCCTCAGATGCTCTAATGGCAAAATCCCAAGGGTCGGCGAAGGCGTTTTCGGATTTGATCTGGGTTACGATGCCGTCGCGGAATTTGACGATACATTTGGTATTGCCGACTTCGATACAGACATCTTTGGTCATGTAACGTGCAGCGATTTTGAATTCCGGGTCGGCGTTCAGATAATCCTTGTAAGCTGCGGTGTTTTTGGGGTCGATAAAACGAACGGCCATATTTTATTCTCCTTGGATATAATTATTGACAATTTAA
>Ga0182010_10001963_pt1 | contig 10603 bp, 9 predicted proteins | sample 611E1MmetaG_FD_120488 | JGI IMG/M metagenome (GOLD analysis project Ga0182010, IMG submission 120488) | Permafrost microbial communities from Stordalen Mire, Sweden - 611E1M metaG | ecosystem: Environmental > Terrestrial > Soil > Wetlands > Permafrost | place: Sweden: Stordalen | collected...
CCTGCGCCAAGCCCCTTTCCACCGCGTGATAGCGCCTGACGGCATAGCCCGTGATGACGAACTGAAGGACTATAAACACGAAGACAAGGATCAGGAAGGTGTTGCGCCGCTGCAACCAGAAATAACCAGGACGCGCCGAGCAGAGGGGGCACTCCGGTTCTCCCCAGGGAATTGCTTGCCCGCATTTTTCACAGCGGCGGTCAGGCTCCATGCGATCCAGTCTCCTCTTCTTGGACCTGATATCATATCCCAAGCTGGTCGCGAGCCGTCATTTCAGCGTGGCCGCAGTCTCCATCCCGGTGTCGACATCACCGGTAACCCGATACAATCAATACCTCCTGCCGCTAGAACGAATGAGGAAGCCCGAAATGCCCTTCGAACCTAGCAGCCAACAAAAAGAACCCGGCGAGCCATGCCCGCCGGGTCAAACCAGAATGAATGAGAGGGCTATTGGCTGAATGCCACCCCGTTAAAGGCGGCAACGCCGACTGGGTCTGAAGTCGCCACGTGTGTAAGGTCACCGTAGGTGTCGATGGAGAAGACGGCTACGTGACCTTCGCTGTCGGCCGTCCCCGTGTAAATGACGGCGAGCCACTTTTGATCGGTGGACACCGTGATATCCGTCGGTGCCCCCGGCAGGGGTATGGATTTGTAGAACGTCCCGCCTTGGCCGGCGCTGAAGAAAATGGAGATAGCATGTCCTGGGGAATTGCCGGTAAACCACGCGCTCCCGGGCCCTTTAGCCACCCAGCAAGGGGCCTGGCCCGTGGAAAACGGAGTCCCGGATATCGGGTATTCAACCCCGTTGTTCACGATTGCAAAGTTTCTCTCACTATGGGCGGGAGTGAATCCCAAAATGTCTCCCCAAAACGCCTCCCCGAGCGGTACTGAGTCCGCATCGGGCTGGAGCGTTACGGAGGTGGATGTCCCGCTGAGCGCCCCTCGGGGTGTGAGTGGCAATTGAAGGAGGGATCCGGACGTCAGGGTGACCGCCGCCCAACTGTTGCCGGCCGCGATCTGCGCAGCCGAAGTATCGGGGAGTACGACAACGCGCCCATCAACATGACCCGATGGCCAGGCATGACTTTCGGCGCACTTCGCGCCGACCACAAAGAGATGCTCATCAGTGAGCGCTACAGAATCGGGCTTCACACAGTTGGCCGCCAGGTTTATAGTTCGCCCCATGTTGAAGTAGTTGCCATCCCGCTCTATTTGGCTGACCGTATTGGATCCGTAGTTTGCCACAGCTCCGAGATTGTCGCTGAACTGTAGAACTCCAGCGTTGGTGCTGGCGCCGCCATTCCCACCCGTTGGCAATGTTCTTTCCCAGGATAGCGAAGGCGTCCCCGCGGTATTCAGCTCGAACACCACAACCTCGTTGCCGTTTGCGTTGTTCGTGCTGGTGAGCACGAACGTGTTACGTCCACCCCCGCCTGCAAATCCCATGGAAGTTGCGAGAAACATAGTCGCCAGCATACCGCCGGCACGGCACAGATTGATTTTCAAGGTACCGTCCTCCTTTATTGGATTAGAATTCGCACTGCATCGATTGAGGCAACAGTTAACACACATGGCGGCTAGCGTCGCCCGATAAGGCGCGCGGCCCCCGCTTGGAGGCACATAACCTACCCGAAACTTCATGCATCCTCCTTATTACAGTTCAGTTCACGTCGGCGGCCTGAGGGCCGGCCCCAAACCATGACACTCCCGGACCGGGGATTTCGAATTTCCAAAGCCCATTGTGGGTATCGCCGCTTGGCGCCACCAGTGAATCAGTTTGCGCTTCCCCCAAACTCTGGAACTGTCATTCCCTCCTTATCAACTATGTCGCGCCTGGAACGAAAATCCCCCTTAAAGAAATTTTAGAATCTTCATTGGACTTTGACGGAGTCCTGAGAAGGAATGTCTTTGCGTGACTGGCGAAGGGGGAAATGGCCTATAATATTGACCTATACTTTTGAGGACCGGCCAAAAAATTGAAAACTCGTGGCGTTTGGGTGGTGGTTTGTCTTTGGCCGACGTTGCTCCTGGCGCAGCGTCCCCTGTACATTGGCGCCTTGGGTGGACTGGCGACGCTTTCAGGGGACGGGAGTTCGAACATCACGGCTTCCTCGGCCGCGACCTCACTCTATGCTCCTCAAAACGGGGGCGCAGCCAGCCTTTTTTTGGGTTGGCACATTTTCAAATACGTCAGCATTCAGGGCAACTACATTTGGAACCGCAATGATTTGACGCTGACTTCGACGCTTTCGAATCCTGCCGCCGTTAGTTTCTATAAGCAGCCAATGTCGAGTACGGAAAACGCCTTTATTGGGGATGTTCTGGTCTATTTTCGAGCGCGGGGCGACCGGATCAGGCCGTATCTTTCTCAGGGAGGCGGCGTGGTGCTCTTCAGCAGCCGCGTAAGTGGCAGAGCGCTCTCAAGCGGCAATCTGCTGGCGCCGCCCGGGAATTCGAGCTCCACGTTCCCCGGCTCACGCACGGCCGTCGGTCTGGACGTGCGAGTGGCCCATGCCTGGTATTTCCGCTACACGTTTGGTGAGAACATAAGTCACAATCCCGTGAGCGCTCAGCTTTCGCCTCCCGGGCAGCGCTTCCTCAAGAATTTCCAGAATCTTTTCGGTATGTTTCGGACGTTCTGATCACGTTTTTTTGAATGCCACGTAAGGGCAGTGACCCCAGTAAATGGGCGGGGGCTCAACCTTTTCACCGAGCACACGTGCGTGGCATATACTGCAACAATTGAAGCATTTCGCCGATGCCCCGAGCGGCATATGCTCCCACAAGCTCTCAAAAACACACAGTCCGTGACCGGCGCGGCGCGTCTGGGAAAGATTCAACAGGGGTCCGGATTGCTCTTGCCGCCGGATGAGGGCGGAGTAGGTTTTCGCCTTCACTCGCGAGGGGGCGCGTCGAGCGCCGGGGGCGGTTTCCGTCTCCTGGGCGAGGCGCAAAAAGATCTCGTCGTCTTGTAGGGGCTTATCGCTCATTCCACTTCCTTTTGAACTGTTCTCGAGCCCGGGCCAGAAGCCGCTCGATGGCCTTCTCGGTTCGCCCGGTCTCTTGAGCAATTTCGCTGAGACCCCGCTTTTCCCAATATCGCCAGCGCAAAACGATAGAGTAGGCCTCGGGGAGGCTGGCGAGAACCTCCTCGGTCTTCTTGGCCGCCTGTTGTTGCTCGATCGCCTCCTGAACGTTGTGGGGGTCGACGGGCTCAGGACCAGGACCTTCCTCCTCGCTAGGAACCTCAACCTCCCGCAAACGTTTCCGGTAATGGTCTTCCACCTTGTGCCGGGCAATGCCGAGGAGCCAGGAGCGGAGCGAGGATTCTCCCCGGAACTTTTCCAGGTTTTCCCATGCGGCGAGAAACACTTCCTGAACCAGATCGTCCGTGAACTCGGTGTGCGGGATGAGCCGTCCTCGGACGTAGCCATAGACGTGGTCCGCATAGCGGTTGACGAATTCCGCCGTCGCCTTGCGGTCCTTACGCAAGACTCCGAGAACCAACTGCGCATCCGATGACTCGGGGGCCACCGGGGAGTGCGGTTCAGTTGCCTGCGCTTTCGTCGGCGTGGCGTCCATCACTATAAGTGTCGCTGTAAACGCGAACTTCCCCCTGCGAGCCACAGACAGCGTAATCCTGCGTGGGGGCTTTTCTCATGCCCGAAGCACCAGCGGCAACCGGACGTCGTCAATCTGGATGTGGCACGCTGCTACCGTCGCCTTACCCAAAGCAAAATGGTTGAAACTCGACCTCCGCCACTCTTCCGGCCGCTTCACCTGCCCGTTCCGGACGGGATCCAATTCTTCCAGTTGAGCTCCTTCAGAGCACAGTCACGGAAACATGGAATCACATGCTACCTAAGTCCCCTTGCAGGAAATTCAACGGGTTACATCTGATTACCCGCGACGGCGTAGTGTTGACCAACACAGGTCAAGTTATCTCCAAGACTTCTTTGGCGGGGAAATTCGCACTTCTGCTGCGACGTCCTTCCGGAGAAAATACGTCGTCACCATCGAGTTCACCGGTACGGCAAGCATCGGCGTGAGGGACTTTTTGAGATGACCTTTTAGCCATTTGGCTGTCACGTGGAGATGTCGGGCGACAGCGTTTACTCCTACGTATTCGTCGGAGAAAAGTTGAATGTTAGAAGCAGGCACCAGCTTGGAATGCCCACACCGATATTCACCGGGAGCGTCAAGAATTCCATGCTCTACGAGAGCACGAATGACTTGGCTATCTGTACCTAACCTCGATGCCGCCTCGCTATAATTAAGGAAGCCTTCGGGAGGTTTTTCCATGCTCCCCACCACATGACGGCACAGGCGCATCTGTTCGGATGAGAATAAGTAGCCCTTGATCCCAGGGAGTCGGGGCGTATATGCAACCGGGACGAGGGTACCATCGACAACAGCCCGGATGGCAGCGGGAAGCCCGGAATCACCGCTAAGGTAACTTCTGAGGGCATCGCCCAACGCTATGAGCTGCCCGGGCTTCGAATACTCCTGTTCTCGCGCCGTGTGTTTCTCGAACGCCAGTTTGATCTTCATTACATCTTCGCGAAGGAAGAAGAAGTGGAGACTGTGGGGCAGACCGTGCTCAGATCCGTGAGCATAACGGATCAGTCCGGCTTGGGCTATCCGGAGGAGGGTGATATATCTCAACCCTAATATCCGTTCGGCTTCGGGGCGAGAAATGTACTGGCCGAACTCTGTGTCACGGGCAGTAACCCATTGGTTGAGCGAATCTCGTTTAACCCAGCATTGTATGCGGCCCCGGCGGAACTTGAAGAACTGACCTTCGATTTGGCCCTGACGAACGAGATCCTTGATCCGGCTAGGATTGGTACGCGCTTCGCTCGCCGCTTTGGGGAGAGCGATCCAGGGAGATTTCTCCCGTGTTGAGACTGAAAAAAAGCGATGCTGTCCGCGGACCAAGCCTTTCCAATCCTCGTTCACAAACTCCTCAAAGACGTCATGAACGAATCCGAACTCTTTTCGAGGAAGGCCACGAAATAAGCGAAAGTAAGAGGTTCCAAAGATCTTGTGGAACCTTAGAGCGGCAGCGTCTTCAAAGTCTTGGACCATGCCCTTCAACGCGGCACGAAGCCCGTGGGGCCAGTTTCCTAAGAGGGAAACAGCAGTTTGGCCAACCTGGATGGCAACATTCAGGTCAGTGCGCGTCAAACGTTGTCGTCCGCGGCGTTGGATATCCCCATGCCCGAAGGATCCCGCCCAACGGAGGAGCGCTAGCAGGGAACCCAGGGTTAAACCGGCAAGTTCCGGCGGAAAGTCACAACGATTTATGTCCTCTTCTGCCAGAATACCAGGCGACAATCCGGCCGCCCGGTAGATTACGGCGTTGATCGCCACCAAGTCAGTATTAACCCTTGCGGTTACACGGGTGCGTAAATCGAGACTACATCGGCATTCATGCACGGCTGGACGCTGCCAGGCCAGCGTCTTTTGGCAGCCCGGGCACTGGTCAAGGAGAAGGCAGCGATGGATGGGACAGGCAGCTAATAAGCAGAGATCCCAGACCGCCCACCAGACCGAATGTTCTCGCAGGCAAGCGGGACACACGCGGGGCTTCCCAAAATTGAGGTGGTCGGTGCTCACGGGTTTTCCGCAGAAAGACCGCTGGGGTCGCCCCGGCCCTTTGACTTGCCGATAGCACATGGCAAGCCACTCTTCGGGTTCGAGGCGCAATAAATGAGCGATGCGGTGAGCACGGTCTTCCCGATTGATTCCAGCTTCGGGACCCGAGAATCCAGCGAGGTTCGTCAGCCATTGGGGGGTGTCATAACCGTGGGCGTCAGCAACGCGGCACAGATACCCCCGAGCGCTCTCAAGGGGTGTGGGGGCGACGCGAAACAGGAGGCGAGCGCTAGTGGTTTCCGGAATGGTCATGCGTGCAGCTCCAGGCGAACACTTCGGTGACGGGCATACATTGGCGAGGCACACGTTGTTTCACTCGGCAGTTTGAGGGGTGGAGCATTGTCGGCTGCGAATTTCTCAAGGAATGGATTCGAATCAGTCAGACGCTCTATCCATACGTGTTCTCGGAACGATTGCCCCAAAGTCCGCAGCGTGATCTCCCGGCGCGGATGATCACGAGCAAGGCGTGCGGCACCCCGAATGATTTTCATGGTGTAGCCGATAAGGCCGTAAGAAGCGTAGTGCATGCGGAAAGCCATATCGAGGCCCGCCAGTGGAGGCATGACGTATTCGGGAAGTTGTTCCTGCACGGCACGCAGAAAAGCGCGATAGGTCGTCCGGTCATCTTTGTTCTCCCAGCTAAAGGCGCCCACTCGCAAAGTGGCGCCGAAGCGGCGCCGCAGTTGCTCGTTCTGCTTTAGCACTTCTAAACAGCGTTGAAGTCCCAGGACGACGATGGCGAGCCCCGTTTCTTCAACTTGCTCCTTGAGCCAGTCCGCTACCTCATTGGGAATATTGGCTTGCCGGGCATCCACGAAGTGCTGGAACTCGTCCAGTGCCAAAAGGCGTACCCCGCAGTGCTTGAGCAGCTCGCGCAGACGGATGCTCTTGCTCACGGTATTACCGCGTGACCACAGGGGATCGCCAAGTTGGTATAGCAGGGTCTCCGCGAAGCTTTTTACGGTCGGGCGGGCGGGGACTTTGGCGAGCAGCACCGGGATTTCCACGCCCCACTTGTGGTCAGTGCGTGGATGCAGGCTCGCGAAGTAGGAGATGATCGTGGTCTTGCCGCCGCCGCTTTCACCCACGATGGGACAACAGTCCGGCTCCGCGGCGGCCCCGTAGCTGTCAAAACAAGCCTGGATACGTGCCACTGCGCTCTTAAACAGCGGATATTTGACCAGCACACGTTCCGAAGAGTCCATCCATTCAGTCATTAGCCTCCTCCGTGGTGGAGGCAGCACTTACGAATGCCGGCGTCGGAGCCAGTGGGCGTGGCAGGTCGAGGGCAGCCTCAAAGACCGGAAGGATCTCGTCATCGGTGAACACATCGAGTTGACCGGCAGGTCCATCCGACGTGGGATAGACTTCCGGAGGCTGGGGCTTGCCTGAATGTCTGGGAAGTTCCCCATCCACCGGTTCTGTAGGGGCAGATTGATTCGGCGGCCGGTCTAAAGACATGGGCGTTGCGTGATTTTCCATAAATCGCGCATGACGTTTGCGGCCACGAGTCGATTTGCGATTGAAATCGCGCTCCACCAACGCACGGATTTCTGCTTTGGCCTGCGCCAACGCCACCACGTCGGCGCGTTCATTCAGTTGGCATTGAGCGTAGCGGCGGATGACCCTGTGCTGCCAGAGGGAAAGCCCTGTGGCGTATGCCTGATCAACAGCGGGTACCCAGACATAGTTTTCCTTCACCGGATTGAACACATTGATGTGACCAAGGTCGCCGGGATCGAATGTGAGATCAACCTTTGGTCCTGGACCCATTTGCCGACGCAGTTCGCCGAGTTCTGGGCCGTTGTACTTCAATCCCTCCAACTCGATGCCATAGTGAAACACCACGCGTTGAGTCGTCATCCCGAGCACAATGTCCAGCTCGCCGGCACTCATTGGTAATGGGGGCGGCAAGTCGTTCATCTCAGTGTGCCATCGGTGCACGGGTATGTCCCTGATGCCGCGGTGGGGTGTTTGCAAATACACATCGATGACCCACTTGTGGAGCATCTCGCGAAAGGTGCTGAGCAGAACGACAGCGTGCCGGCCGGGATCGTAGTCGTCGCGTTCCAAGATATTGCTGAAAGTAGTTCCAGGATTGCCGTGCATCAAATCGTGATTCATGGTGCCCTGGAACCGCTCGATCTTACCCTTGTACCACGGGACGAGAACCTTGGCGTATTGGATATCCGTCCCGATTTCGAGACACGCACGTTCGAAGTGACGGGAATGGAATTCGGGCGGGTTATCAACCACTACGATTTCCGGCACGCCATAGCACTCCCAGCGGTTGTTGACCGAAGGGAACTCCCGTGGGACATAGGTCTTGGGGAGAATCGCGTGTTTGAGGCACCTCATCACCGACAAGCAACTCGGCGGTTCGAAGCCAGTGTAGAAGCCCATGGGACAACGAGTATGCTCATCGAGCGCCGTCGTGATCGTCGGACGACCGAGGGGCAACATACTGGCGTCGTCCACGACGATGAGGTCGCTCGGCGTATGATCCATCACCACCCGCTCGAGAGCGCGGGTGGTGATAGGCCCCGAGGTCGACACTCGAAATTCCATATCGGCACGGCGTTTACCGTAACGCGCCACCATGACCTCGTAAGGCGACAGGCGCCCGATCTCGCGATAAATCGTGCTTCGGCTGGGAGCTGGCACTTGGTCGCTTGGCAGCCGGAACTTGTTTGCATCGGTAACGCGACGCACGATTTCAAGGTGCACTTCGGGTACCCGCTTCCGTTCAGTCGTCATATATAGCTCGTCGATGACCTGATCGCTAACCATGCGCACGTCCGGGGCGATGCGGGCGCCGGTTTTGCCGCGATCGCCGTACCTTAATATGATTGCCCGAACGTCGCGGCCCGCCCCCACCCACTGACGATAACTCCGCCAGAGCGTGAGCCAACTCGGCGGCTTGTCATCTTTGATTCGCTCCGCGACGGCTCGGATTAGCGGTTCCATGCTCGCCCTAGTGATCGAAATTGGCTGTCTCCGATCAATCTCCTTCAGATACTGCTCACGATTTCTGGCGAGCGTAATCAGTTGTGGCGGCGGGTAGACGGGAAGATCAGGAGGGAGCTTTGCCGCGACGGTGTCAGTGGCGCTGTCCGCTTGATCGCCTGCGATGAAAGACAGCTCATTCCGCGCGAATCGGTCGAGAAGATCGTCCTCAGCAAATGCACACCATTCACCTGTGACGGTATTCAGCAACTGCCACCGGCAATTTGGCAATTTCTGCAGGACCAGGAATTTGGCTGCGCCAATCTTAACATACTGACCCTTCCTGAGTGCGTTCAGCGACATGAGACCTCCCTCGAACAGCTCCGTTAAGATATAGCGGAGGCAACGGCCACACTTGGCGGCCAATAGGAGTAATGCTCACACGAGACGCCAGGGTCAGTGGTTCCCACCAGTCGACATGCAGAGTACCTTCAAGAACCATGCGCAAGATGCTTTGAAGGGTGATTCCCGGTGTTTCGCGGAAGGCATGCAAGCAGGCTTCTGGTGTCGTCGAAAACGCACAGCGGATCCTTTCACGCTCGACGGCCGACACCTCAACTGAGCGGTAACGCAAGACAAGCCCGGCATTGGTCAGGCGCGGCTCCGCACAGATCTCAGATTTCTTCCAAAGCCGGAAATGATATCCGTGGTCCCCCAATAGTTCTCGGATTACGGTGAACCGTTCCTGGTTCTCAGCCAATTCGGCCTCCGTGTCCTCCTTGATTTCCACTACCTCCCAATGTCTGTCCCAAACAACCAGGATATCAGGTGTGTAGCGGCAGTTTTTCCCTTCACGACTGTATTTGAGAACCAGTGGCTGTTCCTGCCAGGCGTCGGGGTGTGCGGTGGCGAGCAGAACCCGGAATGCCTTGAGTTCGTTTTGCGATTCCGCGTGTCGCGAGCGCTCGCTGAAAACGTCAGCAACTTTACCCTGGACTCCGGACTTCGCGCGGCTTACTGGCTCACGCACCCGGCGCAGCTGATTGAAATCTGTCGATTCAGTCGATTCCCGAGACGCAATAAAAGTCAGGGTGCTGCGGCGAGGTCCTTCAGTCAGCGCCTGCATCTGGCCTCCTCCCGGCTCCGAAGAATGGCATGTTTCTCCTTTTTCCTTGATCCTTTCAGAGGATTATAATATCCTCTTTAAGGAAGTTAAGCGCAAGACGAATTGAATGTCAACAGAAAAATGATATGTATATCCTTTAGAGGGTAGCCATGGGGATGCACACAACAGATATTTACAAGCAGATCGGTGAAAAGATCCGCGAGCTAAGGACTACACTGAAAGGAAATGGCATTAGCCAAGAGGATCTGGCGCGGTCCATGAAAACGACGGCCAACACCGTCTCTCGCTGGGAGACCGCTACCTACAAGCCATCGATTTCAGACTTGGAACGGCTAGCAAAATTCTTTGGGGTGCCAGTTACCATCTTCTTCCCCCAGCTTCAGCCCGCCTCACGATTGAACGACCTTCTCAGTGCCTCCGGCGATCTAGATGACGATGATCTTGAAGAAGTAGTGCTGTATGCCCAGTTTCGAAGGGCGCGGCAAGGAAGAAAAAAGGCATAAGCGGTCGCTTGACCCCCCCGAAGTTGGCCGCCACGATCTGCCATGTAGGATTTTTTCACTTACTGTGACACAAATTTTCAGGAACTCTGACACGAATTTTCACTAATTCTGACATCCTACAGCATGGCACAAACCCGCCGAGCTGAATAGAAACGAGAAGCCAACCACGATTCGGAGTAGTGAAAGTAGCGATTTCTTGTTCATATTCGAGATTATGCGCCTGCCGTGAGCCGCGAGACAATAGGAATTTCGCATGTTTTGTGCCGGAAATTGGCAGTTGCAGGGAATGGCGATTTCGAGCCCTCAGAAATTTTCTGATCCTTGCCTTGGCTTGGACTGGCGAGGGAGGCTGAGAAGGTGAGGTGCAAAA
>Ga0182010_10001964_pt1 | contig 10595 bp, 9 predicted proteins | sample 611E1MmetaG_FD_120488 | JGI IMG/M metagenome (GOLD analysis project Ga0182010, IMG submission 120488) | Permafrost microbial communities from Stordalen Mire, Sweden - 611E1M metaG | ecosystem: Environmental > Terrestrial > Soil > Wetlands > Permafrost | place: Sweden: Stordalen | collected...
CTGCCGGCCTGCTTGACGACCTGGGCGGCCGCCAGGATGCCGACCGTGGTCGGGGCAACGATGACCTTGAGGTTGGGGTACTTGGTGAGCAGTGCCTGCGCCTGGGTGGTGCTCTTGGTGGCGTCGTCGTCGCCGTAGACGGTGTCGACGAGCTTGAGGCCCTTGTACTTGTCGAGCTTGAGGGTCGTCTTCATGAGGTCGATCCACGCGTTCTGGTTGGTCGCCGTGGCGGCCGCCGAGAGGATCGCGATGTCGCCGGTGCAGCTCGGCGCGAGCTCGCAGGCCCAGTCGTCGAGGTTGACGCCGACGCCACTGAAGTCGACCTGATTCACGAAGACGTTGTAGGCGCCGACTGCCGGACTGGAGTCGAAGCCGACGACCTTGATCCCGGCGGCCATGGCTGCCTTGAGAGCCGGAGCGACTTCATCCTTGCCGTCGGCCGAGATGATGATCGCGCTGACCTTCTGGGTGGTGAGGTCGGTGATGAACGGGATCTGGAGGTCCGGCTTGGCCTCGTTCGGTCCGACCTGGATGACCTTGCTGCCGGGCGTCTCGGCCGCGGCCTTGTCGACGCCCGTCTTCGCGGCTGCGAAGTACTGGTTGACGATGTCCTTCGGCAGGTAGCCGACCGTGATGGCGCCACCCGCGGCCGCCGACGCGGCCGCGGACGCGGCTGCCGACGGGCTGGGCGTCGCGCTGCCCGAGCATGCCGAGAATACGAGCGCTGCAACGCTGACGAGGGCGACGGTTCGCCCGACGTTCCTGAGCTCCAAGACGTCTCCTCCTTGGTCTGTTACGGGGCTGCCTCACCACGGGCGATCGAGTCGGTCGGCGGGGGCCGGCCTCTGCGCGCTCGATCGAGGGCCGACTTGGCCTGGTGAGCAAAGGTGGGAATGACGACGGAGAGGATCAGGAGCAGCCCGAGGGCGATGCTCTGGACCTCGACCGTCACGCTGGCAAGACGCAGCGCGTTCTGCATGACTGCCACGCAGAGGATCGCGAGCGCGACACCCGGGATCGTCCCCGAGCCGCCGAAGATGTTGACGCCGCCCAGCAGGACGACGGTCGCGACGGTCAGGGTCATGCCCGACCCGGCATCGGCGCGGGCGCTCGACAGCCGAGACGTCAGGATGATGCCGGCGAGCGATGCCACCATACCCGACAGGACGAAGAGGCTGATCCGGACCCGCGTCACGCGCACGCCCGAGAAGCGGGCGGTGCTCGGATTCTTGCCGATGGCGTAGACCTGCCGGCCGATCCAGGTCCGGTGAAGGACGATGCCCAGCACCAGGGCAAGGGCGAGGAAGACCATGAAGGGCCACGGGATCAGCGTGCCGGGCACGTGACCGAAGCCGAACGCCGTGAACCAGTCCGGGAAGTCGCTGACGCCGCGCGGGCCGAGCACGATCAGGGCCATGCCCCGGAAGAGGGCCAGGGTCCCCAGGGTCACCACCAGCGACGGCAGGCCGCCCCGCGCCACGATGAGTCCGTTGAGCAGGCCGCCGAGGGCACCCACGACAAGGACCACCGCGATCGCAATCCAGAGCGGGACGCCGGCCGCCCAAAGGAACCCGAGAATCGCGCTCGCGAGGCCAGCCATCGATTCGACGGACAGGTCGATCTCGCCGGCGACGATGATCAGGGTCATCGGCATCGCCATGATCGCGACTTCCATGAGCGCGGCGATGAGGTTCGAGAAGTTCCCGGCAGTCAGGAAGAACGGCGACAGCGACGTGCCGAGCGCGATGAGCCCAATGAGGGCGAGGACGAGCAGGGTCTCCCAGCGCGCGAGCAGGCCCACCCAGCGTCGCTGGCTGCGCGCAGGTACCACGCTCGCGCTCATCGGGCGCGCCGTTCCGCGGTCGCCCGCTGGAGCCGTCGAAGGATCACGGCGTCGACGCTCACGGCCACCAGGATCACCAGCCCGTAGATGGCCTGGAGCCAGAACTGGGACAGACCGACCAGCGGGAGCGCGTTGGCGGTAAGGCCGAGGAAGAGCGCCCCGAGGGCGGCGCCGGCGATCGTCCCAGAGCCGCCGAGCGTGCTCACGCCGCCGACGACAACCGCGGCGACGATCGACAGGACAATGCCCGTCCCGGCCGTCCCGTTGATAGTCCCGAAGAACATCACCCACATGACACCCGCGACGCCGGCGAGCAGGCCGCAGACCGAGAACGCCGAGAACTCGATGAGCCGGGCCGGGATCCCGAGGATTGCCGCCGCCTCCGGGTTGCTGCCGACGGCGTAGACCTGCCGCCCGAAGCGGGTCGAGCGGAGGACGATGGTCCCGAGGACCACGACCACCAGCGCAATGACGACGAACTCCGGGAGGACACCCAGGAGGTTGGTCCGCGCCGGATCGGTGAAGCCGGGTGGGAGTCCTGCCAGCGGGACCTGGTGGCTGCCCGCGATCACGTAGTCGAGGCCGCGGAAGATGCTGAGCGTTCCCAGCGTGGCGACGATCGACGGGACCCGGAGCAGGGCCACGATCACCCCGTTGGCCATCCCCAGGACCAGTCCGATCCCGATCCCGAGCACGATCGCTGCCGGCGCATCGAGAACGTGGCGCTCCAGGATGCTGGCCACGCAATAGGCGACCACGCCGATCATCGCCTCCACCGAGAGGTCGATGTTCCGGGTAATGACGACGAGGGCTTCGCCGACCGATGCGACGGCGTAGATCGACGCGAGCGCCGCGACCGCGGTGAGATTCGAGATCGTGAGGAACTGCGGCGCGACGATCGACACGAGCGCGCCGAGGACGACCATGATCGCCGCCAGGCTCAGCTCGCGCTGCCGCGCGAACGAGGTGAGCACCGAGCCCCTGGTCCGGAGCGCGCCCTGCGTCGCGATCACGCCGGTCTCAGCCATCGAGGCCCCCGTCGCCCCGCGCGCCAGCGGCCGGCGGGGCCACCGCGAGCTCATCGCCGGTGGCGCTGCCGGTCGCGGCGAACATGACCCGCTCCTGTGTCGCCTGGCTGCGCGGGATCTCGGCGGTGATCTTCCCCTCGTGGAAGACCAAGATCCGGTCTGACATCGCCAGGACCTCGGGGAGGTCGCTCGAGATGAGGACGATTCCGAGCCCGGACGCCGCGAGCTCCGAGATGATCCGGTGGACCTCGACCTTGGCCCCGATATCGATCCCGCGGGTCGGCTCGTCGAGGATCAGGATCCGTGGCCGCGATGCCAGCCACTTGGCCAGGACGACCTTCTGCTGGTTCCCGCCCGAGAGCGATCCGACGAGCTGATCGACGCCGGTCATCCGGACGCTCAGCTGCTCGGTGAACTCGTGGGCCACCTTGCGCTCGGCGGAGATGCGCGTCAGCAGGCGGGGGAAGAGGCGCGGGAGGATCGGCAGCGTCACGTTCTGGGCGATCGTGAAGTCCTGCACGAGGCCCTCCTGGTGGCGATCCTCGGGGAGGTAGGCGATCCCCGCGTGCATCGCAGCGGACGGACTCGCGAAGCTGACCGGCACTCCGCCGAGCAGGATCTGGCCCCGGTCGCGCTGGTCGATCCCGAACAGCACCCTGGCGACCTCCGTGCGGCCCGCCCCGACCAGCCCGGCGAAGCCGACGATCTCGCCGGCGCGGACGGAGAACCCGACGTCGCGGAACTCGCCGACTTTCGTGAGGCCGCTGACCTCCAGGAGCACGTCGCCGATCGGCGTCTCGACCTTTGGGAACAGGGACACGGTCCTGCCGACCATGTGCCGAACCAGGTCGGCCGTGGTCAGGTCGCGGGTGGGCATCGTGACGACGTGGCGGCCGTCGCGGAAGACGGTCGCCCGATCACACAGGGCGAACACCTCGTCGAGACGGTGGCTCACGAACAGGACCGATACCCCGCGGTCGCGAAGCCGGCGGACGATCGTGAAAAGGCGCTCGACTTCGTGCGCCGAGAGCGATGCCGTCGGCTCGTCCAGGATGAGCACGCGCGCCTCGAGCGAGAGGGACTTGGCGATCTCGATGAGCTGCTGGTCTGCCATCGAGAGACCGCGGACGGGCGCCCCGACGTCGACCTGCACGTCGAGCTCCCGGAAGAGGCCCTCGGCCAGGCGCCGGGTCGCGCCCCAGTCGATCGAGCCCAGGCGACCCGACGGGGCGTGCCCGATGAACACGTTCTCGGCGACGGTGAGGTCCGGGAAGAGGCGCGGCTCCTGGTGCACCACGGCGATCCCGAGCGAGCGGGAGTGGGCCGGTCCGTGGATCTGGGTTGCCTCACCGTCGAGGCGGATCGTCCCGCTGTCGGGCTGGTGGACGCCCGCGAGGATCTTGACCAGCGTGCTCTTCCCGGCGCCGTTCTCGCCGACGAGCCCGTGGATCTCGCCGGGCAGGAGATCGAGCGACACGTCCTCGAGGGCCTGCGTGGCGGCAAAGCGCTTGGAGATCCCCCGCAGCTCGATGCGCGGCGGCACGGATGGCGTCACGGGCTCCGGCGAGGCGGGCGGCGCGGACGAAGGAGTCGCCGTCACGACGGTGTCCCGGCGCCGTGCCCGTTCGCAGCGACGGAGCCCGGCTGGCCGACCTCGGTCACGTCGATCCCCATCGCCCGCAGCGCCGACACCATCCCCGAGGGCGCCCCCGCGTCGGTGAACACACCGGCCAGGCGGTCCGTGCGACAGAACGTGGCCGACGCGATCCGGCCCCACTTCGTGTGGTCGACGACTGCGTAGACCTCGTGGGCCGCGCCGACCATGGAGCGCTTGATCTGCGCCTCCTCCTCCATCGCGTCGGAGAGGCCCGCCTCGATCGTGAAGCCGGCCGCGCCCACGAACGCCTTCTGGACGTTGACCCGGCGGAAGACGCCGTCACCGAGCGGGCCCACCACGGAGAGCGCCTCCCAGCGGACGCGGCCGCCGAGCATGAGGACCGTGACGCCCGGGTGGCCGGCCAGCTCCGAGGCGATCCGGATGCTGTTGGTGACCACGGTCAGCCCGTGCCACGCCTCGCGGTTCTTGAGGTGGCGCGCGATGTACAGCGCGGTCGTGCTGGCGTCGAGCACGATGCTCTCGCCGTCGCCGACGCGACCCGCCGCAGCCGCGGCGATGCCGACCTTCTCGTCGCGCTGGAGCCGCTCCCGGATCTCGAAGGCGAGCTCCGGCCGGCTGTCGCCGGGGGCGATCGCGCCGCCGTGGGTGCGAATGACGCGACGCTTGCCTTCCAGGATGAGGAGATCCTTGCGAATCGTGACCGCCGAGACGCCGAAGCTGCCGGCGAGCTCCGTCACCCGCGCCCGCCCCGTCTCCTCGACGATCTGGGCGATCTGCTGCTGGCGCTCACGTGCAAACACGCCGTGCGGCACGTTGGCGGCCTTCGTACTCACACGCTCTCCCGGTGTCGGCAAGCGGACTTCGGTTTGTTGCGATTACGCACACTTTGCATCGGGCTATGACGGAAGTCAAGGCGATCTGGCAATCGCTTCCGGCCGGTTCTTGACAGGCCGGCTGGTGTTCCCTAGGATCAACAAGCCTTTATATAAACGTGTGTTGAAGAGCGGACCCACCGCGACGGATCCACACGACCCAACCCGGGAGCCACGCTCTGTCCCCATCGCCGGCCCGGATCCGCGGGACCCTCGCCTCCATCGTCGACCAGCCAGATGAGCTGCGCGACCTGCGCACGTTCCATCGGGCGCTCGCCGACGTGAACCGGCTCAGGATCGTCCAGCGGCTCGCCGAGACCCCGTCCACGGTGACCGAGCTGATCGATCACATCGGGCTCTCGCAGCCCCTGGTGAGCCACCACCTCAAGCGCCTGCGCGACGCCGGGCTCGTCGTCACACGGCGTGCGGGGCGCGAGACGATCTGCTCGCTCCGGCCCGGGGCCTTCGACGAGGTTGCCGCACGCGAGCGCGACGTGCTCGGCTACGCGCCGCCGGTCGTGAGCTGAGGGGCGCGATGGCGATCTCCAACCAGACGCGCAGCCGCATCAAGCGGCTCGGGGAGCCGGTGGCGCTGGCCCTTGGACGGGCGGGCCTGACCCCGAACGGGCTGACGTTGACCGGATTCGCGGTCACGACGATCGGGGCGCTCCTGCTCGCGAACGGGCTCTGGCTCGCCGGCGGCATCGTCGTCTTCGCCGGGGCCTCGTTCGACATGCTCGACGGCGCCCTCGCGCGGGCCTCGGGCCGGGTGAGCCGGTTCGGCGCGTTCCTGGACTCCGTCTTTGACCGCGCGGGCGAGAGCCTCGTCTACGTCGGCCTGGTCTGGGGCACGCTGGGCCTTGGCCTGTCGCGCCCCGTCGTCCTTGCCGCCGCGGCCATGGCCGCGGCGTTCATGGTCAGCTACACGCGAGCCAAGGCCGAGGGCCTCGGCTTCTCCCCGGGAACCGGGATGGCGGCGGTCGGCCTCGCCCCGCGCGAGGTCCGGACCGTCATCCTCAGCCTCGGGCTCGTCGTCGCCGGGCTCCTCCCGGGCGTCACGGTCGCGGCGGGCGGCGCGGCATCCGGGGCGTACCCACTTTCGGCGCTCGTGCTCGAGGGCGCCCTCGGGCTCATCGCGATCCTCGGTACGGCGACTGTCGTCCAGCGGATCCTCCACACGCGCGAGCAGGCCCGAAGGCAGGGGCCCGCCACGGCAGCGGACGAGACGCCCGGGCGCCCGGGCTGACGTTCCACCACCGACTTCACGGACCCACCACCACAACCCACACGGAGGCACCAGAACGACCCCATGGCCAAGAAGGACGCGAAGCAAGGGAGCACGAACGGCGTGAGCACGAACGGAACCAGCACGAACGGGACCGGCACCTGGGCCGGAGCCAAGCGCAAGGACGGCAAGATCCGCGTCGCGATCGTCGGCGTGGGGAACTGCGCCAGCAGCCTCGTCCAGGGCCGCTACTACTACGAGAACGCCAAGGAGACTGAGGCCGTCCCGGGCCTCATGCACGTCAACCTGGGCGGGTACCACGTCCGCGACATCGAGTTCGTGGCCGCCTTCGACATCAACGCGACCAAGGTCGGCAAGGACCTGTCGGAGGCCATCTACGCCGAGCCCAACAACACGATCGTCTTCCAGCAGGTCCCCCACATGGGGGTGACCGTCGATCGCGGTATGACCCACGACGGCCTGGGCAAGTACCTCTCCCAGATCATCAAGAAGGCGCCGGGCCCGACGGCGGACATCGTCGGCATCCTGCGGGAGCGCGAGGTCGACGTCATGGTCTCCTACCTGCCGGTGGGCAGCGAGGAGGCCACGAAGTGGTACGTGGAGCAGGCCCTGCGGGCGGGCGTCGGATTCGTGAACGCGATCCCCGTCTTCATCGGCCGCGAGCCGTACTGGCAGCGCCGCTTCGCCGACGCGGGCCTGCCGATCATCGGCGACGACATCAAGAGCCAGGTCGGCGCGACGATCACCCACCGCGTGATGACCCGCCTGTTCATGGATCGCGGCGTCCGCCTGGACCGAACGTACCAGCTCAACTTCGGAGGCAACACCGACTTCCTCAACATGCTCGAGCGTGAGCGCCTCGAGAGCAAGAAGATCAGCAAGACGAACGCGGTCACGTCGATGCTCGACTACGAGCTCGACCCCGGCAACATCCACGTCGGCCCGAGCGACCACGTGCCGTGGCTGCTCGACCGCAAGTACTGCTACATCGTCATGGAGGGCACGACCTACGGCGACGTGCCGCTCAAGGCCGAGCTCAAGCTCGAGGTCTGGGACAGCCCGAACAGCGCCGGCGTCATCACGGACGCGATCCGCTGCCTGAAGCTGGGCCTGGACCGCGGCCTGAAGGGGACGCTCGTGGCACCGTCGAGCTACTTCATGAAGAGCCCGCCGCTCCAGGTCCACGACGACATCTCGTTCAACCGCGTCGAGGCCTTCATCCGCGGCGAGGACAACGACACGCTCGTCGGGACGGAGAAGCCCGTCGCGCGGACGCTGCGCACTCTCGCCAAGGCGCCCGACAAGGTCGCCGTGAAGTGACGTCCGTCCCCGGGAAGCCCGGCGCCCCTGACGGGGCGCCGGGCACCGAGGCCCGGAGCGGAGCCCGGGGCACGCTCCGCGCACCGCACCATCGCGAGGCACAGGGGCGGCGGTTCCGGGCGCGCACCGCAGTGCTCGGGTACCGGGCGGGAGCGTGGATCCTCGCCCGGCTGCCCCTCGGTCCGGCGACACGGGTCGGGGGATGGATCGCGGTCGCCGTCTACTGGGGATGGCCCGCCCGGAGGCGCTACGTCCGGGCCAACGCGGCGCACGTGCTGGGCGTCGCGCCGACCGATCGCGGCGTCGGCCACCTCGCCCGCGGCGTCTACAGGAACCAGGTCCGCTGGGTCCTGGAGCTCATGCGGCTCTCGCGCCTGTCGCCCGACCAGCGGGTCGCCCAGATCGGCGAACACGCGGCCGAGCCGTTCCATGCCGCCTGGCTGGGGTCGAACGGCCTGATCATCGTGGGAGCCCACCTGGGCAACAACGAGGCGGCCGCGGCCGGCCTGGCGGGTCGCGGCTGGCCAATCCACGCGGTCGCCGACGACACGGCCTACCAGGAGCTCTTCGACCACCTCAACCGCGAGCGCCAGAGCTGGGGCGTCGGCCAGATCCCGTGGCGCAACCTCCGGGAGGTGTTCCGGGTCCTCCACCGGCACGAGATCGTCGGGCTGCTGGTGGACTGGGGATACCGGCCCGACGGGATCCCGGTCCGGTTCTTCGGGGCCTGGACGCGCTTCCCCGCGGGACCGGCGGTGCTCGCGGCAAAGACGGGCGCGACGATCCTCCCCTTCTGGGTGATCCGGACGGACGGCCGCCACGTCACCGAGGTCGGCGATCCGATCATGGTCGCATCGATGGAGCCGGCCGAGCTGGCCCGGGCGACGCAGCAGATCGCCGACGTGCTCGAGGCCGGGATCCGTCTCGCACCGGAGCAGTGGTGCGTCTTCAAGCCGATCTGGCCGGACGATCCTGCCGAGGTGGCCCGGCTCGAGGCCCTCGCCGCTGCGCCCGCATCGACGTCCGGCGCCGGGAATCTCGTCCCGGGTTCGGCCGTCGAGCCCGCGCGGGCGAGCATCGGTGTCTGACGCGCGTGCAACGGTGACGGGGCCATCGGCCGGGATCGCGCCGTTCCGCGCGACCCGCGCCCAGCGGCTCCGCGTTCGCCTGCTCGAGGCGACAAGCTGGGTCTCGAACCGCCTGCCGGCAGGCGTCGTGGGCGTCGCTGCGGATGCAGCCGGCGAGCTCTGGTACCGCGTCACGCCGGCACGCGCGGCCCAGGCGCGGGCAAACCTCGGCCGCGTCGTCGGGTACCTTGCCGCGAACGCGATGGCGACGGAGCGCGTCCGCGCCGCCGCCGGCGATCCCGCCGCGCTCGAGCGCATGGTCCGGGCGGCATACCGGCAGGCAGCCCGGACGTACGCGGAGATGCTCGGGGCACGCTCCGTCATCCGCGATGCCCCCGGGCGGACCCGCATCGAGGACCGCGAGGCGGTGGACGCCGCATTCGCGACCCACCCGGCCATCTTCGCCTCGCTCCATTTCGGGTCGCTCCAGGCGACCGAGGCGATCCTCCTGACCCTGACCGACACCCCGATCACCGCGCCCATGGAGACGCTCGACGACCCGGCGCTCCAGGCGTTCACGTCGCGGGCCCGGTCGGCGACCGGCGTCCACCTCGTGACCCTCGACGCGGCGCGGCGCGAGCTCCGGGCCGCGCTGGCACGCGGCGAGTACGCGGGGATCGTCGGGGACCGCGACATCATCGGCGGCGGCGTGCCGGTCCCGTTCTTCGGCGCGCTCGCCCCGCTGCCCGTGGGCCCGGCGTTGCTGGCCCTCGAGGCCGGCTCCCCGGTGCACGTGGCGGCCGTGCGGCGCCTGCGCGGCGAGCGGTTCGCCGGCCGGCTGGAGACGATCCCGGCACCCGACGCGGCTCGCGTTGCAGGGCCGGGCGCCCGGCGCGCCCGCGTCGAGGCGATCCTCGCGTCCGAGGCCGCCGTGTTCGAGCGGATGGTGGCGGACGCACCCGAGCAGTGGTGGACGGTCTTCTTCCCGATCTGGCCGGACCTCGCGCCGGCACCCCGCCGATGAGCGCGGGCGGCACCTCCCGCCGGTCCGCCGGCGGACCAGACCCTGCACTGCCCCACGGCCGCGCGGACCTGCATGTCCACACGCTCGCCTCGGACGGGCTGGACGACGTGGAGACGATCCTCGCCCACGTGCTGACGTTGACCGACCTCGACGTCCTCGGCATCGCCGACCACGAGCGCGTCGACGCCGCGATCGCCGCACGGGCGATCGCGCGGGCGCGCGGGCTCCGGGTAGAGATCGTCGTCGGCGAGGAGATCACCATGCTCGAAGGGCATCTCCTCGCGCTCTTCCTGGAGGAGCGGGTCCGGCCGTTCCGCTCGATGCGGGCGACGATCGGCGAAGTGCACGAGCAGGGCGGCATCGCCATCCCGGCCCATCCCCTGTTCCCGTACCCGCTCTGCGCCCAGGGCTGGACGCTCCGGAGGCTCCTGTCCGCGGGCGATCCCCGGGTCCGGCCCGACGCCCTGGAGGCGTTCAACCCCACGACATTCGGACGGTTCGTGCACGAGCGAGTCGGGGCATTCGCCGCGGCGCACGGCCTGCCGACTGTCGGCAACAGCGACGCCCACGAGGCGGC
>Ga0182010_10001966_pt1 | contig 10589 bp, 8 predicted proteins | sample 611E1MmetaG_FD_120488 | JGI IMG/M metagenome (GOLD analysis project Ga0182010, IMG submission 120488) | Permafrost microbial communities from Stordalen Mire, Sweden - 611E1M metaG | ecosystem: Environmental > Terrestrial > Soil > Wetlands > Permafrost | place: Sweden: Stordalen | collected...
GAGCATCCTCGACGGGATCCGCGCGAAGCTCGGCGAAAAGGTCAAGGTGAGCTTCGCGCAGGGCTGCGGCCTGACCACCGGCAACCGCGGCTGGAACGACGACAAGGTCACACTCTCCGATCCGGCTGACGATGCGCGGCTGGTTGCCGAGGCCGGCAAGCTGGCCAGAACCGTGGACGTCAATGTGCTCGTGCTCGGGCAGAACGAGCAGCTCTCGCGCGAGGCGTGGGACGAGAACCACCTCGGCGACCGCATGAGTCTCGAATTGGTGGGCGCGCAGATGGAGCTGGCGCGTGCGGTGCTGTCGAGCGGCCGGCCCACGGTGGTGGTTCTTATCCACGGCAGCCCGCTGGCCATTCCCGAGCTGGCGCAGAAGGCGCCGGCCATCCTCGACGGCTTCTACCTGGGCGAGAAAACCGGCACCGCGATCGCGAACGTGATCTTCGGCGATGCGAATCCCGCCGGCCGTTTGCCCTGGACTGTGCCGCGTTCGAGCGGCGCCGTGCCCGCCTACTACAACCACAAGCCTTCCGCCACGCGCGCCTATCTGTTCGAAGTGCCTGGCCCGCTGTGGGCGTTCGGCCACGGCCTCTCCTACACCACCTTCCGCTACGATCCGATCAAGGTCAGCCCGGCCCGCATCGCGCCCGACGGCAGCGCCACGGTCACAGTCAACGTCACCAACACCGGCAAGCGCGCGGGCGACGAGGTCGTGCAACTCTACCTGCGCGACGAGGTCGCGTCCGTGACCCAGCCCGTGAAGGAACTGCGCGGCTTCTCGCGCATCCAGCTCAAGGCTGGCGAGTCGAAGCGAGTCGAGTTCAAGCTCGGCCCTGCTGAGCTCGGGTTCTACGACCGAGACATGAAACGCGTAGTCGAGCCCGGCAAGTTCGACATCATGGTCGGCGCCAGCTCCAGCGACATCCGCCAGCACGCGACGCTCGAAGTGGCGAGGAAGTAGCGCGGGTTCAGCGCAAATCCGTCGCTTGGCCCTCGCCGACTTCCGCTCGCCGCGCCGCGTTCTGCCGAGCGTGCAGGACGGCTGGAATCCCAAGGGCCCGATCGGCGAGAACGGCAATGTCCTGCGACCAATGCATCGGTCGGCATGGCTGCCTTCCTGCATCGGAGATTCCTCCATGATTTCCACACGGCCACCAATTGGTACATCAAAGTGTGGAAGATCTCCGTACGCAGCTGTGCAAGAGCAAGAAGCACTGACAAATATTTCTGCTATTCGCGACGGAACCAGACGAGCGCAAGCGCGACCATCGCCACCGCAAAGCCAATGAGCACGAGGAGATCCAGCCCCACCGCGAAAGCCGCCGGTTGCACCAGCGCATGGCGCATGAGATCCACTCCATAGGTCACCGGGTTCAGCCGCACGAGTATGGCCATCCACGTCGGCAGACGATCCACGGGGAAGACGCCACCCGAGAGAAAGTAGAGTGGCAGGATGACGAAGTTTGAGATGACCCCGAAGCCCTCGAACGTCTGCATCCGCGTCGCCACGACGACACCCATCGCCGTCATTCCGAGCGATAGGAGCACGATGATTCCGAGGAGGGCGAGCAGCGAAGCCGGGGCGAGGTGCAACCCGACCACCGGAGCGAACAACAACGTGAGGCAGCCCTGTACGACGGTGACGACGGTCCCTGACAGCGTCTTACCCAGGACGATAGTCACCCGCGAGATCGGCGCGACCAACACCTCTTTGAGAAAGCCGAACTCGCGATCCCATATGATGGTCACGCCCTGGAACATGCCGCCGAAAAGCACTGCCATGGCAATCGCGCCGGCGAAGACGAAGTGCTGATAGCCAACGCCGCCCTTGAGTTGCACCGAGGCGCTGAGCCCCTTGCCCATGAAGACCAGCCAGAGCAACGGGCGAGCGAATGCGCCCAGCACTTGGCTGCGGTCACGTAGGAAGCGCACCAAGTCACGCCAGGTGAGTGCCCACATTGCCTCGATTTCGTTCATGTTCGCCGCCTCATACGCACCATGCGACGGAGAAGATCGTGGCTCGACGCCTCGTCGGGACGAATCGAGTGGCCGGTGAGCGCGATGAACGCATCCTCGAGGGTTGGCTTCTGCAAACTCAGACGTTTTAGCTCGACAGGGAAACCGGCGAGCTTCGCCAGAAACTCCTCGCCATTCGGCACCGGAAACTCCAGCCCGCGGTCGGTCGCCTGCGGATCGCAGCCGAAGCGCGCGCGCAGCTCCTGCGTGGCTTTGGCATCGTCCGCGGTGGTGAGTGTCACCCGCTCTTCGCCGGCCCGGCGCATCAACTCATCAGGCGATCCTTCGGCGATCAGCTTCCCGTGATCGATGATCGCCAGACGGTCGCAGTTCTCCGCCTCGTCCATGTAGTGCGTGGTCAGAAAGATGGTGAGCTGCTCACGTTCGCGCAGGTCATGCAGTCGCTCCCACAGCGCACGACGAGTTTGCGGATCGAGCCCGGTCGTGGGCTCGTCGAGGAAGAGGATGCGCGGCTGGTGCAGCAGCGCGCGCGCCACCTCGAGTCGCCGGCGCATGCCGCCTGAAAACGTTCGCACGCGATGGTCGGCCTCATTGGAGAGGCCAATCCACGCAAGAGCCTCATTGATGCGCGCGCGACGCTCCGCACGCGGCACCGCGTAGATCATGCAGTGGATCTTCAGATTCTCGCGCGCGGTGAGACGGTCGTCGACGGAGGGATCCTGGAAGAGAAGACCGATGGAACGGCGAACCGACGCCGGCTCGGCGACCACGTCGTGCCCGGCGACGCGCGCCCGCCCTTCGGAGGGCTGCAGCAAGGTGCACAGGATCTTGATGGTCGTCGACTTGCCGGCGCCGTTGGGGCCGAGAAAGCCGAAGATCTCGCCCGACGGAACCACAAACGACAAGCCGTCAACCGCAGCCAACTCCCCGAAGTGGCGCGCCAGCCCCTCGACTTCGATGGCGGCAGCCGTAGAGCCGGTCGACATTGTGCCGCACGCTACTACGCTTCGAGCAAACCTCGCCAGGAATCCTCGGGGTCACGGCCGGCAGCACTTCTTGTACTTGCGCCCGCTGCCACATGGACAGGGCTGGTTCGGGCCGACCTTGACGAGCGCCTGCCCCACCCTGGAGCGCGGCACTGCGACGAAGCTTCCGAGCGGCAGCCCGGCCTGACAGTGCCTGGCCAATCGCTCCATGACCGGCCGAGCATGCCGGAAGAACTGCTGGTACGCGAGACAGAGGTAGGACAGTCCCAACTCGCCGGTCGGGCCTCGCGTGATGCGGTCCTTGGGGCAGCCGCCGTTGCACCAGGCGAGCACGTCGCACTGACGGCACACTTGCGGCAAAGCGTCGCGTTTCCGCTGGCCGAACGTGTGCAGCGCCCGATCGTCTATCAGATCACCCAGCGGACGATCGAGAAGATTCCCGATCCGGTGATCGGGATCGACGAAATGGTCGCAGGCATAAAGATCGCCATCATGCTCGAGCACGGCCACGTCTCCGCAGGTTTCGCGGAAGATGCACAAGGCATGCGGCAGGCCCAGAGCCGGTCGCAGCGCCTCGTCAAAGAATTGCACCACCACGCGGCCAAGATCCCGACTGATCCACTCGTCGAACACCGCGCACAGAAAATCGCCCACGGCCTCGGGCCGAGCGGTGCGCGCGCTCACACCACCCGGTGCGCCTTCCTGTCGCTCGACCAAAGGCAAGAACTGCAGGGACTTGAGCCCGAGCTCACGGAAGAAATCGTAGACACGGGTCGGCGCCTGTACGTTTTCGGCGTGCAGGACGCAGAGCACATCGCAACGAACACGGCGTCGCAAGAGCAGGCGAAATGCGCGCACGGCCTCGCGCTGGGTCGGCCGGCCGGCCAGGCTACGCCGGTACCTGTCGTGGAACTCGGGCGGGCCATCCAGGCTCAGCCCCACAGAGAAGCCCTCGGCGGCCAGAAAATCCGCCCAGTCCTCGTCGAGCAACACGCCGTTCGTCTGGATCCCGTTGCTGATCGAGCGTCCGGGGACCGCGTGCTTGCGCTCGAGTTCAACGATGCGGCGAAAATAGTCGAGCCCGAGGATGGTGGGCTCGCCCCCATGCCACTCGAAGTGCGTGGATCGGCCCGGCGAGGTTTGCAGGCGTTGGGCGATGTACTGCTCGAGCAAATCGTCGGCCATGCGGCGTGGCCGGTCGGCAGGGAAAAGTCTCTCCTTGGCGAGGTAGTAGCAGTATTCGCACCGCAGGTTGCAGCGCGGCCCAGCCGGCTTGGCCATGATCAGGCAATCACGCGGAGGTGACTCTCGGGACAGCAAAGGTCTTCTTGCGCCTCTCCGAATGGCAGACTTTCAGGCACGCTGCCAGACTCACCCGCTCTCCACTACCAGCGCGTGGTCTCGCTCGTGGGTCCGCGCGCGCGGCACGCGCAGGAAGTACAGCAACGGCAGCACCGCCAAAAAGGCTATCGCTTGCAGGAAGAACGCCTTTTCAAACGCCAGCATCATCGACTGAACACTCACCTTTCTCTCGAGCGCCGCTAGCGCGCTGATCTGGGCTTGGCCCGGCGTAAACCCGTGCGAGAGCAGACTTGCGCGCGTCCTCTGCAGAAAAGCCGCGACCTCCGGCCGAGTGTCCGTCACGGCCAACAGCAGACCCGCGCGCGCCCCGATCGAGAACCTCGTGAGCAACATGGCGAAGATCGCCAGCCCTGCCGAGCCGCCGATCTGGCGCACGAACGAATTGAGCCCCGCGGCGTCAGCAAGCTTGTGCCGCGGGATGCTGCTCAGCGCGGCCGTGGTCAGCGCCACGAACAGGAAGGAAAACCCGACGCCCGTGACTGACATGGGTAGCAGCAGATCGACCGTCGAGGTGTCGAGCGTCATGTGACTGAACTGTACCGAACCCACGGCAAAGAGCACGACTCCCACACCAACCATCACGGCCGGCGGAAGCCGGTTGTAAAGCCGGCCGGCAATCGGCATGGCCACCATCATGGCAATCGCCCTGGGTACGAGAGCGATACCGGCCTGCATTGCCGACATGCCTTGCAGCTCCTGCATGAAGACCGGCAACAAGAACATGCTTCCCATCAGCATGGCGAACTGAATGCCACCGATCGCCGTGCCCGCCAGGAAGGTTTTGTCGCGAAACAGCCTCAAATCAACAGCCGGAGCGGTGGCCGTCAGTTCGCGAACGATGAACGCCGCCAGGGCGACCAGCGCCACGGCGCCCGTCATGCAGATCTCGGTCGACTCGAACCAGTCCTGGGTCTGCCCTTCCTCCAGAAAATACTGCAAGCACGCCACGCCAATGCACATCAACGTGATCCCGACCCAGTCGAGGTGGCCGCGCTGAGCCTCGGCTCGCGCCCGGTTGGCGCGGGCGATGTCCTCAGGCTCGTGTACGAACCGTGAAACCGCCATTAGAGCCAGCACGCCGATGGGCAGGTTGATGTAGAAGATCCACGGCCAACTGTAGTTGTCGGTGATCCACCCGCCCAAGGTGGGGCCAACCGCAGGGCCGACCATGATGACGACAGCGAAAAGCGCCATCGCCATTCCCTGCTCCTCCTTCGGAAAAGTCTGGCGGAGGATCGCCTGCTGCGAGGGTTGCAGTGCACCTGCTCCAAGTCCCTGCACAGCCCGAAAAATCACCAGAGTCAGGAGCGACCTGGCAAGACCGCATAGAGCCGACCCGATGATGAACAGAGCCAGGCTCGCCATGTAAATCCGCTTCTGGCCGAACAGCCCTCCCAGAAAGCCGGTAAGCGGCATGATCATCACGGTCGTGACGATGTAGGCGGTCGAGATCCAGGTGATTTCCTGTAGTGTGGCGCCGACCGAGCCGCGGATGTGGGGCAGCGCCACATTGACGATCGACGAGTCAACCGTCCCCATCACCGCGCCAAAGCCCACGGCCGCAGCCACGACCCACTTGTTGGTGCCGGGCTGTGCGGGCTTCTGGGTCATCGGTTGAGCCTTCAAGCTCCTGTTGCGTGAGCGAGAAGAACGCTCGCCATCGCCCGCGCGTAGCGCGCGCGAACCAAGTTCAGCCGCACTTGGGTCAGGGCGGACTGGGCATCCAGCAGGTCCGTCACAGTGGCAGTCCCTGCACGCACCTGCACGTCGGTTACGCGGTACGCTTCCTCAGCACTGACGATGGCCTCGGTCGCAAGCGTGACCGCGCTGCTGGCCGCGTCCAGTTCGGCCGCACATCCCGCGACCTCGGTGGCTATCTTGCGTCGCAGGAGTTCCTCCTCGACTTGCACCGCATCCGCGTCGTGTCTCGCCCCCGAACCCTCGTAGTACTTCGCACCCCAATCCCAGGCCGTCCAGCTCACCCGAATACCGAGCCAGCTAGCATCCGCAGGCGCGAGTACCTCCCCACGGATGTGCTGGTACGCCCCCACCACACTCAACCCCGGAAGCAGATCCAGTCTTCGGCCTCGAGCGCGTGACCGCTCCGCCTCGGACCGCAATCTTGCCGACTGCAGGTCCAACCGGCGCTCAAATGCCTGATCGAGCAGATGTTCCAGGGGCCCCGGAGCCTCAATCTCGTGCTCGATTTCCGTCGGTTCCTCGAAATCGATCGAGGTGTCCTCAGGTCCGCGTCCCACTATCTCCATAAGCCGCGCCCGCGCGACCTGCTCGTTTGCATGCGCCTGTATCTCTTGCTGCCGCGCAGTCGCTAGCGCCACCTTCACGCGCAACAGTTCCCCACTCAGCGCAACCCCTGCACTAAGTCTCGATTGGGTCACCCGCGTCTGCTCCAGCAATTGCTCGACCGATGTGTGCGCGGCGCTCACAATCGCCCGCGCCTCGAAGAGCGCGAGAAAGCCGAGCCGTACCGCCTCGCGCAGGTCCAGCTCAGCCGCGCGAGCCGTTTTCAAGGCAGCTTCTGCCGTATGGTCGAGCGCGGACTTCTCCGCCGTAAGAGACAGCAAGCCAAGCAGAGGCTGCTCAACTGACACGGTGAACACGTTGGTATCCACATCGCGCGCGTGAAAGGTTTCGCCCAGCAGCGTGGGATTCCACGGATCTCGATATCGCGTCTGCTCGTCCGCCAGTCCCACGCGGGGCAGTAACTGCCCACGCAACGCCCGGGCCGCGTCCCTTCGAGCATCCGAACGCGCACGCGCGGCTGACACTGATGGACTCGTGCGCATCGCCTCGTCAATCGCCTGTTGCAAGGTCAATCTGCGTGCGGGCTCAGCCACAGCAAGACTGGGAACCAAGCAGAGCAAGACAGCAACAATTGCACGCATAGCCTATTTGCCGTTGGTGAAGACGGTGACGTTGACGCTGAGCCCTGCGCGCAATGTGAGACCGGGTGGTAACCCACTCCAGACGATGCGGGTCGGAACACGCTGGACGACCTTCACGAAGTTTCCGGAAGCATTGTCGGGTGGCAACAGTGAGAAACGCGCACCGGTTCCGCCCGAAAGACTCTCGACCCGTCCCTCCAGTCTGTGTCGCCCGTAGGCATCGACATCCACGACTGCGCGATCACCGGGCTTCATGTTTTCTAGCTGCGTCTCCTTGAAGTTGGCAATCACGTAGGTCTGATGGGGCACCAGCATGGCAAAGGGTTGCCCCGCGGCGATGAGCTGCCCAACCCGCGCCGTGAACCTCGAAACCACGCCATCCGCAGGTGCGACGATCGTCGTGTACTCAAGCTGCTTCTTTGCGAGTTCGAGGGTCGCTTCCGCACCTTGCACTTTTCCTCGGGCGAGTTCCGCCTGCGCGTGCGCGGCGGCCATCTGGGCGTCAATCGGCGCTGATTGTGCCAACTTGCCCTCTGCCTCACCTACGCGGCTGTGCGCGACGTTATGCTGCTGCTCCGCAACTGCCAACCCCGCCTTGGCTTGCGCAACCGCCGCGTGCGCAGTGTCGTATTTTGCCTGGGCGTGGTCAAGCTGCTCCGGAGTGGCCGCATTGGCGGCACGCAGCTCTCTCGTTCGGCCAAGGTCGTCCTCCGCGCTCTTGGCTTCCGCGTTGGCGCGCTCCAACTGCGCCTTGGCTGCCTCCACCTGAGCCCGGGCACTCGCGACCGAATCCACCGAGCTGGAGACCATTGCCCGCGCACTCGTGAGCCCGCCTTTGACAGTCGCGCTGACCACATGCTCCTGGGCGAGCGCCATGTGCAATTGTGCGTTCGCGATGTCCAGCTCCGCCGCCGCCTGCGCGGTCCTGGCCCTGAACTCCACGTCGTCGAGCTTGAGAAGCAAGTCGCCCTTCTTGACCGCTTGATTGTCGGAAACTGCGCATTCGACGACCTCGCTGCCGACTTTGGCGGCGAGCTGCACGACATCAGCCTCTACCTGGGCATCATCTGTGGTCTCTTGTCCCCGCGTCACCACAAGATAGATGCCCAGGGCAAACAGCGCCGCGCCGAGAGTTCCAGCAAAGGCTAGCCAGGCTGTGCGGCCTCTCTTGCTTTTGCGGGCAGGTTTGTGCTTCACGGAACCTGCTGCGTGCATCCGCTCCGGATCAGCCTGTTCGGGATTGTGGTGAGTGGACGACGTGTCAACGGGCAATTCGAGTGGGCGGACAGAGTCCGACAGAGCGGAATCACGTGGGCGCGACGGGTGACTCAACTTGCGACCTCCGAAGCGCGGGACTCCCGGGTGCCCCTGTCGCCGTCTTTGGGTTCAGCCACGGGAGTCACCCCTCCCGGGCGATGTGGGCGCGTTACCGCCGATTCCATGTAGGCAGATCTGGAGAGCCAGGTCGAAGCGGTGGCGCGCCGAAGTGCGGAAGTGGTCACGCTCCGCGAGAAGACCCGCGCCACGAATGAGGCCCCTTATCATGTAGGCAACTTCTTCAGGGTCTTTGCCATCGAGGTCCCCGGGGCTGGTCGAATTCTTCTTGATCCATCTGGTTAGCCCCTCGATGAAGGCATCCTCGCGCAGCATGGTTCCGCGACGCTTTCGCGCGATCTCGCTGCGACGATTGGACTCGAAGACGAGCCTGCGGGCCTCGCCCCACCTATCGGACAATTCTGCAAGGCGTCTGAACAGAAACTCGAGCCTCTGGGAAAAACTGAGGCCAGCGGGAGGCTCGGTATCGAATGCTTCGCGGATCTCGTCCACGATGGAGGCGAAGAGCCCGTCGATGATCTGCTGCTTCCCCTTGAAGTAGGCATAGAGGGAGGCCGCCGTGTAGCCTGCCTCGTTTGCGATGTCGTGAACGGTGGCCCGTTCAGTGCCCAGGCGAGCGAAGACGCTCGCCGCAGCGTACAGAATATCCTTGCGCGTATGTTCGATCTCGCGCTGGCGCCGAGCCGGACGAGCCATGGGTTTGTCTCCAATCGCGAATTCCGATGCATGTATACTGGAATAGTTGCTATAGTCAACTGTAAGAAGAATTCAACGGAGAACAGAATGCGCATCACGACCGATTGGATTTGTCACGACGGTCGCCTCGGGTATCTCGCGTGGCCCGAGCGCGCGGCCACGCCCCTTCCCGCGGTCTTGGTCATCCAAGAGATATGGGGCGTCGATGCCCACATCCAGGACGTCACCGTCCGGCTCGCCAGCGCGGGCTACGCGGCATTCGCCCTCGATCTGTACGCCACAAACGGCCGGCGGCCTGAGTCGATGACGGTCGAGCGCATTGCCGAGGTTCAGGCGTTCATGAACACCCTGCCACGGACCACCTGGACGAATCCTGCGGAGCGCGATGTTGAGCTGGCGAAGCTATCGGAGCCCCTGCGTACGCGAATCAACGAAACCCACAAGGCGCTGTTCGCCGGAATCGAGTCTCTCGACCGGTTTGTGCCGCCTCTCGTGGCCACAACGTGCTACCTGCGCCAGAGCTGCCCTGTCTCCCGAGGTCAGAAGGTAGCCTGCGTTGGCTTTTGTATGGGAGGCGGGCTATCGGCGCTGCTGGCCTGCAACGACCCGGAACTTTCGGGCGCGGCGGTCTTTTACGGCAAGGCTCCTCCTGCGGATCTCGTGCCGAGGATTGCTTGCCCGGTGATCGGCTTCTACGGTGGCCTCGATCAACGAATCAACGCAGGCATCCCGGCGTTCGCCGAGGCAATGAGAGCTGCGGGGAAGCGCTTCGAGCACCGGATCTACGAGGGAGCGCCGCATGCCTTCTTCAACGATACGCGACCCAGCTATGAGGTGCGTGCGGCCCGCGCTTCCTTCGCACGCCTGCTCGAATTTCTGCAAGGGACCACCGGCACCTGAACCTAGGAAAGTGCCGCGCCCGCCATCCTCGACGGTTTCTACCTGGGCGAGGAAACCGGCACCGCGGTTGCGAACGTCCTGTTCGGCGACGCCAATCCCGCCGGCCGTTTGCCCTGGACCGTGCCGCGTTCGAGCGGCGCCGTGCCCGCCTATTACAACCACAAGCCTTCCGCCACGCGCGCCATCAGAACCCGGATCTCAGAACGCGATGAAGAGTTCTGTTCCCACTGGAGTCGATTGGCCTTCGATGGAGGTGAACACGTTCCTGCCGAAGTAGAAAGGCAGCCCCCAGTCGAAATACGTGCCCGTCCCAGTTCCTGCCGACGAAGAGGCAACGCTCGGGCCGCCCAGATTGCCAAAGACCACGTTGGCCGGGCTGGCAGACAAGGCTCCGGCGTTGGCGATGCTGAAGTCCACGGTCGTAGTA
>Ga0182010_10001968_pt1 | contig 10577 bp, 7 predicted proteins | sample 611E1MmetaG_FD_120488 | JGI IMG/M metagenome (GOLD analysis project Ga0182010, IMG submission 120488) | Permafrost microbial communities from Stordalen Mire, Sweden - 611E1M metaG | ecosystem: Environmental > Terrestrial > Soil > Wetlands > Permafrost | place: Sweden: Stordalen | collected...
GATCGCTCATGACGGCATTAAACCGGTGGACATTCTGGTTCCCTTCGAGCGCCTTCCTTCTGGCAAAGTCCTGCTGTTGGTCCAACATCCAGGATGGATTGACGCGGTTGATGTGGAACGACAGCGGAAAAAGAACGACTGGAGCGCGCAACGCAGCCCACAGTTGATACGCCCAGGAGATGTACTTCGAAAAAGAGCGCTCGTTCAGTCCATGGAGAAGGATCACCGCCCTTTGGTGTCGTTGGGCTCCATCGTCACGCACCAAAAGATACCGAAATGCAGCATTTTCCTTGATCAGATGATCGGGAGGATCGTGCACAGTCGGTTCGGCGGGGAACGAAAGCCCGTGCTCCTTGCACACATACTTCTCATGCCCGAGCAGCAGGTCGGTCGTCGTTGAGGCGAATCGAATACTGAAGAGGTTTACCCCCTCTTCCGGAAAAGAAAGGGGGCTGGCATCGTTCCAACCGATATGATGACGATACCGGCGGCCGATCTCCTGGTAATCGGGGTGATGCATGGCAGAGTTGGAGGGTATGAGGAGCTGTTTTCAATATAAGGAAAGTCTCTCCCCGCTGCAACGATGTGCGGAGAATAGGCGGCGGGACGAGCTGCCGGTTCGCCGGCATCGAACAGCCGTGCGAATCCCGGACACGTTCAACCGAATTGTGCGACGGCGACCCCTGCGATGGTGATCGTTCCCCCCACCAGGAATGCCACGGTCAGATCCTGCCCGAGCAGCGACACGGCAAGGATGGTAGTCAGAACCGGTTGGAGATTGGCAAACAATGCCGCCTTTCCCGCTTCGATGCGGCTCAGCGCGTAGTACCAGAGCCAATAGGAAAACACCGATGTGACGATGCCAAGATACAGAATCTGCATCCAGTCGGCCGTCGTCAGAGCCCCGTATGCGAACCGGAGCGCCGGGGGAATTCCGATGGGAGCAAAGATGCAGGCGCCCAGGAGAAGCGTGACGGAGCTTGTTTCCACGGCGCCATACCGGACGATGAGAGGGCGGCCGAAGACCGTATAGAACCCCCACGAAAGGACCGCGACAAACATGATCACATTCCCATACACGTATTCCATGCTTGCACTCACGCCGCGACCGAACATCACGACAATGACTCCCGTGAAGGCCAACGCCACCCCCACGACCTTTCGTGCTGTGATTCTCTCCCCAAGAAAGACACGGGAGAGGACGAGAACGATGGCGGGGGTGGTGGCGTAGAGGAGTGCGGCATTCGATGCCGTGGTGTATCGCATTGCGTAGAGGAAGAGAAACTGGTTGATCGGTATTGCGATGAGGGCGAGCCAGAAGAATCTCCCATAGTCCTCCCGCCTGATCGCCGGCATCCTCCTCCCCACAATGAGGACCGACGCGATGACAATCGAGGCGATCAGAGAACGGATCGTGGTGAGCGTGAAGGGGTCAACGTCGCGCACGACCGATTTGGCCACCACATGGGTACCGCTCGCGATGAGCGATTGGAGCATCAGGACAAGGTAGACGCCGCCATCCGGCGACCACCGGGGGATTCGCGAGCTCTGCGTCCCGGAATCGCTCATGCACCTCCGTCCGCGAGTACCTTCCGGTATGCGTCAGCGGTTTTCTTCGCCACCGTCTGCCACAAATAGTTTCTCCGAATGTGCTCCCGCAGCATCGTCGTTTTCGGTTTTGCAAGGGCGGCGAGAATTCCCGTCCTGATTGAAGCCACGGACGTCGGTTCCACATATTCGGCCATCGCGCCGAAATACTCCGTCGTCCCTCCATAAGGCGTGATCACCACTTTCGCTCCCGCCAACCCCGCCTCCAATGCGGCAATTCCAGGCGTTTCGAACAACGAGGGGAGCACGAACGTGTCGCATGCCGCGTAGGCCGATGCCAGCATCTCCGATGTATTGTCCAGCCCGTCAATAAGAAGTATGTGCTTGTACTTCGCCGCCTCGCGTCTGCACGCATCGCCGTATTCCCCGGAGATGATTCTTCCGATGATCACAGCCGGCCGGTCGATGGTTGCAAGCGCCATGATCAGGGCGAGGACGTTCTTCCTCACATGCCCCGTGTGGCCGACGTTGAGAATAAAATCCCGGATGCCGTATTTCCCGGTAAAGAGAGCCGGATCGGCGCTGTAGAAGCGATCATCGACGCCGTTGGGCACCACGATCACCTTCTTCCCGTCGATCCCAAGCCCGTTCCGAACGATCTCCGCCTCTGCCTCCGTATTGGGGAGCACGCAGGACGCCCAGGAGCAGATATCCGCAGTAATGCCGTAGTCCAGCCAGATCCCCTTGCCGACACCCGTCAGGATCTTTCCGGCCCGTCTTGTCCGTGCAATGAACGAGGATGAATGGCGGCTGAAGATAATCGGAGAGACTACCATGGGAACACCGAGCGCGCGTATTTCCCGGGCCAGATGGTACGTGCCGATGTTTGCGCCAAAGAGGTGAACGAGGTCGCATTGCCCCTTGGCAAAAGGAGCCCAGGGATCGAAATACGCCACCGCAACATCGTGACGGGAGAGCGAGGCAGCGGTGCTCCGGATCTGTGTGAGCGGTCCACCCCTCAGGATGGATATGGCCTGATAGCAGGCAAACGTAACATTCACATGAACCTCCTTTGGAGTCGCGTGAACTGCCGTCCAATTTCCCCCCGCAGGTCGAATTCCCTTGTTCGTCGTATCTCCGCAGGCGGATGATATGTCTCCATCCCCCGCCATCCAACCTTTTCCAACGCCGTCGTTCCAAGACCAACCTCCGCCTCTTCTCCTGCTTGTCGCGTGATCAGCACAGCCACCTCTGATCCCGCTTCCCCTCCCCCGCATCGTGCGGTCAGAACCCCTCCTTCCACACTCAACTCCGGAAGGAGAGATGCACGTCTCTTCCACCACGACGCGTATCCCGCAAGCGTCATGCTCCGGATTCCGTCTCCCTGCGCTCGCGCGCAGATGCTTCGGACGACATCCCATTCGCGGTGGCCGGGATGATGATAGAAGAACAGAGGATCTCCGCGGCGTATCTTCATCTCAATGACCCCGTCGTAGTACTCCTTCATCTGCGCCGTCGAGAATCCCACCTGCCTCAAGCTGCCGATGGAGACAGGATGGATCGGCACCTGCAGCGTTTTCAGGCGCACACCCTCCATGACGGGGAAGTGCGGGAACGTGTCGTATGCCCAACTGAATTCCGAAGAGTAGTCAAACCCCCATTCGTCCACAATGCGGGCCAGATCGGGGCTCCAGAACCCGAACGGAGCGGCATACGACCGGGGGACAAGTCCCGCCGCTTTCATGGCGGCGATCCCGCGCCGGATATTGGCCCCATCCTTCAGCGCATCCAGGTACACACGGTGTTCATAGCAGTGCAAACCGATCTCCTGTCCCTCCATTGCCCGGAACCGGGAGAGCCATTCTTCATGGCTCTTGACATCAAGGAACCAGGAGAACGCCATCCTGTACTCGCCGGCAATCGCGTCAAGCGCATCAATCTCCTCCCGTGTGCCTTTGTCCGTGTCGATCCTGAACGCAAAGACATTCTTGCAGCCGGCGGGCATCGGGGATAATCGAGCGTAGGGAATCCCCCGCATGTGGTGCACGTACGCAAGGGAGGAGTGGACAAGGTGGAGCACTTCACCTTTTGCAACGCGGGAGACGCGCTCCGAGGGAAGACGTTCCGGGTCGGCATAGAAATACCGTTCCGAAGCCCTGAAATCCTGCATCACATTCCCCGGATCGAAAGGAAGGACCACCGCAACGCCGCCGAGCAGTTCCCCGGCAAAAATGGCGAAGGAATTCTCATGGGTCCTGCAGCAGTTTGCTTCCCGGGGGAGCCGTCCCATCGTCTCGATGTCCATGAGCGACATCCCGCGCGCGACAGGATGATCGTCGGGCATCAGAAACCGCAAACGCATCTCGCTCTCGGCCATCGTGGCGATCCCATTGAGGAACCGGCCATCGCCGACGAGCCCCCCTCCCGCCCGGAGATGTTCTTTCAGCCACGATGTTTCCACACGCGTCAAAGGTCTGCATACGACAACGACGCTCACACCTCCCGGGGGGAGGTCGGAAGGAACGATGTCGACAAAGGGAACCCCCTCCTGCCGAAGCAGTTCTTCCCACCCGGGTGTGCAGCCGATGGTTCCGACACGGATATTCACAGCAATCGCTCCTTCAGGAAACGCAGTTCTTCCCGCGGCATTCCATTGGTGGAAAACAGCACGAAGAAGAAGGCGAGAAGAGAGACCATCAAAGAGAAGAACACATTCATCCCATCTGTCGCGATGGCACCGACTGCCATGACGACGCATGCCGCCACCGGTTTCGCGAGGTCACGCCAGCCGGGCAGACGGACAAAATGAGACACTCTTGCAGCAAGGAGGCCCAGGATGATCGTTTCACCCGCAACGACCCCCCACGCGGCCCCCACCGTGCCGCCAAGAGCGGTGAGAAGAACAACGCAGACGATCATGCCGACTGCGCCGGCGCCGCCGGCCACAGCATAATCCTTGGTCTTTCCGAACGCGATGAGCGTATTGACGAATACCGAATTGAAGGTCGTCACAAGGACGTACAGGGAGAGGATGCGGAAGAGCATCCCCGATCCCGTGTAGTGTGATCCAAAGACGAGGAGAAGAAGAGGATCGGCGATCACACATCCGACGATAACGAGAGGAACAACCAGGACAAGGATCGACTTCACTGTCACGGAAAGCAGATATGGATACTCATCCCTTTTCGATGCCGCATACCTGCTCGCGAGGGGAAGATAAAGAACATTAAAGGTCCTATCGATAAGAAGGAAGACGAACGCCAATTTCATGGCGGCACTGAACATTCCCACATCGTTGTTTCCGACGAATACTCCAATCACCAAAGGGGGAAGGTTCGTCACGCTTTGTGCGAGGAGCATGGCGGTCCCCGCAGGTCCGTTATCCCGGAGAATCCCCTTCCACGCCGCGGGATCCCATCGAAGTCGGGGAAAAGCGCGCACGGGTTCTTCATGGCCGGGAATCCGGCCCTGTGTCCCTCCACGACCCTGCCGTGTTCCCGCAGGGACGGGATCGGCATGTCCATGATGGCCCGGAAGTCGCCGGTACACAAATCCGAGATAGAGCGCGGCCGCAATGTTCCCCATGAGGAATGCGATGGCAGTCTGCCGGACGTCGTGTTCCTGCCGTACAAGGAGGAGAACAACGATGCCGAAAAGAAATACACTGAGAAGCCGCGATGTGCTGACGCGCCGGAAATCCTCCCTCCCCTGGAACAACCAGTCGAGTGAGAGCGCCATCGGAACAACCGAGAGGGAATACAACAGAACCGCATCGCGGGTTTCGGCCGGCATCCCGATTGCAGTGACGACGATCCAGGTGCCGGCCAGGAGAAGGGGGGCGACGACGAGACGGAAGGAGAGAATCGACCCCGCTCTCTCACGAAAGTCTCCCGCCGTCGCGGCCACATTCCGCACCTCCACCATTTGTACGCCGGGCACATTGAGGAGGGAAAGATACCCAAGGACTGCGAGGCCGATATTGATCACGCCGAAGGAGGCGGGAAGAAGTGTGCGCGCCAGGTACATCGTGACAAAAAAACCGATCGCGCGGCTTCCGAGGTCGCCGGAGATCACCGCCAGGATATTTCGGAGCGGGGTTTTCATTGAATCAGTTTCTCGATCGCCCTGTTGAGCCCTTCTTCCCGGCGCTCCACCGTGAAGCGGGACGCGATCGATTCCCTCCCCCTCGCGCGGACACCCGGGGAGGCGCCGAGTCCGCGCCGGAGCGACTCGACCAGGCGGTCTGTGTCACCAATGGGAACAACCTCCCCCGCATCCGCCACCGCATTCCTCATTCCCCCTGCATCCGTCACGACGGGGAAACATCCGCAGAGCATGGCCTCGCAGACCGCATTCGGAAGCCCCTCAAAGACAGACGGCTGGCAATAGACCGCGGCGCGGCGGTACAATTCCCGCAGCTTCTCCTGCTGGAGCGGCGGATGGATTTCCATGTTGAGAGGTGCATCGCGGCGGAGACCGTCGATGATACGCGGGTGGATGCCGACAAGCCGGAAAGGTGTCGAAGCGAGACGGCGGGCGGCATCGAACAGATAGCCGAGCCCCTTCATTTTGATGCGCGCGGGGGAGTCGACGGCCGCCACCGTAAGGACAAAAGGTTCCTTTTCTCCTGCCGGCGACCAGAACGACGCATCATATCCTGTCGGGAGGACATCGATATTGTCTCCTGCATAGCGAGCCAGTCCGATTGCGGCCTCCCGCAATGCAGGATCCACCGCCAGCACCTGATCCGCGTTGCGCAGGGCATAGCCCGAAAGGCGCGACTTCCATGGCGAGATCCAGATGCCGTAGCCGATCTCCTTCAGGCCCGCCACATCGGCCCCGCCGATCGCGATCATGGATTTCTTGCCGAAGATCTTTGCCGCAGCAACGGCGGCAGCGGCATACGTCGAGGCAAACCACGAGTAGGCGACATCGGCATGACGTACGGCGAGTGCTATCAGGGGCGGGGACATCAGCCCCGAGGTTACGAGATGCGCAACATCATAGCGCTTCCTGAGGAGGCGGACATCTTCCAGGATGAATGAAGTGGCAAACGTCGAAGTAACGAGAATCTTCGCTCGAGACAAAAGTGGTCCGGGCGCGGTGGCTGGAGGAGAGAAGCTTCAGAAAGATACGTTATCCGCGAAGAACAATCAAGGAACGACGTCGAGGGGAGCGACGTCATTTGGTCTTCTGAAAATCCAGTGCAGCCGAGTTCATGCAATAGCGAACTCCGCTTGGGGGCGGTCCATCATCGAAGACGTGCCCCAGGTGTGCATCGCATCGGGCGCACAGCACCTCTGTTCGCACCATGCCAAAGCTCGAATCCTGCTCCAACCGGATATTCTCCTTCGCAACGGGTTCCCAAAAGCTCGGCCATCCGGTGCCGGAGTCAAATTTCGTCTTCGACTGGAAGAGGTCGATGCCGCAGCAGATGCATTTGTAGATGCCTGTTTCATGGTTGTCCCAGAACGGGCCTGAGCAGGCCAGTTCCGTCGCCTTTTGCCGGGTTACCTTGTATTGCATGGGGGTCAACTGCTTCCGCCATTCCTCGTCCGTCTTCACCACTTTTTCCATGACGACGTACTCCCTCTTCTCTGTTGAATAGACGCGCACCGAATCGGCTCCTTGTCCCCGTGCACTCGATCCCGGGGAGGCATTGCCACACCCGAGGATCGGGGCAATGCATAAGCATGCGAGGATTGTCAGCTTCATTGTCTTTCCTCTTCCTTTTTGTTTTCCAACAATCAAACAGACTTGTTCAAAATGACTCGCTGTCGCACGGATGAAAAAATCGAATATCTCTGCTCCTCCGGAGTGGTACTCTTTCTCCGAGAGAAAGAGTACCCAGAAAGATCTTTTGCGCGATCGCAAGCGGAGAGGGGGACTTTGTAACGCGGGCAATGGGCATCGTGATTTCGATTCCCCCGGTCAAGTCTCGGGAAAGAGCATCGAAATCACGAAACTTGTCTGTACCCCCCTCGCTATGTGCATCGCGATCGCGCAATGCTCGGTTTCGCTCCAACTCGGCACTGCGAGTTCTTCATTCTTACTTTCTTAACTCTCCCCCCGTCCCCCTCCCTTACCAAGGGAGGGGGAGCGAGGGGGAGAGTTCCTGCTGAAAGACCTGATCCCCTATCTTTATGGCGGATTGACGGGGTCCAGTTGTGCCTCCCTACTATGTGCATCGCGATCGCGCAATGCTCGGATTTGCTGATGCCCGGCAATGCTGAATCTTATGCCCCCGATCACCGCTGAGACGGGAAGCGAAGGGGACCGGCTTTGCGGGGTCGTTCGCATACTGATAGAACCAATAAATGCCTGCGGAGGTTCGGGTTAAAGCGTGAAATTCTCACCAAAAAAGAGATTCTCCTCCGCCGCTCCCATCCACCGTCGCACCATGGACCAATCACCAATCTGTATGTTTGCAACGAGGAGGAGGGAGGAGGAGATGAATCACGGCATCGGCAGACGCCGTTCCGGCACAAAGCAAGGAGAGGCGGTCGCCTCCGGGAGGTTCACATGTGAAGAGTATGGAGAATCGATGAGAATTCTCCTTCAGCGATCAGGCCGGCCGCGCGTTCGATGTCGTGGGACAAGGCGCGATCGCCGGAAGAGGATGGCACGCTCTTCCGCAGGGCCGCCAGCGCGCGAACAGCACCGGCGCCGGGTCTTCGGTTCCGCAATTCGATCCCCCTCGAAGCACAGAGCAACTCGATGGCAATGACGCGCCGGACATTGACGATGATCCCGGCCGCTTTCCGTGCCGCGATGGTTCCCATGCTCACATGATCTTCCTGATTCGCAGACGTCGGGATGGAATCGGCGCTGGCAGGGTGAACGAGGATCTTGTTTTCCGAGACAAGAGCCGCGGCGGTGTACTGAGCGATCATCAAGCCCGATTCGAGTCCCCCCCTTCCGGCCAGAAACGGAGGCAACCCGCTGTTGTGATGCTTGTCGTTAAGCTTTGCCGATCGGCGTTCGGAGATATCGCCCAGCTCGGCGACGGCGAGCCCGAGGAAATCCATGACCAGTGCAACCGGTTGGCCGTGAAAATTCCCCGCGCTGAATGCGACCTGTTCCTTGGGGAATATGAGCGGGTTATCGGTCGCGGAATTGATCTCTGTTTCGAGAACAGAGCGGACGTGGGCAAAGGAATCCCTGGAGGCGCCATGGACCTGCGGAACGCAGCGGAGAGAATACGAATCCTGCACCTTGTCGCTCGTATCCCCGTCCACGCTGTCGACCAGTTTGCTTCCCCGCACCATCGCACGGACATGGGCTGCCACGACCGCCTGTCCGGCATGCGGCCGGACCGCCTGGACGAGCGGCGAAAAGGGAATACTCTTTCCTTTGACGGCTTCAAGGGTGAGGGCTGCTGCAACATCCGACGCATCTGCAAGCACTTCTGCGTCATGGAGGGCAAGGACGCCGATGGCTGTCATGGCCTGCGTCCCGTTGTTGAGCGCGATCCCCTCTTTCGCTTCGAGGACAACGGGCTTCAATCCGGCCATCTTCAGCGCTTTCCCTCCCGGGACGCGTTTTCCCTTGTAGAACGCTTCCCCTTCCCCGATCAGCACGGCGACGATGTGCGACAGGGGGGCGAGATCGCCGCTGGCACCGACGGACCCCTGTGCAGGGACGACGGGAACGACGCCCGCATGGAGAATATCAAGAAGCCGCTCGACAGTCGCGATCCGAATCCCGGAGAAGCCCTTCGCAAGCGAATTGGCGCGGAGGACGATCATCGCGCGGACAACATCTTCCGGCAGGGGGTCCCCCACGCCGGCACAGTGGCTGAGGATCAGGTTCCTCTGCAATTCACGGAGTTGGCCGGGAGGGATGGAAACGTTCTGGAAGGCGCCAAAACCCGTTGTCACACCATACACGACAACCTGGTCGCGCACGGCTGTCTCCACCCATGCACGCGAGCGGGCCATCCGCCTTTTGGCAGCCCCCGAGAGCATGGCGCGCGTCTTCGAACGGGCGACGGCGACGACCTGCTCGATTGTCAGGTGGTATCCATCGATGCTGACCGGACGGGAAGGCATGGGCAGACTCTGCTCTACGTGGTAAGCATGGAGCGAATACGCTCCACGAATGCAGGGCGGGGTACGGACACCTGCACCGACCGCGAAAGCTGCAGCCATTCGTCCCGCTCCTTCCCTTCCGCCTTCTTCTTATCCTGCAATTGGGCGCCGAGCTTGAGGTTCTTGATCGTCACTTCATCCTTTGCAAATTCATCGCCGCCGATAATGACGGCAAGAGGGATCTGCTGGCGATTGGCATACTGAAGCTGCTTGCCGAGTCCTTTCTCCTCGCCGAGATACATTTCCGTCCGGATCCCCGCGAGACGCAGTTCGCGCGTCACCCGTTGGTACTCGGTGATCCGCTCCCGGTCCATGACGGTCACGAGCACCTGGGCGGTGGCGGCGGAACCCTCCACCAGGCCGAGTTTCTGCATCGCGGCAAGGAGACGGTCGACGCCGATGGAGGCACCGACACCGGGAATCGCGCGGCCAAGGAAGCGTTCGACGAGTCCTTCGTATCTTCCGCCGCCGAAGACGGAGCCAAACTCCGGCGCGTCAGTCAGTATCGCTTCAAAAACCGGGCCCGTGTAGTAGTCGAGCCCCCGCGCGATGCTCAGATCCAGGTCAACTTTGTCGTCGGGGATATTCAGCGCTTCCAGCGAGGTGCACAGGAAACCGAGCTCTTCCACGGCTTGGCGCGCCGTCGGAACGTCATGGAATAATTGTGTCACCGCGGCGAGGGTTTCGCGACGCTCTCCGTGCGGAAGGGCGACGAACTGCCGGATGCGCGCAACCTGCTCCTTCCCCAGGCCAAGTCCCGGGATTTTGTCGCCGGAGGCGTCGACCCGCCCGGCGGTTAATTCTGCCGCGACGCCATCGAGGCCGATCTTCTCGATCTTGTCGAGGATGCGAAACACCGCATGAGCCGACGAATGGGGTATCCCCGCAAAATCGAGAAGAGCATTCAGCACTTTCCTGTCGCTGAACCGCACGCGAAAA
>Ga0182010_10001973_pt1 | contig 10560 bp, 11 predicted proteins | sample 611E1MmetaG_FD_120488 | JGI IMG/M metagenome (GOLD analysis project Ga0182010, IMG submission 120488) | Permafrost microbial communities from Stordalen Mire, Sweden - 611E1M metaG | ecosystem: Environmental > Terrestrial > Soil > Wetlands > Permafrost | place: Sweden: Stordalen | collected...
GCACTGACTCGACCGCTGGTGGCGGCGGCCATGGCCGGCAAGCAGCCACTCAAGGTCGTCCCCAAGCGGGGCGACCTCCTGATCGTTCGGTAGGACGAGGGCCACGACAGCCGAGCGAGAATTGGCGTGAGTTGCGCAGGCCCCGCCGTACAATCGCGCCATTCCCCTAGTTCCGGGGCACGCAGGAGGAGAAGCTGCCATGGAGCCGAGCCAGCCGGGCACGGGGTTGGACCCGACGACCGCGATTCACGAGTCCCTCGATCCGGACAAGGAGCGCGAGGCCGCCGTCGCGCGGATCGTCGAGGCCGCCCAGCGTCTGGGCGTGGAGCTGGATGAGAAGGAAGCCGCGGACTGGATCGCGGCCATGGAGACCGAGGCCGAGGGCGGCGACCTGACCGTGGACGTCAACACCGGCGTGTACGGCTACCGAGCCACGATGCTCGATTTCGCCCCGGAGCAGCTCGCCCGATACCGCGAGATGGGCAAGATCGTGGGCTTCGACGACCGACCGCCCGATGTTATGACCGCGCTCGCCATTTCGGGGTCGGCCGCTCAGAGCAAGATCAACACCTTCCCCGCAGACTGCGATTTCTTCGAGCGCATCCACATCAAGGCGCCGACCCGAGAGGAAGCCTGCGCGATTCTCGCGGACATGATCAAGGAGAAGGTCCTGGCTCGAAGCGGCGGGCCCGGCTTCAAGCTGACCGAGATCAAGTTCGGACAGCACCCGGCCGAGGGAACAAAGGGCGGCAAGCCGGTCGGCGTGAAATCGCCGATGTCGTGGACGCCTGACGAGGTAAAGGCCGGCCAGATGGAGGTCACGCTCGTCGACGGTTCGACCGCCGTGTACCCCTGGGCGGATGCGACTCGCGACCCGGGCTGGTGCAAGCTCGACTGGGTCATCGCCGACAAGGAGCGCGGCAAGCTCGCCTACGCCAGCAACGTCCTCGACCCCACGTGGGAGGGCCCGGACGGCACGATCGTGCCGCTCGACGGCTTCCTGGATCCGTATTTCCAGGAGGTCTACCTCGACACAGAGTCCGTGCCCGTCTTCACGAAGCTGGTGAAGGAGATGGGCGCGGACAGCGTCGACGAGTACGTCAAGGCGCTCGAGCACGAAGTCTGGAAGTACATGGTCGAGCACCCGAGCTACGGCAAGGTGGCGCGTCGGCTGTACAACGTCTTCCGGATGAACGGGCACTACGAGCAGGCAGCCTTCATCCGCGAGCTGTTCGACGAGCCGATCACGGCGCTCTACCAGGTGGCGGCGCTGGTCGAGACGCTCGGGGACGCGACGTCATCGGACGACTTCGACGCCGAGACGATGACCGCCCAGATCGACCAGCTGATCATGTCGGCGATCCAGGCGCTCGACGGGCCCGAAGAGGCCGTGATGGTCGGCCACCTGCTGCGCCTGCGGAACTCCATCTCCCGGCGCGAGGAGGCCGCCGACCGGGCCGAGGACATGGCCGGAATCTCCGACGCGGCCATGAAGTCGGTCAACGATTACTTCGAGCGAATGCTCCGCTCGATGCCCGAGATCGACGCCTACCTGAAGGACATCATCGCGCGGGCGCCATAGGGCGATGGCCGCCGTGACGTTCGAGGAGGAGATTTTCAGCGCAATCGAGGGCAGAGGCCCCGACAACCCGGCTTCACTGTCCGACAAGGAAGGGCTGGCCAGAGCGGAAAGGGAATACGGCCGCAGGTTCTGGAGAACCTATCGCCGGCTGAACGGCGGCCGTGGAATCGGGCGGCGTCCACGGGTCAACGACGCGCGGCCTGCCAGTACCGAGAGCGATCCGCGGTAGACGGCCGAGTGGCGGGCGGCCGGGCGAGGCGATCGGCCGGGCGAGGCGATCGGCCGGGCGAGGCGATCGGCCGGGCGAGGCGATCGGCCGGGCGAGGCGATCCTGCCAAATGCCCACCCGGGCAACGCGGTGCAGGATCGCGGCGGTCCGGACGGCTCTTGGCCGCCCTGCGGGATCCCTATTGGCTGCATGATCCTGCCAGATGATCGCCAGGACGGGCGGGTGGCATCCTCTCCTGCCTCCGTTGGCTTCGACACTGTCCTGTGACGCTCCCCGAATCTGCCCCGCGTTACGCGGGTTCTCATTTGTCATGAAGGCGCGGCCCGGTGCGGCCGCGTGGCAGACGCCAGACCGACGCGGCTGGAAAAGGAGATAAGTGGGAGATAAGCGGGCGGTTGTACTGTTCGCCGCGAACCCCGCCGGGATCGTGAGTCGGAGAGCCCATGGATGCGAGCGCGCCCTGGCGGGCACTTGAGGATTCAAGCGGGAACTCGGGGGAGGCAGCCACCGGCCAGAAGAGGCCGTCGGGGCTGCATCTCATGCTCGCCGCCGTGGCGGCCCTGATCCTCGGGTCGCTGGCGCTGGTCGCATTCATGGGAGTCCGTCCCGCCGGGGAGGTTCAGGTCGTCTCCGGGCCGAACGGGTCGGCGCCGGCGGTGGCCGGATCCCAGGCGCTTGTCGTGGTCCAGGTCGCAGGAGCGGTGGCTCGGCCCGGCGTCTATTCGCTTCCGGTCGGCTCCCGCGTGGCGGATGCGATTCGCGCTGCCGGCGGCTACTCCGCGGACTTGGATCCACGAGCGGCGGAGACGAAGCTCAATCTGGCGGCGAAGCTCCAGGACGCTCAGGCAATCGTCGTGCCGCGGCGCGGCGAGACTACGAGCGCTTCGTCGGGCGCCGGAGCAGCCTCGGTGCCGGAAGGGACGCTCAACCTCAACACCGCAACCTCCGCTCAACTCGACGCCCTTCCGGGCATAGGGCCGGCCACGGCCGCCAAGATCATCGCCTCACGCGAGCAGCGACCATTCACCTCCGTCAACGATCTAACGACGCGCAAGCTCGTGACCGCCGCCACTCTTGCCAAGTTCCGCGATCAGGTCGCGGTCTGACCGGCCGATGCTGCCGCGACCTGCCTGGCTCGCCCTGGGGGTAGTGGTAGCGGCCGGCGCCGCCACATATATGCCGGTCGCCGGCGGCCCGCGTGTGGCCGCTGTTGCTGCAGTGGCATCGGCCGTGGCATTGGGCGTGGCGTCCGGCGTCGCCATAGCGAAGGGCCGGAGTCGTCTCGGCTCGTCGCTGCTGGTCGCGTCGCTGGGTGGATCGCTCGTGGCCGCACGGCTGGCGATCGGGCTGGTCGTGGGCGGCGCGCCGCCGGACCTCGCCCCGCTGCCGTCAGGGACCGGCCCCTGGACCGCCGCCGTGGCGAGTGCCCATGAAGGCAAGGGTCAGCAGACGGCCACGATCTCGCTGGCCGGCTCGCCCGTCCTGTGTTCGGCCCAGCTGCCCGCATACCCCAGGCTGATCGCCGGAGACACCATCTCGTGGTCCGGCCAGATCAAGGCGCTCACGGACAGCGACTACGACCAATTCCTCGCCGCCCAGGGGATCTCGGCGAGTTGCCGGGCAACGGCCGTGGCTGTCGTCCGCCACGACGACTCCCCCGCCGGCCGGCTCGAGGCGTTGCGGCAATCGTCCGGCGACGCGCTGCAACGAGTGCTGCCCGAGCCGGAGGGCGGCCTCGCCGCGGCCATCCTGATCGGCCTGCGCGACAGAGTGGATCGAGATCTGGCGGCGGCATTCACCACGGCCGGCGTCAGCCACATCGTCGCCATCTCCGGTTGGAACATCGCCATCGTGGCCGCAACGGTGGCGGCGTTGCTGCGAGGACGTACCAGCCGGCGTGGTCGAGCGATCATCACGATCCTGGCGATCGTCGGATACACGCTCTTCGCCGGAGCGTCGGCGTCGGTGATCCGGGCGGCGGTAATGGCCGGCGTGGCCCTGGGCGCCGTGGAGAGCGGGCGCGGGTCGCGGGTCATGGTCGGGCTGGCCTGGGCCGTGGCGATGATGATTCTGGTGTCGCCGGCCACCGTCGGCGACGTTGGCTTTCAGCTCTCGGCCGCCGCAACCGCCGGGCTCGTGGCATGGGGGACGCCTCTCACCGAGTGGCTGGCGGCGAGGGCGCCGCGCCTTCCCTCGGCCATACGCGAGAGTCTCGGCGTCTCACTCGCGGCCCAGGCGGCCACCCTGCCGATTGCGCTGCTCACTTTTGGGCGCCTGGCGATCATCGGGCCGGCCGCCAATCTCGTCGCGGTCCCGCTCGTGCCGCCCGTCATGGCCGCCGGCGCCGTTGCTCTGGTCGCCGGTTGGCTGGCCATGCTCGGGGCGCCGGCTCCACTCGCCGGATTGGTGGCGATGCCGGCGTCGCTGTTGCTTTCGGCGCTCGTTGCCGTTGTGCGGGTGGCCGCGGCCGTCCCGGGCGCCAACGAGACCCTGCCCTTCCCGGCGAACGTTGTGGCCGCGGCGCTCGCAACCGGCCTCATCTCGCAGATGAATCGTGGCCTGTCGCGGGCGGGGCGGGCCAAGCGAATGGCGCGACCGGCGGTTGCGGCGCCAGAGCGGGCTGCCGCGCCGCACGTCGCGCCGAAGTACCGATGGGCGCTGGCAGGCGCGGCTCTGCTTCTGGCGCTGACCGGCTCCGTCGTCGCTGCAAGGCCGGACGGCAGCATTCACATCATCGTTCTCGACGTGGGGCAGGGCGACTCGATCCTGCTGGAAGGAGACCGTGGCGGGCGCATCCTGATCGACGGCGGCCCGGACGCGAATATCCTGATGGCCGATCTGGACCGCTACATACCCACATGGGATCGCCGGCTCGACGCCATTGTGCTGACCCATCCGCACGACGACCATGTGGCCGGGCTCGTCGCGGTGGTCGAGCGGTACAAGGTCGGTCAGGCATTCGAGTCGGGCTGGGCGGTCGACACCTCGGCTTATCGCGCCTGGAAGTCGGCCCTCACCGCCCGCGGGCTCACCGCGCAACGTCTCTCGACCGGCGAGACACTGCAGCTCGACGATGCCCGGCTGCACGTCCTCTGGCCGGACGACGGCACGACACGCCCAAGCTACATGGACCAGAACGCAACGGACAATCGCAAGACCAACGACGCCTCCGTCGTCCTGCTCGGCGAGTACGAGGGCCGGCGATTCCTGCTCACCGGCGATGCGGAAGACGATGTCGACCCGATCCTGCTGAGCCGCGGGCTGCCGACAGTCGACATGCTCAAGGTGGCTCATCACGGCAGCGCCACCGCCTCGTCGGACGTGCTGCTCGCGACGCTGGCGCCGAAGGTGGCCGTGGTATCGGTGGGAGCCAACAACCCGTACGGCCACCCGAACGGAGCCACGATGGCCCGGCTGCGGGCCCATTCGTCGCAGGTCTTCAGAACGGACCAGAACGGCACGGTCGAGACGACTCTGGACCGGGCGGCGGTCACCGTAGAGGCCGGCAAGGCACTCCTCGGCGACGTCTTGCCCGGAGAGTGGTGGCATGGCGCGGTCGAGACCTCCCACCTCCTGTACGATTCCCTCGATGTCCGTACCGAGCCGTCGCGAGAGTGCGGCACTTCTTCTTTCGCTGGAGCCTCCGGCGTGGCACCTCCGCCACTCGCGGGCCGTCGCAGAGACGGCCGCGTGGCTGGCATTTCGAGCCAACGCGGCTGGCCGATCGGTCGATCGCCGCCTTGTGGAGGCAGCGGCGCTGCTGCATGACGTCGACAAGCTCGATGCGGTGAAGCCGGAAGTGAACGGGCTGGTACACGGCGAAGGCTCGGCCGAGTGGCTGGCCCGGCACGGATACCCGGAATTGGGGCCGGCGATCATCGGCCATCCGGTGACGCGCCTCGCCGACGCCGCCTGGTTCACCCGCTGGATTGCATCGGCCTCGCCTGAAGCGCTGATCGTCTCCTATGCCGACAAGCGGGCCGGCCAGCGCCTCGAGTCGATGGCAGAGCGGTTCGCGTCGTGGCAACGCCGCTACCCACCCGCCGAGCGCGCGGAACGCGCCCGCGGCACCTGGGATGCTCAGACCATGGAGGACGTCCACCTGCGCGCGGCAAAGATCGAGCGCCGAACGTGCGAGCTGGCATCGGTGGCTCCCGGCGATGTACGCCGCCTGGAGTGGACCGGCCGCGCAATCGCCGCGGTCCGCGGCGCGTCGGCCGTGGCCACTCAGCGCCCTGCGGTCGACGCGGGGACCCGCTGATGCCGCCGACCGCGCCGCTCGGCTACTACTGGGGCGACGACGCGTACGGCGTGAACCATGCCCCGGACGGATTGGCCGCTCGGCTGGCGGGCGATGGTCCGCCACTCGATCAGGTCCGGCTGACGGGCTCCGCCACCTCTGCCGCCGAGATCGGAGAGAAGGTGGCCACGGCCACGCTCTTCGGCGGAGGGACGCTGGTCGTCGTGACGGATCCTGCGCCGCTGGTCGCCTCGAAACCCCTGGCGTCACTCATGGCAGACACGCTGGCGGCAGTGGCACCCGGCAACGGCCTCGCCTTCCTGGACGGCGTCGATGGCTCGGCCCGCCGCCCCGCATCGCTCGACAACCTGCGCAAGGCCGTCGCGGAAGCCGGCGGCGACGTGCGCGAGTTCGTCGCCCCAACCCGCGATCAGATGGCCCGCTGGATCGGCGATCGGGCCCGGGAGCGCGACATCCGCATCTCGCCGGCCGCAGCCGCTCTGCTTGCCGAACGAGTGGGAGCCAATGTCCGCGAGCGCGACATCGACCGTCGTCGCCAGGGCGAACTGGCGGTGGCGGAGCTGGAGAAGCTCGCGCTCTACCGCCTCGATGACCAGATTCTGCCGGACGACGTGAAGGCGCTCGTGGCCGACGCCGTGCCGGGTTCCACGTGGGCATTCCTGGACGCGGTGGGAGGACGCCGCGCCGCCGAGGCCGCGGAACTGGCGGAGCGACTGGACGATGTGCCGGCTCCGCTCTTCGTGACCTTCGTCCATCGCCGCCTGAAGCAGCTCATCGACGTCGCCGATCTATTGGCCGACGGCACGCCGGCCCAGGAACTGGTCCGGATCACGAAACTGAACCCATACGTGGCCCAGAAGCTGGCCGAGCAGGCTCGGACCTGGACCCTTACCGAACTGGACGCCGCGCTGGCCGGTCTGCTGGAAATGGACGTGGCCCTGAAGAGCCGCGCAGGCGGCTCCGACGTGCGCCGTCGCAACGCCGTCAGCCTCTGGATCGCCGAACGCGTCCGACGCCCCAACCAGCGCTGAGTCGCGCCCGATGGCGCCCCCTCGCGACGCCCGATGGTCACCGCTCGGTCGCGGCTGCGGGCGTATCGGACCGGGCCCTCAAGTGGAACGACACGCCGTAGACCTCACCTGTGGGATCCAGCCGTGGCGCGACCGTCAGGCGCCAGTCTTCGCCGGCCATTCGAATCCACCGTGCCAGCGGCTTGCCCCGGGCAAGGACCGCGTCGAGCGTGGCAAAGGCGTCGGGCGGAAAGTCGAGGAGCGCCTCGCGGGCAGGCATCCCGACTGCCCCCGGCCCGAACCTGTCGACAAAGGCCGGGTTTCCATAGACGACGATATGGCCCTGGCCCCGGCACATGCCGGCCGGGTGTCGATCGGGGGCGGCGGCGTTGCTGGGATCGGACACGGTGTGAGCAGGTTCAGTCACGCGGTCGATTGTGCGCCGTATGTGCAAGTCACGAAGTACCGGCAGCCGAGCCGGGCGCGGCTGGACGGGCGAGAGGCCGGGCGCGAACGAGTCCGACGTCAGTCGGCGCTGGACCAGGCCTGTTCCTGAACGACGAGGTCGCTCTCGATGGCGAAGACGCAACGACCCTGGCCCAGATCGAGAAGCTCGATCAACTCGGGATCGATGTACAGCTGGTGGCAGTCCTCGCACAAGCCGCCCGGGATGCCGAAGCACAAGCGCTCGCTTCGATCCGGCAGCCTGAACGTTGTGTCGAAGCGCGTGCTCACCAGGCGCCTTCCGCAGCGGGGGCAGCGTTCGCGAGCCCGAGTCATCCCATTCGACCTCAGACATGGCGGCCATTCGACCGCTTCGATGTTTGAGATCCTAGGTGCGCGGCCGCGCGGAGCATATGACTCACTCGTACCGCCCAAGCGGTACTCGGTCCGTAGTCTCGATTGAGGGGTCCACAGGTGGGGTGAGTACTAATCCGAACGCAACGTGCACGCCGGCACCACTCTTGTGCACCCTGTCACCACTCTGCGGATATCTCCGTACCTACCCTCTCCGGGAGGCTCGGAACAGTACCCTGCAGCCTTCCTGGTAGCCTTGCTGAATGGATCGACGCCGCATCGTTGGCATTGGTTTGGGCGCCCTGGCCGGTGCCGCATACGGCACGGGACCGCTCTTTTTCAAGGCCTACGTGTACCCCGCCGGGGTGGATTGGATCGCCATGCTGGTGTGGCGTTTCGCCTTCGCGACGCTGGTGAGCTGGATCTGGTTGCTCGCTCAGCCGCGCGCTCGCGCCGCCCTCATGAAACTCGACCGTCGTACCGTCGCTCGCCTTCTCTTCACCGGCGCCTTCTTCATCGTCAACGCGAGCGTCTACTACGCCGCCATCGAGCGGATCGATATCTCGCTCGTGGCCCTGATCATGAGCATCTACCCGGCCCTGGTGGCAGTCGTATCCCTCCGCCTCGGGTACAGATTTGAGGGCAAGCTCGCGTGGGGATCGCTGGCCATCGTGATCCTCGGGACGGCCCTGACCGTCGGCGGGATCAACCCCAACACGAACCAGGGCGGGATCATCCTGGCCCTGCTCTCTCCCGTCGCCTACGCCGTGTACATCGTGATCACGGCCTGGATGGCCGGCGAGCGGCCCGGTCAGACGGCGGACATGAGGTCCCGGGGCAAGGGAGCCGAGGTGTCACCGCCGGTTGCGGGAGCGATCATGATGACCGGGACCTGGATCGCGACGCTGGTTGTTGGGGTGGCCGCACGCGAACCCCTGCTCCCGACGCAGATCCCCTCGGCGGCGTGGCCCGGACTGATCGGCATCGGTGTCTTCGCCGCTGCAATCGCCATCCAGTCGTTCTACGCATCCGCGGCCAGGATCGGGGCCGCCCAGGCTTCATTGATGGCGACCGTCGAGCCGATCGTGGTCATCTTCCTTGGGATTACGTTCCTGAGTGAGACATTCACGCCGATACGCGTCGTCGGGGCCGCGGTCGTGCTGGTCGGCGTGCTGCTGGCCCAGTTCGCGACGCCCTCGGAATCTCGACCGGTGGTGCTGGAGGAGCCGTAAGCGCGGCGGGCCTACCACCGCCCACGACTGCCGCTGCCGGTGCATGCCCGAACCAACCCGGTGCGCCGAGTAACCGGGCGCGATTAGGCGGACACATCTGGCGACAGAATCGCTACTCTTCGCGCTGATGCGGCTGCGTTTGACTCAGCCGACCATGGGGTGACACTCAGAATATGGCCACTCTCCACGCCCAGGCCGAACGGATGCGCACCGCCCGGGACAATCTGGTCCGGCTGCGCAGCCGAGTGGAACTGAGCGGACCGCCTCCGGATGAACTGCCCCGCCGGCGAGATTGGGTCGACCGCGAGATCCTCGCGCACATCGACGAGATGCTCCCGTACTGGATGGGCGAAATCGAGCGTGTCCTGGTCGGGGCTGTGGAGCCCGTGCCGTTCGGCCGTGAGCCGACCGATCTGATCCGCGTGCTGACGGTCGACCGCGACAGGACGCTACCGGTCTCCGAACTGTATGGCCGCCTGGACCACTCGCTGGAACGAATCTTGCGCCGTTTGCTGGAGCTGGACGAGCGCCAGGTGGCAAGACGCGGCCTCCACAAGCAGCGGGGCGAGATGACCGTCAAGCAAATCGTCGAAACGATGCTCACCGGTCACATCGAAGAACACTGCGCCCAGATGGCCGCGGCGGTCGATGCCAGGAGAACCGCCCGGGCTTGACTCTCACCCCGGCCGAGGCTCTGGAAGTCACCTGCAAGCAAGCAGGAGGAAGACGATGACGACGACGGCAGCACCAAGGGTTCAAGAGCCGGACCTCAAGAAGAGACTGGCTCCCTTCTTCAATCCGCCTCGTGAACCGGTTCTCGTGGAGATCCCCGAACTCGGCTATCTAATGATCGACGGCAAGGGAGCTCCCGACGAAGGTGCCGAGTACCCGACGACGGACTTCCAGAAGGCATTCGCGGCGCTATTCCCGGTCGTATACACGCTCAAGTTCCGGCTGAAGCGAGACGGCCTGACGATGCCGATCCTGCCACTCGAGGCACTCTGGTTCACGGGCGGAGACGGAGGCTTCGACATGAACGTGCCCCAGGACCAGTGGGGCTGGCGGGCGATGCTCGCCGTCTCCGACGACGTCACTCAGGCGATCTTCGACGAAGCGGTGGCAGAAGTGCGGCGCAAGAAGGGCGATTCGCCGGAACTCCAGCGGCTGCGCTTCGAACGCTGGCGCGAGGGCCGCTGTGCGCAGGTGATGCACGTCGGGCCGTACAGCGAGGAACGCCCGACGATCGAGCGACTCCACGCCTTCATCGCCGCCCAGGGCTGCAGGCCGCGCGGCGCGCATCACGAGATCTATCTGGGCGATCCGCGCCGCGCCGACCCGGCCAAACTCAAGACGGTGCTGCGCCAGCCGGTTGAGTAGCCGCCCATCGCAGATCAGTGGCCTCGGAGGCGGCGGCCCTCTTCCTTGACGATCGCCCGCAGCATGAAGCC
>Ga0182010_10001974_pt1 | contig 10557 bp, 10 predicted proteins | sample 611E1MmetaG_FD_120488 | JGI IMG/M metagenome (GOLD analysis project Ga0182010, IMG submission 120488) | Permafrost microbial communities from Stordalen Mire, Sweden - 611E1M metaG | ecosystem: Environmental > Terrestrial > Soil > Wetlands > Permafrost | place: Sweden: Stordalen | collected...
GGCGGAGCGTCCCGATGACCACGCAGCGACGGCAGGGCCGGCATGTCTGACCATGCATTCTCGTTGTGCTCGGTGTGGCCGCCGCAGTTGGCCGAGTACACCGGATCCGCAAGCTCGCCGTTTTTCTCGAAAAGCACCTCGCCTCGTGTCGCAGCCACAGCCGCGGTGGTGCGCGGCGTTTCGTGGCCCGCGCCCGAGTACACCTGACAGTGAGTCTGCGAGCACAGACGAAACGGATCGCCGATGTGGCTTGTGCCGATCTTGGACAACAGCTCGCCCCGTGCCGCCACCGCCTGCGCCTTGAGCGCCTCTTCGGGCGCGCTCGGAAAAATCTCGGCAGGAATGAGGCCGGCTAGCAACCTGTCCTCGGGTACGGCATTGACCGCAGCCAAATTGCCCAGACGATCGATGGTCACGTAGATCTTGCCGGCGTAGGTTCCAGCGACAGAGAATTTCTCTTTGCCGTGCTCGCCGCTTGCCTCCACTCGTAGCGAACCCTCTGCTGCGGGCACAAACCACAGCACCCCTTCGTTGCGTACCTTGACGCCCGTCTTGGCTCCGATCGCTTCCAACTGGCCATGCGGCCGATCGACAAGCTCGGTGAAGACGCCGGGGAAAACCAGTGGCGCCTTGGCAGCCAGCCGCTCGATGGCTTTTTCGGCCTCTTCGGGCGTCGCACTAGGGCCGACGGCGACCAAGGCCTGGCGACGGTCCAGCACTTCACCTCCCACGCCGAACAACGTGCCCTGCTCGAACCGCCTAGGGTTTTCGTTCTTGCTTTTCCACAGGGCAACCCGCGCATCGGCCTCGTCGCCCTTGCTGACCGGTCCGCGCCAAACCACGGACCAGTAGCGCAACTTTGCGGGCTGAGTGGCGTAAGCGCGGATGCGCCAGGTATCGTCCGCCTGAATATCCGAGCCGCCCTCGCCTTCGGGCCGGATGCGTAGGTTGCCCGTCGGCGCGGTAATGGTGACAGCGGAAAGCCCCTCGGCAATGGCCACGGGGACCACGGGCAGACCGTCCTGGGTGAAGCGAAACTCGGACGAGTAGATTGCGCGCAGCTTGTCGGCGCCGGAGAACTCGTCGGCGGCCACTGCGGCCGAAGGCATTGCGACGAGAAGCAGAGCGCCCGCGGCGAAAACCGACAAAATTCCAAAACAGCGCGTCACCTCAGATCCGTACGGGAAAGATATCGCAGGTTGAGCAGATTCACGGTGAAATGCGCCACCACCGGACCGCTGAGATCGCCGGCCCAGAGAAAAAGCTGTCCAAACACAGCACCGGCGACCAGCGACGAGAACGTCCACGGCAGAAACCTCGCCTTGGGGCCGATGTGCAGGAGCGCAAAAATCGCGCTCGAGGCCCACAGCCCGACCACTGGCAAAAGCGCCCCGCGGAAGAAGATTTCTTCGCCGACGGCCGAGGCAACGGCCAGCACGAGGATCTCGGTGCCGGCAAGCGGCCCCAAGACAGCGCGCAAATCTCGGTGCAACGCCCGTCCCCACTCGAAGCGATGCGTGGCGAAGCGGGACGCGAACACGAAGCCGAGCCCAACGAGCAGGCCGACGATGATGCCGAGCAAGACCTGCGGGTTGTCGCGTCGGGGCGCCAGCCAAACGCTCGGCCTTCCTTGTCCGTTCGCCCAGGCGATGCCGACCGAGGCCAGCGCCAAGTAGAGAACCAGCACGAGGCCCGAACGCGACCAGGTGCGACCGGCATCGTCCATTGGCGCCACCATACCAGTAAAAGCGCGCAAGCTTCGCGCCTTGCTAAATTCGCACACAACGCAACGTCACATCGCAAACGCCTGTCTCATCGATGTGCTTGAGATCGCAGGATTTTCCGCAGGCTGACGGCGGCGAAGAGATTCCGAGGAGTGGCTCGGCTTTGTTGCAAACGGCGCGTCGCGCTCATGGTAAATGTGGAGGCATCATGCCGCTTGCAGCAGTCCGTACCAAGCGCATCTTTCCGAAGTCTTCGCTCGAAGACTCGGTCGTGCGTGAAGTCGGCCTGCAGAAGCTCCTATCGACACGGATCTGCGATCTCACGCTGAAGGTCGAGGATGTCCTTTTCGAATGTCTGGCAGAAGTGACCAGCGAGCTGCGGGCCAAGGGCATCACCTTCATCCCGGCGTACTACCTCGGCGACGATGACTTCTGGACCGCGGACCGCGCGACCAGCGTGAACGTACCTTGGTACCTCGCCAATGCGCTTCTGTGGAAGCTCGTGAACGACCACCTCTTCGAGTACACCCGCGAAGAAGTGCTGATGTATCTGCGCCACGAGACGGGCCACGCCATCAACTACGCGTTCGAGCTCTGGAAGCGAAAAGATTGGGCACAAACCTTCGGAGATTTTCGAAGGCCCTACCGCGACGTCTACAACGCCAATGCCTGGAGCCGGGACTACGTCCGCTATCTTCACCGAGCCGGCATGTACCACTACGCGCAGAAACATCCCGACGAAGACTTCGCCGAGACCTTTGCAGTCTGGCTCGACCCATCCTCGCGTTGGCGCCGCCGCTACAAAGCCTGGCAGGTCGCCTTTGTGAAGCTTGAATACGTCGATCGCGTCATCGACGTCGAGGGCGTTTGTCGAGGCACGCCCCCCAACGAGCGCCTGGGCCAGCGCGTCGGCTACGAGAGCATCAAGGAGACGGTGGCGGACTATTTCGACATCGCACACGCCTTGGATCCGGATCTCGCCGAATACCGGCGCGACTTGCTCGATATTTTTCCCCGCCGCTCGGAGCGCACGCAGGTGGGACAGAACGCTTTGTCAGCGGCCCGCTTCATCCAGCAACAACAGCACATGCTGGTCGACAAGATGGGTGGCTGGATCGGCAAGTCCGACCGTCGAGTTATCGGACGCTTCTTGCGCCAACTGCAAGCGCTATGCACCTACGAGCATTTGGTCGTCCCCGAGAACCAGCGCAACGACAAACTCGTCGATCTGACTATCGTGGCGACGTGGCACGTTCTCGACGGCATTCACCGGCTGAGCGGTAAATAGCTGGCGGGCGCGAGCGATCCCGACCGCGGGTTCGAGGAACCCGCGGGCCCGAAAATCCACCGAGATCGCTGTCGCGGTCCGATCTACGGCTGCCGCTGTTTGCTACGGCTGCTGCTGTTCGCTAGGCGCGTTCGGCAAGCCGACCTGGATAATCTTGCGAAGAACATCCGCCCCAATGCGAGGCGCTTTCTTTTCTTCTTCGAAGATGATCTGCGCCAGCGTCTGCGCGGTGAGATCGGCGCTGGTGACGTAGTCGGTGACTTGAACATCATCGCCCTGGCGGACGAAGCTGGCGACGTCCGCGAGAGTGACGTAATGGCGTGCTTTCGTGTCGTACAGTTTTCGATTTGAGTATCGCTTGATTGTTCGCATGGTGAACCAAGAATGACACGCGTCGACTACTTGACAAGGCCGCTGCGCGCCGAATCAGCCATCTTCTGCAAAAAAACCGAAATCAATAACCGATCGCCGCGATTGCTCATCCAAGAATAGAACCAAAATGTCCCCATCGCGTGACACCACCTACAACCAGGACCTTTTGTATCCTGTTTTCGGAGCCCGGCTCTCATGGCGCAAGCATCCATCAACCTCGACGAATTGACCCAACGCGAGTACCCGTACGGTTTCAGCAGCAACATCGAAGCGGATTCCGCGCCTCGCGGGCTGAGAGAGGACGTGATTCGGCTGATTTCCGCGAAAAAGCAGGAACCCGAGTTTCTTCTCGACTGGCGGCTGCGGGCCTACCGGCATTGGCTGACCATGATCGAGCCGCGCTGGCCGAACGTCCGCTACGAACCCATCGACTACCAGAACATCGTGTACTACTCGGCTCCCAAATCGGGTAAATCGGGCCCGAAAAGTCTGGAAGAGGTCGCGCCGGAAGTGCGCGAGATGTTTAGCAAGCTCGGCATTTCGTTGGCAGAGCAAGAGCGCCTGTCAGGCGTCGCACTGGACGCCGTCGTCGACAGTGTTTCAGTCGCAACCAGCTTCAAAGGCAAATTGGCCGAGCTCGGTATTATCTTCTGTTCGTTTTCGGAAGCGGCTCGCAACCACCCCGAATTGGTCCGCAAATACTTGGGATCGGTCGTCCCCTTCACCGACAACTACTTCGCGTCGCTGAATTCGGCGGTCTTCTCGGACGGCAGCTTCTGCTACATCCCCAAAGGCGTTCGTTGTCCCATGGAGCTGTCCACGTATTTCCGAATCAATGCGGCGGACACGGGACAGTTCGAAAGGACGCTGATTATTGCCGAGCCCGAAAGCTATGTCAGTTACTTGGAGGGCTGCACGGCGCCGAGGCGCGACAATAATCAGTTGCACGCCGCCGTCGTCGAGCTCGTCGCGCACGACAATGCCGAAATCAAGTATTCGACGGTACAGAACTGGTACCCGGGCGACAAAGATGGCAAAGGCGGCATCTACAACTTCGTCACCAAGCGCGGCAAGTGCGCAGGCCGCAATTCCAAGATCTCTTGGACGCAGGTCGAGACCGGCTCGGCCATTACGTGGAAATACCCGAGCTGCATGCTCATCGGGGACGGCTCCGTCGGCGAGTTCTACTCGGTGGCGGTGACCAACCATTTTCAGCAGGCGGACACCGGCACGAAGATGATCCACGTCGGCAAGAACACAAAGAGCACGATTGTCTCGAAAGGGATCTCCGCCGGTCGGGGTCAGAACACCTACCGCGGCCTCGTGCGCGTGACCGAAGGTGCACGTGGCGCGCGCAACCATTCGCAGTGCGACTCGCTCCTGATCGGGGATCAGTGTGGCGCTCACACGGTGCCGTACATCGATGTGCGCAATACGACGTCGCAGGTCGAGCACGAAGCCTCGACATCACGGATCAGCGAAGATCAGCTCTTCTATTGTCGACAGCGCGGGCTTTCGACGGAAGACGCCGTCAATCTGATCGTCAACGGGTACTGCAAAGAAGTCTTTCGACATTTGCCCATGGAATTCGCAGTCGAAGCCCAAAAACTGCTTGGTGTCAGCCTGGAAGGAAGCGTTGGTTAGTACGATGGCGTTGCTCAGCATCAAGAATCTTCACGTCGAAGCGTCCGGTAAACCCATTCTTCGGGGACTGAGCCTCGACGTAGAGCCCGGCGAAGTGTGCGCCATCATGGGTCCCAACGGGTCGGGCAAGAGCACCCTGGCCGGCGTGCTTGCCGGTCGAGAGGGATACGCGGTCACTGCGGGCGAGATTCTGTATCAAGGCAAGGATCTGTGTGCGATGACGCCCGAAGAGCGGGCTCGCGAAGGCGTCTTCCTCGGTTTTCAGCATCCGGTTGAAATTCCCGGTGTCGCCAACACCTATTTTTTACGGGCGGCGCTGAATGCGGTTCGCAAACATCGCGGCGAGGAACCCATCGACGCCATGGATTTCATGGCGCACGTAAAGGCGAAGGCGAAAGCCGTCGGGCTCAATCCCGAGCTGCTGGGCCGCCCGGTCAACGAAGGTTTTTCTGGCGGCGAGAAGAAGCGGAACGAGATCCTGCAGATGTCGGTTCTCGAACCGCGGTTGGCGATTCTCGACGAGACCGACTCGGGCTTGGATATCGACGCCGTTCGCGAAGTAGCTGGTGCTGTCCAGGCCCTGCGCAATGAGGCGCGGGCGATCGTCGTCATCACGCACCACCAGCGCCTGCTCGACTATTTGGTTCCAGACCGCGTGCATGTGCTATCGGGCGGAACCATCGTCACATCCGGTGACAAGTCGCTGGCCGTCGAGCTGGAAAGGAGCGGGTACGCATCGGCTACCGCCCGAGCCAGCATCGTCGGAGGACCGGCATGAACGAGCCCGTCGATCGCGACGCCTACGCGGATGGCTTCGCCCGCGCCTTGGCGACCATGGCCGACCAGCCGTCCTGGCTGAACTCGGCGCGACGGACGGCTTTTTCGTCGTTCATCGACCACGGCTGGCCGACCACGAAGGATGAGGACTGGCGCTTTACCGACGTATCGCCGCTCACCCGAATGCTGCTCCTGCCGCGCCCCTGTGCGGACGACGTCGCGCCGGATGCCGTCGATGCATTCGATCCTCGATTGCTAGCAGTTGGCGCCACCTACGGCCACCGACTGGTTTTCGTCGACGGTCACTACCATGGCCGCCTATCCCAGCGTCCGCAACACGACTTGGGCGCCGGTCTCGTGGTTGCGCCACTTTCCGCGGCGCTGGCAGTGGACGAGGTTCCGGTTGCCCGCGTCCTTAGTCAGCTTTTGCGCGACCAGAACGCCTTCATCGCCCTCAACACCGCGTTCATGGCCGATGGCGCGTGGGTTTGTATTCCGGCGGGACTGGTCGTCGACGAGCCCATCGTCCTCGTCTATCTGGCCTCGTCGAGACAGAGTTCCAGCTTTCCACGCACCGTGGTTTGGGCCGGGGAAAACAGTCAAGCCAGCATCGTGGAGCTTCACCTTGGAGCCGACGGCACGACTACCTCGGCCAATGCCGCGACTGAAATCAGGCTGGAAGCCCACGCCAAGCTCCGGCATATGACCTTGCAAAAGGCCCCGCCGACCGCCTTCCACCTTGCCCACCTGGCGGTCGAACAAAAGGCCGAGAGCCAATTCTCGGCTCGCAGTCTGTCCCTTGGTGGACGCCTCGTGCGCAACGACGTTCATGCCCTCTTAGCTGAGGAGGGTTGTGTCTGCAATCTCGACGGTCTTTACCTAGCTGCCGGCACGGACCACGTGGACAATCACACCACCATCGATCACCGTGCGCCGCGCTCCACGAGCCGCGAGATCTACCGCGGCGTGGCCCAGGGACGCAGCCGGGCGGTCTTCAGCGGCCGCATCGTGATTCGTCCGGGCGCTCAGCAGACGGATGCTCGCCAAACTAACCGCAACCTGGTGCTTTCCGACGGGGCCACCGTACACACCAAGCCATTCCTCGAGATTTTTGCCAACGACGTGAAGTGCTCGCATGGCGCCACGACGGGCCGCCTGGATCCGGATGCTCTCTTCTATTTGCGGTCGCGCGGCATCGGCGAAAAAGAGGCGGCACAAATCCTCATCCGTGCCTTCATGACCGAAAGCCTGGACGGCATCGACCCACTTTCACTTCGCAGCGAGATCGAAACCGCAATTGCGTCCACCATCGCTGGCTTAGCGGCCGAGAGCGAGCACCATGATGGCAGCCAACCAGCGAGGTGATTCGTTGTCGTATCCGCTCGATATCGCGCGCATTCGCCGCGATTTTCCAGCCCTGGCGCAGAAGGTCCACGGCTATCCGCTGGTGTACCTCGACAACGCCGCGACCACGCAAAAGCCGATCGCTGTGCTCGATCGTCTGCGCACCAGCTACATCGACGAGTGTGCCAACATCCACCGGGGCGTCTATCAGATGAGTGAGCGCGCCACCGCCTCGCACGAGGCCGCTCGGGAGAAGGTGCGCGCGTTCATCGGCGCCGCACGCAGCAGCGAAATCGTCTTCGTCCGCGGCACGACCGAGGCCATCAATCTAGTCGCGCAGACCTACGGCCGGCGCTTCATCGAGAAAGGCGACGAGATCGTCATCACGGCCATGGAGCACCACTCGAACATCGTGCCTTGGCAGATGCTCTGCCAAGAACGCGGCGCTGTGCTCAAGGTCGCGCCCATGGACGAGCTCGGCGATTTGATCCTTCCCGAATACGAAAAACTGCTTGGCCCTCGGACCAAGCTGGTGGCGTTCGGCTACGTGTCGAACGCGCTCGGCACGGTAAACCCGGCCAAGGCCATGGTCGAGGCGGCGCACCGCCATGGCGCGATCGTGCTCGTCGATGCGGCGCAGGCTATTCCGCACCGGGCGCTCGACGTGCGCGACTTGGATTGCGATTTCCTCGCGTTTTCGGGACACAAGATTTACGGCCCCACGGGCATTGGCGTGCTTTACGGCAAGCAGCGCCTGCTGGAAGCCATGCCGCCTTGGCAAGGCGGTGGAGATATGATCATGTCGGTCACGTTCGAAAAGACGACCTATGCCCCGCCGCCGGCCAAGTTCGAAGCCGGTACGCCGGACATTACGGGTGCCATCGGCCTCGGCGCGGCGCTGGACTACGTGCAGTCGATCGGCATGGAGGCCATCGAGCGCCACGAGGCAGATTTGATTGCCCACGCTGAAGCCGCGCTTACGCGGCTGCCGGGCGTGCGGCTGATCGGCCGGCCCAAGCATCGGGCCGGTGCGATTTCGTTCATGCTCGGCGACATCCACCCGCACGACGTGGGAACCATCGTCGATAGGCGGGGATTTGCCATTCGCGCCGGCCATCACTGCGCCCAGCCCACCATGAAATTTATGGGCGTGCCCGGCACGGCCCGCGTTTCGTTTGCTCTTTACAACACCACCGATGAAGTCGACGCCTTGGCCGCTTGTCTGGCCGAGACGCAGAAAATGTTTCGATCATGAGCGAGCTGCAAGACCTGTATCAAGAAGTGATCCTCGACCACCAACGCAACCCGCGCAATTACGCCCGGCTGCCCACTGCCAATCACCAGGCGGAAGGCGCCAATCCATTGTGCGGCGACCACGTCACGGTCCACCTGGACGTGAAGGACGGCATCATTCACGACATCAGCTTTGAGGGCGAAGGTTGCGCCATCGCCAAAGCATCGGCCTCGATGATGACGTCGGTCGTGAAAGGCAAGTCGGTCGCGGAAGCAGCCGAGACGTTCAAGAACTTCCATCAGATGGTCACGGGTGGACAAGATCCTTGCTTCGATCTGGAGGCGATGGGCAAGCTGGCGGCCTTTTCCGGCGTCAGCGCTTTTCCCGTGCGGGTCAAATGCGCAAGCCTCGCCTGGCACACGCTGAACGCGGCCATCCACGCTGGCGAGAGCAAGAACAAGGAGCCGTAATCATGGACGAGGCCACGGACCCGACAAAGGCCACACCCATTGATACGGCGACGCTGGAGGGGCTTGTCTGGCAAGAGCTGCGCGCGTGCTACGATCCGGAGATCCCGATCAACATCGTCGAGCTCGGGCTGGTGTACGCCATGAAGTCTGCGCCTTTGCCGAACGGCGGCCACCGTGTGGAAGTGCTGATGACCGTCACCTCGCCGGCGTGCGGGATGTCCGAGATCCTGCGCACCGAGGCCGAGGGTCGCATCCGCAAGCTGCCCGACGTGCGCGAGGTCGAGGTAGCCATAACCTTCGATCCGCCGTGGACGCCCGAGCTGATGACGGAAGAAGCGCGCCAGATGCTCAATCTCTGAGGCAGAACAGCCCCTAGTTTCGCCCACGCTACCTGCCGTATAACAGCTGGGCCATGGGTGTCTTTTCCGCCATCGTGCTGGCCACGCTGATGCAAACGCCCTCGGATCAGATGACTGGCGACCGGCCAGACGTAATAGCCGCGCCGACTTCTGCTTCAGAGTCCACAGCGCATCCTTTCTGGGACTGGCAAAACGGCGCGCTCTTTTCGGGCGTCGCCGCGGCCCGCGCCTTCGACTATTTTTCAACTCGAAAATTCCGCAACAAGCACCTCAAAGAGTGGATGCTCGACGACGAGACCGTCGACAATCGCCCGCTCTTCGCGGCCGTAGAAGTTGCGGGCACTGCGCTTTCCATCGGCGCGGCCTACTTGCTACACCGCACGGGTTACCATCACCTAGAACGGTGGGCGTCGATCCTGCACATCACGTTTGCCACGGCCGGCGGCATTTGGAACTGCACTTTGCCGAACGGGCTCTAAGTATTTCCATCGCTATAACATGTTAGTTTGGCCACACTTCTTCCACATTCTAGGAGGCTGGCGTTCCGCTTTCTCGCCGCGGTCCGCCATGACGGGAATTTTTTTTTGACGACCGCTGTGCACCTTTGGCACTCACCAAGGCAAAAGGGAGAGGAACGCGACGGTCGTCGTACCGGCAGGGTCGCTTTCTCGCCGAACGAAGTTCGAACAGAGGCACAAAACAAGCGGGGAGACTCAAAAATGAAGATGAGGCATTTGTCATCGATTTTCGCGGCGGGCGCACTTTTGGCCTCCATGGGGATGGTCGGCTGTTCATCGAGTAGCGGCGGACTTTCTTCCGGCACCGGTGGCGCCAAGAGTGGCGTCTCAAGTGGAGCAGGCGGCGCAAAGGCAACGGGAGGCACCAGTGCCACCGCGGGCACCACTGGCACCGCGGGCACCACCGCCACTGCCGGCACCACTGGCACTGCCGGTACCACCGGCTTCCCCGGCCCCGGCAGGGGTGGGACTCCTGGAACGGCCGGCAGCGGCGCTGGCGGGGCAACCGTCATGCGCGATGGTGGTTTCGTGTTTCCCGACGGTGGTTTCGTGTTTCCCGACGGAGGCTTCGTAATTCCTGACGGTAGCTTCACGCGACCCGAAGGCGGCTTCGTTCGTCCGGACGCCGGCGGTTTCAATCGGCCTGACGGCCTGACCATGCCGGACGTAGCTTGCGGAGGTACGAACGGGCTCTGCTGCACGGGTAACGTCTGCAATTCCAGCCAGGACACCTGCACGACGTTGGGCGGCGGCGGCGGTGGCGGCATCGGTATCTGCAGGCCCGCTGGCGGCGGGGGGATCGACGGTGGCGGCCGCGGGAGGCCCGA
>Ga0182010_10001976_pt1 | contig 10557 bp, 8 predicted proteins | sample 611E1MmetaG_FD_120488 | JGI IMG/M metagenome (GOLD analysis project Ga0182010, IMG submission 120488) | Permafrost microbial communities from Stordalen Mire, Sweden - 611E1M metaG | ecosystem: Environmental > Terrestrial > Soil > Wetlands > Permafrost | place: Sweden: Stordalen | collected...
ACGCGCGCGAGGACCGCGAACGAGGTGAAGGCGACGAGCGTCGTGCGCAGGGCCAGGGCGGCGTAGGCGCGCAGGTCGGGGGTCTGATGGGCCAGAAAGTGCACCCAGCCCCAGGACGCGAGGATGAGAAACAGCGTGAGAGGAACTGCGGAAATGGCGGTCCGGCGGGCCGCGCGCGGGGCCTGCTTCCAGAACAGGATGGCCATCGCACCCAGCAGCGCCGCCAGCCAGACCGGATCGGAGATGTCCGAAAAGACGAAGCAGGCCGATAACCAGGCGGCGAGCAACAGACGGCCTCTACGCGGGCCGAGCTTCACGACGCCGCCTTGCCCCGCACGCGCTCGAGCAGACGCAGGGCGAGCATGGTGTACAGTCCTTCGACGATCCCCGCCAGCGTGAGGCTGGGCAACATCATGGCAGCGATCATCACGGGCAAGGGCGTGGGGAAAATCGCGGGCGACAGATGGTGCTGCAAACCCAAGGTCAGCGCGACGGCCAGGGTGGACACCTGCATGCCGAAGTAGGCGCCGATGAAGGCAGCCAATCTGGACGAAACGCGCCGCAAGCCGCGGAACACCAGCCAGGCGCAAAGCGGGCCCAGCAGGCCCATGGCCAGGGCGTTCACGCCGAGCACGGTGATGCCCCCGGCCCCGAAGAATAGGGCCTGCACCAGCAGCACCAGCGATTCGCACACAAAGGCCACGAGAGGGCCCTGGGCCATGGCCAAAAGCGCGGCCCCGATGAGGTGGGTGGAGGTACCGCCCGGCACCGGGATCAGGATCGTTTGCAGCACGAAGGCCACGGCGGTCAAGGCTCCGACGGCCGGCAAGGCCTCCACCTGGTTGGGCCCGAAGTGCTTGCGTACGGCCCAGATCCACAGCGGCGTCGACACGGCATAGGCCGGCAGGGTGATGGTCGGCGCGAGAAATCCGTCGGGGATGTGCATGAAAAGTTCGCTAGATTGGACTCGCCACGCCCACAGACAAGAAGACGCGCACGTTTTCCAGTCCCTCCGACCCCTGCTGGTCCGAGGATTCGTTGAGACTCTTGAACACCGCGCGCTTGGCGCCGAACGCGAGGGACACGCGACCCAGGTAGAGGCGCGCACCCAGGCTGGCGTAGAGGATGGTGCCGCCCGAGGCGGAAAGCGCATTCAGGCAGCCTTGTCCGACGTCCTCGCGATCGCGCTGCAGATGCAGACCACCAAGCTCGACCACGCCATCGAGGCGCACACGGCCCTTGGCATAGATGCGGGCGACGCCCGCAGTGTTCAGGCGCGTCTCGGCGCCGAACCTGTACCGGGTGAAGCTGTAATCGTGGGTGAAGAAGTGCTGGTAACTCACGTCGGCCACGGCCGTGAAATTGGTGGAAACCTGCTTGAGCGCCGCGAGCCCGAGCGTGGGGCTGGGCGTGCCGAACCCGGTCTGCATGTCAGGGGCGAAACGTTGGCCGCGGTCGTCGCTTTTCTCGATGGGACCGACGGGCAAGGTGCAGGCGGCCGACAGCAGAAAGTGCCAGTCGGCCAGCTCGTCCAGGCTCTCCTTCTGGGGAATCAACCTCGGCCCCTCGTCCCACTTCCAGCCAAACGCCAGCATGAGATTCGTGTCACCCAGACCCGGATTGCTGCCGATGCCGCCGTCCGCAGACTTCACGTTGTACGGTTGGAAGACGTAGGCGGATAGCCAGGGCGTGATGCCGAAGCCCAGCGCGACCATGTTGAACCAGGCAAAGTCTTTCTGTTCCGGGAACGCCGCGCGGTCGCGCATCTGGAACGAAACGAACTCGCTCTTCACCATGGCGAAGGCGAAGTGTTTGGGCAGCGGCAGCGCCGCCGTGGTCTCCAGGGCAGCGCCCGGTCCTTCTGGCTCGGAGAGACCGACGGCGGCCACGCCGTGGTGAGCGTGCGCGGGCAGCGCGGCCAGGATCAGGCCAGAAACCGCAGCGAACCCGAGTTTCTTCACTTGGCGGATCGCTTTCTTCGGTAGAGAAGAACCAGCAAGGCAAAGAGCGCAGCGATGATCCCCACGCCCAGGACAGGTCGAATCGCAAAGGCCCAGGAGGCCAGGTCCGCGCCTTGCCGAGTCTTGGAATTGGTCGACGGCGCGCCGACTGCGGCCACGTCCACCACCAGATCTAGACCGTGCCCCGTGGTGTCCGCGACCTTGACCCGCCAGGCGCCCGGCCCGTCGGGCACAAAGGCGAGGGTGCCAGAACGATCGGTGCGGCCCTTTTGGTACGGAATCCGCGGATCAGCGGGGCTGAAGACCTGGTACTCGGTGTACGCAAGCACCTCGCCGTCGGCGAAGAAGGCTTTCACGGCAATGGCCTTGCCGTGCTCGATGGTGTGCAGGACCTCGTGGGCGTGCACTGCTGGGATGTGCGCCACAAGAATCAGCACCGCCAGTGCCGAGCCGGCCCCGCGCGCCGTCACCGGGCAACCTCGAAGGTGAGGCTGGCCTCGAAGATCTCACTGTCCGCCTCGGGCGTCTTCACTGCGCGCCGGAACGAGGCGCTCACCGACTCGACAGTCGCGGCGCGCAGCTTGACCCTCACGAGGCCCTGGTCGTCGGTTTCGCCGAGCGGCTTGTGATCGATAGCCAGAGTGGCGCCGGAGAGCGGCTTGCCCGCCAGCAGAATGCGAAAGGTCGCCTTGTCGCCGGTCTTCACCTTGGAAAGATCGCTGACGGGCACGATCTCGAACCCGTCGCCCAAGGGCTGGCCGGCCAAGGGCGAATGAATGTCCAGCCACTTGGCGAACTGCTGCGAACGCCACGATTTCACGACGTCGGGAACCTGGTTGCGGGGCAGGTTCTTCTCCCCGTCGGGGGTCAGCGACCAGAACCCGCCGTCGTGAAATGCCGACACCAGCACGCATGGACCCGAGAACGTAATCTGCTTGGGGGCAACCGTGGCACTGGCCAGAACGTTGCGTGGGGCCTCCGTGCCCTTGCGGCAGGTGAGCGTCTTGATCTTGGCTGCATCGAGGGCCAGTGCCTCGCCCCCATGATGCCCGTAGCGCAGGACAAAAGCGCCGTCTTGCCGCTCCAGCCAAAAATCGTGAGCGTGGGCCGAGCCCGCTCCCAGCAGCAAGGCGAGGACGATGGTGAGAACGGCGGACAGTCTTTGTGTGCGCATGGGAGATTTCTTCAGAACGGAGCCTCTGGTAGCACGACCTCGTCTTTCGTGATACCGGATGCGCGTGGGGCCGTCAACACCCTTGTGAGCCGCAAGAAGCTATCGCGCCCGCGCGCAAACTGTTCGCGACCAGAGGGGCCTGTCCCGTGCTACTTTGAAGGTCAATGGCCCGCGACCCCAAGATCACGCCCATCACCCGGCACGAACCGCGCACCTTCTACGCCACGCGCGCCACGCGTACCCGCAACGCTGAGGCCTGGGACCTGTGGTCCATCGAAGACGGCCGCCGCATGGGCTACCTGTCGATCATCGACGACGGCCATATGATCTTCGCGCTGGCGGCGGTGAAGCGTGGCACCTCGCATGACGAGATAGCCGACCTTGTGGATGGCTTCTTCCCGCCCTCGGCCACCGACGCCCTGAGCCGTGAGACCGCGATCGCCGACTACGACGAAGAGCCCGTCATCCTCGAGTCAGAGGTCAGCACCGAGGAGTAGCTGCGGCCTGTCGACCTGCGCTGGCCCTGAGCAGTCCGTGTGACAATTCGCCGCCCTTGCGGGGGGCACGCAGTTTCCGCTTCCCTCCTCTGCCCGTGCGGCTATTCTGTATCCATGTCCGCTGGCGGCATTCCCGCGCCCGGTCCATTCCGAGGGCTTGTTCCGTACGATGAAAACACGGCCGCGCTGTTTTTCGGCCGCGCGGACGAAATCGCTGCGCTCGACCGTCTGGTGTGCAGGGAGGGAGATCGGGTGGTTGCGCTTACCGGCGAGTCAGGCGTGGGCAAGACATCCTTGTTGCGAGCCGGGCTTCTACCCGCGCTGGCCAAGCGCGATGTCACCGGGGTTTACCTCGGGGCATACGAGGACATCGAGCAAGAGCTGTGGCAGGCCGCCGGGCGCGTGCGCGGCGAGCCCCCTACGCCTGGCGATGGCCCGGCCGACTATCTGGTGCACCTGGCGCGCAGCTCACACGCCGGGATCTTGCTCATCCTCGACCACCTGGAGACCGTTCTGGCCAAACGCGGCCCAGGCCCCGACAGTTCCGCGCTCGACCAACTGGCCTCGCTGCTCCTCACGGTGACCGAGGGGGCCGGGCCTCGCCTGCGCGTTCTGCTCTGTGTGGACACCGGTTCCTTCCACCGCCTCGACCTCCTGTACAACGCCTGCAATCTCACGCCAGCGGCCGGGGCGTGGATGGAGCTTGGGCGACTCGACCAGGAGAGCGCCACCAAGATCCTGGAGCAAACCGCGCTCGGCACCGGCACCTTCTTTGAAGCCGGCCTGGCCTCGTTGATGGCCGGCGATCTGTGCCACAATGGCTCCTGCCTGCCCGCCGATCTGCAGATCGTCGCCCGCGTGGCGGTCGAGTTGCGGCTCACCACCTTGCGTCGCTACGAGCGCAGCGGGGGCGCGGCCATGCTCCTGCACAGCTTCTTCGAGCGGGCGGTGCGGGACGCTGGCGGCCGACCGGCCTTGCGCGTGCTGCTCGCCGCCGCCCGCCCCGTGAGCTCTACAGTGGACGAACTGGCGGTTCGCGCTGGCCTTCCCCCGGCTACCGTCGAGCAGGCCGTGGCGCCTCTCACCAGTCAAGGCATTCTGTGCAAGTTCTTCTCGGGATCGGCCGACCGCTATGCTCTCGCACACCCGTGTCTGGTCGCCCACATTGAAAACTTCGCGGCCGGCGATGTGAGCGCTGCGCATGACATCCGACGCGCCTTGCGCCACCGCATCTTGGCCGGCCAGCGCCTCTCGCTGCCCGAGATCCGCAGGGTGCGCCGCTACCTCGGTGGTGATCTGGCCGCCGACGAGGCCAGCACGCTCAAGCGAAGCATCCGGCGCAGTGCTCTGCAGATCGGCTCCGCGATCACCCTGCTGCTCGCCGTGCTGCTCGCCCTCATCTTCGAAGTGCGCACGACCTACACCCTGGCCTTCGATCCGGCACGCGACCAACCCGGCAGTCGGGTCGTCGTCCGACGGGGACGCCTGTCGCTGGCCTTCCTGCACTTGCGCCCGGCCCAGCCCAGCCACGGTTCGATAATTGCCGACACTGGCTTCGCCGCGACCAGCGTGGCCCCTGACCTGGCGTCGCGGATTGCCAGCGGACGGGCCATGGGATCCCTGGACGCGAACCGGACAGCACCGCTCCCCTCGTGGCTACGCGCGGTCATCGATGGTCTGGGGCCGGTGCCGCGCGGGGTTTCGCTGGTCCTGCTTGGTGAGCCGAACGGCGTGATCTCGCTCAAGCAGGCATTTACCGATCCAGCTTCCCGCCGCGACGCCCTGGAAGCCCTGGCGGTAGTGGGCACGGGCCGGGCCGGCGAAGACGAAATTCTGGCCGCCGCGCTCAACGACCCCTTGCCGGATGTGCGTCGGCGCGGCGTGGAAGTGGCAGCCGCCATCGATCGACGTCAGGGCAAGGGTGCCCACGCTGCCACTTTGCGCGCGGCCTTGGCCGACCAGTCCTTTGCCGTGCGCAGCGCGGTCCTGCAGGAGTGCAACAGCCTCGATCCCAGCACCACGGCCAGCATTCTTTCGGTGGCTCTCGCCGACAAAGACGCCTCGTTCCGGCGGCTGGCGGAGACCTCGCTCCTCGAACTGGCCGCGCGCTCACCCGCGGCGGCGGCCGATGCAGTACGCCTGGCGCTGTGGAGCACGGACGGAATGGCCCGGCGGACCGCGATCGGACTACTCGACCAGATCGCCGTGAGCGCCCCGGCCGAGGCCGCCACGGTTCTGGCGCAGATTGCGTCGGACGAGAATGCACCGGAAGAGGCGCGCGTGTCGGCGCTGACCTTCCTCCGCCGCACCAACGCCGTCTCGAACAATCTGCGCCCCATGCTGGAAAAGGCTGTGATGCCGGACGCGTCGCCGCGCCTGCGCGCGGTCGCCCTGCCTCTCTACGCCCGGCTTATCGACCCCTCCAAGGTAAGCGAGCTGGCCCTGGCCGCCAGCAAAGGCCCCCCTTCGGGGCGAGTCACCGGCGCGGCGCTTTGGGGGGTGGTGGCCATCAAGCAGCCCGATGTGGCGGCAAGGCCGCTCAAGGTCTTCCTCTACGATCCGTCGCCCGAGGTGCGGGTCGAGGCGGCGCGTGGCTTCGGCTATTTGCGGCGCGAGGGTCCCGAGCTGGTACGCAAAGCGCTGCTGGACCCGAACGCCGAGGTGCAAAGGGCCGCCCTTGATTCGGCCCTGCGTCTGGCCGTTGCCCAGCCGGGCGTCATCGCCGACCTGCTCGGACACTTGCTGGCCAACGTGCGACCGGGCCTACGCCGCTTCATCGTCGAGGCGCTGGGCGAGATCGGCAAGACCCGCTCCGCGGCCGTCATGCCGGCGCTGGTGCGCGCCCTCAAGCAAGGTGATGTGAGTACCCGCGGCGCCTGTGCGCGAGCCCTGTGCGTGGTGGCCATCAAGAGTCCCGCGGCCGCGTCGCCCTACTTGCGTATGGCCGCCCGCGATCTCAACCGCGAGGTGCGAACCGAGGCTGCCTCCTGCCTGGGCAGTCTGACCGAGGGCGATCCCAAGGGCGCCGCGCGCATGGCGATCGAGTTGGCTTCGTCGGACGAGCAGACCGTGCGGGCCGCGGCCGCCGCCTCGCTGGGCGCCCTGGCCGGGCGGGTCCACGAGACCGTGCTCGCGCCGCTTGTCAACTTGCTCGACGATCCCGAGCGCACGGTGCGCGTGGCAGCCGCTGAGGCGCTCACCCGTTACGCCGACACCGGATCCTCGCTGGGAACCCACACCGCCGATCTCGACAAGAAGCTGTCGGCCTTCTTCCTGCAAGGCGATCTCGACGAGCGCCAGCTCGCCCTGCGGGTGGCCGCGCGCGCAGGCCTGACCAGCATCCTCCGCCAGGCCGTCCGCGACGGCGACGACAATCTGCGGCTTGAGGCCATGAAGGCCGCGGCCGGCATGCGGCCGCCCGCCCTGGAGATCTTGCAAGCCGGAGCCGAGGACCGCCAGGGCCTGGTACGCGCCGAGGCGGTGCGCGCCCTGGCGGCCGCCTCCGGGACTGGCCCTGAGCGTGTCCTGCCGGTGTTCGAGGCCATGCTGCGCGCGAGCGACGCGGCCACCAGGCGGACCGGCGCGTTGGCGTTGGGCGACGTCAACGGGGCGCCCGAGGCCACCGCAGCTCTGTTGGCGGGGGTGCTGCACCAGCGGGGCGAATCGGTTCGGGCCGCGGCGGCTGAGGCTTTGGCACACATTGCCGAGCGCGATCCAAAAGTGGCGGGACCCTTTCTCGAACAGGCTATCAGCGATCCAGCCCATGACGTGCGGGCCGCCGCCATCCGCGGCCTGGGCACCACCTGGGCTCGCCAGCGCCGGCCGGCCGAAGTGGCCGAGATCTTGGAATCCTGCGAAACCGACAGCTCGCGCCGTCTGGTGGCGATTGAGGCGCTGGTTATTCAGGCATCGCAGGCGGGCAGTGGCAAGGCCGGCGAGGATGCAAGAAAGGCCAGAACCTTGCTTGAGCGACTGGCCACCTCAGGACCGCCGCTGGCCCGTCTAGCCGCGCAGGTCGGCCGCGCCTTCATCGGCGCAAAGCTCGAAGACATGCATGCTTTCTTCGACCGCCTGTATGGGGGCTAGATACTCGCCGGGACGCTGACTGGCTGGTAGGCCTGGCAGGCCGGTGTTTCTGGAGCAAAGCGCACGGCAGTGGCGCACTTGAGAACAAAGGGTTCGCAGAACCCGCTCACACAATCGCCATCGCCCTGGCAGGCAATACCGATGTCCAGACGATCCGTGCAGATTCCGCCTACGCAGCGCAGATCTTCGAGGCAAGGCACCCCCACGCTGCACATCCCACCCGACCCCGGCCGGGCCGTGCAGATCAACACCCCGGTTTCGCCGCCGCAGTAGTAGCCCTGCGGGCAATCTTCGCCGATGTTGGCGCAGCCCGCGTTCGGAGCGACCTGGCTCAGAGTGCCGCAATGATCCTTGTTGCAGATCAGGGTCCCGCTGCAGTCGGCATCGAATTGGCAGGTCTCGTTGGCCTTCGCGTCGCCGTGGAACACGCGCGCACAGGCATCGGCGATGCTGCCATAGTCGCTCGCCTGGATAGCCAAATTGTTCTTGAGCACGTCGAAGACCGCGCTGACCTTCGCCAAGCAGGCGTTTGCGTTCTGGGGATCAAATGGCCGCGGTGGCAACGTATCCTCCTCGCCCTGCCCCCACGCCGTGCACCATGCCTTCTGCGTGGCCAGACAGTCGGCTTCGGTCACCAGGCACGCCGGCACTACGTCAGCGCATTCGCGCTCGCTGTAGTTCTGACAGAACTCCGCGCGGGTCATCGGCCTGGCATCGCGGGTACTGTCGTCGTGGCTACAGCTCAGGGCAACCAGGGCTGCCGTTGCGGCAGCAAGAATGGGCTTTTGCATGCTGGCCCGATTCTCGCCCCCTAGGCGAACCCGTCAAGATTCGTGCTTTTTCGCCCCGCGTCTACTTTGCGTAGTCGACGGCCCTGGTCTCGCGCACCACTGACACCCTAACCTGCCCGGGATAGGCCAACTGCGCCTCCACCTTGCGCGCGATGTCCTTGGACAGAATGCGCGCTTGGTCGTCGGTGACCTTGGTATTCTCGACCAGCACGCGGACTTCGTGTCCCGCCTGGATGGCAAAAGCGCGCTCGACCCCATCAAAGCTGGTGGCAATCTTCTCCAGGTCGGCCAGTCGCTGCACATAGGTCTCCAGGGTCTCGCGCCGGGCGCCGGGCCGCTGGTTGGCCAGCACATTGGCCGCATCCACGATGTGGTCGAGCACGTCCTCCGCGGCGACCTCGCCGTGGTGGCACTCGATGGCATGGACGATCTTGGCCGACTCACCGTACTTGCGCGCCAGTACCGCGCCCGCTTGGGCGTGCGATCCCTCGATTTCCTGCTCCGCGCAGCAACCGATGTCATGCAGCAGGCCCGCGCGCCGGGCGATCTTGACCGGATAGCCCAGCTCACCCGCGATCACGCCCGACAAGAATCCCACCTCGAGCGAATGGGCCAGCAGGTTCTGCCCACTGCCCGCACGGAATTTCAGCTTGCCAAGGAGCCGCGCCAGCTCGGGGTGCAAGCGGCCGACGCTCAAGTCAAAGGCCGCCTGGTCACCCGCCTCCTGGCACTGCTGCTCGACCTCCTCGGTAGCCTTCTTGACCATCTCTTCAATGCGGGTCGGGTGAATGCGCCCGTCGGCAATGAGGCGGGTCAGCGCCAGTCGGGCAATCTCGCGCCGCACGGGATTGAAACAAGAAATGACCACCGCCTCGGGCGTGTCGTCGATGATGAGGTCAATGCCGGTAGCCTGTTCCAAGGCGCGGATATTGCGCCCCTCGCGACCGATAATGCGTCCCTTCATGTCGTCGGAGGGCAGGGGCACCACCGAAACCGTGCGCTCAGCCACGTATTCGCTGGCATAGCGTTGCACCGCCGCACCGAGGATCATCTGCGCCTTCTGCTGCGCCTGTGTACGCGCCTCATCCTCGATGCGCCGGACCTCGATGGCCGCTGCCGCCCGGGCCGATTCGCGCACCTCGGCCTCCAGCGTCTTGCGCGCCTCGGCCTCGGTCATGCCAGCGATCTTCTCCAGCCGCACGCGCGCCTCGGCCGCCTGGGTGGCGCCCGCCCGCGCCGATGCCTCCGCAGCCTGCTCGCGCGCCTGAAGCTGCCGCTCCTTGCGGTTCAGGTTCTCTTTGTCCGCCTTGAGTTCGCGCTCACGCCGCTCCAGCGCCTCATGCTTGGCTCCGGTCGCGGCCGCCTGACGGTCGAGCTCCTGGCGACGCGCGCGCAGCTCCGTGTCCACTTCGGCCCGAATCTTCTGCGCCGCCTCCTTGGCTTCCAGCGCGGCCTGCCTGCGAATGGCATCGGCCTCGTCGCGCGCGGCAGCGAGGGCACGCTGACGTTCCTCTTCCGTCTGGGGGACAGCGTCTGGCTTGAGCGCCCTTCCCAAAAAGAAGGCCATACCCGCTGCGAGCAGGGCGACCAGGATGCCAACTATGATGACGACTGGGTTCATCTGCCGTCCTTACTCGGGAACGCCGCCGCATCGGACCACACGCGTGTCCGTGACAACGCAGTCGATGGGCACGTCCCATTCACCGGTGGGACAGCTTTCCGTGAGCTGGAAATCGTAGCCGAACCCGAGGAAGAAACCCGACGGCCCTTCCGGGTGAGCGCGCACGTAGGCCATCAGCTCGTCGTAGTACCCGCCGCCGTATCCGACGCGGCCACCCCGCGCGTCGAAGGCGAGCCCGGGAACCATGAAGACGTCAATGTCGTGCGGCGCCACCTCGGGACAGCCAGGCCCAGGCTCAAGCAGGCCGAAGATGCCGAACACTAGCTCGGAAGGGCCTTCGACCCGGTGGAAGCGCAGGCGCGGCGGCAGCAGCTCGGCGCTCACGCGTGGCAAAACCACGGCGACGCCGCGCCGACGCAGCCCCTCG
>Ga0182010_10001980_pt1 | contig 10549 bp, 6 predicted proteins | sample 611E1MmetaG_FD_120488 | JGI IMG/M metagenome (GOLD analysis project Ga0182010, IMG submission 120488) | Permafrost microbial communities from Stordalen Mire, Sweden - 611E1M metaG | ecosystem: Environmental > Terrestrial > Soil > Wetlands > Permafrost | place: Sweden: Stordalen | collected...
CCATAGCTGGGGCGACACGAACGGCAACCGATCGCAGCGCTTCAACGGCGGGTTTGCCTTCGTGAAGGATGGTGGCGTTGCCACAGGTCTTCCGAGCATCATCCAGCAGCGCGGCTACTACACAGTGCTGACCGTGTCTGCGCTGACCTTCCGCGCTGGGGTGTTGGCCAAGAACTGGGTCTACGACAGCGTGACCTCAATCCCAAATGGCGGTGGCGACCACTCGTGCATGGCAGCGGATGTGGACGGGGACCTTGGGCAGGAGATCATCCCCGGTGCAAGGACCATCAACAGCGACGGAACTTTCAAGTGTGACTCGGGAATGGGCCATGGCGATGCCATGGACATCGCACAGCTAATTCCTGGCAAGGGAATCGCTACCTTCTCGATTCACGAGTCTCTTGGGGGCAGTGATTGTCACGATGCCGCCACCTGCACGTTCTACTACAAGATTACGGGAGGTGGGGACGCCAATCGCGGCCGCGCCGACTATGTCGGCACCGGCGACGAAACTAGCGCATCGTGTAATGGCGGGGGGGCTTCGGGCTTGTGCCTCACCGGTTCCGGCAGCGCCCCCTCGGCCGGGAGCAACTTCGTCATATACTGGGACGACGATGAATGGCGTGAGCTTGAAAATGCCACGTCGATCACCAAGGCTACCGGCGGAACCTTGCTGAGCGCGAGTGGCTGCTCGTCGAACAACGGCACCAAGTCCGACCCGACGCTTACCGCGGACATGCTGGGCGATTGGCGCGAAGAAGTCATCTACCGCGAGACGGCCGGCGCGGCCTTGCGGATGTACACAACCACAACTGTGACCAAGCGCCGGATCTACACGCTCATGCATGATGCGACCTACCGGGCGCAGGTGAACTTCGAGCAGGCAAGCTACAACCAGCCGCCCCACACTGGGTTCCAAATCAGCCCCAACATGCCCGCTCCGCCTGTGCCCAATATGTTCGTCAAGTAGTCGATTGTCATGGCGCGCGAATGGTGCTTGCACTGTTCACGCGTCTCGGGCGATGCACGAAACCCCGACTTCCCGGTGAAGGGCAGTCGGGGTTTTGCTATATGCTCATACCTGGAACGACCGTGAGAACTCGGCGCAGATTTTGGACCACGATCGGCGGTGCCTTCGCTTTGACAGCGATCGCAGGGCTCCCGCTTGCATGCCATCGCAAGAGCCCCAGCCCGCCACTTCCGCCGCCCGCGGTGAAGTCCCAGCCCACCCCCGACGCTGAGCGGCCTGCCGACGCACATCCGTTCCCCGATCCGACATTTCTGGTGCTGGTGGGGATCGGGAGCAAGCCGCCTGGCGCACGCATCGTTCGGGTCTCCGATGATCTCGTGTTGGGACACACACCCGACACCATCGAGTTTCACCAGTCCGCCGAGCCCGTGCTGGTCCGCTTTGAGCTGCAAGGCTACCTCCCTGTCACGCGCGAGGTGTCGGCGGTTTCAGACAGCGAGCTGTGGGTCGATCTGAAGCCGATACCGAACAGGCATGCTCCGGCGAGCAAGAGGTCCAACGCAGGCAAAGCGCGCTGACCGAGGGCTGCCGGTCTCTGCCGACTGATCGCGTTTGGGGAGGAAAAGTGATGATCCGTGGGCAGAGGCAAGGGCCACTGCTTTCAATTGGGAGTGCAAGATCGCGCATTCGATATGAACCTGCCCGGCTACTACAACTGAGGTGGATAGTCATTTGAAGCGCCCTTCTTCCCTTCATCGAATCGAATCCACGCAAATGTCCGATATGGGAACGTTACGCCAAACTACAGAGACCTACGCGCCACTTTTCCTCAAACTATCCCCTATACCCAGCTGGTCACCTACGATCAGGCGCGCGAGTACATCAAGCGCGTGCTGGCCATCATCGTTTCCTCTATGATGGCGAGCCGTTGCAGCTTTCCCTGGCCGTCAATCCGCACTACCTGAAGGACGGCATCAAGGACTGACTGGGTGGTTGCAGAGACCTACTGCACGCGTGCGTAGGTCATAAGCGCGCCGAGACCTCCGACGATCGTCATCATCCTGGGCTGGTCGCTGATGACCGGCAAGGCGATGACGGTCCACCCCAGGTCGTTGACGAAGTTCACCTGGATGGTGGGGCGGCCATTCATCTCGGAGGTGTCCACGAATTCGAGGGAGCCCTCGTTGTCGAGCCCAGACAGCACAGCGAGTTGGTCGCCCGACCAGGCCAGGTAGGCCCAGCGGTCATTCGGCGTGATGTAGAGGCCGCCCTGGGCGTGGGAGAAGATTCCTTCATCCGAGCAAAGAGCCCAGGCCCCAGGGAGGATGGCCTGCATATCTGCGACGCTGTTGACCGCGAGATCCTCGCCAAGGGGTTGCCGGCACAGCTCCTCCGCCGCCGCGCGCGTGATGGCGACAGGGCTGGTGGCGCCGCCGTCCACACCGCTGCCGCCGGCGCCCCCCGTGCCGCCGTCGGCTCCGACACCAGCGCCGGTTTGTCCCACCGGCAGGTAGATGGTCGACGCCGCGGGATCTGAGGCAATCACCATCATCCTTGGCTGGTCGCTGATGATGGGATTGGTTATGGCGGTCCAACCCGCGTCGTTGACGAAGTTCACCTGGATCGTCGGGCGGCCATTCGCCTCGGAGGTGTCGATGTATTCGATGGAGCCCTCGTTGTCGAGGCCAGTCAGTGCCGTGAGCTGGTCACCGGACCAGACCGTGTAGGCCCAACGATCGTTGGGATTGATGGAGATGCCGGCCTGCGCGTGGGAGAAGATTCCCGGACCAGAACAAAGAGCCCAATCGCCCAACAGGATGGCCCGCATGTCTGCGATGGTGTTGACCGCAAGACGCTCGCCCAGCGGCTGCTGACATAGAGCCGCCGTTGCGGCGGGCATGGGGGCGATAGGGGTGATTGCACCCGCGTCACCTCCGCCGCTGCCGCCCACGCCGCCGGTGTCGAGGCCGGTGCTGACGCCTGTTCCGTAACTAGAGCCTGAGCCCGTCAACGAGCTTGTGCCGAAGTTCGTGCTCAAGCCTGTTCCAGCGCCGGCGCCCCTGCCGGTGAAGCTGCCCGATCCGATGCTCGTGCCTATCCCGGTCAGGGAGCTAGTCCCGAAGTCTGTTCCGATGCTGCTCGTCAAGGTGCTCGTGCCCGCGCCCGTTCCGCGGCCGGTGAAGTTGCCCGTGCCAGCGCCCGCGCCGCGGGCAGTGACGGTTCCTGTTCCTCTTCCGCTGCCGACGCCGGTACCCACGCCGACCCCCGCCCCGCCGCCGGCGCCTCCGCCGGCTCTGCCGCCAGCGGCGGTCTGTCCCGCGTCACCGCCGGCGCCTCCGCTGGCTCTGCCACCAGCAGCGGGCTGCCCCGCGACACCGCCGGCGCCTTCGCTGGCTCTGCCGCCAGCAGCGGGCGGCCCCGCAGCGCCCCCGGCGCCTCCAGTGGCTCCGGCGTCAGCGGCTGTTTTTTCCGAGCTGCCATCGGCCTGGCCGACCAAATCGTTTCTGCCACATCCCACGAGCAGCAGTCCGAAAGCCGCGACGCAGGTGCAGACAGATGAAAGATCTCTTCGCATGCCCCCTCCTCCTCGGCATCGTTAGAGGCCTGTGCTGGCTTTTTTTGCCCCTTTTTGCACGCGGATATGACGAAGGTCACTCTTGCCCCTGTGTGGCGCCATCATCCCGCGTCGTTCTCAAGGCAGAGACGGTGAGGCGTTCCTGCGCAAGCGGCGGGCGCGCTCTGGGCCGTCCCCTGGGGTCTGCGCTCAGACAAGATGAAGGCAGTGCGCACGTACGACGAAGCGGGCGGCAGCGCCGCCTGCGGGCCATGCAATCAGCGGGCCCCTACCAGACCTAAACTCCACCGTGGAGTTTGCTTCTTAGCCGAGATAGCAGCCAACTGCGAAAGCCGACTCCAGCGCGTAGGCTCCCATAGACACAGATAGAGGGTCCTGGAGTTTGACGATCCCACGGAACATCATGGGGATATCAAGGCGCAGCGACTATACGGTGAGCCCGACTTCCACACGGTGGCCTGCACCTTGGGCCGGACGGGCGTGTGTAGTCCCGATGGGGCCACGATCGGGCCGAAAGGGCAGCTTGTCGTCAGCGACAAAGACAACGGGACCAACTCCTACTTGGGGCCGGCACCCGCCTGAACCGTGGCGGCCACAGTGGTCACGTCTTCCAGCGTGTAGCTATAGCTCGGCGTGAAGGCTGCACCGCCGATTTCGGTGGTAAGCCCCTGGTTCCCGATCGATTGAAGGATACTGGCGGCGTTCGAGTGGCTTGAATCGGCTGCGTTGGTGATGTTGTTGAAAACGCTGTTCTCGACACGAATGTTGCAATCCACGCCGACTCCAATCCCTGAGTAGTCACCGCTCGCGGTGTAGAGGTTGTTGAAGACATGCACCTTACCGAAACGCACACGCGGCATGCGCTCCGCAATGTTGTCAGCCCACCACACGTGGTCGAACGTGACATTCAGGTGTCCCGTGTCCTCGGATGCGTTCCCATCGTCGTGTCCAATCAAGTTGGAGAAGCGGTGCCCGTAATTGTTGGCTGGGTCCGTGCGCTGGCCCGAATAGTGGAACTTCGTCCATGAGACAGTAATGAAGTCGCACCCGTGGGTGATATCCATGTTCCCGTCCGATCCGTCGGAAATGTCCATGTGGTCGAACCACAGGTGCATGTCGCCGCCCTGTACATGAACCGCGTCGTGGCCAGCGGAACAGTCGCTCGGGCTGTCCGTGCAATTGTAGCCAACGACTTTCAAGTTGCGCATGATGACGTTCGACGATCCGCTCATGTCGATGCTGCCATCAATCTCGGCTCCACACAGGCCCAGGATGGTCTTGTTCGAGCCCACGTTGACAATGCCCGAGATCTTGCCGGACACGTGAATCACGGCCGCTCCAGTTCCCCCAGCCGCTGCATTGAGCGCATCAAGCGTGGTCACGACTGTTGGGGTAGCATTGCCGCCGCCCGTGGTGCTTCCGGAGCCCGTCGCCCACCCGATGGGAGCGGAAGCCCATGTCTGGGGTGTACAAGTGATTCCAGTGGTAGTGGTTCCCGAACCTCCCGTTGCAATGGTGTCGCCGGTGCTGGTGGTCCCACCGGCTCCACTCGTGCCACCGGTCGAAAGACTGCCGCCGGTCGGAATGCTGCCCCCCGCTGCGGTGGTGCCACCACTCGCTTTGGCTCCGCCAACTCCACTCGTGCCACCAGTTGCCGTCTTGCCGCCGGTGGCCCTGCTACCACCATTCGCCGTCGCACCTCCATTTGCCGTAGTGCCGCCGGTCGCCTGGGTCCCGCCTGCAACCGTCGTGCCGCCCATGCTGGTCGTTCCGCCGGTCGCCTGGATCCCGCCGGTGACCTTCGCGCCGCCGGTCGCCTGGATCCCGCCGGTCGACGTAGCGCCTGCGACCGAGATTCCGCCGCCGGTGGCGGTAAACCCGCCGGCACCGGTTGTGCCCCCGCTAGAGGGAGTCCCGCCAGTTGCCTTGGTCCCACCAGTTGAGATGCTGCCGCCCGAACCCACGTTGCCACCCGTTCCCACAAATCCTCCGGTGCCTTCCACGCCGCCCGTTCCCACCGCAGAGGCACCCGCGGTCCCTCCCATTGCCACTGAAGTATCGGTCTTGCCGTTGGAGGCGTCGGGGTAGCTGACTGACGAGCCTGCGTCGCTGCTGCAGTGACACACAGCAAGCCAGCAAGAACATGAGAGCACTCTCAGAATCTTGGACATCGGAACTCCTGAGCTTGATGTCGTCTTGCGCAAGCTAATCGTTTCGTGTGCACCGTTTGCCCCAAAATGTCGCCCGCTCTTCCCCCGTGTCCCGCAGTTCTATTGGTGCCCGCTGATGGCGTTTTTTTCGTCGCGGTTCGCCCCGCGGCATGGTTGCTGCCGGCGTCGGCAACAGACGGCTCGGTCGCCGATGGCACTACGGGAACTGCCCCTGCTTGTTCCTGGACGTCCACGCCTGCGAGCTGCACTTCGACCGACCAACCCTGCACCAAAAGATGGACGTGCAACGCTGCACGGTAGGGCGAGGGTTGGGAACAAACGGCCAGGCTGCTCTCGGCCTGGTCCCCGCCCGCATCCTTGAAAGCCAACGGCAAGGAAGATTGCGCGGGCGATCGTGACTGCACGCTGGCCAAGGAGAATGGCCGTTTCGTCTACGAGAAGTTCGCGGACTTCTGGCGCGATTCGCTCGTGCACTACGCCCAGCTTGGCATCGTCCCCGACTGGGTGAGCATCGAGAACGAGCCGTCCTTCATTCCGCTATCCTGGGAAGGTTGCAAATTCGGGGTGACGTCCGAGGGAGGCTCGGGCAACTACGTCGTATTCCGCAACGTGACCGGAACCAGCTTCACGTTGACTGCGACGCCCGGGACGACGACCGGGAATGAGCACCGCGCGCCGGTCAACGGCATCCAGATCGTGTACCCGTCTGGTTCCTAAAGCGGTTTGACAAGCGTCGCTACAGCAAGCCGAGAACGGCGCGCAGGTCAGGGGCGAAGCGGCCGTGCGGAGAAAGCTGTAGGTAGCGTTGGTAGGCGGCTTTGGCGGCTGCCTTGTGGCCAAAGGCTTGTTCGGCGCTGCCAAGAAAGACGTAGGCATCGGCTCGGTTGGCGTCGATGGCGATGGCCTTGGTCGCCCAATTGAAGGCGGGACGGGAGCGTCCGCGCTCGAATTCGGTCTTGGCGAGCATCAGGGCGACATCCGCGGATGGGAGACCACTTGCGAACGCCTGTGTGCAAGTGGACACCACGTCTTTGGCTCGATGTTGGTCGTAGGCCTTCTTGCACTCGTCAAGCGCGGCGTCGTCAGATGGGGCCGCAGCCGTCGCAGCCGCGGTTGGTGAAGGAACAGGGGCGTCCGTGATGGCCGCAACCGCCCCGGTCGCGGCCGGTGCAGGAGGAGGGCGGGAAAGATCCGCGGCCGGGGCTGGTGCGGAGAATGGTGCGGGCGTCGGCGTCGGTTCTTGCCGAGCCACGGTCGGCTGGGGCAGCGATCGCGGCGCATGGTCGGTGCGCGAAACAGCCAACGTGGCGCACGCCGCGACCGCGGCCGAAAGGCCGAGTAGCGCCCAGTATGCGCGTTTGCGCAGCCAGGGGCGCGTTGCCCGGGCGACGGTTGGCTCGTCAAAGCTGTCAGCAATCACGGGCGCGGCCGCCAGTTCCTCTCCTGCCTGGAAGAAACTGGCCTCGACGGCGCTGAAGTGAGGAAGCTGTTCTAGGGGCATGATCAAGACCTGGCACTTCGGTTCTTGGGGCGGCTGCGCGTGCTGAGAACACACGGAGGTGGAGACGCCGAAGATCGAGTAGCGCGGGCAACTACCCAGCAGGCCCGTGGCCAGCGGCACCAGCCCGATGTACCCGAGCGCGGTGTGTGGTCCGACAAATGTCAGGCTGAGCAACCCCAGCCCAAGCAGCACGCGCAAGGCGTGGTCGACAAAGTGTTCATTCTTCGCAAGCAAACGTGACATGGCACCCTCCTTGGTCAGAGCCAGTGGTTTTTGCCATGACCCTTGGCGTCGTGATCGCGGGGCTGGGGTGGTGGAGACGGGACAAGCGGTGAGGAGTCGGCGACCGAGCCAACTGGATCTAGGCGTCGACCCAGACGCCAGGACTGGGCACCCTGAGATCGTGGGCGCTGTCGCGTAACCGAACTTGCTTGCCGCCGAGAATATAGTGCCCGATTCTGCTCATGCGGAGGACTTTTACCTCGCGACACAGATGCGAAAGCTCGTCCTTCTCGGCGGTGGTCAAGGTGTGAAATCTGGTACACTTCACCCCCAGCTAGGATAGAGCAGCAATTATGCCGGTGAAATACGCAAGAGGAGGTTGTCGATAATGAAAACAGCTATCAGGTCATTTGTTGTGCTTCTCGCGTTGTCGGATGTTCTTGCGGCTTGCGGGGGAGGAGGTAGTAGCGGCGCGCGACAAGGAGGTGCTGGTGGTGGCGGCGCGGGAGAGGGCGGTGGAGGAGGAGGAAGTGGTGGTGGTGGAGAAGGCAATGGCTATACCGTGACCTATGATGGCAACGGTGCTACCGTCGGCAACGTCCCGGTTGACTCGAACAACTACGCGAGGGGGCAGTCCGTGACGGTGCTCGGGAATGCAGGCGACCTCGCATACGCCGGATATTCCTTCGTGGGATGGCAGACCAAGGCTGACGGATCCGGCACGACCTATCGGGCGGGGGGGACCTTCGCGATGGGTTCGGCAAATACCACCCTGTATGCGTTATGGGCAGGGGGCTATGCCTACGCTGTGAACTGGTCTGACAGTAACGTCTCTCAGTATACGATCGGCCCGAATGGGGCGCTCACCCCCATGTTCACGCCCGCGGTCTCTACAGGAGGGTACGATCCCCGATACCTCACGGTCGACCCCTCGGGCAAGTACTTGTACGTCAGCAACTATGAAGGTGTAAACCCCTATATCACCGCCTGTCCCAACGGCTGTGGCTTCGTATCTCAGTTCACAATCGGCGCGGACGGGTCGCTCACATCCATGCCCACGCCCACGTTCTTCACGTCGGGTCCGTATCCCGCAGGCGGTGCGGTCCACCCCACGAAACCCTGGTACTATGTTGCAAACAGTGAATGGAGTAGTGTCAGTCAGAACACGATCGGAGCGGACGGGGCGCTCGCATCCATGACCGCACCTACGGTCGCTACGCAGAACAATCCGCAAGCCATCGCTATCGACCCTTCGGGCAAGTGGGCCTACCTGGCAAATGGTACCAGCAATTGCGTTTCCCAGTTCAACATCGACCAGACTACTGGCGAGCTCACATCCATGTCGACGCCCACAGTGGCGACGGGGGGTTATAGCGCCTGGGATATCAAAATCGTCTCGATCCCTTCAGGCGCCTATGCCTATGTTTCTAACTATGGGGGGAGCAGCAGCCAATACGCCTCGATCGCCCAGTTTGAAATCGACCAGACAACCGGAATGCTCTCACCACTGACCCCGCCCACGGTCCCGGCGGGGGATGTGAACGCTACGTCCATCTCAGTTCACCCCACGGGTAAATTCGCGTATGTGACGATCGGTCTATCCTCGCCGTCTGCGGTTATCGCCCAGTTTAAGATCGACCAGACAACCGGAGTGCTTGTGTCAAACGGAACGGTTTCGGCAGGGGGGACAGCAGCAGCCTCGATCGCGATCGAATCCTCGGGCAAGTACGCTTATGCGACCAGCGGCGACTCCGGATGGGGCAATTTCTCCATCGCGCAGTACACGATCGACCAGACAACCGGGGCGCTTACGCTCATGAGCAATCCAACAGTCAAGGCAGGATATGGACCTAGTGAAATCGTCACTGTTGGGAAATAGCTTCTTGGATGGTGTTGCGAGCAGTGGCCAAGAAGATCACTGTCCAGTGTACCGGTCCATCGACAATCGCCAGTGGAGGGCGGCTACTTTGCCCACGCGATTCCGGGGCAGATCAACTCGCCGAGGACGCGTCCGGCCGTCGCTTCGGAGGTTCCAGTGACCTGAAGCGCGCCATTCGACGCTCTTTGGGGACGTCAGGCAGACGGCACCCTGTGCGAAGACTGTGTCGCTGGGGCACCAGTCAGTCGCCCCGTCGGATCTCGATCTGCGCCAGGTGCCGCGCGCCCCGGAACGGCGTGGCCACGAGGTCCAGTCGCGCTCCAATCTTGGCCCGGGCCGGCGCTCATGGTGCCGCACAGGCGCCCTTCGCCGGGTACCTCGCCCTCGGCTCAAAGCGCCTGCGGCGGTTGGCGGGACGTCGTCCATGAAAGACCTCGTCCGGCGTCGCACCGCCCATAGAGGAGTGCGGTCTGACCTCGCTGTACCAGTCCTCGAGCCGCGCCAGGGAGGCGCAGAGGGCACCGTGGTGGAGAGGGACGAGCTCGTGCGCAAGCCCCTCTTCCTTGAGGGTGCGGATGAACCGCTCCTCGACGGCGATGCAAAATTGGGGAGCTGAGGTTGGTAGCGTTTCTGGTCTGCACCACCAAAGATTTCGGCTACTGCTCCAGCTCTGAGCAACCGTGGTTTGCGGTGGGACGATTCGATGACGAGCGGGTCTTCGTGGACAAGCCGGCTCTCCACGACCAGGTGGCAAACGACCGCAACGGTGGCATCCGTCTCTCCCGAGTTTGACGGATTGATGTGGGCCAGCCTCCCGCCTACGGCAGAACGCGGACGAGCGCTGCGCTCGCGGACGGCACGTACACTGAAACGGTATTACCCGATGTCGTTTGAACGTAAGGTGGATTGCGATTCCACACACCCGCCGGCGTCACCTGGGCGCCAGCAAGGGTCACGTTCCCTGCCGCTGCCGTCAGATTGCCAGCAGGTGTCCCCTGCAGATAGATCGCGCTTGCGCTACTCACCGCGGCTCCGAGATTCACCGTGGCGTTGACGCTGCTTGAGGCGTTCCTGTTGTTGAGCACCACGCTGGTGAATCCGTTCGCCTTGATGGCCCACGCGGTGAAATCCTGGGCGCTGGTGGTGACGGTCGTGGAAACCATCGCGCCTGTGCCGGCTTGGGTGAAGAGGAGCATACCGTAGTATTCCGGCTGTACCTGCACCACGACGC
>Ga0182010_10001982_pt1 | contig 10539 bp, 6 predicted proteins | sample 611E1MmetaG_FD_120488 | JGI IMG/M metagenome (GOLD analysis project Ga0182010, IMG submission 120488) | Permafrost microbial communities from Stordalen Mire, Sweden - 611E1M metaG | ecosystem: Environmental > Terrestrial > Soil > Wetlands > Permafrost | place: Sweden: Stordalen | collected...
GTTCTGCGTGGCGCTTTGATCCTTGGCGCTATCGCTGCCCGCGTATCGGCTTGAGTCGGCGAAGAAGACGTCATACTGGGCGGCGAAGAATACGACTGAGAACTTGAGCCTGAATCCGACAAAGAGTCGAAAGCGGGTGATTGCGTCTTGGTCGGGGAAACTGAAGTTCGCGCAGGACGAGTCTCCGGGGTTGCTCCCGACGGGCTGATTGGCGCCACAGGAAGGCGTTGCGTTGATGAGCCCACTATGGGCAAAGATCGAGATCCAGCTCCAACCGGCAAAGGGCTCGATCTGCGCTGTCTTGAGTAGGGCAAATCCCTTCGATACCAGAAGGTCGACGCTGGTGGTGGTCATCGAGACCTGATCCGTGCCGGTCAGGTATCCGATCCCCAGGCGCAGCGCGAAGGAGGGGAGGGCCCAGTCGTGGAACCCCTCATGGATCGCCACCTTCATGTAGCCCTGCCAGGACGTGAGGTGCGAGTCGAGGAGGTGCACCGCCCCGAAGCCCAACTCCATGGTTGGCACCGGCAGCCAGATCCCCTTGCGCACAAAAGCCCCAATCGTGGTCAGCATGGGATCCGGCCGCGGCCCCCCGTTGGGATTTGTCGCTGAAACGCCTTCGACGCCGTTCCAGTATCTTTGGTTGTTGCTGATTTCGGTGAGGCCAAGATCGAGAGAGAGTTGGAATCCCTTGATCCCTCCTGTTTCAGCCACCGAGGGGATGCGAGGCGCGAGCACGACGCCCAGCTCGGACATCAGGCTGCGGAAGTCTGCCCGGCCCTGGGCATCGGGCATGACCGAGCCGGTGATCGAGCCGTCACTCCCGCGTTGCACCCACGAGCACTCTGGGACCTTGAGAATGGACGCTGCCGAAGGACACAGGTTGAGCAGCTGAAGGTCGTTCTTTCCGGCCCACGCGCGAGAGGTAAACGTGGCCATCCAGAGCATCATCGATAACGCAAGGAGGCGAATGCGAACCAAGCCCATCTCAGTGCAACGGTAAGTTTTGCTGGTCAGCCCTGTCAAGGAAGGTCTCAGGGTGCCCGACCAGCCGCCGGAATTCGCGTGCACGCGCTGCGTGCTCGGGTTTGACCAAGCGCTCTTCGTCCCGTAGCTTGCGGGGCACATGTCCCACGTGACCAGGCTCCTCGGCGAATCGGCTTCTCTGCTCGGCCCTATCGGGGTCGGGCTCGTCGTCCTGGCTGGGATCGTCCTTTTCTTCTTTGCATACCGCTTCGAGCGTTTTGTGGCCGTGCGCTATCTGCAGCGCACATCGCCCTCGCGAGCCATTCGAGTTGGGCTGTACATCGCAGTGGCGGGAGTTGCAGCGGGCCTCGGCATGCTGGCAGTGTCCCACGGCCGCGTGCGCGGCTTGGAAACCGCGGCTGTGGTCTTCACGCTGATGGCAGCTCTGGCCATGCTCTTGTTCATCCTGCTGCGGGTATTCTCGGTCTTCACCACGGTCTCGACCATGGGCGTCGTTCTGGGAGTTGCGTCGCTGGTGGTGGTGCTGGCCGTGACCAGCGGCTTCGAGCACGAGTTTCAGGACAAGGTCCTGGCGGTGAACGCGCACCTTATTGTGACTTCCTATGGCCTGGAACGAGACATGGCCGAAGCTGAGCGGGACGCGCAGGTCATCAAGAAGACCCTGGCGGGCTTGCCTGGGCTGGAGCGCATGTCCACCTTCAGCTTCACCGCCGGGGAAGTCATGATTGGCAAGGTCGGCGCCAATCTGAAGGGTGTCGACCTGTCCGACGGTGCGCCCGAGCTGCGCCGGATCATGGTGGCGGGCTCTCTCGCTGACCTGGGACGGCCGGCCCATTGCGCGGAGGAGCAGCCTTCGCCCGACCCGGCCGCTGCCGATCCAGTGGGGCGGATCATTCTGGGCAGCGAGCTGGCCCGCCGCCTGCACAGTCACGTTGGCGAATGTCTGCAGGTGCTGGTGCCTTTCTCCGGAGGGATCGATTCGGCGCCCAGCGCCTACACCTTCCGCGTGGTCGGCATCTCCTCGCTGGGCTTTCACGAATACGACGCGCGCCTGGCCTATATCAACTTGGAGGACGCGCGCCGCATGGGCAACGCGCGCCAGTCGATTTTCGGAGTTGAGCTGCGCTTTGCCGATCCCATGGAGGCGGTCCGCATCGAGCCCGAAGTGGAACGCCGGCTGGGCCCCGAGGCGCGCGTGATCGACTGGAAGACACTCAATCGCAATCTCTTCGCAGCGCTGTCCATGCAGAAGCTGGTGATTGCCATGCTGCTCTTCTTCATCATCGTGGTGGCTGCCTTTAACATCATCGCCTCGCTCATGCTCATCGTGCTCTCCAAAGTGCGCGAGATCGCAATCCTCAGCTCGATGGGCGCGCGCGCTGCTACGCTGCTGCGGGTCTTTCTGGCCGCAGGCACGTTCGTGGGCTTCGCGGGCACCGGCCTCGGCATCCTGTACGGCCTGGCCATCTGCGGGCTGGCCGCGCTCTACGGCTATCCGCTCGACCCCAAGGTGTACTTGATCGCGCGCCTGCCAGTGCAGATCTCGGTACGCGAGATCCTGCTGGTAGCGGCGAGCACCCAGCTTATCTGCTTCGTAGCTACCCTCTACCCAGCCATGCGCGCCGCCCGGCTGCGCGTGGTCGATGGTCTGCGCTACTTGTAGCCGGGTGAACTGCTACACTGCGCGGCCATGGCGGGCTTGCGCACCGGGCGCCCAGAGGCGCCCTTCCAGATTGCCCAAATTGACGGGGTAGATGCCAGCGATCTATTTGTCCACGCAATTCCTGCGCCGGCCGCCCAGGACGATCGCGCCCAGTTCCGATCCGTGGCGGCAAACGCTCTGCAGGGCCTGCGTACCCTGGGAGTCGTTCCCGCGGACGTGGCGGCTGGCTGGGTCCACTTGCGGGCGCAGCCTTCCTGGTGCGTGCGCCACGAGCTGGCTGAGGTCTGGAACCAACCCGACGCCGAACGCCTGCCGCTGTCTTTTCTGATCCAGCCGCCGGCCGCGGGCCGCCGCTTCTGTGAGATGCAGCTTCAGGTCTCGCGGCCGCGTTCCGAGCGTTGCAGCGTGGTGTGGAAGGGAGCCCTGCCTGGGCCACTGTGCACCACGGTGTTGCGCGCCGGCGCCCGCCACCTGCGCATGCTGTCGCTCGTGCCGCGTTTGAGCGCTAACGCTACGTTGACTGATCTTGCCTACGATCTTTTCGCCCTCGCGTCGCATGCGCTCAGCGATCGTGGCTTGTCTTTCCACGATGTGGTGCGGACTTGGATCTACTTGCGGGAGCTCGAGCGCGACTATGCGGACTTCAACCAAGGCCGCCGGCGATTTTTCCAGAACGCCGGCTTGCTCCGCTTTCCCGCCAGCACTGGAATCGAGGCCGCCCTGGTCGATTCCGACAGCCCATTGGCCATGGACCTGTACGCCGTGGGTAGCGGCGGGGAAGCCACCATCGAAGCGATGAACGCCGCGCCCATGGGTGAGGCAAGTGCCTACGGCTCATTGTTCGCCCGCGGGTCGCTCTTGCGCGAAGCCGGGCACGAACTCGTATTTGTATCGGGAACCGCCAGCATCGATCAGCAGGGTCGCATCGTGGCCCGTGGCGATGCGAAGGGCCAGTTGCGCTGTATGCTCGCCAACGCGGCCGGCGTGCTGGCGCCCGCTGGGCTGGGCTTGGCAGACGCAGTGAGCGTGACCGCCTACCTCAAGCAGGCGCGGCTGCTGCCGGAGTTCCGCAGGGCTGCCCAGGCCGCGGGCCTGCCCGCGACCGCCCCTACCGCGATCGTGGTGGCGGACATCTGCCGGCCCGAATGGCTGTGCGAGATCGAGCTGGTCGCCGGCCGTTCTATGGCTACGGCGTACAGCAGGCGGTAGTCGCAGCGCCCGACGGAGTGCATGTGCCGGTGGCGGTCGCTTGGCCGGTTGGAGCACAGGAGCCACCGGTGTAGCCTTTGTTCGAAAACATTATGGCCCCGATGTTGGCAGGAAATGCCTGACAGGTCGAGGGAACGGTGTACGAGGTGGTGCGATCGACGCAGGTCGCGGTTCCGAGTGATGGCTTCGTCCACATGCCAAGGGTTGCGGAGCACGCCCCCCCAGAGGGGACGCCACAGGCCGGGCAAGCAGAGCAGGCGCGGGTGTCGCTCACATCTTGGGTCTTGTAGTAGTTTCGCTTGACTGTGTAGCCGGTGCTCGGGCAGCTCAGGTCGCCGGTGGCGAAGACGCAGGCTTGGGGAGGGAAGGGCGACTGCGGTTTGGGCCAACAGACATAGCCGCTGGGGCAGCCTTTACCTCCGGTTGCATTGGCCTGACAGAGGTGACCCGTGTTCCCGGTGATCGGGGTGACGGTCCCGCCAACTGTCGCGCACGAACCACCGCTGGCTTCACCGGCCATCGTGGCGAACTCCATGCCCGTGGTAACAGTAACAGCCGTGCACACGCCGGGTGCCACAGGCGTGTAGGGTTTCTGGCAAAGCCCTGTCCCGCTCGCTATGCCAGGGCTTCCGCATGTGACGTTTGCGGGAGAGCCGCATGTGCACGCGGTGCAGGAGACTGGGCATTGTGGCATCGCGAACCCGTTGAGGTAGTCTGTCGTGTAGAGCGGGTCGCATGGCGGGGACGGGCCGGGTCCGTCATAGACCTCCCCGGGGCCGGTGAAACCGCTTGGCAACTGGGGCACGCACATGTAGCCCGCGTTGCAGGCCGGATCAGCGCAATCCACCAGGCCGTTGCCATCGTCATCAATGCCGTTCGTGCAGTCTTCGGTTGTGGGCATTACGCAGGTTCCGCTGGGGGAACAGAGGTAGCCCGAGGCACAGTCAGTCGGGACGGTGCAGGACTTCTTGCAGCCGCTGGCATCGCAGTGATAGGGCCCGCAAGGCTGTGCGTTGGACAGGCCACATGCTCCCGAGCCATTGCAGGTGAAGGTGGAGAATTTGGTGCCCGTGGGATCACAAGTGGCCTGGCACTGGAGCCCAGCCGCATAGTTTTGGCAGGCGCCGCTGCCGTCGCACAAGCCGTCGGTTCCGCAGCTCGCCACGCCCTTGTCCGCACAGCCGCCGTTGGGGTCAGGTTTGCCGGCCTTCACGGCCGAACAAGTTCCGAGCGAGCCGTCCACCGCGCAGGACGTGCACAAGCCCTGGCAAGCGCCGCCACAGCACACTCCCTGCTCACAGAAGTTCGATGTGCACTCTGAAGGCAAGACGCAGGTCTGGCCGTTGCTCTTTTTGCCGCATGACCCGTTTGTGCACTGGCCCGGCGGCTTGCATTCCGAGCCGCCGGTCGAGCAGTTCGCGTAGCAGGCGTTAGTGACCGAATTGCACATGAAAGGAGCACAGTCGAGCAGCTGGCCCGCGGAGCACACGCCATGGCCGTCGCACAATCCCGGCCGGGTGTGGGTCGAGGATCCGGCTGGGCAGGTTTCGGCCGAGCAGCTGACGCCGCTTGAATAGAGCATGCACCCGCCCGCGCCGTCGCACTTGCCGTTCCGGCCACAGGTTTGCGCGCCGTCGTCCGGGCAATCTCCGTCGGAGGAACTGTTGAGCGGGACCAGCGAGCAGGTCCCGGCATTGCCGGCAACCTTGCAAGACATGCAGTTCCCGGAACAGTCGCTGTTGCAGCAGAAGCCGTCCACGCAGAAGCCCGACTGGCATTCGGCCATCGAGCTGCACCCCGCGCCGTTGGGCTTGTTGGCTGGTGCATCTGGCACGGAGCCGTCGCTGGCTACCGGCACATCGGCTTTGGCGCCGTCGGCCGCGTCCGCTAGATTGAGCGGCCCATCGCTCCCCGCTCCCGGTAGAGCATCCGTCGACTGCCCGTCGCTCGCACCATCCGAGGGAGTAGGCAGCAGCCCATCGGCGCCAAGATCGCTGGCCGCGTCCGTCAGGTTCGGCAGCCTGTCAACGCCGAGGTCGCTGGCCGCATCCGTCAGGTTGGGCGGCCCATCGCCCCCTGCCCCGGGCAGGCCGTCCGCCGACGGCCCATCCTTGCCAGCAGAGGGAGCGCCGGCGTCCCGGTCGGGAGACTTGCTGGGGTCAAAGGGAGTTAGGGTGGTAGTTGCATCGCTGCATTGACCGCCGCTCACGCACGTCTGGGTATTGGGACAGGCCGTCCCCGCGCACTCCCGGAGCAGGTTGATGCGCAGGAGCATGGACTTGTCTTGCACGAAGGTGGCGATGGCCGTGCGGGACACTATGAGCGCGGTCTGGAGCAGGCCATCCACCTTCACCGTGATTGTTTCCCCTGTGCTTGAAGGGGCCAGGGTCATACGGCTGGGCAATGTGACCTGGTCTGGGCCAGCGACAAGGCTGTACGTCTTGCTGAAGAAGTTGGGATGTGCCTCAGTGGAGATCGTGATGGACAAGCCGTCCATCTCGCTGGGGACCGGGATGTTGGTACCGATCTCCAGGATGATCTCAGTGACGGGTTGGGTACTGGTGCAGGCAGCGCCAAGTGCGGCAAAGCCCGCGAGCAAAAGCAGAGGAGAAGTTCGTCTATTGGTCATTAGGGCACCGAAAGTACAGGGGGATTCATGTCGCCCTGGTAGTGGCTGGGCGAGCTAGAATGGGAGAATTCGACGGCGGTGATGACTGCCGCGGCTGCAACCACCACCCCCACACCCGTCCAGAACCACCATTTGCGAAAGATGCTACTCGACGCCGTCGCAACTGGGGCAGGGGTTGAGGTCGTGACATCGGCACCGGGCGGTGTGGAGTCGGCGTTCGCGGGAACCGGCGGGGCCGCGTTGCCCAGGGCGGGTGGCGTCGGCTGGGCCGACGGCGCGGTAGCGGGCTCGGTCGGCATGGGTACTGGCGCAGGGGCAGGGGACGGTCCACTCGGCACAGCGGCAGCGGGCGTCGGTCCGGGGAGATTCGGCGGAGTCAAACCAGCCGGAGGAGCTTCGCGTGACTTGGCTTGTGCGGCCTGGGTAGCCTCCAGCTCATCGATGCGTTTTTCCACCTCGGCTCGGTTCGGCGCATCCGGCCGTTCGCGCAGGTACTTCTTGTAGAAGCTCAGCGCCTCGGCTGCATCGCCCATCTTCCGGTGGCACTGGGCAATGTTGTAGAGGAAGATTGCGTCGGGAAACAGGCGATAGGCGGCCTTGAAATCCTCGATGGCCTGCGGCCACTCGTCCAGGTTGAAATGGACCGTGCCCTGATCGTAGTGCGCCTTGGCTTCTGCCTTTTCCTTGGTCTGGACCACCCCACCCGGCGTCTTTGTCTGCGCCAGGACACCCGCCGGGAGAAGCAAAGCAACGGCAATAACGATACCCGTCAGTCGAAACCCCATTGCAGCATGGTACGGTCGGTAGAGAGACGGTGTCAAACGCTGCGTTTGCTCGTGCCGCACCTTTGGAAGCACGGCGCCACCAGCCGGAATCCTTGCGTAAGCGCGTGAAGCACGCATCATGGGGCAATGCTGGTCGGCCAGTGGATGAGCCGCGATGTCGTCGCAGTGGGGGTCAACGACAGGATCTCCCGCGTGGCCGCGCTCATGTCCCGCCTGCGCATCAAACAGGTTCCCGTGCTCGACGACGACAGACTGGCCGGCCTGGTCACCAGGAGCGATCTTATCCGAGCCTGTCCTCCGGACCTCAACCCGTTCTCGTTGCTTGGCCCGATCGCCGAAGAACTGGCGCGGCCGGTCCGCCACTTCATGATGACCGAGCCTGTCACTGTGGCGCCCGAGACGCCGCTGGAGGGCGCTGCCCGCCTGCTCATCGATCGCAACATCAACGCCTTGCCTGTGGTCTCAGCGGGACGGCTGGTGGGCATCATCGCCGGGTCTGACATCTGTCGCGCCCTGTTGGCCGCTTTGGGCGCGGGCGTGCCGGGTGCGCGTATCACTTTCGACGCGGGCGCCGAAGAAGACGTGTTCACCTTTGTCACGGACCTGGCGCGCAGGCACGGGGTACGCGTGGTCAGCGTGACGGCATTCGAACAGGAAAAGCAGCGCGTGGCCGTGGTGCGCGTAGATCAAGAGAAGGCTGCCATGGTCGACGAGATCTGGCGCACCGGCCATCGCGTCTCCAGTGTGGCTCGCTTCGCCTAGGCTGAGCGGCCGCGGCCAGGTGTTGCGCGCTGGTGGGCCGGCCATTTCGCCGGATCAACCACAGGAGAATAATCGCATTGAGCTGCACCCCAGTCGGGAGCTGTGCCCGGCCGGGCGCGCCTGGCCCAGCGGACTGCCAGCATCAGGACAATGAGCGCGAGCGACGCGGCCCCGCCGCCCCCGCCGTTCTGTGAGCAGCCGCATCCGCCGCCCTTCGCCTGACCCGTCGTCGCACCCCCATCGGGCGAAGCACTCCCAGTGTTCGCAGCGTTTCCTCCCGTAGCGGCGACGTCTCCGCCCGTGGCGGCCTGCCCGCCATTCCCGGCGCTGCCGCTTGCGCCCCCGCTGGCCCCGCTCGTGCCACCCACTCCGCCGGTACCACCACTGCCTCCGCTGGTGCCGCCCACTCCGCTGGTACCGCCGCTGCTGCCGCTGGTGCCGCCCACTCCGCTGGTACCGCCGCTTCCCCCTGTCCCGGCCGTCCGCGGACCATAGACCGGAGGCGTTGCCCCCAGCTCATAGGCGCCGAGGTCAGGCGCCGCGCCCGAGAAGCCCTCGTTGAGACCAACCAGCACCACCCCCTTGTCGATCGCGGCGCTCCCCGCGGCCAGCCGCAGATCCACCACTGGCTTGGGAGGATAGGGGTTCGAAGGAAACGGCACCGTGTCGGCGAACACGCTCATGTCGACCTGCACCGCGTGGACTTCAGTGGTGTTGGCCTTCAGGCTCGCCAGGCTGGTGAACCGGGTGGCGCCGATCTTTCCTGCGAAGGTGTTGGTCCCGATCGACCCGAGCCCGTCGTAATCAAAGGAGCAGGTGGCGTCGGCGTCAGCCAGGTCGAGTACGCTCCCGCTGCCGTTGCCGTACCCGCCGTAGGTTCCGCCGCCTATGCCGCCGATGAAGAGGTTGTTGCGGAAATACGCCCGGCTCCAAATCGCGCCCGCGTAGCAGCCAAAGGCGTCGCCGCACTTGACCACCGTGTTGTGCAGTACCACGTCGCCCACTGTGCCGTTGTGGAATTTGAAGGGGCTATACAGGACGTTGTACATGGTGTTCTGGATATAGTAGGTCGGGCCGCCTAGGTCGGGCTGTGAGCTCATGCCGTCGAAACAGTTTCGTACCCGGTTGCGCACCACGCGGACATTGCCCATGGCCGAGTCGGCTTCGACGGCGTCGTCGGTCGCCTCCTCGATGTCGTTGTTGCAGATGTCGATTGAAACCTGCTCGTAGGCCTCGTCGTATTCCATGAGCGAGATGTCGTCACGGAAGCCCTTCACGTGGTTGAAGCAGACCACGTGCCCCGACCCGGTGAACTGGATGCCCTCGCCGCCATTGAAGCCGTCGCTGCTGAGCTGACTGTCGACCCAAACTGCGGCCCCCACCACGTCGTTGTCGACGATGTAGTTGTTGCGCGGAACCGCGTTTCCGATTTCGAAGTCGATCCCCTCGCCGGTGCTTTGAATGTGGCAACCGCGCACCACCATACTGGAGGCGCCGTGCATCCGCACCTCGCCCTGCACGGTCACGTTCTCAAGGTAAACGTAGTTCTGATCATCCATCGTCACCCGCCCCTGGATCACGACGCCATCGACCGATGTCCCGCGCAGCACGATCGGCTGCCCCTCGGTGCCACTGCGGCTCACGGTGAAGGCGGGGTAGTTGCCGGCCGCCATGAGCAAGATGTCGCCAGGTGCGGCGCCCGCGAGCGTCGTGCTGAAATTGGTAGGCGTGACCGCCTTGGTCGTTGCAGTCGCTGTCGCCTGGGGAATCGGGCGCGTCGCGACCGTCGTGGTTTGCGTCGTGGATCCGCCGTCGGGATCGGTGAGCGTCAGCTCGATCTCGTAGGATGTCCCGGGGTCGAGGTCGAACAGGCTCCCTGAGTGCTTGTTCGACCACTGGCCGTTTCCCGACCCAAAGCTGCCGGTGTCGTTGCTGCCCGCGGGAATGCGGAACAGGGCCATGCCAGTCTTCCAGGTGGTTGTTCCTGCCGGGCGATAGCGCACGGTCACCACGCTGTTGTTGTTTGAATCTCCCATGATCGCCCATTCAATGGAGATGCCCTGGGTGGTCGGGTATGGCGTGGTGATAGCCCCCGGTGTCGTGGCGGTCTGGGCAGACACCCGCGTCGACCAGAAAGAAGCCAACAATGCGGTCGCAATAGTCAGCGCAGTCAGTCGCACCATCAGTCCACGGTAGAAGCAGCCGGTCTTTTTGTCGACTCTTCTCTGAAACCCGCCGCAGGCACGGTGCTCCGGTAAGCGCCGCATACCGGCCTTTCCCTGGAAGCTCTTCCATGTCGAGGAACCTCCTCGGTCGGGGTCGAGCCGTGGTAGGCTTGTGGCATGGGCCCGCGGGAAGAAGAAGCTCGGCAGCGCCGGAAGCGATGGGCCTTTGGAGTAACCTCCAAAGCCAACTCCATGGCAATGGATCTCGCTTTCTGGCGCACTGCCAGTGCCAGCGTGAAACTTGCGGCCATCCGCGCGATGGCCGACGAAGCCGAAATA
>Ga0182010_10001984_pt1 | contig 10524 bp, 9 predicted proteins | sample 611E1MmetaG_FD_120488 | JGI IMG/M metagenome (GOLD analysis project Ga0182010, IMG submission 120488) | Permafrost microbial communities from Stordalen Mire, Sweden - 611E1M metaG | ecosystem: Environmental > Terrestrial > Soil > Wetlands > Permafrost | place: Sweden: Stordalen | collected...
ACGTGAGCCACAACACGGTGGCCGTCCGCATGGCGGCGCTCGGCATCGCCGGCATCAGCCCACGGACCTTCAAGACCACGACCGTGACGGACCCTGTGGCGACCTACCCCGAGGACCTGGTGAACCGACGGTTCAGCCCCGAAGGCATCGACGAGCTCTGGACCAGCGACCTGACCTATCTGAGGATCGGCGACGGCGAGGCCTATCTCTGCGCCGTTCGTGACGAGGGGTCCTCAAGGGTCCTCGGCTACGCACTGGCCGACCACATGCGTACCGAGATCGTCCTCGATGCACTGAACCAGGCGACCGCCACCCGTTTTGGCAACTGTGCCGGCACGATCTTCCACGCCGACCGCGGGAGCCAGTTCAGCGACCGGAGGGTCGAGGAGTTCTGCACCAGGTTCGGAATCGTCCGCTCCATGGGGGCCACCGGCAGTTGCTACGACCACGCCAGTGCGGAGAGCTTCTGGTCGATCTTCAAGCACGAGTACTTCTACCGGCACGCCTTCTCCACCATGGACGAGCTGCGCGCCGGCATCGACGACTACATCAACTTCTACAACCACCAGCGTCGTTGCGGGAAGGCCGGCAACGTCAGCCCCGTCCGCTACGAGTTAGCGTTGGCCCGCCTCAACCAAGCTGCATAGCCCGTGTCTACTTTTTCCGGGGAACCTCACTTCTGGATTGGTGCGTCGAGTCTGATATGCGCAACGACAGGGGCGGAGAAGTTGGGTCGGCCTATCCGCTGACACTTGATGAAATCGAATCGATCATTACCTGATCATCACCGAGAAGCCTGCCCCTGAACACCGGGACTGCGACAGGGCCGTCCGCTAAGCAGACGGCTGGGCGCCTGATTGCGGACGACCGTCGTCAAAGAACGGTGCGGGAACCTTGTAACGAGCACCCCAGACCTGAATGCCCGTCGACGAAAGTTCTTCACGAAGCCGGTCCCTACGTTCCACGGCCTCTTCCCAGGTCTTGACGTTGAAGAGTTTCCTCTCTTCACCTCGTCCATTTCGGACGACTAGAGAGGGCTGTGACTCATCGATGGCGGAGAAGAACTCGTAGACGTTGACCGCTATCGCCTTCCGCCATGGATTCCGATGGCCTGGAACCGCCTCAATGGTCACGAACGGAGTTGGAATGCCTCAATCCTACGCTCCCAGTGCTTCCTAGGGTCTGGTGTTGATCGCAGTCGGGTGCCCCAGATCGTCGGGAGCGTGTCACACTCCGGCACTTGCGGGTTAGCCCAGGGTGCAAGGGGGTTCCGCTCGGACCGCCAGGCATTTTCGGTCGGTCCGAGAGGTGAGCCGTGTGCCAAACTGAGCCGCAATGCTGCGTCGCCTGTTCACCTGGCGGATGAACCTCTACCGGCTCATTGTTGGCGCCATAGTCCTGGCCATCGTGATCCCTTCATGGGCATTCGGGGTACAGGCGATGTGGCTTGTCGCGATCGTGTGCGTCCTTGTCGTCATTGGCGCAGTCGGTGCCGGAACGCGTGTGCCGTCGATCCGAGAATGGTTGCGTCGTTGATCACTTGGGCTCCCCTGACGCGCCGTCCAGCCTGAACTCCATCGAGGCAGCCGATTCGAGCCAGGGTCGCCCCAAACGCTCGGGGTCGATATCTGTACTCACGTGAAGCCCCGATCTACCCTTGGGTCCATGGCTCCGAGAAAACGTCCGACTGAGCAAGATCGCGATGAAGCGGTCCGGGTCGCTCTCACCGGCTTGGCGTCCGGGGAGGATTCTTGGGTGATCCTGCAAAGGCTCGGCGACCTCCACATCCGCTACAACACCTGTCCCGCTGAGGAGCTACTTGAGCTGGATGCCGACGCCATCGAGGTGGCTGGCGCTACACGGAGCGAACCGATCGATTACGAGCAGCTTCGGGAGCGCTATCTTCCCGATCACAAGTTCTCCGGAAGGCCGCAGCATCACAAGAGCCACTACGCCTTGACCGCTGCCGCCATGATTCCAGGGGGTGTCTACCCGGACCTGCTGGGTGAAGTGGAATGGTGGCGCACGAATGACCTATGGACTTACGCCTTCTACGCATTCTTGGTCTACGCACGTGCGGCGGCTGAGCGCACGGACCGCTCTGTCGAAGAAGTGGTCGATTCAATCGCAAATCGTCGAGGAATCACCTTGGGATCGATCGACCGCTGATCAGGGGCAGTTGCCGTTGGGCGGGGCGGCCATCTCCACGAAAGCGATGGCGCCCAGTCCGTCACTGATGTCGTCCGCGGGGAACCAAACGGAGGGTTGTCGAGCGAGCGTCTTGGCTGGTGATGCGGTCAATGGTGCTCTCGGCGTAGCGCCGGTACTTGGATCGGTCGGCAGCGTCAATCGCATTGTCCACATCGTGGGTCTCGATGAAGGTGACGTCCTGGTCGACACCCCCGGCACGGATGTGGCCCTCGTGGCGATGGGTGGCGCCCCGGTACCAGGCGGAGTCCGGTCCGTTGACCGACCGGACGTAGAGGTCGTCCCCGAGCGAGACGACCCAGATGGTCCGCACGCTGCTAAGTGCACCGTCGGGACCCAGTGAGGCGATCTCGAGCTCTTCAGCGGTGCCTGCCTTGTCGGGTTCGTCAGCGGTCCATGCGGTCATGGTCCGGCTCCTTTTAGGGCAGTGAAGCGCGGATCGGTGATAGGCGTCCTGCCCGGCTGATGGTCTGCTCTGGATGACGGAACCCGAATGCCGTTCCGTCTCCGTCGACGAGCCGAATGACTCCAGACCGTGGGTCCGTGTCTTGTCCATTCAAGCTCGGCCGGCCACCCTGGGGGAGGCCCTGGTGTCCCAGGTACTGACAGGGCCTCCCAACCTTCCTGTTGCACCCGTACTGTGGAATCCATGGACCCGAAGAACGAGGCCGCAGCTGCCAAGCAGGAGGTCAAGGAGTTCCTGACCTCCCGGCGGGCCAAGCTCAGCCCGGAGCAGGCCGGGTTCGCCGCTCGAGGTGGGAACCGACGGGTCCCCGGGTTGCGCCGGGAGGAGGTGGCGATCCTCGCCGGGGTGAGCGTCGACTACTACACCCGCTTGGAGCGGGGCAATCTGGCCGGCACTTCCGAGGCAGTGCTGGACGCACTGGCTCGAGCGCTCCAGCTGGACGAGGCGGAGCGGACGCACCTGTTCGACCTGGCCCGTGCCGCCAACGCCACAGGGACCTCAGGCCGCCGCACAGCCAGCAAGGGGGTGCGGCCGAGCGTCCAGCGCATGCTGGACAGCATGGTCGGTGCTCCGGCATGGGTCCGCAACGCCCGTCACGATCTCCTGGCCGCGAACCGGTTGGGCTTCGCTCTGTACTCGGAGCTCCTCACCGACCCGATCCGGCCGGCCAACAACGCCCGCTTCGTCTTCCTCAACCCCCGAAGCCACGAGTTCTTCGTCGACTGGGAACGTGCCGCCGATGACATCGTGGCCATGCTGCGTTCCGAGGCGGGCCGCAACCCCTACGACAAGGCCCTCACCGATCTGATTGGCCAGCTCTCTACCCAGAGTGAGACGTTCCGCACGAGGTGGGCAGCCCACAACGTCCGCTTCCACCGCACCGGGCACAAGCAACTCCGCCACCCGATCGTCGGGGACCTCGAGTTGACCTTCGAGGCAATGGAGCTGCCCGGCGAGGACCTCACCGTGCTCGTCTACACCGCCGAGCCCGGGTCGCCATCCCAGGACGCCCTCAACCTGCTGGCCAGTTGGGCAGCCACCCTGGACCAGCCGGCCTCGGACGAATCGCCGGCGCACGTCACCGATCCGCCATGAGCCAGCACCGAGAACAGCCCCGCTGAGCTCCGGCCCAGCCATCCGCAGTACACCCGGCGCCACCAGGCGTCGAGCCCTGCTTCCGTACGTCCCTGAACGGGTAACGAACGAAGAGAAAGCGAGCAACCCCATGCGAGCCACCATCATTCACGGCGCCGGCGACATCCGAGTGGAGACCGTCCCCGACCCGAGCATCCACGAGCCCACCGATGGGCTGGTCCGGGTGCTGAGCGCCTGCATCTGCGGGAGCGACCTGTGGCCGTACGGGTCGATGGCGGCCTCCGAGAAGGGCGAGCGCATCGGTCACGAGTTCCTCGGCATCGTCGAGGACGTCGGCGCTGAGGTGTCCGGTTTCCGGGCCGGAGATCTCGTAGTGGCCCCGTTCGTGTGAGCGGACAACAGCTGCGACTTCTGCTCCGAGGGGCTCCAGACCTCGTGCCGGCACGGCGGCATGTGGGCTCGTGACGGCATCGACGGTGGGCAGGGCGAAGCGGTCCGGGTGCCCCAGGCACAGGGCACCCTGGTGAAGCTCCCCGTCGGCGAGGACTCCGCCCTGCTTCCCTCGCTGCTCACGCTGTCGGACGTGTTCCCTACCGGCCACCACTGCGCGGTGACCGCCGGGGTCAACCCCCGCACCTCGGTCACGGTCATCGGAGACGGCGCGGTCGGCCTGTCCGCTGTCCTGGCCGCCAGGCGGCTCGGCGCCGAGCAGATCATCCTGATGGGCCGGCACAAGGACCGCACCGACCTCGGGCGAGAGTTCGGCGCCACCGACGTGGTGGCCGAACGGGGCGCAGAGGGCGTCGAGCGGGTCCTGGATCTCACCGGCGGGGACGGGACCCACCGGGTGCTTGAGTGCGTCGGGCTGCTGCCGGCACTCGAGACCGCCTTCGCGGTGGTCCGCGCCGGCGGGGTGGTCTGCCGGGTGGGTGCCCCCCAGTACGCGGAGGTCCCCTTCGGCTTCGGCGACTTCCTCCGGAACATCACCCTCACCGGCGGCGTAGCCCCAGCCCGCGCCTACGTCGAGGATTTGCTGCCCGACATCCTCGAAGGCGTGATCGAGCCCGGCAAGGTCTTCGACCGGACGGTCAGCCTCGAGGACATCGCCGGCGGCTACCAAGCGAAGGCCGACCGCGAGGCCCTCAAGGTGCTCGTCCGTCCCTGATGCAGGAACACCTTCGCAATACGAATCCCAGCACGGCACAAGGAGACACAGCATGGAACTCCGACCGAAGCAGCCCACGGGCAAAGGCCCCGCCGAGATGTTCACCGGCGACGTCTGGATCGACTCGATCGCCCAAGGTGAGGAGCCCTCTCGGGTGAGGGTCAACCTGGTGCGGTTCGCGCCCGGCGCCCGCACGGCCTGGCACTCCCATGCCCTGGGGCAGACCCTCTACGTGACCGAGGGCGTGGGGCGGGTGCAGACCCGGGGGGAGGAGATCACCGAGATCCGCCCCGGCGACATCGTGTTCACCCCCTCGGACGAGTGGCACTGGCACGGTGCAGCCCCCGACAACTTCATGGCCCACTTCTCGATCACCGAGGGGGTCGGTGACAGCCCGAAACCCGAGTCCGACTGGGGGGCTCACGTCACCGTTGCCGAGTACGAAATAGCAGCGGAGAGGGACGCCGGCGATGCAACCCACTGAAGTCCGGCCCTTCCCTCACACACAACGAGCCAGGAGTACCCCATGAGCGACGTAGTCATCGTCATCGGAGCAGGATCGATCGGTCAGGCGATCGCCCGGCGCGTTAACGCCGGCAAGCAGGTGGTGCTGGCCGACCTGCGCGGCGACAACGCCGAAGCCGCCGCGGAGGTGATGCGAGACGCCGGCTTCGAAGTGACCACGGCAACCGTCGATGTGTCGTCACGTGAGTCGGTGCAGTCACTCACCAAGACAGCCACCGCACTCGGTGAGATCACCGGGCTGATCCATGCTGCAGGCGTCTCTCCCAGCCAGGCATCGCCTGCGACCATCCTGGCCGTCGACCTGTACGGGACGGCGGTCATCCTGGAGGAGGTCGGGAGCGTAATCGCCGAGGGCGGCGCCGGGGTGGTCATCGCGTCCCAGTCCGGACATCGCCTCGGCGCCCTGACCGCCGAGCAGGATGCCGCGCTGGCGACCACGCCAGCCGACGAGTTGCTGGCGCACCCACTGCTCCAGCTGGACCAGGTGACCGACTCGCTCTACGCCTACCAGCTGGCCAAGCGGGGGAACTCGCTGCGAGTGATGGCCGAGGCCGTGCGGTGGGGCAAGCGGGGCGCCCGGATCAACACCATCAGTCCCGGCATCATCTTCACGCCGCTCGCCCGGGACGAGCTGACCGGCCCCCGTGGAGCGGGCTACCGGCGCATGGTCGAGCTCTGTCCCGCCGGACGCGGCGGCACCCCGGACGAAGTCGGGACCGTCGGCGCGCTGCTCATGGGTCCCGAGGGCGCGTTCATCACCGGCAGCGACTTCCTCATGGACGGTGGCGTCACTGCGTCCCATTTCTACGGCGAACTGGCAGACGATGGTCAGAAGGGAGAGCAGCAGCCATGAAGCACATCAACCTGGGCACCCTCGAGGTCGCCCGCATCGGCCTGGGGGCCATGGGCATGTCCACCGCCTACACCGGCGCGGGGGAGGACGATGCCGAGTCGATCCGCACCATCCACCGGGCACTCGAGCTCGGGGTGACCCTGGTCGACACGGCCGAGATCTACGGGCCGTATCGGAACGAGGAGCTCGTCGGCCAGGCCATCGCCGACCGGCGCGACCAGGTGGTGCTGGCCACCAAGTTCGGGCTGGTCTCCCACTCCGGCGACGGCCCTGGCAACCTCGACAGCTCTCCCGCGAACATCCGCACCGCCCTCGAGGGCTCCCTCCGAAGACTCGGCGTCGACTACATCGACCTCTACTACCAGCATCGGGTCGACCCGAAGGTGCCCATCGAGGACACGGTGGGAGCGCTCGACGAGCTGGTCGCCGAAGGGAAGGTCCGCCACATCGGGCTCTCGGAGGCCGGCCCGGACACCATCCGCCGGGGCCACGCCGTCCACCCGATCACGGCGCTGCAGACCGAGTACTCGCTGTGGACCCGGGACCCCGAAGCCAGGGCGCTGCCCGTCCTGCGGGAGCTGGGTATCGGACTGGTGGCTTACTCCCCACTGGGCCGAGGGATGCTCACGGGGACGGTTCGGTCGACAGACGACCTGCCCGATTCGGACTTCCGCAAAACCAACCCGCGCTTCACGGAAGAGAACTTCCGGCACAACCTGAGCAGCGCTGAGGAGGTCCGGTCCATCGCCGAGGAGGTCGGGTGCACACCGGCACAGGTCTCGCTGGCGTGGCTACTCGCCCAGGGCGACGACATCGCCCCGATCCCCGGCACCAAGCGGGTGTCCCGGGTCGAGGAGAACGTCGCTGCTGACGACATCCAGCTCAGTCCTGACCAGCTCGATCGCCTGGATGCGATCACCCCGGCAGCCGGCGATCATCACAGTGAGGAGCAGATGCGGCTGATTGAGCGCTGACGGAGCTGGAGGGGAGTAGCAGGAGCAGAATCATGTCGTCCGGATTCGGTGGAGAACCTTGCGCATCCTCGAACGGATTCGGAATGAGCTGCCTATTGCTTATCCACACGCCCGGAAGTGCCGGAGTGTGACACCCACCCTCGGGGACACTCCCTGACCGGTCAGACTGCCATTGATCCGGCAAAGGCGGGAGAATGACCGCGATGGAGTCCAACGGCACCGAAGACGAGGCTTCCGGCTCGAAGCCCGATGCGATTGACGACCTGAAGACCCTTCCCGTCGCCGAGGTTGAGAAGCGGCTCGGCTCGTCCCCGGATGGCCTCACCCAGGTCGAGGCGGAGAAGCGCCTGGTCCAGTTCGGCCCGAACGAGATCGTGGAGAAGAAGGTCAACCCGCTGCTGAAGTTCCTCACCTACTTCTGGGGGCCCATCCCCTGGATGATCGAGGCGGCAGTGATCCTGTCCGCAGTGCTCAAGCATTGGCCCGACTTCTTCATCATCCTCGTCCTGCTCCTGGCCAACGCCGGGATCGGGTTCTGGGAAGAGCGCCAGGCGGGCAAGGCGATCGCTGCCCTGAAGGCCGAGTTGGCGATCAAGGCCCGTGTCAAACGGGACGGCAAGTGGGTCACTCCACCATCACGTGAGCTGGTGCCGGGAGACGTCATCCGCCTGCGCCTGGGTGACATCGTCCCGGCAGACGCACGCCTCCTGGACGGCGACCCGATCGAAGTGGATCAGTCGGCACTGACCGGGGAGTCGCTGCCCGCCAGCCGCCAGACCGGCGACGCGGTGTTCTCCGCCTCCATCATCCGCCAGGGCGAGATCGGCGCACTCGTCTACGCCACGGGTGCGGACACGTACTTCGGGCAGACCGCGGAGCTCGTGCAGGAAGCACAGACCGTGAGTCACTTTCAGCGGGCCGTCCTCAAGATCGGCACCTTCCTGATCATCCTCGCGGTGGCCATGGTGGTGGTGATCATCGTCGTCTCCACCATCCGCGGTGACGCCTTCTTCACCACCCTGCAGTTCGCCCTCGTCCTCACCGTGGCCGCCATCCCCGTGGCGATGCCGACGGTGCTTTCGGTGACGATGGCCGTCGGTGCCCGGGTACTCGCCTCGAAGAAGGCCATCGTCAGCCGGTTGGTGGCCATCGAGGAGCTGGCCGGCGTGGACGTGCTCTGCACGGACAAGACCGGGACCCTGACCCAGAACAAGCTCACCCTGGGCGATCCCTACGCCGTCGGCACACTCACGCCCGCACAGGTCATCCTCGACGCATCCCTGGCTTCACGCGCCGATGACGCCGACGCCATCGATCTGGCGGTTCTCGGGGGCCTGGCGGACGATCAGTCGTTGGACGATTACCACGTGACCGAGTTCCAGCCGTTCGATGCGGTGAGCAAGTGCACCGAGGCCACCGTCACCGCCACCGACGGCTCCTCGTTCAAGGTGACGAAAGGTGCGCCCCAGGTGATCCTGGAGATGTCGGCCAATGCACCGCAGGTGAAGACGGGGGTCGACGCTGCGGTTGACGGATTCGCAGCGCGGGGCTTCCGCTCGTTGGGTGTGGCCCGGGCCGTTGGGGACGGTCCGTGGAACTTCGTCGGGGTGCTGCCGCTGTTCGATCCACCACGGGAGGACGCCAAGGCGACCATTGCCACCGCCTTCCAGATGGGCGTGGACGTGAAGATGGTCACCGGCGATGCCCTGGCCATCGCCCGGGAGACGGCCAAGACGCTCGGGATGGGCACGGACATCCTCGATGCCGCAGGTCTGGGCGACGTGAAGCGCGATGAGACCGCGACGACGGCCGAGTCCATCGACGATGCCGATGGGTTCGCCCAGGTCTTCCCGGAGCACAAGTTCCACATCGTCGACGTCCTCCAGAAGCGAGGTCACATCGTCGGCATGACGGGCGACGGGGTGAATGACGCCCCGGCACTGAAGAAGGCCGACTGCGGCATCGCCGTCTCGGATGCCACGGATGCCGCACGGGCAGCGGCGTCCATCGTGCTCACCACGCCCGGGCTCTCGGTCATCATCGACGCGATCATGGAGAGCCGGAGAATCTTCCAGCGGATGAACAGCTACGCGATCTACCGCATCGCGGAGACCCTGCGCGTGTTGCTGTTCGTGTCGGCCGTGATCCTGATCTTCAACTTCTTCCCGGTCACGGCGATACAGATCGTGATGTTGGCGCTGCTCAACGACGGCGCCATCCTTTCCATCGCCTACGACAACGTGCGGTACCGGGAGCAGCCCGAGGCGTGGAACATGCGCCTCGTGCTGGGGATCGCCACCGTGCTCGGCGTTGTCGGCCCGATCGCCGCCTTCGGCATGTTCTACCTGGGCGACCAGGTGTTCCACCTCGACCATGCGCATCTGCAGACCCTGATGTACCTGACGCTCTCGGTTGCCGGACACCTGACGATCTTCCTCGCACGCACCCGTGGTCCGTTCTGGTCGATACGGCCCGCTCGGATCCTGCTGCTGGCGGTGCTCGGCACGCAGGCGCTGGCGACCCTGATCGCCGTGTACGGGGTCTTCATGACACCTCTCGGCTGGGGGTATGCAGCCCTGGTCTGGGGCTATGCGCTGGTGTGGTTCCTCCTCACCGACCGCATCAAGCTGCTCGCCTACCGGATTCTCGATCCGGTCGAGATACCGTCCGATATGGCGCCGCCGATCGCCGAAGTCAGTCGGTGAGCAGCACAAACGGCAGGGACGTAGATGATGGCGAACCGGCGGCAGACTCGAAACGGAAGGCGGACATCGGACTGGTCGCCGCCCTGAGTATCGGGGTGGGCGGAATGATCGGTGCCGGGATCTTCTCCATCCTCGGAGTGGTGGCACGTGTCTCAGGCTCCGCTCTGCCTCTGTCCTTCGCCATCGGAGGGGTGGTTGCGGGACTCGCCGCCTACAGCTACGTCGCCCTCGGGAAGACGTTCCCCAGTGTCGGGGGCGCGGTCACGTTCCTGGTTCGTGGTTTTGGCGAAGGCGTAGCCTCCGGCTCGCTCAACCTCTTCCAGTACTTCGCCTACATCATCACAATTGCGCTGTACGCCACTGGGTTTGCCGCCTACGCGGTGACATTCATCCACCTCCCGTCCAAGGTGTGGGCCGTGGGCGTCGTGCTCGCCTTCACGGCGATCAATTTCCTCGGCAACCGCCTCATGGGCCGAGCGGAATCCGTGATCGTGACCATCAAGGTGGCCATTCTCATTGTCTTCGTCGCGGCA
>Ga0182010_10001985_pt1 | contig 10512 bp, 10 predicted proteins | sample 611E1MmetaG_FD_120488 | JGI IMG/M metagenome (GOLD analysis project Ga0182010, IMG submission 120488) | Permafrost microbial communities from Stordalen Mire, Sweden - 611E1M metaG | ecosystem: Environmental > Terrestrial > Soil > Wetlands > Permafrost | place: Sweden: Stordalen | collected...
AACTAAAGGGTGAGAGTATGAGAAAAAAGCGGTAATATTGTCAGTTACCATCAGTTCTTTGAGATAAAACCTACAAGGGGGTCAGCATGGCCGTTTTGGGGGTCAATATCACTGAAATATCCACCCTCGGTTGGGGTATAGATGTTTAATTTGATAATTCAATCCTTTTCAACTTAAATTGGTCGGAAGAAATCTTAATACAATAGTAGATTTGATATAGTGTCGTATCATATTGCTTTAAATCGAAATGGATATGATTAAACCAATTAACTAAAAAGCTTCGCCTATCTAGTTCATCCTTTGTATAATTAAACGGGATTTTAGCTTTCCCCTCAAGATCCAAATATTCTTCAGCATTTTTAATTAACTCGTCAAGTAATAATCTATCACTATAACCGTAACAATTCCAATTTTTAGCATCTTTTAATTGATTCAAAGTTTCATCATCAGAAAATCCTTCTTGAATTTTAGTAACTAATTTTTTAAGATTCTCAATGTAATCTCTTTCTAATTGTGATTGTGCCATTTTTTATTATGTATTATGTTTAATACCACAAAGATACTCATAATAAATATATCCGTTTTTTAAGCCTATTTCCCAGGTTATCATGGGCAATGTTTTGATTTGGTTTAAAATTTTCCTGGTGATAAAGAGCGAACCGGACCAGTCTCCCATTTTCAACTCGCCTATGGGGGTAGCCCCACCCTTGTAACATGCTCTTTATAAGCAATATAAATAACAATGTAAAAGCCAGATTCTGTTGTTTGAAGCATTGCCGTTTGTAAGGATATTCCGAACTTCCCCTTGTCCCCTCAATATTATTTTATATAAAATAAGTATTCTATATAAAATAATCCTATTCTTATAGAACTCTGTCAAGTATTTTATATAATATTACTAATATATCCTATAAAATAACTGAGATGAAAAACTATATTTTGACTCCTGAAGACTTCCTGAGTAGAAAAGAACGTCAACAACTAATGAAAACCTGTCGGGAGCATTCCGATTTGGACTTAATAAAAGGACGACAAACATGGCCTGTACGATATATGTTAGTTGATTTAGCTCTTTATAGTGGCCTAAGGGTTGCTGAAATGGCAGCTTTAAAGATTGGTGATATTTCTTTTCAAGAACCAGATCCTTATCTCATCGTAAGACATGGTAAAGGGAATAAGAAACGAACCGTTTACATTGATCAGAAGTTATCTAAGCACCTTAAGGAATTTATTAATTACAAAGCAAAGACTCTGAAACAATCTTTTGATATCGAATCGCCACTTTTTTCCGGCAGGGGGGGTAAACATTCTCCTCCAATAACCTTTATGAAGTCTTTTAAACAGTCTATTGAGGAATCGGGATTGCCTGACCGATACTCGATTCATAAAGCAAGACACACATATGCAACTTACTTATTATATGATACTGGGAATTTACGATATGTAATGCAACAACTTGGCCATTCAGATATTTCTATGACAGCATTATATGCAAATATTCTACCTGAAGAGAATGGTCATCTGGCTAATAAAATAATGAGAGATGATTAATGACGATTCAAATGAATTATTAAGAAGAATAATTTAATAAAAAAATATAACTTTGTTTAGGTTTGGTTGAAAAATGAATATTCAAGGAACATATAATTTTTTTCAAAATTATACTTTAAATCTATAACTTTTATTTCTTAACTAATCTAATTCCAACAAGATGAAAAAACTATTGCATATCTTTTCTAGCATTGCATTAATTGTTTTGTTAAACGCTTGTCAACATTCCTCATCGAAAGATCCAAAAGCTTCCATTCAAAGTTCTTTGTCGAAAGAACCAATTGCTTTTCATCCTGGAATGATACCTCTCCAAGGTGATGAAATTTATGCCTCATATGGAGCTGATTTAGAAGCTTCGTCTTATTTAGATATTGAAAGTAAAGTTTGTGAATTTATTTTTACTCCAGAAAAGATTGAAGTTGAACTTATATTTAAACTTAGAGATCATTGTAAATATAAAATAGATAAGGTTGATGAAATGAGTCTTTATGCTAGAAATGATAAAGAAAACTCTATTGATAATGTGGTTGCAGAACTAACTTGTCAATCGACTAAGATACTTCGAGATTTCTTAACCGATGGTCATGTAGGCTCAACATTAAAACTGAATTTTTCCACTAAAATGAATGATAAAAAAAAGAATTTGATTCTTGATCAGGTTAAAAAAATAAACATTAGAATTGATATAATCTCAAGGGAGGCTGAAAAAGAGGACAAGTAAAAGAGCAGCCTTGACAATTTTGGCCGGAATCTATTTATTGTTGTTAAATAATGTATGCTAATTTACTAGATTCCATTTCATTAAGCTGTATGTTATTAATCCCAATCTGATATTCAACCTTCATCAAGGACTACTTTCTTGATCGCAATACAATCAATTTAAACAATCCTTTATTTCTTATTCGTGATTTACTGTTCTCTGAAAAGCAGTATTTCCTTATTGAAAAGTTGCGGCGCATTCCATACATTTTTGGCTATTTCTTCAATAGAAATGGAGATTAGACTGTTTAGCTCAGATTTCAAAAGAATTTCGGATATTTACAAATAATCATTCATTTAATACTTAAAAAGATGAACGAGAGACTAATTCTTACAATTTCTCAAAAGATTTCATTGAAGGAACATCCTCATTTTGATGAACAATGGCTTAGAAAAGTTATTGAAGGTGATCCATCAATAATTGGACTAGGAGATCTTGAGCTTAAGGAAGCTGAAAGAATTCAACCGAAAGCAGGAAGACTAGATTTATTACTTTACGATCGTGAAAAGGAGAAAAGATATGAAGTTGAAATTATGCTTGGAAAAATTGATGAGAGTCATATTATAAGAGCGATTGAATATTGGGACAATGAAAGGAAAAGGCTTCCGAATTATGAACATTGTGCCGTTGTCATCGCAGAAGATATTACAACTAGGTTCTTAAATGTGATTGGTCTCTTTAATAGTTCAATTCCTATGATTGCGATCCAGCTAAATGCGCTAGCTGTAGAAGATAAACTGATTCTCAACTTTGTAAAGGTTCTTGATGAAGTAAGTGTTGGGGAGGATGAAGATGAAATATCTGTTAAAAAGGACAGAACATTTTGGGAAAACAAAGCAAGCAAAGAGAGCCTTGTAATTGTAGATGAGTGTAATGATATTTTAAAGGAGATTGACTCTGATCTACATATAAGTTATAATCAAAGCTATATGGGCTTATTCAAGAAAAATAGACCATTCAACTTTTTAGTCTTTGTTGCAAAACAGAAATTTGTAAGGGTCGAGATAAAAGTGGAAGATATCGAGACTTGGATTAAAAAGCTTGAAGATCATGAATTTGAAATTGTATCTGTTGGCAAAGGATCAGGAAGAATTAAGTTCCGTATTGCCAAGTCAGATGTAGCTAATAATCATGATCTTTTAAAAGAACTATTTCAAACATCATATAATGAATGGATTAAGTAGATAATAAATCGAAGCACTTTATGCTGAAATCCATATTTATAAAAGTTGGTATTAAAACAATTCCAGTCACTTAGTCATTAACTTACTCTGCCCTAGCCCTACGATGGTTATCGTCGGGTATGCTTTATTTCTTGATATTAGCTATTAACTTTTATAGAGAATGATTGTTTCTTTTTGGAGTAAAAACATACTAACTAATTTATTCTTAAGCACATATATAATAGTTAATAACTATGTTATCAAATGTTAACAAACATAAAAATTTACGCTTGCATAAAGGTTAGCGTGGCAGTATTTTTATGCACAGCAGTTTATGATAAAATTGTTGAGTTCTTTAAAATAAAAACGGGGTGCTGCTACATCCCGTTCTAGTGGTGAAAAAGTGCTCGCAAGTCTATTCGGCAGATTGAGTTGGATTCATTTACCCTGCTCAATTGGAAAAATCAGGAGGTCTCATTTGCCTAACTAATTACGTTCCCTGCTCATCACTCTCTTTAAGTAGAGGGGGTTTTTTTAATCCCCTCTTTTTTTGTATTATCAATTACACATTTGTCTTATTAATACCACATCTGTATAAATGATAATACGTTTATACTTTCAAAGATAACATTTGTACAAATGTATCACAAAACGTGTTATCAACATGTAGTTAACATTTATCAACCTTGTAAATACTTTACTTATAGCAAATTATAAGAACGGCACCTACTGATTGAAAGTCTCGCTGCCTTCGTGCTGTTCGCTGCATGTGGAAGTAGGTGCCGTTGAATATCAAATTTAGAAAAAATAATTCAGTTGAACAAAATAGTTCTTATCTCTAAGTAAGTAGTTGGTAATTTCTAATATGGCAGAAATTTCATGTCTTATTATTGGTTCACAAATAATTAATAAACAATATTAATACAGTTATTACTATTGGCGTTTTAAAAATGATTTAAACATATATTACAAAAGCTGGTAGTGTTGACCATATTTAGCCGGTCTGATTGTTATAGTTTTATTTCTCTATAAATCAAAGTTTTAAATCCGGCCATTGATGGTCAATTAATTCTAGCGAAGAATAGTCAGTGACGTTGGCTTTTCCAATCAAACTCAGATATTCAATATTTTAAGTAAGTGAATGCATATCTAAATCATAAGGATACAAATATTCATCAAATCACTTATTCTAAATTATACATTTGCAGATCAATCAACTCAAAGTCAAAACTCCTGATTTTAAGGATAAAGTAGGAGTAATAAAAACTGAATATAATTCTCGTTTCTTTGTGTCATTTAGAATAATAGTTTTTAAAGCCTTAGGATTATCAAACGCAGAATTCAAAAAAAGTCACACTTTCTCTTTTTCAATTGATAATGTCCTGTCATTTATTTGTAATGTGGGTGTAACAAATACAGTAAATAAATCAAACTTACCATTAACAATAACTGCCTTCAAAGGCTTAGTATTATTAAAAGCAAATATTTCAGCAAAATACATATGCTTTTTAGAATTAATTAATTTTTCAAATCTTGGAAACGCTTCATAATTTGGATCATCATATATAGCTTTAACTTGTTTACTTATTTGATTTTTGGGTATTTTAATGTTTATTATTTTATAGATAATAACTTTATTTAAATATTTGTCAATGAAAGGTTGGTGATTTTGGGTTAACCAATAATCCCCTCGAAATTTAAGAATATTTGATTTTGAATTATTATAGTCCTCTATTTCATTTTTAATATTTTTGATTTTGATTTTATAACCTTCATTTTGTCCTAAAATTAAAGCATGTTCCTTATTATATCGTTTTTCATCAATATGTCCTTTTAAACGTAATTCAACTAAACGTTCTTGTTGTGCATTGTTATTAATTATTTCATTGGCATAATATTTAATCTGCTTCATCTTTTCTTCTAAATTAAAACTAAGATATTCTTCTTCCTTAAGTTTCATTAACAGATCCTTATGAAAAAATAAAAGATAATAAATTGATTTCTCTAATGTATTAGCAGAATATTGTCCATTTTTACATCTTATTTCTATATCCCTTGCCCCATTACAGTAATAAAAAGAATCTTCCTTACCATATCTTGTTTCAGTCCGTGATCCATAATGTCTTCCACATACACCACAAACAACTTTACCTTTTAACAAGTAGTTATATTTTGTAGGTTTATTATTGACTCCTGGTTTCTTAGAAATAACCTCATGAACTTTATTCCATTCTAATTCATCTATAATAGGAGGGACATCAAAAAATTCATCTTTATATTTTCGTTTGCCTTTATAAAGTGTGTTATTTAAAATCACTCCAATTGAGTTTGGCTTCCATTTTATAGGAATGATTACACCGTGAATGTTTTTATTAATTCTACCAAGTTTTGTCCATCTTGTAAGAATACCTTTAGAATTCAACTCACTTGCAATTCTTCTATAACCCTTTCCTTGCAAAGCAAGGCTATAAATTTCTCTTATTACTTTAGCTTCTTCTTCATCAATAATTAAAAAGCTTTTGTCATCTGCTTTATATCCATAAGGAAGTGTCATTAATCCTGTTCGTTTTCCTTGTGATGCACTTTCTCGATGACCTCTTGCAATTCTACTTTTTAGGGTACTGACCTCAAGTTCAGATATAGAACTTAAAAGATTTAATAACAATTTATCTTGAGCAAGATTTGATAAAGTGTTAAGGTTTTCTTTTTTTAAATAAATATTAACACCTTCTTTTGAGAAATAATCTATTTCTTCTAATGTTTGAAGTGTAGATCTGCCAAGTCTTGATAGTTCATAACATAAAATATTTTTTATGTTATGAACTTTAATAAAAACCTTTAAGGCTTCTAAAGCATCTCGTTCGGTTATAAATCCAGAAACAGATTCTTCAAAATCTTTAACAACGATAAAGTCATTATTAATTGCATATCTTTTTAAATCAGATAATTGACTTTTAGTTGATTGCAGATCTGTTGATACACGAGAATAGGTAACGCATTTTGTTTTCATTTTGATTATATTAAGATATGCAAATATAATTAAATAACTTAATAGTATAAACAAAAAACATATTATTCAATTCATATGGTATTTAACTATACTACATAAATAACATTAGTACACCATTTTACCAATATGCAAATTTTTGGTCACACGTTAATTTGATATTTTCATTCTATTATTATGTAAAAATAAGATGCAGACCTACTTAGCACCCTTTTTAATAACTCTACATTTGAACTTTAAAACTTCTCTAGGAGTTTTTGTATCTCGTATTTGAGATCCGGGATCTTATTTTTTACTATCTGCCAAACTTCCTCAGCATCAATACCAAAATAATCATAAGCAACAATATTTCTGAATCCTTTTATTTTAATCCATTAAATCTTAATATGATCTCTTTTAAAGTCGTTTGAAAGTTTATCCACCATTTCGCCATTTGTAAGTAATTATCATATAAATCCACTTTATAAAGGTAAAAACGATGGAGCATAAGACTCCCAACCCGGACAGTATAAAATTATTTAATATTTGAAGAAAACTTTGTAAATTACAAAATTAAAACATTCAAGTATGTCAATTAGAAGTATGCAAGTAATCCGGGAAATAGATTGCAATTTAAATAGATTAGCAACAGGTTGTAGCGTTTTTTTATATACATCAGGTGGTTGTGAGGATTGTGCACAAAATAAAAAGTTGGATAGAAAAAAAATACGTCATCGTAAGCAATTGCTTGCATTAGAAAATATGTCAAAAAGAAATGAGTTAACACGAGCTTTAAACAAATGGGACAAAGAAAGGTCTATTCAAATACTAAGTGATGGGTATTTTATTGATGTTATAAAGAAAGATGAGTGTTTACCATTAAAAAGTAAGTATAGGGATATTACCAGTTTAGACAGAGATTATTTTAATAAATATGGAATGACCAAAAGACATATCAAACTACTTGATAAATATTTTAACACTACACCTAAGATTCCTGACGGGATTAATATTCTAGGACAAAAATGAATATAGAAACAATTAGAGAATTTTGTATTTCAAAAAGAAATGCAATTGAGTGTTTTCCATTTGGTGATGATACTCTTGTATTTAAAGTAAATAATAAAATATTCGCTATGGTAAATCTGGATGGTGATTTGTCCATTAACCTTAAGTGTGATCCAGCTTTAGCTCTTGAATTAAGGGAAAGATACTCATCCGTAACTGGTGCTTATCATATGAATAAAAAGCACTGGAATTCAATTTATATAGATGGTTCAGTTCCAGACAAAGAGATAATTAAATGGATTGATCATTCATATAATCTGGTTATTGAGAAGAAGTAACACTAAGTCTTAAGTGGTTTCTACAATTTTGTTGATAATTATCAATTTTCTGGTAAATTTTTTTATATAGGAACATTCTAAATAAGATATCTTACTCATAAATTAGTTTTATTAATATCTAATATTATTTGTAAGTCAAAGGAAAATATCAAGAAGGACATTAAGAAATTAGTTGTAGATTCCTCAATATAGAATCAAAAAATGAAGTAGTTCAATTTCCATTAATGGATGTGTAATGTTTTTTATAGCCACAATATTTGGGTTCTATTTTAAAGATTCAGATAAAAGTTAACGACATTGTAAATATATAAAAATTCCGGATTGGTATAAACAAAAATCATAGTATTTTATTCATGTGGTACCCGGGAGTGACCGAGGAGAATCTTTCCCTGAGTTCGATCGCGAAGGCAGGATCGCATTTTAAGTTTATGCTAAGGTTGCCTTCGAGGTTGACCAGCGCGAATATTTTTCCGTTTACTTTAAATACAAGTGTATCGTCACCGAATGGAAAACTCTCGGAGGCTCCTTTTTTTGAGATGCAGTATTCTCGTAATGTTACTATATCCATAAATTATAAATATTGTCTGTTTGATACTGATGAGATCTAATCCAATCCCGTTTTCAATTGCCTCATCCTCCTTAACCCCCTTCTCCCTGAAGAGAAGAGGGAATTAGTTATTATTCAGCGCATTAACCCCTCCCTCTTGGGGGAGGGGCTGGGGAGAGGTAGTTTATCTTAAAGTAGGATAAAATGCACCCTCTATATGGTCAATCTTGTATGAATCAACAGATTTGATAACGGTTATTATATCAAATCTGCCCTCCTTATCTATGTAAAATTTTTGCACATAGCCGTTGGCTGCCCATATTATTGATTTTTGTTTTGCCCTTGTTACTGCAGTGACAGGATGCATCTGGTAGTCGTCATTCCGTGTTTTTACCTCAACAAATACAATAAAATCCTTATTTTCCGCAATAATATCGATTTCATGTTTACCCCATTTCCAGTTACGGACGAGAATTTTGAACCCTGCTTTTTCAAGGTGATCAGCTGCAAGATCTTCTCCTTTTTGACCCAGGTTATGCGATTCGGCCATATTCCTTCTTATATCTCAATAAGCTTATTCCTTATAGCAAATAATATAAGGCTCGCAGTATTCTTGGAGTTGGTCTTCCCGAGAAGGTTTGCCCTATGCTTATCTACGGTTCTTTTGCTGATAAAAAGAGTCTCGGCTATTTCCTGGTTAGAGAGCCCTTCACAGATTTTAAATAAAATTTCCTTTTCTCTTTTGGATAGATTAGCCGATTTGCTTTCCTGTTCCCGGTACTTAATTTTCTGAATGACATGATAGAGCAACTCCTGTGAAAAATAACTGCCTCCCTTTCTCACAGTCAGAATTGCTTCCTTGACTTCCGAGATGTCAGAATCTTTTAGCAGGAATCCTTTGGCGCCTGCGTCAACCATCTTATAATAATACTCTTCCTCACCGTACATTGAAAGAGCGATAATATCAATTTCCGGACAAATTTTCAGCCCCTTTCTTGTAGCTTCTATCCCGTCCATTTCAGGCATATTAATATCCATAAGGGCTACATCTGCCTGTGTATTCTTGATTATTCTCAGAAATTCCTCACCGTTAGAAGCTTCGGCTATCACTTCAAATTCGGGGAAGGCATTCAGAAGTATTTTTAGTCCATTGCGGAAGAGTTGATGATCATCTGCAATTACTATCCGTATTTTTTCCATTTTAGCCTATTCGGGGTTAATAAGAATCATTCAATCAATTTGATAAGAGCACTTGTTCCCTTCCCGGGGGTGCTTTCAAGGATAAACACTCCTTCGACGGTCCTTACGCGTGTTTCGATGTTTGACAAACCCATGCCTTTAGTATCTTCCTTGCTTAATGAAGAGGTATCAAATCCACGTCCGTTATCATAAAACTGCAAGGTAACAAATTTTTCGTGTTTGTTTAATTCTATCTCAATCCTGGAGGCTCCAGAATGTAGCACTGAATTGTTAATGAGCTCGCAAACAGCACGATAAACCACAACTTCCTTGTCGTTATCGAGCCGTTCGCCTTCCATATTTGACTTAAAATCAATTTCTACAGCTCTGGTCTGATTAATTTTAGTAGTAAAAGCGCTGATAGCGCTTGCAAGACCAAAATTTGAAAGTACATGCGGACTAAGATTATTGGAGATGTCTTTTATTGTGCTGATAGCTTCATTTATGAGATGATTTGTATTATTCAGGATCACCGAACCAGATTGATCTTTAATTCTGTCATTCAGAGCTGAGAGAGACATTTTTACTGTTGAAAGAATTGGTCCCAGTCCATCATGAAGATCCTTCGCAAACCTCTTCCTTTCATTTTCCTCAGTATTTATTATTGCGTTTATTACTCTTTTTTCTGAACGCAACCTGTCAGTTTCTGCACGTTTGAGTGAATAAAATATTTCACGTATGAGTATTACTCCTCCTATGATCATGACTGAGACAAGAACTCCGGTCCATTCATCTATCATTCGCCAGCTATAAGAAGGCGTTCCCCTGAAAAATTCAAATAATTGTATAATCGATCGCACAGTCATGAAAACGAATGACAGGGAAAGCAATATCCATGAAAGCCTGTATTTGGTAAGCTTCATGAATCCCAAAGCAACAGAAGCAGCAATGATCTGCAAAATAATCGAGATGATCAGGGC
>Ga0182010_10001986_pt1 | contig 10511 bp, 10 predicted proteins | sample 611E1MmetaG_FD_120488 | JGI IMG/M metagenome (GOLD analysis project Ga0182010, IMG submission 120488) | Permafrost microbial communities from Stordalen Mire, Sweden - 611E1M metaG | ecosystem: Environmental > Terrestrial > Soil > Wetlands > Permafrost | place: Sweden: Stordalen | collected...
AACTATGCTTAGCATTCGCTTATCGCGCGTCGGAAAAACCAAGGAACCTTCGTTCCGCCTTATTGTCGTGGAAAAACGCCGCGATCCCTGGGGTACCTACCTGGAAAACCTCGGCTCGGTCAATCGCCGCGGCAAGGAAAAGAGCTACAAACTGAACGCCGACCGCATTAAGTACTGGATATCCAAAGGCGCCCAGCCTTCCAACCCTGTCTGGAACATGCTCATCGACCAAAAAATCGTCGTGGGCTCGAAGCGCAAAGCGCATGTTGGGCACAAGGCTGAAGCGGCAAAGTAGCTTTTAGGTTTTAGCTGTTAGCTTTTAGAGAACCTCCGGAAACGGAGGTTTTTTGATGCTTGACATCGCATTCGCCTATCTGGTACTTTCATACCTTGTTCTTTCGAATGGATGTGTAGCTTAGAGGCTTAAAGCACTGCATGAGCCCCCGGCTCGATATGCGGCGATCGCTGGTTCGAATCCAGCCACGTCCTCAATTCAGTCGTTTTCCGCAGTAGCTCAGCTCGGTAGAGTACTGGGCAGTTAACCCAGGGGTCGGGAGTTCAAATCTCTCCTGCGGAGCCACGCGAGCGTGCTAAACACACGCTCTTTTTTTATTTATTTTAGCCAAAAATTATTAATTTTTAGCCTGACCCTCTTGACATTTTCGGTATTTTGTGATATCTTGTTTTTGCACTGAAGGGGCAGGTCTGCCCCAACCCGCACGTTGCGAGTACGATAGAACGAAACAAAAAAAGAACACGGTCGCCCACAAGGAGGACGCATGCACGCGAGGGACGGTCCCTAGCAAAAGCTTCTGAAACACATTGCTGCCGCGGTTTGATAAAGTTGGAAAAAAAGCCAACGCTGCGGTCAGCCTGAATGATGCCGAGCCAATATAATCGACGGGAGCTCGTCATCGACGAACGGGCGGACAGCCACTGCCCAACACAACGGCCCATGGCCGGGCACACAGGAGAAAAAAGACTAAAAAGCAACTAGGCGCTAGTCACGCTATTCCGAGACGGTGGCATCCGTCGAGGAATAAAAGCCAAAAACAACAAGCGTTCCTGAATGGGAAGATGGTCGGAGAGTGGTGATCATCTCAAAAACAACTTTAAATCGTCCGCGCCCCAGGGAACCACTCCCCTGGGTTTTTCTTTTTTCCATCACCCCTCACCCCCACTCCGCTTCGGCTTCGCGGGGCAGGCCCTCCCTCTCCCCACTTCGCTATCGCTACGTGGGGCGAGGGTAAAAAACTTGATTTATTTTCAAAATTCTGCTACAATATATTTAACCAGTACTGGTCAGGTCGAACAGCGCTGGAAACAAATTCATTACTAGCTGTACTACAGGGGCTTTAAAAAAGCCCAAGGAACTATGGAAACAGACCAGCAGTTCGTCGAGTACGTAGTCAAAGCGATCGTTAACAACCCCAACGATGTCCGCACCGAAAGGACCGTTGATGAACGCGGTGTTCTTATCACCCTTTTCATCAACCCGGCGGACATGGGTTATGTCATCGGTCGTCAGGGTCAGACCGCGCGTTCGGTAAGAACTTTGCTTCGCATCGTCGGAGCCAAGACCAACGCCAGGGTCAACCTGAAGATCTACGAGCCCGAGGAATCCCGTCGCGCCCACATGTCGGCTCATGCCGACGCCAATGCGGGAGCCGTCGACGAGAATCCGATGGACCTAAAAATATAAAAGTTAAAAAACATCTCGCCGTTGGCGGGATGTTTTTTGTTACCAGGCGCTCCTATTTTTGTCGGTTTTTTATCCATTTAACTACTGCAAGTAAGGTTTGACCTTACTTGCAGTAAGTATTATGGACACAAATCGGTCAAGCCATACTTCGCAATTGCCTCGCGCTGGACGAAAAACCGCCAACCGCTTACAATTAATCACTATTCAATAATCAAAACACCAATATGCCGACAAAGAAGGCCGCGCCGAAAACAGCGAATATTCCTTACCGCTTGCAACATCAGTACAAAATTTGCGTCTCCGGCGCGGCGGCCGGCGAAACGGTCGAGGCCGATAAGGACGTGGCCTACGAAGTCGGTCGGCAAATTGCGCTTCAGGGCGCGGTTCTCCTCACGGGAGCCACCACCGGCATTCCCTTTTACGCGGCCAAGGGCAATTATGAATGCGGCGGCATAGCAATCGGTCTCTCTCCCGCCTCGACCATTAAGGAACACGTGAACGCCTACAAACTGCCGATCGCTTACCACGACGTCATCATCTACACCGGCTTCAACTACAGCGGCCGCAACCTGCTCCTTACCCGCTCGGCCGATGCGGTTATCACGATCGGCGGGCGCATGGGGTCATTGAACGAATTCACCATCGCTTTCGAGGACCAAAAAATCCTGGGCGTATTGCTTGGTTCCGGCGGCATTGCCGACGAGATCCCCCATCTCTTACACACGGCGAAAAAAGAATTAAGCAGCAAAATGATCTACAGCACTGAACCGAAGGTTTTGGTCCAAAAAGTGATCGCCGCCATTCACGAGGAATACAGCAAGGCCGGATACTTCGATCTTAAAGAGATCCAGCGTCCGGGGAGCCGCGGTTGAACGCATGAAACATGAAACACACAACATGAAACACTCCTGCGCTCACGAGCGCAAGAATGCTCCATGCTTCATGTTCCATGTTTCATAAACATACACATATATGAAATTATTTTTTGCCGCCGACCATGCCGGATTCAAACTCAAAGAGCGATTGAAAAAATACGCCATTGCTCTTGGTTATGAAACGATCGACGCCGGCGCTTTCGAGCTCGACCACGACGACGACTATCCCGACTTTGTCGTGCCGGCGGTGCGCGCGGCGGTCGCTACCCGCGGCAAAGCCGTGGTCGTGGGCGGCTCCGGGCTTGGCGAATGCATTGCGGCCAACAAAGTGAAGGGCGCTCGCGCCGCAACGTGCTTCGATCTCTACACGGCGAAAATGTCCCGGCTCGACAACGACGCCAATGTCCTTTGTTTCGGCGGTCGTACGAGCGTCGCCAAAAAAGGCGACGCGGAAAAGATCTTAAAAATTTGGCTCGCGACAAAATTCTCCAACGCTTCGCGCCACAAGCGGCGGATCGCTAAGATCACGAAGCTCGAAAGGGAGTAGGGCCGCTGTATCAATCCCATCCAACATCGCAGAGGGATATCGTCGTGGCCACCGCAAAGAATATCTTCAATTCCTTAATATAGCTTTCGGTTCATCGGCGGAACTCGAACCACAAATTGAGATATGTAAAAGAATAGGCTCTTATGACAACATCAATTTCTCGGAATCATCAAATTTATTGGAACAAACGTTAAAAATACTAAATACTATCATCCAGCGTCTTTCAATCTAATACTCCCTACTCCTTACCCCCTACTCCCTAACGATGTCCCGTATCATCCCCGCGATCCTCGTCAAAGACGAAAACGAATTTCGGCGGCAAATTTCGATCGCCGTTGCTTTTGCGAAACTCGTGCAGATCGACGTATTGGACGGCACGCTTTTCCCCGAGCAGTCATTTTCCAATACCAAAGCAATCGCCGCCATGCATTTATCTTTAGCCTTTGAAGCGCACTTAATGGTGAACGATCCCGAGCAGAAGGTCGATGATTGGATCCGTTGCGGCGCCAACCGGATCATCGTCCACGCCGAAGCCAAGGGCAACCTCGGCTTGGCGCTCGAGCGCATCCGCCACGCCGACCGCCGCGCGGGCTTGGCGCTAAACCCTGAAACCGAGCTTGCTGTTTTAAAAGACTGGACGCCATTCATCGATCATGTTCAAATAATGGGCGTGCACCCGGGCGGACAAGGCCGACTGTTCGATCCGGAAACTGCTTCCCGCGTCCGAGCCGTAAAGACGGCGTTTCCGCACCTGACTGTTGCCGTTGACGGCGGCGTTACCGATGTCGAAAATCGCGGCCGCGAGCTGGTGGGATGCGGCGCCGACGACTTGGTCGTCGGTTCCGCAATTTGGAAAGCGCACGACCCCGCCCGCGCGTATCGGGAAATAGCGGCGGATGCGAACGTTTGAATGTCGAATGACGAATGTCTAATGTCGAACCGGCCGCCGGAATTAGATATTAGTCATTCGATATTCGACATTAAACGAACCATATGAAATACGCAAAATACATAGTCGCGATCAGCATCATTATTCTCCTCGGCGCCGGTTGCGCCAAAGCGCCGGTTGCGCCAAAAAATTCTAACGCCAACACTCCGCCCCCGATCGGCACATCGCGTTCGACGCCGGCAAGCGGCTCGTTCACCATTACGATCGCGCCTGACGGCGAATTCAATCCGGTAACCGCCTTCGTCAAAAAGGGAACGGCTGTCACCTTTAAAAATACGACCAACACGTTGCATCATATTGTTCCTTCCGACGATCCAAATTCAAAACTCGCCGACCTTGATTCAAAGATTGATCTCACGCCCGGCGCCAGCTTCACCTATACCTTCAACAAGGTCGGCCGCTGGCTTTACGATGACTCAAAGCACCCCGGTTTCGGCGGCGCGGTGGAGGTTGGTGAGTAGGGAGTAGGGAGTAGGGAGTAGCGAAGTTTGTGATATAATAGGTTCTCCCGACATCATTAGATATAAATAAAAATATGCTTGACCTAACCGACAAAAAAGTCCTCGAGATCGAGGAAGCGGCCAACACGATGCGCGAGGATATCATTCAGATGCTGCTCGCGGCGGGAAGCGGGCATTCGGCCGGCTCGCTCGACATGGCCGATGTTTTTGCGGCTTTTTATTTCCACATTCTTAATCACGATCCGAAAAATCCCGAGTGGGCTGACCGCGATCGCCTCATCCTTTCGGCCGGCCATATTTGTCCGGTTCGCTATGCGGCCATGGCGCGCGCCGGATATTTCCCGGTTGAAGAACTTAAAACTTTGCGCAAATTCGGTTCGCGTTTGCAAGGTCATCCGGAACGCATGCATCTTCCCGGCCTTGAAACGACGTCCGGCCCGCTTGGCGAAGGAATCGCCCAAGCCGCCGGCTTGGCTTTCGCCGCGCGTATGGACGGCAAAAGCTGGCGCACTTATTGCGTCATGGGCGACGGCGAACAGGACTGCGGCATTGTTTGGGAAACCTTGCTTTTCGCCGGCGCAAAAAAACTCGCTAACCTGACCGTGATAATCGACCGCAACAATATCCAAATTGACGGACCGACGGAAACCGTCATGCCGCTTGAGTCGCTCAAAGCCAAGTACGAATCGTTCAACTGGCGCGTCATTGAGGTGGGCGGCCACAATATTCGCCAATTTGTCGAGGCCGTTGAAGAGGCCAAAGCGACCGAGGACCGCCCGACCTGTATTATTGCGCACACCATTGCCGGCAAGGGCGTTGATTTTATGGAATATAAATTTGAATGGCACGGCGCCGTCCCCAACAGCGAACAAGCCGAGAAGGCCATTAACGAACTGCGAACGCTCGGCGGAAAAATAATGTCGGAACATCAATAAAAATATGACTGACATCATCAAAATCGACGCAAGCGGCAAGACGCAACTTCCAACCAGAATGGGCTTTGGCGACGGTTTGGTCATTGCCGGAAAAAATGACCCCAATGTGGTTGCGCTTTGCGCCGACCTCACCGAATCGACGCGCATGAGCCTTTTTAAAAAAGAATTCCCCGACCGCTTCATCCAAATGGGCATTTACGAGCAAGCGCTTGTTTCGGTGAGCGCCGGATTGGCGCTCGCCGGAAAAATTCCCTTCCTTTCTTCATACGCCATGTTCTCCCCGGGCCGCAGCTGGGAACAAGTGCGCACCGCCTGCTTAAGCAAGGCCAACATCAAAATAGCTGGCTCACACGCGGGCGTTTCCGTGGGTCCCGACGGCGCCACGCACCAAGCGCTCGAGGACATGGCCATCACCCGCTGCATTCCCGACCTTATCGTCGTTAATCCGTGCGACGCGATTGAAGCGCGCAAAGCCACGATTGCGGCGGCCAAATTGGTCGGGGCGGTCTATATCCGTTTGGCGCGCGAAAAAACCCCGGTTATGACCGCTGACGACACGCCGTTTGAAATCGGCAAAGCCTTTGTCGTGCGCGACGGCAAAGACGCCGCGATCATCGCCTGCGGACCGCTTCTTTATCAATCAATGGTCGCTGCCGAAGAATTGGCGCGTGATGGAATCCAATGCCGCGTCATCAATAATCACACGGTCAAGCCGATGGACGAAAAAACGATCCTCGCCGCAGCCAAAGAATGCGGCGCCGTCGTTACGGTGGAAGAACATCAAGTTGCGGGCGGCATGGGCTCGGCTGTCGCCGAAATTCTGGCGCAAAACAACCCCGTACCAATGGAGTTTATCGGCGTTCACGACCAATTTGGCCAATCGGGCCAGCCGGACGAACTCTTGGCGTTCTACGGCATGAGTGCGAAAGACGTGGTTAAAGCGGTCAAGGCGGTTATCAAGAGAAAATAGCCAAACCCCCGCCGCGTCGGGGTTTTGTGATATAATGACCTGCGGGTAAGAACCAAATGCCAACAACCAAATTCCAAAAATAACGGACGGTTTGGAAATTGGTTCTTGGTTCTTGAAATTTACTTCGATCAATATTTTATTATAGAAGTAATTATGCTCGACATCATCTCAATCGGCGACGCGGCGCTTGATACCTTCTTAAAACTCCATGACGCTTTTATCACGCACGTACAGGGCAAGAAGGTCAGTCAGCTATGTGTTAATTTCGGCGACAAAATTCCCATTAAGTCTCTGCACCAAACCGTGGCCGGGAACGCGTTAAATAACGCCGTCGGTTCGGCGCGCCTTGGGATGAAGGCGGGTTTTTATTCAGTGGTCGGGAACGACGAAACCGGCGAACGGATCATCAAAAAAATGAAACGTGAGGGGGTCACCACCAAATACCTGCACATACAAAAAGGTTCGAGCACCAATTATTCGGTCGTGCTAAACTTTCAAGGCGATCGCACCATCCTTCAATATTCGCACCCGCGCGTTTATTCCCTGCCCAAAGACCTTGAACCGGCCCGCTGGATATATTACACGGCCGTCGGCAAAAATCACGCCCAGCTTGAGCGTCAGATCATCAAATACGCCCGTAAAAATCATACCAAGATCGCTTTCAATCCGGGGACAAGCCACATTAAGGCGGGGGTGGCTAAAATGAAAGACATATTACGGCACACCGAGATAATCTTCGTGAATAAGGAAGAGGCCGAACTTATGGTCGGCGATTCGGCCGACGTCCCCAACCTCCTCTATCGCTTGCATGAGCTGGGTCCGCACCTCGCCGTCATCACCGATGGCAATAACGGCGCTTATGCGTCGGATTCGGTCAACACCTACTACCTGCCGATCTTCCCGGCCAAGGTGGTCGAGGTAACCGGAGCCGGCGACGCTTTTGCCACCGGTTTTCTGGCCGGACTATTTTACGGCTTGTCGGTTCCCGAAGCGATGCTTTGGGGCACGGCGAACGCCGCCGGAGTCATCGGCAAGGTCGGGCCGCAAGAAGGCTTGCTCACTCGTCCGGGACTCGCCAAAATGATCAAGGCATACAAACGGATCAAGCCGGTCATGATAAAAAACAATGCGAGCTTCAAAATTCCCGCTTAATATGCCGACATCCTTGAATAATTATTTGCGCCGCGCCACCGCCGAGCTCTGGGCCATCCCCCACTTTAACGCTTGCAACTTGGAACAGCTGCGCGGCATTGTCGCCGCCGCCGCGGCCTTGCGCGCGCCGGTCATGATCGGCACTTCCGAAGGCGAGCGCGCCATCTTCACCCCGGAAGCGGCGGTCGCGATCGTCAAAATCTATTCCGAGAAGTTTGGAGCGCCGCTTTTCCTCAATGCCGACCACACCCACAGCGTGGCGCTCGCCAAAGCGGCGATTGATGCCGGGTACTCGTCGATCCACATCGATCTTTCCAAATTGCCCTTTGCCCAAAACGTCGCCGGCGTCGCCGAAGTGGTGCGCTATGCACGGAAACAAAAGCGCGAGATAAGCGTCGAGGGCGAACTGGGCGCACTCGCCACCGACTCATCGACCGTGCTAAAAGACAAAGTGAAAATTGACCCGGCTTCATTCACTTCGCCGGAACTTGCGCTCGAGTTCGCGCACAAAACCGGCATTGACCGCTTGGCGCCGGCCGTCGGCAACTATCACGGAATGTCGCCGACGAAGAAAAATCTTGATTTCAAGCTCATCAAAGAGCTGCGCGCCAAACTGCGCGCGAACGTCGCGCTGGTGCTTCATGGCGGCTCGGGAAGCGGCGAAGCGGCGTTCAAGAAAGCGATCGCCGCCGGCATTGCCAACATCCATATTTCAACCGAACTGCGCGTCGCCTATACCAAAGCCTTGCGCGAGACGATCAAAAAAAATCCCGACGAGGTCGTCCCCTACAAGCTCACCGGACCGTCGGTCGAGGCCGTGCAAAAGAAAGCCGCGGAATTCATTAAGCTCTTCGGAGCGAAAGGAAAAGCTTGACCTTAACAACCAAGAACCAAGAACCAATTTCCAAATAAATATCAAATATTCAATACCAAAGAATAACTCATTGAAACTTAATAATTAATAATTGAAGTTTATTTGGAAATTGGTTCCCTACATTCAACCACTAAGTGCAACACTCGGCATTCAACGCTTCCGCCGGTGTTGAATAATTAAGACACTTTCTCGGACGGTTGTTCATCCAATACTCCAACGCTCGAATGTCCTTACTTGAGACGGTAGCGAAATCTGTCTTTTTGGGCAAGAACCTTCGAACGATGCCGATGTCGTTTTCCACGGTGCCTTTTTCCCAGCTGTGATAGGGCTCGCAGAAATACGATTTCATTCCAAGGGTCTTGTTCGTCCGTTCGTGCTCGGTATTTTCGCTTCCGTTGTCATAGGTGAGGGTTAAGCGCAGACGCTTCGGAATATTTGAGAGCCGCCGAACGAGCGCATTGCTCATTTCACGAGCCGACTTTGCCTTGAGCTTCGCGAGTCGCGTATATCGCGTCTTGCGCTCGACGCTCACTTGGAGGGCGGCCTTGCTTTGTCGCGACACCGCCGTATCGGTTTCCCAGTGTCCGGCGACCCGTCGTTTCTCGGCCGCCTTGGGACGCTCGGAAATGGGAATTCGGTTGGGAATATGGGACTTTCTGTGCTTTCTGGTATGACCCCGCTGTTGCCGTTTCTTGTGGGCTCGAACCAGATGCGGGATCAAGTCGCGCTCGTCGGCATAGACCCATTGATAGACAGCTTCGTGGCTCACCGAAAGTTCCGGATGAAGCTTGCTCCAACGACCGGCGGTGAGTTCTGGCGACCATCCGGCGATGATCCGTCTGCGGACATAACGACGAACGCGCGGTTCCTTGAGGCGGTCTCGTTGATGACTGACAATGTTTCTAATCACGGCTCGCTCATGGGCTTTGTGCGGAAGATAGTACCCCGGATGGATTGGCGGTGCGTTCCGCTTGAGTTCGCGAGACAAGGTGCCGACATTTCTGCCGAGCTTCCGAGCGATGGACCGAAGCGATTGTCCTTCGCCCCGAAGCACGGCAATGAGGTCGCGCTCCTCCTTGGACAGGTGATTATAGGTTTTCTTGGTCATAACCGCGCATCATAGCGCGGAAGCCGGAAAGACCTAAGTGTTGCACTTGCTTATTGAACTAATGTATGTGATTCGGGTTATTTTACGATTAAAGTTTATCACTATAACCGAATTATGATCTATAAGGGCATGTTAAAAACGATTAAAAGTGGTGTATAATAACAATCATGAAAATATCTAAACTTCCGATCGTTATTTTTTTCGCTTCGGCGAGCGTTTTAATGTACGAACTCGCGCTGGTCAGGATATTTTCGGTATCCATGCTCACTAACACGGCTTTTGCGGCGGTTTCCATCGCCTTGTTTGGCTTGGTCGCGGGCGGCCTCATTGTTTTTGCAAAGGCTGATTATTTTTCCGTTGATCGGGCCAAAGAGCGCGCCGGTCTTTTTTTGTTTTTTTATGTAATTTCTTTGGTCGCCGTTCCGCTTATTTTTTTGCGTCTTGATTTGTCAAATGACAACGGCTTGATGATGGGTCTTGCTTTCTTTTTGGCGGCGGCGCCTTTTGCGTTCGTAAACATTTTTTTGTCGGTTTTGTTTCGCGACGGCCACGGCCGCTTTGGCGCGCTCTACGCTGCGGATTTGGCCGGCGCCGCCGTCGGCGTTGTCGCTGCGGCCATGCTCATGAATTTGTTATCGGCCGTGAATGTCATTTTGGCCGCCGCTATTTTAGCCGTTTTAACTTTCCTAATCTATTCTTTTGCGCGGCATCGTTGGGTTTGGCGAAGCGCCGCGATTTTTTTAGCGCTCTTGAGCCTATCGTTTGTCGCAAATTCCCGGTTCAATCTTGTCGATATCGTTTACACAAAAAAAGGCGCGGAAAAAAATGTCGTTTTTTCCGGCTGGACTTCGTTTTCTCGCGTCGCCATGCATTCGGAATCAAGAATAATATCGCCGTCATTTGCGCCGAACCTTGCCAATAGCGAACCCACCGCCATG
>Ga0182010_10001990_pt1 | contig 10494 bp, 8 predicted proteins | sample 611E1MmetaG_FD_120488 | JGI IMG/M metagenome (GOLD analysis project Ga0182010, IMG submission 120488) | Permafrost microbial communities from Stordalen Mire, Sweden - 611E1M metaG | ecosystem: Environmental > Terrestrial > Soil > Wetlands > Permafrost | place: Sweden: Stordalen | collected...
CTCCTTGGGTTTGAGAATAATGGACTGACAGTGACAATGAAGAATGGCAAGGTCTATGTTTCACTCGATGAAAAGCTGTTATTTAAATCTGCCAGTTGGGACATTGATGCAAACGGCAAAAATGCTCTGAAAAAACTGGCCGGCGTACTCGAAAAAAATCCGGACATTCAGGTCACTATTGAAGGACACACGGATAACGTACCTTATAACCCCGGAAACAGCCAGCTGAAGGATAACTGGGATCTGAGCGTTAAAAGATCTACTACTGTCATAAGAGTTCTGCTGGAAGGATCAAGGATTGATGCAAAAAGACTGACAGCTGCCGGCAGGAGTCAATACTCGCCAGTAGATGATCGAAATACTGATGACGCCCGGCAGAAAAATAGAAGAACGGAGATCGTTCTTACTCCCGATCTGACGGAGCTTTATAATCTGATAAATAAGTATTGAGATTTAGTAATTCGGATTTCGGATTTTTGATTGCGGAATTATTTTTGATAAAAATTTCAGTATACATCTAAATTATCCAAATGACAAAAGATGAACTTAAGAATCGAACAAAAAAGTTCGCTCTGGAGATCATTAAGCTAGTTGATAAGTTGCCGAATACAACAGCCGGACGTACTATAGGAAATCAGATAATCCGATCAGGTACTTCAGTTGCTTCCAATTATCGGGCTGCATGCAGAGGAAGGAGCAATGCTGATTTTATTTCAAAAATTACAATTGTTGAAGAAGAAAGTGATGAAACATTATTCTGGCTCGAAATGATTGTAGAATCAAATTTGCTGCCAATGGAAATGGTTTTAGCATTACTGAAAGAAGCAGACGAACTAACTGCAATATTTACATCTTCAGGAAAGACAGCAAAGCAAAATCATTAGGATTGAGGATTTTTGATTTTGGATTTCGGATTTTTTTCAATCCACAATCCTCAATCTCAAATCCGCAATTCTTCCTAATCCGAAATCTCCAATCCGAAATCCGAAATTACTTTGAGAATTCCTGCAATTTCACATTCATATTCTTGAGAGCCTGAAGTAAGTTATCCTCAGGTCTCAGGAAATCCTGATTTCCCCAGAATAAAGGGTCGTATTTCGAAATTGTCTTCGAAAAAATAGAATGGATAGGAGCAAGTTCTTCGCGGTCAAACCGTGAGACATTATTAAGTTCTGTTTCCGTTATGGCTAACTCAAAAAATACTTTAAACTGGGTATGAAAAAGCCTTTTCTTCTGATTCGAGGTAAATAAAAGATCACCTCTGACATGATTTAGAAAATATCTGTTTTTCATTTTACGGTAACTCACTGAATATTTCACAGAAACCGGCCAGGTATCGAAGCCGCGTGAGGAGGCTGTGATAAATGAATTTTTCATTTTATGAATCAGTCTGGGATTGATTTCAAATTCCGCATTCAGCATGCCGTAATCTGTTGTGTTGATATATATAACCCCTTTAAAAAGTGGCAGTTCAACAGTATCCCGCTGTTCAAACTCAATTACATATGCTGTTTCCTCATCATAGGTTACAATATCTGTAAGTCTGTATACATAATCATTCATTCCTGCCCTGGGGAGGAAATCAAATATGGTCTTTGCCCCATCTAGTTCAAGACATGTGCTTAAACCGGCTTTTAATCGAACAGCGAGAGTGTCACTTCGGTCAATATTTTCAATTTTCCTGCTTTTATAGACTTTAATCTGGTCTCCAAAAAAGGTTCCTGAGTAGGCACTTTTATATATCTGCAGAACAGCTTCTGAATAGGTCTGAAGTTCTGATTTTTTCATAACCCCTTCCCTGTAAAAGCCAGTCATTAATGCCGGTGTGTCGCCATAGTTATGAGGAATTGCCTTAAATGCATGGGATATGATCTCCTGTGGATTCTGATTTTTAATAATGATTTCGGAAATGGAGATGAATTCTTTCTTCATCAAAATTGTAAGGTTATTTCCAAAGGCTTTTTTAACGGGGATCTCTCTGCCCAGATATCCAAGGTATGATATGGATAGAGTATCATTGACCAGCTCGGGTGTGATTTTTAGTCCAAAATCACCGTTATTGTTAGAAACAGTACCTTTCCCCCTGTTTTTCAATGCAATGGTGGCAAACGGAAGCGGTTCGGATGTCTCATCATCAAGGATCTTGCCCGTAATATATTTTATTTTAAAAATATCTGAAGAATCTGTTTTCAGAGGTTGTATTCGTTCGGCATGCGAAATGATAATGTATTTGTCAATTACTGAAAATACCAGGGAATCGTTTTTCAGGATGCTGTCCAGGACAACACCTAGCTTAGTGTTTTTAAAAGCCAACACTGTCTTCTTGTCCTGATCAATCAGCCGGCTGTCATAAGTGAAGTTGTAACCTGTCTGACGGGTGATCATTTCGAGTGCATTACCCGTTTTGATTGTTCCTGCACTGAAGGTAAATGTTGAATCAAGAATACTCTTCTGGCAATCCGCTTTTTGCGGAAATATCATTAAAAGAAGAAATGCAATGGCCAGGAACTTTAATAATATTTTGCCATTGGAAAATGACATTTTTCAGAAATGAGTTATCTTTTAGTAAGATGATAAACATTGTCATCTTTTGTATAACTCAGGTTAAAGCTAGTACAAATTAAACGAATTATTGTTTCCTGCGGCAGATTATCAATAGGTGAGTGCCATGGATTTTCGAGAATATCCGGATTATCTGCAACAATATCCAAATTATAGACTCTTTTAAGGTCTTTGAAAACCACACTTAATTTCTGACCACTATAATCGAGGTATCCGGTCTTCCACGATAAATAGTTCTTATTGGTATTCAATGATTTGGCCGAAGTTTTTGAATTCATAGTTCCAACATAACCCGGATCGAGCTGAATTGCCTGTGTTCCGGTATTATCGAAAACAAGGACTTTACCTGTTTTAACAAAGACCTCAACATCGGATTCTGTGTTATTTGTAATAACGTTGAAGGATGTTCCTACAACTTTCACTCTCGCTTTCCCTGCATCAATAATAAATGGTTTTGATACATCGGGGGCTATTTCAAAATAAGCTTCCCCAGTCAGTTTTACATCTCTTCTGTGTTCTCCAAAATTCTTCTTATAGCTGAATCTGGAATTCCGGTTAAGAAAAATATTGCTTCCATCAGGTAAAGAAATCTTAATATTCTTCTCATCATTTCCTGCAATAATGGTAATATTCTTACTGAATTTCCCGGAATTATTCATGTAAACAGCTGCAGTACAGAGACTAATCAATATAAGAACGCTGGCTGCAATTCTGAAAAGTGTGGTCCTCATAAAGCTGATCCTGGCGGGGCTTTCACTTATTTTGAGACCGTTCTCCAGCAACCTTGAATGAACTTTATTCCAGGCTTTATCAACATCTATTTCCTCCTGACTATTCATATTCTTCAATTCTTTCCATATTTTCCCTGAATTATTCGGATCTGCAGCCGTAAACTGGTCAATAAGATCCTTTCGTTCCCCCATTTCATCTGAAAGGATTGAAGCGAGTTCCTCCCATTCCTTTTCAGTGAATCTTTCTTTATTTTTCATCTCTTTCATTATTGTGCTAGTTCTTTTCTGAATTCTTTCAATGCCCTGCCCATATTTGCTTCGACTGTTTTGACCGAGACTGACAGTTTTTCTGCTATCTCGTTATATTTAAGTCCTTCAAACCTGCTCATTTTAAATATCATTCCGCATCTCTCTGGGAGTCTTTCCAGTATCCTGGCCACTTTCTCCTGCAACTCTTTGTAATTCAGGATGTCTGAAGGGCTCTCGGGACTTTCTGACTGGCTCAGGGACATCTCCTCAGCATGGCGTTCGACAACTTTGTTATGTTCAATATAGTGAAGACATCTGTTGTGAACTGATCTGAAGAGATAACCATTTAAAGAACTCTCAATATTTAATTTTTCCCTATCCTGCCAGAGTCTGAAAAACAAATCCTGAACTATTTCTTCTGCAGTGTCATTATCTTTTATCAGAGTTTTGGCGTATCGTACCAGGGAAACATAGGAGGATCTGAAAAGCGACTCAAACTGTCCTACATCGCCATTTCTGATCCTCCTTATTATCTCAGTATCCCTGATCATCTGTCTGATCTTATTTGGTTCCTTCCCTGTCGCTGAATTTCAGCTTTCTGCTTAGTCTCCGTATTGCTGTTTCAATACTCTGATCTGGTTCTATCACGTTATAATCTCCCCAGAATTCCTTATCAGTAAATGCTGTAACCTTGTCGGAGAAGACGTCATTATATTTTATCTTATCTTTTCCCGGGATCTTAATAACATCCTGGTCTGTACGATCAGTTACTGCAATTTCTGACATGGTAGTATAATAAGTGTTGAATAGTTTTTTAGCCCAGCTTACTTTAAATTTAACTTCAGCTCTTGAGTAGGTAAAGTGCCATTTCCCTCCCTGCTGACGATATTTTGTTCTATAGCTTGCAATTTCAGGAATTACTTTCATTCCAAAAGGTTTTTTCTTGATAAATATAGATTGTGCAGCCTCTTTATTTGAAAGATTGAATCCAAATTCTGCTTCTGATATAGCATAGGAGTCCATTTCAATATACAGACTACCCATAAATAGCGGAGTCTCTACCGATGGTTTTTGTATGAATTCAATCACATAATTAGGTTTACCATCTATTTCAACAACACCAGTCAGAGAATAGTTGTAATTCTGCATCGCTTCCATTGTAAGAACTGATTCAGAGTTCTTTGCAAGGTCAAGTTCAAGAACGCTTACAGGGCCGCCTTGCAGCTTGAAGAGAACTGTGTCCATTTTTTCTACGTCAGTGCCCTTTCTTCCTTTATAGATTTTGGAGCCATCAAAACGCAGATCGGTATTATATGGGGCTTTGAATATTTCAACAACAGCTTCACCAATAGAGCAATAAGTACGATTCTTTCTGATGGTTTCCCTGTAGAAGGCTGTCATCAGGTTTGGAACAGATTCGTAATTCTTGCCAATATTATTTATAGCTTTCTCAACAACACTAACCGGATCAAGAGGCTTTACTATAATCTCCTTGATAGGTATGGGGGCTGCTTCAAGAGCAATTATGTTTTTCGACCCATTCTCTTTAAGTTCACTAAGCGGTATAGTCTTATTTTTATAACCAACAAATGAAATCTCAATACTCTTAGAATTTGAAAGGTCTCCAACTTTAAGGGTGAATTCTCCGTCAATGTTAGTTACAATTGCAACATTGGATTCTTTTACGGCTACTGTAGCAAAAACAAGAGGAGCTCTGCTCTCAGCATCAATTACCCTTCCTTTTATGGTTATTAGATTCTGCTGGTTGTTCTTCGTTTTATCAGTATGAGTACCTGCAGATGCAGCCTGGGCTATAAAGGCCAGCAGTAATATTGCTGCAATTACCGAAATTTGTCTAAACGTTTTCATGGCTTTGATTTATTAAGTTAAAATTTGAGTTCGTTTTTTTTGAATACTGTATTCTTTCCATTTCAAACCTAAGACCAGTAAGTAGATTGCATACCCTATTATTTAATGATAAATTATTTTGACTTGAATCAGGAATATTGAGCGTAAAATTGATTTTCAAGCGATATAGGCTGTCATGTTTATGATTACCATTAGTCATTTTATTTTAATATCTTACTTCCCGATATAAGATTATCAATGATTGAATCCTTAATTAAACCTGTTAATCTGCTTGCATCGGGATACTCTTATCTTAAAAGCTCTGTTTGGCAAGTGACAGGAATAAAAGGTATGCCGGTTTCCGTAAGTGCTGAGCTGACTAATAATTGCAATCTCAGTTGCCCTCATTGTTGTTCCGGATCGGGACGAATGCTCAGAAAGAGAGGATTTATGGATATTGACCTTTTTAAAAAGATTATGAAAGAACTCAGTCCGTATCTGTATAATGTAAATCTTTATTTTCAGGGAGAACCTATGTTGCATCCTTTGTTTTTTTCTTTTATTGCCAATTGTCTGAAAACTAATTCAGTTGTTTCTACAAATGGTCATTATTTATCGGAGGAGAATTCAGACAGGATAGTCAGGTCGGGATTAAGCAAGTTGATAATATCAGTTGACGGAGTTGATCAGGAAACTTATTCAGTCTACCGGGTTAATGGAAATCTGAACACAGTAAAAGAGGGGCTTAAGAATTTAAGGGATGCAAAAGAAAGATATAAATCATCCCTCAAGACTGAGATACAGTTCCTGGTGAACAGGTTTAATGAAAATCAGATCCCTCAGATAAAAGAGTTGGCTAAAAGTGTTCACGCTAACTTGAGCCTGAAATCAATGCAGATTACAGATAAGTCTGATATTGGTTCCTGGCTGCCCGCAGACAACAGGTTTAAAAGATACGAAATTAAGGATGGTTCATACGTGTTAAAAAGTTCCATGTCTGACAGATGTGCCCGGCTCTGGTTTAATCCGGTTATTACCTGGGATGGGAAAGTCCTTCCCTGCTGCTTTGACAAAAATGCGGAATACATTATGGGTGATATAAATCAGGACTCTTTCAGAGAAATCTGGGACGGTCCAAAATACAGAGTATTCAGAAAAAGTATTCTCACAGGCAGGCATACTATAGAAATCTGCAGAAACTGTACCTCCGGTCTTACTGGAGTAAAATATTGATATAAGGAAATTGATATCTTTATATATCTTTAATCATCAGCGGTATGAAGGCAATTAAAACCATCCTGATTTCTTTGCTTATTCTTGTAATAATTGTGTCCATTGTCGGAGCATCTATAATTTTCAGAATTAAGCACGAGGCCATCCCTCAGTATAAAGGTAATCTTGTAGTGCCAGGACTTGGATCAGATGTTACTGTATACAGGGATGAACGCGGAATGCCTCATATATACGCAACAAATGACCATGATCTGTACTTTTCAGTCGGTTATGTAACAGCCCAGGAAAGACTCTGGTTTATGGATCTTATCCGGCGTGCAACCACTGGCAGGTTATCAGAGGTTCTTGGAGATAAACTGGTTGAGACTGACAAATTTTCAAGATGTCTTAAGATGACTGAAAAGTCAAAAATGTTACTGACCAGGGAAGATCCTGTAACTTTGTCATATATGCAGGCATATGCAGATGGGGTGAATGCTTACATTACAACTGCAGGGAAAAAACTACCCCCTGAATTTAAAATACTTGGGTACAAACCTGCCCCCTGGAAGCTGGAAGATATTGCCGACATCATTGGCTATATGGGTTGGGATCTTGCTAAATATAATCTGACTTCTGACCTCTTCTACTACAGGCTATCGCAAAAGGTAGGTGCTGAAAAGGCTACCCAGCTGATCCCGGACTGGAATGCGGTAAATTCATTAGTGTTCCCCGATTTTAAGCTGAATGATACTTTACTGAAAGAAGCCGGGAGATTTATCTCTTCATTGGATAAACTCGAAGAAATGGGAATTGCGTCATTTTCAGGAAGCAATAACTGGGCTGTATCCGGCAAAAGATCAGAAACCGGGAAACCTTTACTCTCAAATGACATGCACCTGAGTTTTGGTTCGCCAGGCATATGGATTCAAATGCACGAGGTTATTCCTGGTAAATTAAATGTTACAGGTGTTGTTATCCCCGGAGAACCATTTGTTGTAGCCGGACATAATGATAAAATTGCTTGGGGTGAGACCAACCTTATGGTTGATGATATCGATCTGTTTGCAGAAACGATCAATCCTGAAAAAAATGACCAGTATTATTTTAATGGTGAGTGGAAAGACATGGTTGTCAATAAGGAAATAATTAATATAAGGGGCGGCAGGCAGGATTCGATAATTATTAAATACACACACAGGGGACCAATAATCTCAGGATTCAGAAGTATTCAGGACAAATCTCTGAGTATGCGATGGTCAGGGTTCGATTACAGCGATGAACTAAGGTCTGTATCATTGCTTAACAGGGCTGGGGGATGGGATGAGTTTCGTGATGCAATAAGAACATTCAGGTCAGCCAGCCAGAACTTTGTTTATGCTGATGTTGAAGGTAATATAGGGCTGAATACGGGTGGCGGGATCCCAATCAGAAAAGGGAACGGAAGTATAATAAGAAATGGTGAAACCCCTGAATATGACTGGAGTGGATATGTTCCGTTTGAACTTCTGCCGACATCCTTTAATCCTGAAAATGGATATGTGTCTTCTGCAAATAATAAAACCGTCTCGGACAAATATCCCTACTATATAAGTTCGGACTTTGAACTCCCTTACAGGATAAATCGGATAAGACAGATGCTTGATGAAAAGAAAGTCTTTGGTATAGAAGATTTTAAGAAAATGATTCTTGACCAGCATTCTGATTATGCTGCATTGCTTACACCTTTTATTCTCAGGTTGAAAGACAGGGAAAAAGAGCTCTCTTCTGCAGAAGTCTCTGCTTTGCACTTACTCTCAGACTGGGATTATGATATGAATGCCGGATCAGTGGCTCCTGCATTATTTGATTTCTTCAGACTTAGTTTCCTGAAAAACCTGCTGGCTGATGAGCTGGGGGATCTTTATAACAATATATTTTATCTGGCGGGAGATTACTATATATACAGGATTCTCAAAACCGGACCCGATGAGTGGGTTGATAATATCAATACTCCTGAGAAAGAGACTCTCGATGATATAATCTTTACAAGCTTCAGAGATTGTATTTCATCCCTTTCACAGCAATTCGGAGCAGATCAGAATAATTGGAAGTGGGGAAATATTCATAAAATTACAATTGAGCATCCACTTGGTTCCGTTAAGATTTTTAACCGGGTCTTCGGGCTAAATTCAGATACTTATGGTATTGGCGGGAGTTTCCACACTGTCAGCCCATACACATACGGTAAAGGATTTAAAGTTAATCATGGAGCCTCCGAAAGACATATTTTCAATACTGCCAACTGGGATGAATCATATACTGTGATACCAACAGGTGAATCCGGGATTCCGGGAAGCGAATTTTACCTTTCACAGACCAAAGCCTATCTTGATGGCAGGTTTTACAAAGATGCTTTCTCAGATGGTGCTGTAAAGTCAGCAGCAAAATATACTCTGATACTTAAAGCATGCAACAAATGACATAAAAAAGGCGAAGTATATAACTTCGCCATATTAGTAGTCAGGTAAGAAAGGTATTTATACTGTCATTACATCTTTTTCTTTTATCGCCATCACCTTATCAATTTTCGTGTTATACTCGTGTGTCATCACCTGAACAATATCAACTGCTTCTTTTTCAAGATCTTCAGGTAATCCATCTTTAAGAAGGACCTTCAGCTCATCATTAGCCCATTTTCTTGCACTACGGATACTTATCTTAGCCGTTTCGCCCTCATTTCTCACCTGTTTTACCAGCTGGTGCCTTCTTTCTTCTGTAAGGGGAGGTATGCTGATACGGATTACTTCACCATTATTTACAGGTGTTAGCCCCAGGTTTGCTGCCATAATAGCTTTTTCTATTGTCCCGAGCATGTTTTTCTCCCATGGCTGTATAAGGATTGTTTTAGCATCGGGAGTATTGATATTTGAAACCTGTGTTAAGGGTGAATTGACTCCGTAATAGTCAACAGTGACACCATCAAGAAGAGCAGGATTCGATCTTCCTGCACGCAGACGCGCTAGTTCATGTTCAAGATGTTCGAGGGCTTTTTCCATTCTTTCCCTTGTCTCTTCAGTGATAAGTTCAGTTTCTTCGTTCATATGGTTCAGGTTAGAGAGTTCTACAACAAAAATAGTAAAATAGCCGGAATAGCAATAAGCTGTTCAATTACTGACCAGAGTGCCGATTGCGTCTCCTTCAATTAATTTACTGAGATTCCCGGGTTTATTCATATCAAAAACCACTAACGGCATATTATTGTCTCTGCACATTGTAAATGCAGTAGAATCCATGACTTTAAGCCTTTTTGAAATAACATCTTCAAAGGAGATCTTATCAAACTTCGTCGCGGAAGGATCTTTTTCGGGATCCGCCGTATACACACCGTCCACCCTTGTACCTTTAAGAAGAACATCAGCACCAATTTCTACTGCCCTCAGAGCAGCAGCGGTATCGGTTGTGAAGAACGGATTGCCTGTCCCTCCCGCAAGAATACATACAGTTTTGTTTCCCATTGCCTCCAGCACTCTGTCCCTGTTATAAAGTTCCCCTACAGGCTCCATCCGGATTGAAGTAAATACCCTGGCTTTTGCTCCTAATCTGACTAAAGCACTTTCAAGAGCAAGACTATTTATTACTGTAGCCAGCATACCCATCTGATCACCTTTTAGTCTGTCGAAACCTGATTCAGTTCCGCTTAGTCCGCGAAATATATTTCCCCCACCAATAACTATTGCAACTTCACATCCTAATTTCAGAACATCTATTACCTGTTTTGAATATTCATGAAGAACTGTATCGCTGATTCCCTGGTTTCCCTCTCCGGCCAGTGATTCGCCGCTTAGTTTCAATAGAATTCTGGAATATTGCATAATGATCAGGTTTTTAGTGCAACGAAAATAATAAATCC
>Ga0182010_10001991_pt1 | contig 10493 bp, 8 predicted proteins | sample 611E1MmetaG_FD_120488 | JGI IMG/M metagenome (GOLD analysis project Ga0182010, IMG submission 120488) | Permafrost microbial communities from Stordalen Mire, Sweden - 611E1M metaG | ecosystem: Environmental > Terrestrial > Soil > Wetlands > Permafrost | place: Sweden: Stordalen | collected...
CAGGAAGACCGGTATGAACTCGGCGCGACCTTCGTTGATGGCCTTGCGGGCATTGGGTCCGATGAAGAGGGCCTTGTGGAGGAAGTGCCCCTTCATGCTCGGGTCGAGGTGAGGGTGGGGACCCTCGGCATGCATGTGGACGATCTTGACGTCTCGAAGCTCCGGGGCCCGTCGGACCAGGGCTTCGAGGAGCACGGAGGGAGTCGCCGCCGCCCCGTGCATGAAGATCTGCTGCCCGGACTGGATCGAGGAGACCGCCTCGTCGGCACTCACAATTCGCATGACGCGGAGTGTACCGGGCTCAACCGTTTTCGCGAGGGCTGATTTCCGATGAGGCAGCAAGGTGTGAGGGCTTTTTGATCGAAGAGGCTCGAGGGCTGTCCCATTCCTGGGTGATTCCAGCCGATGCAGCAGCCAGGCGTGACGGGCTGTGGCTGGAAGGCCCGCCAGAACCGGCCGTCGCGGAGCCGGCCGTTCAGAGCGAGGCGGGCACGAGCACCGGAGCGAGCAGGCTTGAAGGCCTGTGAGCGAGGAGCGCAGACGACAACGAAGGCCTGAACGGCCCGCGAGGCGACTATGTCGTCCGGCTCGGAACCTACGCCCCGCCTTTCATGCGGTGGCGGGCCACGAAGGCCGCCGCCTGAGCGCGCCGCTCCAGGTTCAGCTTCGAAAGGATCGAGCTGACGTAGTTCTTGACCGTCTTGTCGGATAGGAAGACCTCCGAGGCGATCTCCTTGTTGGTCTTTCCTTCGGCCACGAGCAGAAGGATCTTCTGCTCCTGTTGGGTCAGCTGCGCCATTTCGTCCGTGTAGGTGCCGGTCGCGATGCGCCGGACTCGGTCCAGTACCTTCTCCGTCACGGCCGGGTCGAGCAGGGACTCGCCGCGCCCAACCGATTCGAGGGCGCTGATCAGGTCGCGGCCACGGATCTGCTTCAGCAGGTAGCCCGAGGCGCCGGCGATGATCGCGGACAGGACCGCTTCCTCGTCGGGATAGCTCGTGAGGATGACGACACGCGTGCCGGGGAACTCTGCCCGGATCTCCCGGCAGGCTTCGATTCCCGATCCGTCCGGTAGCCTGACATCCATGACGACCAGGTCCGGCTCGAACTTGCGCGCCATTTCGACGGCCTCGGCGGCCGTCCCCGCTTCGGCTACGACCTGGAAATGCTCGCGCCGGTCGAGAAGCGAGACGAGACCCTGGCGTACGACCTCGTGGTCGTCGACCACGAGCAGCCGCAGGGGGCGTGCTTCGATCTGGTCGGTCATTCGTCACCTCGATGTGGGGACTCGGTCCCCTGCTGGCCATGAGAAACCTCGACGATGATACGCGTGCCGTGTTCGGGTTCGCTTTCGATGGTGATGTGGCCACCGATCGCGTCGGCACGATCTCGCATGTTGACCATGCCCTGATGGCTCGGGCCACGTGGCCGGTCCGGATCGAAACCGACGCCGTTGTCGCTCACGGTAAGTCGGACAAGGCCATCGTGGTTTTCGACGCGGACGCTGCCGCGAGTCGCCTTGGAGTGACGCGCCACGTTGCTCAGGGCTTCGCGGGCGATAGAAAGAAGCTGGCTTACCTGTTCGAGCGGGAGATCGGCCTGGGAGACCTCCTCGGTTTCGAGATCCACGTCGACCATGCTGTTGACCCGGAATTCGTCGGCCAGCGCGGCCAGGCCACCGACAAGACCAGCCTGCTCGAGCAGCTCCGGGCGAAGACCGAAGATGAAGTTGCGAATGTCTCGGATCGACTGATCGAGCGAATCGATAGCCCGCTCGACTCGCGCACGAGCAACTTCGGGCTCGTCTTCCATGAGCTCCGGCACGTCTTCGAGGGAGAGACCGACGGCGTAGATGCTCTGAATGATGCCGTCATGCAGGTCGCGGCCGATCCGCTCGCGCTCTTCCACGATCGCCAGCCGTTGCACTTGTTCATGCAGGCGGGCGTTGTCGATGGCGATCCCGGCGTGCAGGGCGAACATTTCGACGAGCCTCTGGTCATCCTCGCTGAAGTCCCCGGCGGGCTGCTTGTTCGTCAGGTATAGACGCCCGATCGATCGGCCTTTGACGGTGATCGGCAGCCCCAGCAGCGAGTGCATCGGCGGGTGGGCCGGAGGGAAGCCGTAGTGGCGCGGGTCCGTCGCAATGTCGGAGATACGCAGCGGACGGCTCTCACGGACGATGACTCCCAGAAGGCCGTGGCCACGCGGAAGCGGCCCGATACGTTCTCTCTCGACGCGGCCGATGCCGCTGGTTATGAAGCGTTCGATCACGCCATCCTGGTCGACGATCCCAAGCGCCGCGTACTGAGCCCTGGCCAGCTCGCGTACCCGATCGGTGATCAGCTGCAGGACTCGGTCCAGGTCCAGGACGCCGGCGATGCCGCGCGTCGCGGCGTCGAGCGCCCCGAGCTCGCTTGCCGCATGCGCGGCGCGTCCCGCCGACCACGCCCCGGCCAGGACCATCTCGAAGCCGCGCGCAACCTCATCGACGGCCGCGCGGTCCAGGGAGAGTGGCGCGTCGAGTGCGAGCGTACCGAGCGAGCTGTCGCCCGATCGCAGGTCGTAGGTGTGGAGGGCCGCCGTCGCGGCCGGCTCGTGGGCGAGACTGCCTGTCGCAACCTCCACGTCGGCAAGAGGCGAGGCATGGATCCGGACGTGACAACCGAGCAGGCCCAATCCCTCGACGACGCGTCCTATTGCGGACGAGAGTCGGCCGTGGCTGGCAATGTTGGGATCGCCGCTCCAGGCCTCCAGCGCGGTCTCGACCGCCCGCAAGCCCAGCAGACCGGTCGGGTCCGGGCGAACATGCGGTGTCGAGCGCGAGATGGTCATCGACACGAGCTTAACAGGCCGCCGGATCGGCCGCCTCGGACCGTCTCCGTGCCGTGGCGTGCGAAACAAACGTGGCCTCGAGCAGCGGCCGGTCGCTCCGCGACTGAGCGAGCGCCGATGGGGCTCCGGGGACGGACGGCCCACGTGAACGGGCCGGAGGCCCCTTGGCCCTCCCTCAGGCCGCGCCCACCCTTGCCGACACGAACGCCGGCGATCAAACCGGCGCATGGCTGGATGAGCCCGTGACTCCTCGCTACGAAACAATTCTGCTTGCCACCGACGGCTCGCGCGCGTCCGAACCTGCCAGTGAGCAGGCGATCGACCTCGCGACCCAGGTCGGCGCGCGGCTGCTCGTGGTCAGTGTCGTGGCCTCGGGGCGCCAGCACCCCGAAGCGTCGGCTGCCGACGGTCACACCTCCGAGACTCGCGACGCCCTCGCGGCGAACGCCCAGGCGATCGTCCAGAAAGCACGTGCTTCGGGGGCCGATGCCACTTTCCTGGTCTGGGAAGGCGACGCGGGCGAGGCCATAGTTGCCGCCGCGGACGCGGAGAGCGCCGATCTCATCGTGGTCGGCTCGCACGGTCGCAGCGGCGTAACCCGCTTTCTGATCGGCAGCGTCTCCGACTTCGTCGTCCGCCACGCGCATTGCCCGGTCATGGTGGTTCGAGGCAAGGCCGAGGCGGCGCGGCACTGAGCCGAGCCCGTCACCGCCGCTCCCCTACTTCGTGTAGGCGCCCTCGGGGTCAAGTTCGTCGCGAATGAGTCGGAGCTCCTCCGGCGTGGGGGCGGGCGTTATTGGGAGCGGTTCGGCCACTCGAGGCTCCCAGCCCATCGTCGCGCGCACCTGCTCCAACGTCGCCCCCGGGTGGATCGAGTCGAGACGCATTTCGCCCGAATCGTCGAAATGGTAGATGCCCAGGTCCGTGACGACGAGCGATGGCCCGCGACCGAGCCAACCCTGCTCGCGGCGGATCCGAGCCGCCGTTTCCGCTCCGCCGAGATTGCCGGGCGACGTCCGGAAGTCGATCCGATCGACGAACGACCGCTTCGACTGGCGCATGATCACGAAAACGTGACGCGCGTTGATGGCGATCTCGCACGCCCCACCGGATCCGGGGAGCCGCGTCTTCGGGTGCTCGTAATCGCCGATGACGGTGCTGTTGAGGTTGCCGTAACGGTCGATCTGGGCGGCGCCGAGGAACCCCACGTCCACCAGCCCACCCTGCAGGTAGAAGCTGAAAAGCTCGAACATCGAAACGGCGGCGGTGGCACCCGTCACTATCGTCGGATCGCCGATCGACAGCGGCAGGCGCGCCGGCTTGGCGCCGAAGGCTCCGGACTCGTAGACCAGCTCAAGCTCGGGGGCAACCGTGAGACGGGCCAGGTTGACGGCGATGTTGGGCAGACCAACCCCGACGAAGCAGACGCGCTGTCCCACCAGTTCGCGCGCGGCGGCCACGATCATCATCTCGGACTTGGAGAAGGCGGCGCTCTCGGCGGCCGGGGCCTCGGCGGCCCAGCGCTCGGTCAGCGCGCGGCGCGGCTCGCTCACTTGTAGACCCCGTAGTCGACCGAGCCCGACGGCGCCGTGCCCGACGGCCGCAGGCTCGCGACCCGCTCGGCACCGAGTTTCTCGACGTATTCGGCTCGACCGCTCAGGCCGTATACCCATTCGTCGAGCCAGGCCTGCGTCGTCTCGGCTTCGCGGCTTATCGCGTCCCAGTCTCGATAGAAGTGGTTGTCACGGTCGTAGGCGCCCTGGACGTACGAGGGATGCGCACCGAACGGCTCCACGACTACCGCGTCTACGATCAGGCCGGGGATCACCGTCCGATTCGGGTCGGCCCGAATCACGGCCTCGGAGCAGAGTTCCTCAACGACGATGATGACCCGGTCTGCGGCAAACGCGGCTTCCTTCTGGCAGCCGAGCAGGCCCCACATCTGAGTGTTGCCATCCGCGTCGGCCCGCTGAGCATGGACGACCGTCACGTCCGGCTTGAGCGGTGGCACCGCGTATACCGTCTCCTCCCCGTAGGGCGAGCGAATGGGGCGGATCAGCGGGTTCGCCTTGGGCATGTCCGTTTCGAAATAGGAGCGGAGCGGGAAGAAGGGGAGGTTCGAGGCTCCGGCGGTGTACCGGCCGACCATGCCGAAGTGGCTGTACTCCTCGAGCTCGAGCGGCGCCGGATCCGCGTCGCCTGCGGGCGCTTCGCCGGCCGGCGCCTCGACACGGCGACGGATGGCGTGCAAGCCTCCGACCCCCGGGTTGCCCAGCCAGCTGAACACGAGCTTGCGGGCCGTGCCGGCAGCGACCATCTGGTCGTAGATGAGGTCGGGTGTGAGGCGTGCCAGTGTCAGGTCGCGTTTCCGCTGCCGAATGATCTCGTGACCGGCAGCGAAACAGATCAGATGCGTGAATCCTTCGATCGCGACGACGTCGCCGTCGTGGACGATATCGGCAACGGCGTCGCGCATCGACGTGACCTTACTCATCGGCGCCCACCTGTGGCACGGGCGTACGCGCCCTCCTGTCGAGTCAGACTGTGGCCGCCACTTCGGCGACTGCCGCCCCGAAGATCTCGAGCCCGACCTCAGCCTCCGCTTCGGTGAGCACGAGCGGCGGCGCCATCCTGATCACCGAGTGGCCGCACTCGAGGGTGAGCAGGCCGCGCTGGAAGGCCGCCCATTCGACCGCGGCCGAATGCTCGTGAGTGTCGAACTCCACGCCGATCATCAGCCCGATGCCGCGAACGTCGCGAACGATCGACGGGAACAGGGCCTGGATGGCTCGTAGCCCCGTCATCAGCTGATCGCCGCGCGCCTTGGCGTTGTCCATCAGGCCGCCTTCAAGCTGCTTGATGGTCTCCAGGGAAGCGGCGCAGGCCAGCGGGTTGCCGCCGTACGTGGTTCCGTGCGCGCCCGGGCCCCACTTCGTCATCAGCGAGTCGCGAGCGATGAAGGCGCTCAGGGGCATGCCGCTGGCGATGCCCTTGGCCGTGACGACGATGTCCGGCTCCACATCCCAATTCTGGATGGACCACATCTTGCCGGTGCGGCCGGCGCCGGCCTGGACTTCGTCGGAGATAAGCAGGATGCCGTGCTTGTCGCAGATCGCACGCAGACCCTGGATGAAGCCGTCCTCGGGGACGACGTAGCCGCCTTCGCCCTGGATGGGCTCGACGATGATCGCAGCCACTTCGTCGGCCGGCGCGAGGCGGTCGAACAGAACTTCGTCGAACCACTTGAGGTCGGCGACGTGACCGAACGGAGCATGGAATATGCCCGGAAGCATCGGGCCGAAGCCGGCGTGGTACTTGGCCTTGGAAGCGGTGAGCGAGACCGAGCCGTAGGTTCGACCGTGGAAGGCACCCAAGAACGCCACAAGGTACGGGCGCTTGGTGGCGTAACGGGCGAGCTTGATGGCGCCCTCGACCGCCTCAGTTCCGGAGTTGCTGAGGAAGACCCGGCACTTCTCGTGCATCGGGGCAATGCGAGCCATTTCGGCGCACATCTCCGCATAGATCGGGAGGTAGAAGTCGGCGCTGTAGTGGATCAGCTTGCCGGCCTGGTCCTGGATGGCGCGGACCACGTCAGGATGGCAGTGACCGGTCGAAGTGACAGCTATGCCGGCGTTGAAGTCGAGCAACAGGTTGCCGTCGATGTCTTCGATCGTGCAGCCCTCGCCCCGCACCGGCACGACCGGATAGGCCCGCGGCACGCTCGGCGATGTCCATTGGCGGTCGAATTCGAGGTGGGCACGCGCCTTTGGGCCGGGCAGCTCGGTGACGATATGCGGAACGGCGGGGGCCTGGACGAGCTTGTCCGGAGCCTGGGTCACGGTGCACCTCGACGGGTCTTTGGCGCCGCCGCCGACGGTCGCGACGGGCGCAGGAGTGGATAGCCTTTATGCAGGCTGGATACCGCGCAAGTATAGCGGAGCGGCGCCTGCCTCAGTCGACGAGGACCCGCTTCCTAATCCACGAGCGTTTGCGACTGCTCGCGCATGAACTGCTGGACATAGTGGAGGCCGCCGGACGCGCGGCCCGTTGTGCCGGACCCTTTCCAGCCGCCGAAGGGCTGGATGCCCGGCCACGCACCGGTCGTGGCTCCGGCTCGTCGGTTGATGTAGATGACGCCCGCCTCGATAGCCTGCTCGAAGGAGTCGATCTCGTCGCGGTCCTGGCTATAGAAGCCGGCGGTCAGCCCATAGATGCTGTCGTTTGCCAGGTCGATAGCCTGGTTCAACGAGTCGACGGAGGCCACCGCGACCAGGGGCACGAAGAGCTCGTCGTGCCAGATGCGGTGGTCAGCCGGCAGATCGGCGACGACCGTAGGAGCGGCATACAGATCACTCCCGAAGGCCGGCCCGGTGAGCCGCTCGCCACCGCAGACGATGCGGCCGTCGCGCCTGGACTCCTCGACGGCTTGATCGTACTTCGCCGCTGCCCCGGAATTGACGAGCGGGCCCAACCATACCTTGCGGTTCGTTGGATCGCCGACGGCGATGGTCTTCGTCTTGGCCGCAAGAAGATCGAGGAAATCCCCGAACGCCGGTCCCTGCACGTAGACGCGGCTGCAGGCCGAGCACTTCTGGCCGCCAAAGCCGAAAGCCGAGCGCATCACACCTTCGGCGGCTTCCTCGAGGTCCGCCCTGGCGCTGACGATGGCCGGGTTCTTGCCCCCCATCTCGACGATGACCGGCTTGGGGAAGCGGCGGCTGAACTGCTTGAAGACGTGGTTGAAGCCGACCTCGTACGACCCTGTGAACAGGAGCCCGTCTACGCCCTCGTTCTCCTGGAGCTCGGCGCCGACCACCTCGCCCGGGCCGCTGACCATGTTGAAGACTCCGTGAGGCAACCCGGCCAGATCGGCGATCTGGGCCAGCTTGACTCCGCACAGCGGCGAATCGCTCGATGGCTTGTAGACGACGGTATTACCGGCAACGAGCGCACCGCCGGACGGACCGCCGGATAGCGCCATCGGGAAGTTGAACGGGCTTATCACCGCCCACACGCCGTGAGGCTTGAGCACGGATCGGGTGTGGACGGTGGTGTCTCCGAGGTTCCCCATCGGGTGGTCGAAGCCGTCGTTGGCATCGAACTGGTCGCAGTAATAGCGGATCAGGTCGGCCGTCTCCTCAACGTCGCCCAGGGCCTCCAATCGGTTCTTGCCGACCTCGATGCCCATCAGAGCGGCGAGCTCCATCTGGCGCTCGCTGATCAGGTCCGCCATCCGGCGCATGACTGCAACGCGCTCTCGCCAGGGAGTGCCGGCCCAGCCCCGAGCCGCGGCGCGGGCGGCCGCCACAGCGTCGCGTACGTCGGTGCGAGTTCCTTTCGCAAAGTGGCCCACGAGGGAGCCGTCGATCGGCGAATGCTTCTCGAACGTCTCTTTGGTCGGCCGCCATTCGCCGTCGATGAAGACGCCGTGGGTCTCGCCAAGCTCTGCCCTGGCTATCTGCAGCCCCGCGTCGTACGAGGCGTGCAACTGCTCGTTGTCGTTGCGGAGGGTTGCGTAGGTGATCTTGAGCCGGGGCTCAGACGGGGCGGTCATCCGAACGCTCTCCTGGTGTGGAGCACATGGGTTCTGGCTGCGTGCCTTCAAGCCGCTGGCCGTGGCAGACGCAGCCCTATTGCACCTAGTCTACCGCCGCCGACCGGAACGCCGCGCGTCCCGGGGATGGCCCCGCGGACGGACGAGCGTGACCGGACAGCTCAATCGAGAGCCGCGACAACCTCGGCGAGAGACGGCGCCACTGCGTCGGGGGCCCACGCTGGGCGCTCCGCGGCGGCGCGCGCCAGCTCAGCCGGGCCATGCTTGCCGGACAGGACGAAGACGCCGCGCAACCCGGCACGCTGCGCGCCCCGAATGTCGTTCCAGAGGTCGTCGCCGACCATCGCCACTTCCCCGGCGAGGAGCGGCGGACGCGGGCCGGGACTTGCGGTCGGAACGTCGCCGAGCATTCGAAGTGCCTCGGCGAAGAAGGCTCGCGACGGTTTGCCCGTGACCAGCGCCCGCCGCTGGGTGGCGTATTCCAGTCCGACGACGTAAGCCCCGGCATCGAGCATCGTCCCGCCCGGGGTCAGCCACCAGCGGTTCTTGTGCATCGCCACGAACCGGGCGCCTCCACGCAGCAAATGGAACGAGCTTTGCATGTGGGCGGGCGTGAACTCGTCGGCCGCATCGCCGATTACGACGGCGGCGACCCGGGCGTGGGGTTCGGCTGCTTCCTCATGCGAGAGCAGCCGCAGCCCTTCGAACTCGACCAACCCGTCCGGCGAACCGAGGACGTACAACGGCTGGCCGGCGAAATGGCGCCGGCAATAGCCGGCCGCGGCAGAGGCGGCGCTGACGATTCGATCCGGGCCCACCGAGAGACCTGCCCGACCCATCCGGCGCGAGAGAGTGGCGCGACTGTGGCTCGAGGTGTTCGTCCCGATCGCACAGGGGATTCCGCGCGCCTCCAGCGATACCAGAGACTCGGCCGCGCCCGGGATCGCGGCGCCTCTCAGGACCATGACACCGTCCATGTCCAGCAGCAGCGCGCGCACACCGGCCAATACGCGCCGGAGGTTGTCGGCGGGCGTCGGATCGGGTCTCATGAGTCGAATCGTCGCATAACCACCGAGGCAGCGCGACGGTGCGTGACCGTGCCCGACGAGCCGGCCTCGCGTCAGGGTATAGTCTGCGCCGGGCCCGATCCGGCATTCATGACCGGCCGGCTCCGCGTCACCCCGGGAGGCAATCAGCGCCCGGCAGAACCCACGTACTTCCCAGCCCGATCCCCGTCGGGCTGCTTCCGGAGAGCAGGATGACGGACTCGAGACCAATTCACTCGGTGGTGCTCGTCAAGCAGGTGCCCGACACGCACAACATCACAGGCGAGGTGATGACCAAAGACGGCACCATGAACCGGAACGCGCTGCCGGCCATCTTCAACCCCGAAGACCTCAACGCCCTCGAGATGGCGCTGCAGGTTCGCGAGCGCCACGGCGGCACGGTAACCGTCATCACCATGGGCCCGCCCAAGGCCGCCAACATCCTGCGCGAGTCGCTCTTCCGCGGCGCCGACAAGGTGGTCCTGCTGACGGACCGCAAGTTCGCAGGCGCCGACACGCTGGCTACCTCTTACGCGCTGAAGTGCGCGGTGGAGAAGCTCGGCGGGTTCGACCTGGTCCTGTGCGGCCGCCAGGCGATCGACGGCGACACGGCTCAGGTGGGCCCGCAGACGGCCGAGAAGCTCGGCATCCCGCAGATCACCTACGCCGAGACGATCGTCGAGATCGCGGACAGCTCCATTGTGGTGGAGCGGGCACTCGACTCCGGCTCGGAGATCGTGCGCTGCAAGCTGCCCTGCCTGCTGACCGTCGTCGGCTCTGCCAACACTCCGCGACCCGACTCGGTCCGCCGTCGCATCGAGCTCAAGCTCGCCTCCACGCCGAACGAGTACGCCGCCCTGCGGGTCCGGTGGCCGGAGTTCGAGTCGGACGAGGCCCTCGACGCGCACCTTACCCAGCGCGGCCTCAAGATCCCCGTCTGGACAGCCGAAGACATCGGCGCCACGGAAGGGAGCATCGGGCTGGCCGGTTCGCCGACACAGGTCCACAAGGTCAACTTCGTGGTCCTGGAGAGCACCGAGAGCAAGACCATCGCCCCCACA
>Ga0182010_10001992_pt1 | contig 10488 bp, 7 predicted proteins | sample 611E1MmetaG_FD_120488 | JGI IMG/M metagenome (GOLD analysis project Ga0182010, IMG submission 120488) | Permafrost microbial communities from Stordalen Mire, Sweden - 611E1M metaG | ecosystem: Environmental > Terrestrial > Soil > Wetlands > Permafrost | place: Sweden: Stordalen | collected...
ACCCAGCCCAACTGCTACATCCACTGCGAGAGGTGCAATATGAAGAGCGATCCTTCGGGATCGAGATTCTCTGTACGAAGTGCCAGTCCCCGCTCCGCCTCATCGCCCTCATCAAGAGCGAGGCCACCGCAAAGAAGATACTGGATGCCATGCATCTGCCGAGCGAGGTACCCAGGCTTCACCCCGCGCGCCCGCCGCCGACATCCTGCCCGGAGGCATGCGGCGCAGAAGACTGGGTGAACTGATCGGCGACCTCGGTGGGGCCGCGATGGGGTAGACTGCGCCTTGTGGTCGAGACAGGACTTTGCAGACCCTCCGCCGGCATCCGGAGTCGCCTCGCCATCCGGAGTCACCTCGCCGACCCACGGTGGGCGGGTTCTGGGCGGGTTCCCTGACGCAGAAAAAAACCTGTTCGAAAGGCCTAGGCACTGGCGTGCGCTCGGCCATGCCCATGGCGGTTGCCGTGCGCAAGGCGCCTGCGGCCATCGTCGTCCCTCCGCGCATGGCCGCCTACGAAGAAGCCAGCGATGCGGTCTTTGCCATCCTGAGCACGGTCACGCCGCTCATCGAACCACTGTCGCTCGACGAGGCGTTTCTCGACGTAACCGCCTCGCGCGAGTTGTTCGGCGGCCCGGCCAAGATCGCCGCCGAGCTACGCGCGCGCATCGCGGCCGAAGTGGGGCTGCCCTCATCGGCCGGCATCGCCTCGGTGAAGTTCGTGGCCAAGATCGCCTCCGACGTGGCCAAGCCGAATGGACAGTTGGAAGTGGCACCCGGCGATGCGCGCGCGTTTCTCGCCCCGTTGCCCGTGGCACGCCTGTGGGGCGTGGGTCCGAAGACCGAGGCTGTGCTGGCCAAGCTCGGCCTCCGCACCGTGGGCGACATCGCAGCCGCCGAGCCAGATTGGTTGAACCGGCACGTCTCGGGCGGACGCGACCTGTGGGAACTCTCGTGCGGGATCGATCCGCGCAAGGTGGTGCCCGATCGGGAAGCCAAGAGCATCGGCGCCGAGGACACCTTCGATGAAGATGTGGCCGGGACCGAGGCGCTCTTGCCTCACGTGCACGCGCAGGCCTTGCGCGTGGCCAGGCGCCTGCGCATGGCTGGCCGAAAGACCACCGTCGTGCAGCTCAAGCTGAAGCTGGCGGATTTCACGCTGCTCACTCGCCGGACGACGCTTGCCGAACCGACCGACGACGGCCAGACACTCTATCGCGCGGCCAGCGCGCTTCTGCTGAACGAGCGCCTGCCTCGAAAGGTCCGACTCACCGGCGTCTCGGCGCAGTCGCTGCTTTCCCACGACGGACAATTGTCACTTTTCGATTCCGACCGACGCGCCGGCCGTCTCAACGCCGCCCTCGACCGCATCCACGACAAATTCGGCCCAGCCGCCTTGACCACCGCCGACTTGCACGAAACACCGGACAAAGTGCGGGAGTAAGGGCTATTTGCCGGGTGGAGCCGTCTGCAAGGCCGCCGAGAAGAGCACCACGGCCCCGCAGCCGATGACGTTGTACCAAAGGAAACTGATGTTCGTGCATGATGGCCTCGGCGGCGATGGCGGCCAGGAACACCGCGGTTCCGCGCACCGCGCGGCGGAAAAGCGCGACCCGGAAGATGCGAGGGTGCCCAAGATTTCATGCTGTGTGGCTCCGATCACTTCTGCCCACTGACCTCTTGGGCATCTGATCTTGTGTTAGAAGAACAGCCCCGATGTCGCTCTTGAGAACGGATCGCGCGCTACTCGATGGATTCCGCGCCGGGGAACCCAAGGCCCTCGCCGCGGTCTACTGGGAGTATGTTCGCAAGATCGAGAGGCTGCTGAGCGCAGGGTTCGAGATCCGCAGTCGGGGGACACGGGTCGCCGGTGCATGCCATCAGCCGGAGGACTTGGCCGATCTGGTTCAGGAGGTGTTCACGCGGGCCTTCTCGGAAAAGGGTCGGCGGGCGTACGACGGACTCCGCGACTACGGGCCGTATCTTTACGCCATCGCCCGGAACATTCTGGTCGACTGGGCTCGGGTACGAGGGCGCGAGATTCCATCGCCGTGGAAGGAGTTGGAATCGGCGCTGGAGATGACACCGGCGGCTCCCGAAACGGCGTCGTGGGCAGCCCCCGTCACCATGCGGGTGGTCGAGGAGTATCTAGGCGCGCTCTCGCAGGACCTGCGCGAAGTCCATAGGCTCCGCCACGAGGAATGCCTTTCCCAGGAACAGGCCGCCGAAAAACTGGGGGTCGGTCGGCAAACCCTGCGCACGCTCGAACGGCGCCTGCAGGAAGGGCTGGAGGCCGCGCTCGACGCCGCGGGAATTTGAATGGGTCGCCAACCAAAATTCGCCCCAGTCCGAAGTGAAGGAGAGTAGGTGTGCGAACATGAAGCCGACACGGACCAGAGAGGAACTCGACGCTTTGCTAGGACGCGGGGGCATCGGCGCCACTCGGCGCGACGAGATCCTCTCGACGGTGTTGGCACACGCCAAGGCCGAAGCGCCGGCTCGGCCGCGCTGGCGGTGGTCGCTTGCTGGGCTGGGAACCGCGGTGGTCGTTGCTGCCGCGCTGTTCGTCTTGGTGCCCCGGTTTTCATCGCCGACCCAGTCGCCATTTCGCGTGAAAGGCACGGTCCCCACCGGTACGGCGGCGACCACACCGTCCGTACTGATCGAGTGCCTGGGCGCATCCCTTCATGCCTGTCCGGCTGGATCGCTCCTGGTCGTGCGATCGGCTGGCGTGCGTGGGTTCGTGTCAGCGTGGGCCGAGCCGACCGGTGGGGGCGAAAGAGTTTGGTATTTCTCGGCCGAGACCTACTCACCACGGGTCGAGTCCGTCCCGACCGCTGCTCCCACTCGCGCCGTCAAGATCGGTCCTGAGCACGCCGCCGGGGCCTATGTCGTCGAGATTCGCGTGACCGAGCGAGCGATGGGGCGCGACGAATTGCTCCACCTTCCCGCCAGCGCGGCCCTTGCAAGTGCCCAGGCCCTTCTCGTTGTCACATCGCCATGAGACATGCAGCCTTGCTGGTGTTGGTACTTGGGCTGGCCTCGCCGCAGGCCGAGGCTGCCACTGCGCTGTTCTCCTTGGCCATCGGCCACAACGGGCTTCCGCCCGACGCGCGCGGCTCGGGCGTCGGCGTGCTCAGCTTCGCGGACGACGACGCACTGGCGGTGCACGAACTGGCCCGCACGGTTGCGCGCCGGTCGGTGGTTCTCGCCCTTCCCGATCGCGCGACCCAGGCCCGCTATCCGTCCAGTCGCGATGCCCGGCCGCCGTCCGTGTCCGAACTGCGCCGCGCGCTGGTCGAGCTGGGCGCCGACATCGCGCATGCCACCAGCGCTGGCGACGAGGTGGCGGTGTGGTTCTTCTACAGTGGCCACGGATGGCTGGACGATGAAGGTCGCGCCAATCTGACCCTTGCCGATGGGGCGCTGTCGCAGGACATGCTTTACAACGAAGTGCTGCCCGCGCTGCCTGGCCGCACGGTGCACCTGATGATCGACGCCTGCCATGCCGAGGCGCTGATTCGCCCGCGCGATGTCACCGCAGAGACCGTGGAGGTGTCCGCATCGGAAGTCGCTTCCGCTTCGCTGCGCACGCGGCTGGCCCAGCTTCCAAGCGTCGGCGCCATCATGGCCAGCGCTAGCAATACCCAGTCCCACGAATGGGACGACTACCAGACCGGCGTGTTCACGCATGAACTGTTGTCCGGCTTGCGCGGCGGGGCGGACGTCAACGGCGACGGCCGGGTTGAATACAGCGAGATTGCCGCATTTCTGGCCGCTGCCAACCGCGAAGTCACCGACCCGCGCGCGCGCCTGACTACCCTGGTCGCTGCGCCCAGGCTCTATCCGCGGGTTGCTATTGTGGACACGAGCGGCGCTCGGAATGTGGCCCGCGTGCAAGGCCAGGCCCATCACCTGGGTCGCTTTCAAATCGACGATCGACGTGGAAATCGTCTGCTCGACCTGCGGGCGGAATCCGGCTTTGTCGTCGATGTGGCCGTGCCTGCGGGCGAGCCCCTTCTGCTCAGCAACGAAAGCGGCGAAGCCACGATTGTGGCCAGCGCCGGCAGCCCAACCAATCTCGAGGAGGTGGTGCTGGAGAAAGGGCGCGCGCGACCCCGCGGCGCCGTGGCCGAATCCATGCGCCGCGGTCTGTTCGCGGCGGAGTTCGGGCCTTCGTACTACGGAGGCTTCGTTGACAGCGCCGATTCGCAGATGGTTCCGGTGGAGCTGTCTCCTGCTGGGATTCGCCTCGTGGCCGCGCGCCCGTCGCGGAGCGGAAATCACCACGCCGCTTGGTCAGCCTTGGCCGTCGCTGGCGCATCGGTGGCGACGTCCGGCATTTTCGGGGTCCTGGCAGCCCGGGCCTACAGTGATTTCCAAAACACCAACCTTGAACGACAGTCGATCGCTGCCCGCGATCGCTACCAAGCGTACGGTGTCACGGCCATCAGCGCGGCCGCGGTTGGCGTTCTGTCCGGAGCCTTGGGCTACTGGCTATGGAATCGGGACAACCCAAGCAGTGCCAGCCCTCAGTGAAGGAAGAGCCTCACGATGCGCCCCATTTGCCTGGTCGCCATTCTGCCGACGCTTTTCTTTGGTGCTTGCTCGCTCGATGCCAAGACCGGCTGCCGCACGGCAGATGATTGCGCCCCAGGCCGCATTTGCGTGGCCGGGATCTGCCAGCGTGCGGGCCACGACGCCGGCCAGGACGCGACCTTCGACAAACAGTCTTCGACTGATGGGGCAATCGATTCTACGGAAACGCAGAGCCCCGACCTTGCGGGCGGTCCGGACGGCGTAGCCGATTTGGCTCCACAGACAGTCGACGCGGCGCTGGCTGCCGCTGCCACGATCGATGCGCGCGGGAACTCAGCGGTGGGCGATGAGGCGGCGGATGTCCCTGCCGTTGCCATGGCCGATGCGGCGCAGGAAGGCCCTGCCGTTGCCATGGCCGATGCGGCGCAGAAAGCCCCTGCCGTTGCCATGGCCGACCTGGTGCCGGAAGCCTCGGTTGTCGCGATCAACGCACTCGATGGCTCGACTGGCCTGGACGCGAGCTTGGACAAACAGTCTTCGGGCGATGTGACGGTCGATGTTCCGGAAAGCCGAAGCCCCGACCTCGAAAGCGAGCCGGACGTGGCATCCGATTTGGCCGCAACCGCGACCGGGGTGACGCCGGACGTCCCACTCTTTTCCGGAATCGATACGCCGCCGGTCCTGGATTCGAGTCAGGGTGGTGTCGATACCGGCAGCGCGGCCCGCGATGGGGCCGGCGCTCCTACGAATACCTGGGAACTCATTGGCGGCACGCCCGTATCTGGGCCTGGCGCAACCCAGTGGGGCCCCGGCCAAAACATCGACGTCTTTTGGCGTGGTACCGACGATCACCTTAAGCACAAGTGGTTTTCCGACACCGGTACCTGGTCGCTCGAAGAGGATCTCGGGGGAACACTGGCCTCTGAGCCGGCGGCAACTTCCCGCACAACCAACATGCGGGATGTCTTTTGGAGAGGGACCGACAATCATCTCAAGCACAGGTGCTACTCCTATAGTGACGGCTGGTCGTTGGAGCAAGACCTCGGCGGCGCGCTTGCGTCGTCGCCCGCAGCCGCGAGCTGGGGAGCCCTTGCTTTGCACGTGTTCTGGCAGGGGAGCGACGGCAACCTCAAACACAAGTCCATGGACTACGCGACGGACATCTGGACGGACGAGATCGATCTCGGCATTCCCGTGCAGTCCGATCCAGCCGCGCTGTATCGAAACAATGGCGTAATGGACGTCTTCTGGCGCGGCTTCAACGGCGCCCTTCAACATACCTGGTCACTAGACGGCACGAACTGGTATGTGGTGCAAGATCTCGGCGGTGCCATCGCCGCTGATTCATCGCCAACCGCCACGGGCAGACGAGACGGATGGATCGACGTGTTCTGGAAGGGAACCGACAACCATTTGAAGCACATCTTTATGAACCCTTTCTCACAGTGGTCGCTCATTGAGGAGGACCTGGGGGGTGACCTCGCAAGTTCGCCCGACGCAACCTCCTGGGACGCCCAGCGTCTGGACGTATTTGCGAAGGATGCTCCGACCGGTCAGATGGCACACTTCGTCTGGAACGAGGACAGCGTGGTCACCGTGAACGATACCGATCCCGGGATCACCTACTTCGGCGACTGGACCTATGTGTCCCAGCCCGGCAAGTGGGACTACGGCGACGACGTACACTATGCCACCACCAACGGCAGCACCGTCGAGTACACCTTCACCGGCACCGGAGTTGACTACGCTACGGAGAAATCCTTCGACCAAGGCCAGGTTGACGTCACCATCGACAACGTCTTCCAGCAGACCGTCAGTTGCTACGGTCCGACAGGGCTGGTCCCACAGGTCGCCTACAGCAACAAGGGGCTGGCTCCAGGTTCCCACACGATCAAGATAAGCAAGAAGGATGGATACTTCATGGTGCTCGATGCCCTGAGGATCTATCGATAGGCCATCCCGGCTCGGTTCTTCGCAATCACAATCTGAAGAAACCGCCAACCAGAATTTGCCAGAGTCCGTATTGAAGACTGGGCAACAAGAGACTGCCTGGGTGGAGGGGATAGTTTGGGCTAGACCGACATGCAGGTTTATGTGGCAATCTTGGCTATTGGACATTTTTGCGGATGCGATCGGTGAAGTGAAGGAAAAATGGCGCATTCCGACTATGCTCTAGGCCAACGAACAACGCGCGTCAGCCGAGTTTCCTCGCTGCTTCGGCATCTCCAAAGTCAGTTCGCCACAAGATCCGAAAAAATCGCCAACCAGGATCCGCCGCCGTCCGTAGTGAGAAATCGAAAGCAACACATCTCCACCAACGGACGCGTCGAAGAAAGCAGACAGAAGCGGCAATCTCCGGCGATACGCGAGCGCCGACCTTCGTAGCAGCTAGCAAGCCACTGCCAAATAGCGAATAGAGTTCTGCGGAGTCGACGCCAGCAAGCTCACGTCGGCACCGAAAATCGAGAAGCACGAGGGGCTTGAACCAGACAGCGCGAGGTTGGAGCTGCCTATCGGCCCAAGAAGAACAACCCCTGCGCTGGGGACGTCGCACACCCACAGAAGCGCCGGCTGCCAAATCTCCACTGTACGGCAAAGAGACAACAAACAAGGAGGAAGAACCGTGAAACGCAAACACTTGATCGCAATGGCAACAGTCGGTCTGTCCGCCCTCGGCGGATGCATGACTGGCGACGAGTCCGGCGCGAGTCCGGGCCAGCTAGAAACCACACAGCGAGATATCTGGACGAGCACGCCGAACGGCGGCTGGGAAATAGTCAGCTTGGACACAGCCGTATCCACTCCCGCAGTGGCGCAGTGGGGCACCGGTAAGACCATTGCTGACCAGAACATCGACATCTTCTGGCGTGCAAGCAACAATCACCTCTATCACATCTGGTGGCAAAACAACGCTTGGTGGAATCGGGAGGATTTTGGGGACGTCATGGCCAGCGGGAGCCAGCCCGCAGCCATTTCCCGCACCAACAACATCCGCGATGTCTTCTGGCGGGGATCAAACAATCACCTCATGCACAAGTGGAACCAGAACGGCTGGTCGGGCGCAGAGGACCTCGGTGGTACCCTGTCGTCCTCTCCGGCAGCCATCAGCTGGGGCACAACCGCGTTGCACGTGTTCTGGAAAGGGAGCAACGGCAACCTGCAGTGGAAATCCATGGATTACGCGACGAACACTTGGACGAACCGCTCGGATATCGTGATCCCGGCGGCGTACAAGGTGTCGTCGGATCCGGCGGCGATGTACCGGAACAACGGAGTCGCCGATATTTTCTGGCAGGGGCCGAACAACCGCATGGAACATATCTGGTCAACTGACGCCAAGAGTTGGTCCTCAGTGCAAGAATTCGGCGTCAGCCTGTACAGTGGCTCATCGCCTACCGCCACGCGCAGGGCCAACGGCGAGGTCCACGTCTTTTGGCGCGGAACTGACAACTATCTGAAGTACATATGGATGGATGCGAACAACAACTGGTCAGCCGTCTCCGATGTGAGCGGGGGCACAAAGATAGCGAGCTCGCCCGGCGCGACTTCGTGGGGTAGCGGGCGACTGGACGTGTTTGCACGAGACAACACCAGCACCAAGATGGCACGCAAAGTGTGGAGCCAGAACGCAAAGGTTGACGTCATCAAGCAAGAAACAGACAACTGGTGCTGGGCTGCCAGTGGGCAGATGATCATGCGGTTCTGGGGGAAAGAGGTGTCGCAGTGCCAACAAGCCAATGACGAGTTCGGGAAGAAGACCTGTTGTACTAGCGACAAAGACAAGAAGGACACAAATGTCTGCAACAAGGGCGGGTTGCCATATTGGAACCACTACGGCTTCAACGGCACCTGGAAGACGGGCAACCAGAACGCCGCCCTGCTTTCGGAGATCCAGGGCGAAGTCGCTGCTGGACGGCCCTGGGAGCACGACATCGCGTGGACGAGCCCGACGGGCGGAGGTCACATGATGGTTGGTGTCGACGAATTCCGCTTCAACGGAGACGACTGGGTCGTGGTGAACAACCCAAATGGGGCGGGCCAGTACATGGAGACGTACGCGACCTACGTGGCATCTACGGTCGAGGGGTACGTTTCGTCCGGCGATCAGTTTGTCGCGAAGTGTGCGGGCTTCCCGAATTGTCCGTAGCAGAAAACAACCCAATCCGCGAGAACCAAGGAGAAGAGCGATGAAGAATGCAATCTTGTTGGCGGGCTGCCTCGTGCTGAGCGCCAGTGCCGCATATGCGCAGTCTGTTGGACCGAGTTCCGCACCAGACAAACCTTCGGAAAGACTCCTCACGAACATGCGAGCTGACTTCCACCCGAAAGTCGGCACGCTGACCGGAATCAAGAACGTTCAGGACGTCGATCAAACGCAGTTTGGACCTGCGATTCCGACATTCCGGGTGAACTTGTCGGCCTTGCAGGCATACGATGGGAAGTCTCCTGTTGACTCGCTGTTGTCGCCCACACTGCTGGCCACGCGCCTGCTTCGGGTGAACGGCACGGTTGAGTCGTGCCACGTACTCGCCAAAATCGACGGCGAGTGGACAACCTACAGAATTGGGGCAGCGAACCGAGCTGTGGCCATTGACCGGGTCTCGCAGATCCTGACCGGGAAGTACGGCGCCAATCCGAATGGCTTGTTCCTGGTTGAGAGTCCCCAATTGAGCCTTGAGTTTCTTGCGTACCGCAACGGTGGCACGCTCATGATGGCATGGTTGGGGTACGGTCCAGGCCGGGAGGGGCTGGTTGCCGGACAACCCATGGTGGCCGAGTCCCTTCTGGGCTCGCTTGTTTCGGCGGCACAGAGCGCGGGCGGATCCCGAGCGCGCTAGGGCACCTCGCGGTCGCCTCATAGTCTCGATCACGCGCTTGAGCCCGGGCCTCACGAAGGCCCGAAGCTTAGGCGCGTTGTTTTGTCGGGTGCAGCCGAGCCTTGGTGTTCGGCAACGCCTCACCGAGGTTGATTTCCGCAAGGTTGATTTCTGCAATGCCCCAAAGCCCCCCCGGGTAGATGTGGACGCCGGAGGAGCGCAGTGCGACGTAGTAGACAGATTATGCTTTTATCAGACATTTTCTTGTAGCTGACGCAGAGGAAGATCGGGCTTGTTTGGACTAGGCTCCTGGGCGAGGGTCGAGGGCCTTCAGCGCAATCAGGCATTCATCGACCGCTACCGCGAAGCCCGCGCGGACCACCTGGCGCGAGGTTGGTGCCAGAGGCTTGATGGGTGCGCGAGGTTGGTGTGCGAGGTTGGTGCCAGAGGTCTGATGGGGATAAATGGTGCCCCATGTGCGCCCGCGGGCCCGGGCGTCGGTTGGTGTGTTCGTACGGATCTCGAACGAAACAACTCGGCGAGGTTGCCGGTCGAGAAGTAGTGCATGCCGCCGGAGCCTAGCGCCTGGCTGATCGAGCGCCCGAGTCGGCGAACATGTTTCCTCTCTGGTCCTTCCGCTGCGACCCGCGTTGCCGCCAACGACAAACCCGGCCGCGAAACTTTGTGCCGCTACATCTTGAGACCGCCGCTGGCGAACGACCGGCTACACATCCTGCCCGACGGAAACGTGAAGCTGGAGTTCAAGCGACCTTGGTCAGACGGGACCACCTCGATTGAACTTTCTCCGCTCGCCCTCATCGCGCGGCTGGCGGCCCTGGTTCCACCTCCCAAGCGGCATGTCGTCCGATATTTTGGGGTCCTTTCATCACACGCAACTTCGCGCAGCGAAGTCGTGCCTGCTCCCGCCACTCCTCCACCAGCCTCGGGCGAGCAGGACAAGCCCAAGCGCCGACCAAGGTATATCCGGTGGGCAGAATTGTTGAGACGCGTTTTCGATCTCCCTATCAACTACAGCGCACACCGAGGATCTGACAGGTCCAGTTCGGGTCACCCACCCGTTCCACCCGAAGTTCGGGCAGGAACTCGACGTGATTGTTCGCCGACACAGCTGGGG
>Ga0182010_10001996_pt1 | contig 10478 bp, 9 predicted proteins | sample 611E1MmetaG_FD_120488 | JGI IMG/M metagenome (GOLD analysis project Ga0182010, IMG submission 120488) | Permafrost microbial communities from Stordalen Mire, Sweden - 611E1M metaG | ecosystem: Environmental > Terrestrial > Soil > Wetlands > Permafrost | place: Sweden: Stordalen | collected...
ACCGTCATGATCTTCATGTAGCCCGTGCCCAGGCCGTACAGCACCGAGCCGCCCCAAGACCACGCGAGGTTGCGCATCCACCGCGGCCCGAACAGGCCCAACAGGGCGAACACGGCTGCCACGGCCCATACGACCCCGGTCGTCACGACCATCGCGTGCAGGCTCGCCGAGCGCGAGTGAGACGCGTGCCGCGTGGACAGGATCGTGAAGAAGACGATCCCGATGACCGAGCACGCCACGGCCAGCCACATCGTGCGGGTCGGGGTGGTGTGGTTGAGCCGTGCTGCGATGAGGACGGACCAGATCACCGCCAGGATCCCGATGGGTTGTACGACGGTGATCGGTGCGAGGTAGACCGCGGTCAGGTGGATGCATGCGCCGAGGGCCACGAGCAGGAGCCCGAAGAGCCAGACGCGGGTCCGCAGCAGGGTGATGATCTGGGACAAGCCCACACGACGGTTGGGATCCTTCGTGGTGAAGGCCCGGTCGACGCCGATGTGCTGAGCGCTGGCGCCCGAGGCGAAGGAGATGGAAGCGAGGATTGCGAGCAGGACGGCGAGCGCTATCACAGGCTCGTCACCTCCGGACTCGTCAGCAGATACGGCTCAGGCACTGGCCTACCTTGTCATGGGGATGCTGCCTGGGCGAAACTGCACAGAGTCTCCTCAGGGAGCAATCGGGGGAAGCCAGGGCTCAGGAGCGGTAGACGATGACCGACGTACCGATGCTCACCTGGTCGAAGAGCCATGCGATCCCGTTGTAGTCGCGCACGTTGACGCAGCCGTGCGACGACCCGTTGTAGCCACGGGCCGCGAAGTCCGCCGAGTAGTGCACTGCCTGACCCCCGGAGAAGAACATCGCGAAGGGCATGGCCGTGTGGTAGATCGTCGACACATGGTTGCGTGACTTCTCGAACACCGTGAAGGAGCCTTCGCGGGTCGGCGTGAGCTCCGACCCGAACCGTACGTCGAACACCTTGGCGACCTGGCCGTCCACCATCCAGCGGAGCTTCCGCGTGGACTTGTCGATGCACAGGACGCGCCCCGTGAGGCAGCGCGAGTCGATGGCCCCGGTCGCCGTCACCGGCGCGATGACGTTGTTCTTCTCGTCAGAGGTGGGTGTGCGCGTCATCGCGACGAGCTTGTCGAGGGTCCGCTGGTCGACCTCGCCCGTGACCGGGAAGCCGCGCTTGCCCTGGAAGCCCTTGACGCCGGAGACGGTCTGGGAGTCGTACGTGCCGGTGATCGCACCCGAGTACCAGGCGAGCTGCCGGAGGCGCACCTGTACACCTCGCACGGCATCGCCGGTTGCTCCGGACCTGTAGATGGCCGGCCCGGCGACGAGCGCGGCGGACGTCGACTGGCTCGCGGTCGGAGTCGGGGTGTCGCTGGGCGACGTGGTCGCGGCCGACGGGGTCGTGGCCGACGGGGACGGGGTGGTCGAGGACTCGGCGGCCGACGGGGAGGCGCTCGATGCCGACGCCGCGGTGGCCATCGAGGTCGTGCTCGCGGCGGGCGCGGCACCTGTCGTCGACGGCCCACACCCGGCCAGGAAGGTCAGTGCAACGACGGCCATCCCGGCCACCAGTCGCGCCATGGGGCTACGCACCATCACCACTCCGTCCTCAGGTGTCGCCTCATCGTAGGCGAGAAGGCTCCGCGATCCGTGTAGCGGTACGGGTCGTGGGATCGACGTCACACAACTGATACGCACGAGGGCGGTCGCCGGTTGCAACCCCGCCACGTACGACCACGGTCGGATTGTCGTCGAGACCGGTCCGGCTCCGGTCTGGACCTTGCGTGAGGTGCTGGCAACCGTCGTCACGATCCGTCAGGATGGCGGCATGGCAGATTCGCTCCAGGCAGGGTCTGTGCGGGTCGGAGCAGCCGACCGCACGTTGGTCGCTGAGCGCCTGGTCGCCCACTACCAAGCGGGACGCCTTCCACGTCAGGAGCTCGAGCTGCGGCTCACGCGGGTGGCTCATGCCCGTACGGACGAGGACCTTCACCGGCTGACCATCGACCTGCCTGACGTCCCCGGGCCGGCGCGGCCGATCGCCCTGGTTCCCCGCCCCACGACGGAGCCGAAGCCGCCGACGTCCCCGCTGCGCGTCGCGTTCGACGTCATCATCATGCTTCTCACGTTCTCTGCCGCGGTATGCCTGACGCTCCTGCTGATCGTCGCCGGAGCGGCGGGCACCACCGGTGGCGGCGGTATGTCCGGCCAGCTCTTCTTCGTCGCCGCCCTCGCGGCTTTCGGCGCCTTCACCGTCGGCGCCGGCAGCGTTCACCTGATGTACCGCGCTTTCGGCAAGAAGTAGGGGTGGAGCCGCGAGGCCAGGTGGTGCTCGGCACGGCGATGATGGGCCTGGCGGCGGCGACCCGGTCGCGCTCCGACGACATCGCCACGGTCCGCCTGGCGTACGAGCTCGGCATCCGGGCCTTCGACACCGCCAGGGTGTACGCGCCGGCGGGTGATCCGCTCTATGCCGAGGCGTTGCTGGCCGAGGCGCTGTACGGACGCGACGACGTCCTCGTCATGACGAAGGGCGGCCACTTCCGCACCCCCGAGGGCGGCTTCGCCGTAGACAACTCCCCGGCACGACTCCGCCGCGACGTCGAGGACAGCCTCAGGGCGCTCAGGACCGAGCGCATCGACCTGTACCTGCTGCACCGCGCCGACGACGAGTCCGTACCTCTGGTCGACAGCGTCGGCGAGCTGTGCAGGCTGCGCGACGAGGGCAAGATCGCCGCGGTCGGCGTCTCGAACGTACGGCTGGACCAGCTGCGCGCGGCCGCTGACACCACATCCATCGCGGCTGTGGAGAACCAGTACAGCCCGCTCTGTACCGAATGGGACCCGGTGTCGCGCGCGGAGTGCGACGCCGTGATGGCGGAGTGCGAGGCCCGAGGGATCGTCTACGTCGCGTACTCACCCCTCAAGACCGACGGCCCGTCGATCACTGAGCTGAGACCCGATCTGGGGTCAGGCAGCTGCTCCCCAGCGGCATCGGTCCTGGCGGAGATTCTCGCCCTGTCCCCCGCGGTCGCCGTCATCACCGGCGCCAGCCGCCCGGAGACTGTACGAGATGCTGCGACCGCCGTCGGCCGAAGCCTCGAGCGCTGACCCTGCGCGCCGGCTACTGGTCTCCCCACCGGTGTCGATCGAACCGAGGGCCGGCTATGAGCCCACGAGCGGCTGGCGGCAGTCGCTAGCCGCGGTCCGCGACCGGTGGTGACGCCAGACCCTGCGCGGCGCACAGCCGTTCGATGAGCTTGAGCTGCTCGTGGTTGATCTCCATGAGCCTCTCGATCTCTTCTTTCGCCGCGACATTCGTCTCGTAGTCGTGCTCCGCGAGCGCGGCAGCGATCGCATCCTGACGCTTCGCCGCGATGAGCAGGATCGCGCCCTGAAGACCGGCGAGCATGCTGAGGAAGAGGTTGAGGAGGATGAACGGGTACGGGTCCCAGTGGATCGGGGTCGAGTTGATGATCGCCCAGACGATCATGAAGGAGACGAAGATGCCGATGAAGACCCACGAGCCCATCCCGTTGCGCATCCAGTCAGCGGCACGCTCTCCGGCGGTGAGCTGTTCTTTGTGTCGTGTGTGCCAGTTGGCCTGTGGTCTGGACATGCTCGGATGCTACTGGTCAGGCGTGAGCACCAGCCTTCGATGGACTGCGCCCTGCGATCGCCTGATCGCGCCTCACCCTCGGGTCAGACCGCCCTCGGTCATCGCCGCACGGTCAGTCGCAACCGTTCCATGACACTGATTCCCCGCCTTGGTCACGATGGACAGACTCTCATCGGCGCACTCGCGCCGCCCTGCGCGGCCTACGCTGCGAAGACTCCCATTGCCACCCTCTGGGGGTGAGAGGTCCCGATGCACAGGAGCGTGAGGTTCCGTACAGGACTTGTGTGGGTGACGGGCGTTGCAGTCCTCGGCCTCGTCTGTGCGGCGTGCCTGGCTCTGCTCGACATCCACGTGAGCCCGATCGTGACCGCCGCGTTGGGGATCTCGTCCATGTGGGTGGCCATGGCGCTGTGTTGGACGGCCGTCTATCGGATCAGACTCCGGCGCCCGGAGGTCCTGCTCGCCGCCGCAGCCGTGACCTCGTGGACCGCCGGACGGACCTACGACATCTGGCTGCAGCCCGCTGCCTGGGCTGCGCCGTTCCCCACGTTCGCAGACGTCGGGTCCGCGTTGTTCTACACGCTCTTGGCAGCCGCGCTGGTTGTGGCCGTGCAGCGCCAGGCGCGGCAGGTGGCGTCTTGGATGTGGTGGGACGCCGCGGTGGGATGGCTCGGCGCGGCGGCAGTGCTGGCAGTCGTGCTCGACCCGCTCCTGGCCCCGGCTCTCACGGCACACTCCCCTGCCACCATGGCGTTGGCCATCTATCCGCTGTGCGACCTGGTGCTCGTCGCCGCCGTCACCGGGATCGCCGCCCTGCGCGACGTACGCATGGGCAGCCACTGGGCGCTGCTGGTCGGGGGGCTGTTCGTCTTTGCGGCGGCGCACGTCACCTACTCCCTCCGCACAGCGTCACGAACGTTCGTGCACAGTGCGTCCTTGGACTCTGCGTGGACCCTCGGAATCGCACTGGTGGCGCTGTGGGTCGACGGCTCTTCGCGTGACCAGCCGACCCTCACGACGCGGTCGGCGGGTGGTCCGCTGTCGCTGGCCGTGTCGTCGGGGGCCACCCTCGCGGGGCTGGGGGTGCTGCTCCTGAACACCTGGGCGCGCGTGCCACCAGTCGCCCTGATCCTGGCGGGGGTGACTCTGCTGGCGGCGGCAGTGCGCTTCGAGCTGGCGTTTCGCCTCCTGGCTCGGCTGGCCGACCAACGCCGCGTGACCGCCACTACCGATGAGCTGACTGGGTTGCCGAACCGGCTGGCTCTCACCGCCGAGGGGCAGGCGCGCATCGCCGCGCAGCGGGGACGCCAAGCCCTGCTGCTGCTGGACCTTGACAAGTTCAAGGAGGTCAACGACAGCCTGGGCCATCACGTCGGGGACCAGCTTCTGGTCCGGGTGGGTGCCCGACTGAGCGAGCACCTGCGCGACGGAGAGCTGCTCGCCCGCCTCGGCAGCGACGAGTTCGCGGTCCTGATCGATGATGCGGGCCGCGACGAGGCGGTGGACGGCGCCGTCAGGTTGCAGGCGGCCCTGGACGAGCCATTCGCCCTGCAGAACATCGCTCTGCACTCGTCCGTCAGCATCGGTATCGCCTTGTTCCCCGACGACGGCCCGGACCTGAACACCTTGCTGAACAAGGCCGACATGGCCATGTACAAGGCCAAGTCGACCTTGCTGGGCCATCACGTCTACTCCAGAGCCGATGACGCCGACGACGCCAGCCGGCTGCAGACGGTCGAGGAGCTACGTACGGCGCTGGTCACCGATCAGCTCGTCGTGTACTACCAGCCCAAGATCGACCTCGACACCAGCGAAGTCCACAGTGTTGAGGCTTTGGTGCGCTGGGAGCATCCCACGCGTGGGCTCCTCTACCCCGACGCCTTCCTCAGCCTGGTTGAGGATTCCGGGCTCATGCCCTCGCTGACCCGTGCGGTGCTCGCTCTGGCCTTGGACCAGGTCGCCGGCTGGCATCGACAGGGCCGACATCTCACCGTCGCGGTCAACCTCTCTGCAAGCTCCCTGGTCGACGACAACCTGCCGGAGCAGGTCAACGCCATGCTCGCCGCCCGGGGCGTCCCGCCGTCCGGGCTGCAGCTGGAGATCACCGAAGAGTTCTTGATGGCCGACCGCGACCGGGCCCGGTCGATCCTGGCCCGGCTGCGAGACAGCGGCATCCAGATCTCGGTCGACGACTACGGGACCGGCTACAGCTCCTTGAGCTACCTGCTCGACCTGCCCATCGACGAGCTGAAGCTCGACCGCTCCTTCGTCTTCCCGATGGCCGACGACTCCCGCGCCGCCGCCCTGGTCGCCTCCACCATCGCTCTGGCGCACAGCCTCAATCTGCGCATAGTCGCCGAGGGTGTGGAGACCGGCATCGTCTTCACCGAGCTCAGGCGCCTGGGCTGCGACCAGGCCCAGGGCTACTTCATGTCCAGGCCCGTCCCTGCCGTCGACTTCGACCACTGGCTGAGCAACCGGCCCGAGCTCGACCGTTCCACCGACATCACCAGCCCGCCGTCCCCGGTATCGGTCCCCCTCAGAATGTTGCGCGCGCCAGGACTGGTCTATCGTGCCGGCGACGTTCATGGTGCGGTCCGCCCGAACGTAGGCACACCGTGATATTTGATCCGGTCGTGATCGCCAATGCGGCGGCTGCAGTCATGTGTGCAGCGATCGCCGCCGTCTCCTGGCGGCGGCGGGCCCAGAACTGGGCTCTCGCCGCGTCCCTGACCTTCGTCATGGTGGGGGGGTGCTGGTGGTCGATCGCCCTTGCTGTGGTGGTGGGTTCGACGAACGAGACCATCAAGGCGATCGCCACGTTGCTGACCTTTCCTGGGCCTAGCATCCTGACCCCGGCGTTCATGTGTCTCGGGCTCAGCTTCGCCCGCCCGCAGTGGGTCCCGCGACGCTGGCTGCGGATAGCCGTCCTGGTGGAGCCGGTCCTGATCACGATGGCTGGAGTGACGAACCCCTGGCACCTGCTGGTGTACCGCGGGGTGGGTGCTGCGCACTTGACGGGATCGGCCGGGTGGACGTACGGCCCGGTCTTCTGGCTGGACAGTGGGTACGGCTACGTCATGGTTCTCATCGGCATCTCTCTGATCGCTTGGAGCTGGTGGAAGGCTCCACCGGCGTTCCGGGGTCAACGGCTGGCCGTGCTGGTTGGCGCCCTGGTCCCGTTCGCGCTCAACATCGTCTTCCTCGCCGGCAAGCTGGGCGACCGGGCCGACCCGACGCCCCTCGGCTTCGCCGTGACGGGCACGGTCATGTGGTACGCGATCTTCCGCCAGGACCTGTTCGCGTTCAGCCCCGTGGCCCGGGCCCTGATCGTTGACCAGATCGGTGACGCGGTCGTCGTCGTCAGCCCCGGAGGCCGGGTCCTCGACCTCAACTTCGCGGCGAGCGAGCTGCTGCGGTCCATGAACCCCTGGGCGCCCGCCAGGCCGATCGGTGCGGCTGCCCGCGAGCTGTTCGACAAGATGATCGCCTCCAACGACAGCCGTCAGAGTGAGTTCGTGGTGGAGTTCCCAGGTGGACGGACCGAGTACGAGGTGCGTTCCTCGTCGCTCGTCGATCGACACCGTCGGGCGCTGGGTGAGGTGTACGTCGCGCGGGACGTCACCGAGGCCAATGCCTTGGCTCGGCGCCTCGCGGCCGCGCACACCCAGCTCGTCCGGCAGGTTGAGACCATCGACCTGCTCCGCGCGAACGTGGTGGAGCAGGCCAGTCGGGACACGTTGACCGGGCTGCACAACAGGAGGCACCTGCTCGAGCACTTCGCAGCCATGCTCGCCGCCGCCGAAGCCGCCGGGGGGACGCTTGCGGTCGCCCTGTTCGACATCGACAACTTCAAGTCCTTCAACGACGACTACGGTCACCTCGCCGGGGATGCGGTACTGGTCGCCATCGCGCACCGGATCCAGCAAAGGGCTCCTGCCGCCGCGCTGGTGGCCCGTTGGGGCGGGGAGGAGTTCTTCGTCGCCCTACCCGGCGCCGACGCCACGACCGGGCTGATCATTGCCGACGACCTGCGCCTGAGATGCGCTCAGGACACGATCGACTTCGAGTCCTGGACCTTCAGCTGCACGCTCAGCGGCGGTGTGGCCGCCTACCCGAAGTCGGGCACGACGATGGACGAGCTGTTCCACGCCGCGGACGTTGCGATGTACCAGGCGAAGAACGCCGGCCGAAACATCGTGCGGCAGGCCCTCGACGAGGCACCGTCCACCCAGGTCCACCGCGCGCTCGGGCGCGCGGCTTCTCCCCGCCCCGAACTGGTGCTGTGACGCTCGCGCGCACAGTGGTGATGGGCGAGCGTGGCCCGTACGGGCTCGTGAGGCTCGCCGCCTAGCAAGCTGGCCTTCGCGGCCGGGGCCGGGTCGGCCCCTGGCTAACGGGGACGGCGCGCCGGCTGGCCTGTGGCGGCGGCGAGGATCTGGGCATCGTCACGGACGCCGGTCGGCCCACTCGTTTGCGCGAGGGGCCAGATCACGGACGTGGAGCTCCCACGTGAACCAGCTGTCTGCCTTGTTCAGATCGGACGAGGCAGACCGTTCACAGCCGAGCAGTGGCCAGGGTCGTGTGCGCTCGCGGGCGGATGGCACCCACGGCCGAGACAGATTCTGCTAACGGGGCAGGGAGGCCGATCAGGTAGCCCTGTCCCCAGGGCACACCGAGGTCCTGCAATGTGGTGAGCTCTGCGGGTTCCTCGATGCCCTCGGCGATGACCTGAGCACCTACCTCGGAGGCAAAGGCGAGGAGTGCCCGGGCCAGGGCCTGCTGTTCACGGCTGCTCTCGATGCCGGCGATCAGGGAGATGTCGAGCTTGATGATGTCTGGTCGGAGTCGGAGCAGATGCCGGAACCCGGCGTAGCCAGAGCCCATGTCGTCGGCGGACAGACGGACACCTTGCGAACGCATCGGGGCCAGTGCCCGTTCCAGAGCGGGGTAGTCCTCGACCGGGACTTGTTCGGTGAGCTCGATCACGAGCCGGGGCCACAGCGCTGGAGGGCACAGCTCGTTCTCCACGAGGTGCATCACGGTTGCTGGGGACATGTTCACGGTCAGGACCATCTCAGGTGGTGCGGAGTCGAAGTAGGTCATCACCGAAGTAGCGGCCAGCCACTCGAGGTCGACCCCGAGCCCGACGTTGAAGGCATCCTCGAACCATCGGCCAGGGCCGCCAAAGCTGGGGTGGGGGAACCGTGAGAGCGCCTCGTGGCCGACGATGGCTCCGGTCTTCAGGTCTTGGATGGGTTGGAAGACATGGGTGAGGGTCTTGTGCTGCAGCACGTCCTGGATACGGGCCAGGATCTCGGCGTGCTCGCCACCCGGCTGAGTTTGAACGGCGGTGAGGTAGCGCAGGGTGGCATAGAGCTCGCGCGTCTGCAGCAGGTTGGCGATCCGCAGGACCCCCTCGGTGGTGTCGACAGGCTTGGTGAGGAAAGCCTGCGCACCCTCGACCAGGGCCCGGTTCCGAGCGACCGTGGTGGTGTCCTCCGTGAGAACCAGCACAGGCAGGTAGCCGCCCGCCGCGAACTTCCGGATCTGGGCCAGCACCTCGAAGCTGTCGACATGGGACATTCGCAGGGCGAGTAGCACGAGGTCGGGATTGTGCCTGGCGAGCAGGCGAGAAACCTTCCGCGAGTCGGTCTCGGTGTACACACGCTCGAGGCCCTGTCGGACCAGCAGCTGCTGTAGGAGCTCGGCGTCTTCGCGGTTGTCATCGACAACGAGCACACTCATCCCCGCGTACGACTCCAGCGGCCGCGTCATGAGGTCCACCTCGCCAACGTGGTGGTCTGGTCGAGCACGGTCACTGCCTCGACCACCTGCCCAACGCGCACGACCGTCAGGGCCTGTGAATGCGTGATCAGTTCGGCGGCACCCATCCGGTTTTCTCCCTCGTCAGCATTCACACAAGACCGTGGGGTTCAAGGTCATGCTGCTGCGGACGCTAACACCATCCCGTCCGACGGGACCGGTACATGTGAACGCACGCGATTTTTCACATTTCCTGACCCTCGGACACCAACAGCCCCTGACCGGGAAGCATTTCCCTCGTCAGAACGGCCTTCGCACAGTGGAGCTTGGGTCGCGGGCTCATGCCGTACGCAGGAACTTGGCGAGCGGCGTCGCACGCTTCTGCTGAGCAGCCAGGGATGGTGATCACGTCCCGTCACAAGGCTTTGCCAGAGGGCTGTTGCCGTTCGATGTCCTTGTACATCGGGCAGGTGCTACATCCGCACGACGATCTTGCCGCGGGTGTGACCGGCTTCCAGCAAGCGATAGGCGTCAACGGCGTGGGCGAGATCGAACACCTCGGCGATGCTCACCGTCAGCTTGCCCTGGGCGAGCAGACCCACGAGCTCGGCAAGGTCCTCGCTGCTGGGACGCACCCAGATCGCCTGGCCGCCGAACTCGGACGCTGCGCGGCCGTCGGTGATCGAGACCACCGAGGCACCCGGCTTCACCAGCTCACGCGTGGCGTCCATCGCTTCGCCACCCACGTAGTCGAGGACCACGTCGAACCCGTCGGGGACGAGAGCCTTCGCGGCCGCCACCAGGCCTTCGCCGTACGGCAGCGGCTCGGCGCCGAGGCCCCGAAGGTAGTCGTGGTTCGCCGGGCCGGCCGTCCCGACGACCCGGGCCCCGGCCAGTACGGCCAGCTGCGTCGCGAACGAGCCCACGCCCCCGGCAGCGGCATGCACCAGCACCGCATCCCCGGCCTTCAGCCCCGAGCGGCGGACACTCTGCAAAGCCGTCAGACCCGCAAGCGGCAGCGCCGCGGCGTGCTCGAAGCTCACCGACGCCGGCTTGTGGGCCGCAGTGCGTACCGGCA